>Ga0214917_10005044_pt1 | contig 14265 bp, 13 predicted proteins | sample LL_1208_BB_MetaG_FD_177983 | JGI IMG/M metagenome (GOLD analysis project Ga0214917, IMG submission 177983) | Freshwater microbial communities from Lake Lanier, Atlanta, Georgia, United States - LL_1208_BB | ecosystem: Environmental > Aquatic > Freshwater > Lake | place: USA: Georgia | collected... | reverse complement strand
GGAGGGACTCAATCTCCTTGTGGCGAAAGAGGGCGTTGTCGTCGAAATTCAGTTTGGCGTCGAGGGCAACGACATCGCCGCCTTTGGTGACGGCGAGCGGGTTGATCTCGACCTGGGAGCAGTCCTTCTCCAGGAAAAGCCGGTAGACGGCGTGCATCAGACGGCAGGGCGCGCGGAGTCCAGTGGAGGGGAATCCGAGGAAGATGCTGGCCTTGCGGGCCTGGAAAGGCTGGAGCCCGAGGCCGGGATGAATCTGCTCGCGGAGGATGGCGGATGGATTTTTTTCCGCGACGGTTTCGATTTCCACGCCCCCTTCCCGGCTGGCAACCAGCACCGGATGACTGGAGGCGCGGTCGAGGGCGATGGCGAGATAAAGTTCCCGGGCAATCTCGGTGGATTCCCCGACCAACACGGCATGGACGGGTTTTCCCTCGGGTCCGGTCTGGTGGGTGATCAGCTGGTTGCCGAGCATGCGGGCGGCGACATCTCGAACCTGGGCCGGTGTCTTCACCAAGTGGACACCCGATTTGAAGCCGTCCTTAAAGGTCCCCTTCCCGCGGCCGCCGGCATGGACCTGAGCCTTCACCACGAAACTGTTGCAAGGAAGAGACCGGGCAATGGATTCAGCCTCTTCCGGTGTCTTGGCCACGGCCCCGCGGGGGACGGCCACCCCGGCAGAAGCGAGAAGTTCGCGGGCCTGATATTCGTGGATATTCATGAAGTAGAGAAACTAATGCCCGCCAGCCTCCTTGAAACCGTTGCAGGAGTCAACCTGCAGCCTATGCACCCGTGGGAACGGAAAGGATTATTGGGTGGGTGGGGGTGGGAGTTCTTGGGGCGGAGCAACCGGGCTGATTTCCCCCGGAGGGTTCTTGGAACTCAGCTTCATGCTGAGGGGCGAAAGTTCCTTGGAAGAGAAACCGGTCAGGTCACGCTCGGTCTTGCTTACCTCTTTCATTTCCGGAACGTCCTGAACCACGGAGGGTTGGATCATGACCACAAGCTCGGAACGAGTTGTCGTGTCGGAAGTGGATTTGAACAAATTTCCCATCAAAGGAATGGTGGATAGGAAAGGAACCCCGGAAACGGATTTGCTGTCATCCTGGGTGACCAACCCTCCCAGAAGGATGGTGGCGCGGTCGGGGATGGTGGTCGTGGTGGTCAATTCCTGCGTGGCGATCTCAGGAACGGAAACGCCGCCCCCGATGTTCGTGCTGGAATCCGGGATCACCTTATCGTTGGTCTGGATGATTTTCAGGGTGATCTCACGGGCGCTGTTGATCAGGGGAACCACCTCAATTTTCAAGACCACGTCCTGATACTGGATATTGGACTGTTGCGAGCCCGTGGTGGTGGTGGCACTGCCCCCTGCCCCCAGAGTGGTCACCGTGCTGGTGGGTACGGCGATTTTTTTCCCGTTGAAGATCACCGCCTTTTTGTTGTTTTGGGTAAAGACCGCGGGACGGGAGGCAACGCGGAACCGCGTCGTTTTGGTGAGGGCTTGGATGTAGAGATCGATGGATCCGGCAATAAAAGTGGCAATCTGCATTCCGGGGAGAGCCGCGGAAGCCACTTGGGCCATGGTGGCCAAAGACGCCGCTTGCGGACTCAGGGGGGTTACCCCGTTGGATCCCGTTGAAACGAAAGGCTTGCCGCCAGCCACGGAGGCCGCCCCGGTTTGGGGTCCTCCAATGTATTTCTGAAGGATGTTGACCGCAAATTCGTCATCGTTGCTGATATCCAGGCTGCCGATCACCGTCGCCAAATAAACCTGAAGCGGCCGTTTATCCAACTTGGCCAGAATGGATTTCACCTTGTCACGCGCCTCGGGCTGGCCGATCACCAGGATCGAATTAGCCCGATTGTCGGCCACGAGGCGGGTTTTGCCCACAATGACCGATTGGGCCGCCTGCTGTTCTCCCGGCTCTTGCAGCGAACCCAGTTGGCCGGCCCCGGAAACGCCGCTCCCGGTGGTTCCGGTCACCCCTCTTGCCGTTTGGTTCGCGTCGATTCCCGTCGAGGTGGTCCGGTTGGGCGAGGCGCCCGCGGCTCCACCCTCTTCCCCCTCCTCTTTCAGCATGTCCGCCAGGATGGGAAGCATATCCGAGGCAGAAACATAGTTGAGAGATTGCTCATACGGATCCCCGATATCCACGGCCACGTCGAATTCCTTGATCAGCTTGACGATAAAATTAAGGCTCTCCTCGTCAGCGATGACCAGAATTCGGTTGGTGCGGTTATCGGCAATCAGCTGGATGTCCCCGACGGAGGAAGAGGTTCCCGAGGAAGGAATACTTTTCCCGGCCCCGGGGACCGCGACCGGAGGAGCTCCCGGCGGCTGCACCGGCTGACCGGTGGCGGCTTGGGCGGCCGCTCCCGCAACCTTGCTTTCGGCCCGCTTCTCCAAAATTTTCGTGATGATCTCCACGACACGGTCCGCATTGGCCTGGTCGAGCTGAACGAACTTTCTTTCCACGCTCCGGGACAAATCCACCAGTTTTTTCACCTCAAGAAGCCGACGGATCAGGCTGGAGTTTTCCGTGATCAAAACCTGGTTGGAGAGTGGAACCGGCACAAGACTGCCATACGGATGCAGGGTGATAAACTGCTCAAAGATGGGCACCGCGTCTGCGGCGGAAAGGTGGTCGAGTTGCATGACGTACGAGGTGATCACTTCCCCCGCGGGAAGCTCCTCCGGGCTCTGGGCCAGAAAGACACCCTCACTTCGCGGATTCTTGCCGCCCTGGGTGTTGATGACCTTGATGGCGAAAGGTTTCTCCGTGCTCCCGGAAAAGTTCGCCTCGGTTTTCTTGTCCCGGTTCGGGTTGTCCACCGCAATGAAGGCGTACCCGTTCAAAAGCAGGGTGGATTCAATCAGGCGGATGGCATCCTCCTTGGTGACAGGTTGATTGAGGGTCAGGCTCAGGTTCGCGCCTCCGGCCAGCAGGGTGGCATCCTTGATCAAGGGGACTCCCTTGAGTTGCTCGTAAATCGTCAAAAAATCGGAGACAGGGTTGTTCGGAAATTGAATCGTGTCGGGGGCGACCATTTCTTCGGAGGAGTTTTCTTTGTCCTTCGCAACCGGAGCCGGGGCGGGTGGGGTCAACCGGCCGATCGTCGGCTTCGTCTGGGCCCATCCGGACAAATCCATCCCAGCCCCGAGAAAGAGGGCCGCCAGCAGAAAAGCGGGCACGGTTGTCAATTTCACCGTTATCGGGCGGGCGCAGGGGGGATGGGAATCACCCGACGCCGGATGACTGCCGGCGAGCCGGGCCGGCCGGCTCCTGGCGGAAGCTGAGGAGGCGTGACCTGCCCGGCGACGCCCGGGCCAGGCACCGGTTGCCCCGGCAAGGGGGGCTGAGGAGGAGCCGCCGGGGCCGCGGCGACCTCGTAACTCAAGGTGGCGACTTCCCCCGCTTTTTTGATTTTGGCCTTCATCTTGGTGGGATCCCCCTTCGCATCCCGCAGAACCTCGATCAAAACCAAGCCATGGGAGGAAGGGGACTCCTTTTTGCCAACCAAAAACCGGCTGGGCGTGGAGCGGCTTGCCACCATCACAAAATCCTCCCCTTTCAGGCGCACATATCCGGCCAAAAGCAGGTCTTGGGCGAAACTGGCCGTTTCCTCAACGGTAACGGCCGTGAAGGGTGATTTTCGGGACAAGGCATCATAGCGGGCCATCAAGATGGGTCCCGGAAGGGGCGAAATATCGCCCTCGGACGATCCGGCTTCCTTGGTTGGGGGCGAAGAGTCCATCGTTTCCGCCCAAGCTAGGCTACCGGAGCCAAAGACGAGGAGAAGCCAGCCAAGGACTGTGAAAAACTTGTTCATGGATTGCCTTTTTTGAAAAATTGGGCGATTTCCGCCTGAATCATCATTTTCGGGGGCTCGGGGCTCAAACGAAGGCTCAGCTCGGTCACAGCGATCCCTTTGTCAGGGTCGTAAACAGCTCCCAGCCAACGGATGACTTGGTCAAGATTCCCTTTGAGTTGCATGCGGTTTCCCACGGAAACGACCCTGGTTTCCTGCCGCAGGGCCCGCAAATTTTGACCTTCGATGGTCAAATTTGCCTTCCCGGCGCTTGCCTGGGCGAATTTCTGCAAGGCACCTTCGGGTGCCTCAGCCGGAACCGGCACCAGGTGTTTCTCAAGCCAGGCAGCCCGGGCCTCCCAAATCTCCTTGGCCTGCAGCCAGGATTGGGCTTCCTCAAGCTGGGCCTTGCCCTCAGCGAGCCGGACCCGGTTGGCCCGGTCAAAACGGAGCGCAAACTGAAGAAGGATAAGATGCAGCCCCAGCAGGAGCGCTCCGCCCAAGATCCAGAGAAGCTTTTTTTCCCTAGCCTGAAGGGTTTTCATTCGGATTTCCCTCCTCACCCTCGGGCGCGGACTGCCCGGCCTTGGGAAGAAGTCCCTCGGCGGAAAAAGTAGCCGTGCCATCCGCCGCCAGACGTGGCTGCGAATTTTTCCAGGTGAAACCGGCCAGCGCAGAATTGCTTTTCAGCCAATCCAGGTAAGCCTGCACTTTGACAAGGTCGGCTGCCTTGCCCTGCAAAAGCAAACGGCCCGGCTTGAGATCGAACACGGTCAATTGCACCCCCTCCAGCTGCGGGGGATCCGGCGCAACCAAAGGGCGCGACACCTGCCAAAGAATTTCCAAAGCGTTGCTTTTCGGATCCAACCAGGCGGACGCCTCCCGCCAAATCATCGCGGTGTTTTCAATCCGCGCCGCCGGATCGGCGATCTCCGCCAGTTTCCGTCCGACCACTTGAAGCTGCACCCACGGGATGGCCAACACCGCCGTGGCCATAGCCATGACCAAGCCATAGGCCAGGCAGGCGAGACGGATGGATCTTTTGCGTTGCCGGGATGCGGTTTGCTCCTGCCGGTGAAGCACCAAGGCGGGAGGCTCCAGATTCCATGGGACAGGGGGAAGCCGGGGAGGCATTCTGGGCTCAATCCGGCAGGGGCAAGGCACGGAGCCAAGAAAATCATCCCCCACCGGATTCCCCTGATCATCGCGAATGACCAACTGGTTCAGCCCCGAAAGGATCCCCTCCCCGTCCAACTGGGACAAAAGTGCCAAGATTTCCACCGCTGCGCCGCCATCCAGCGTGCGCGCCAGCAACGGTTGGGTGTGGAGCCATTTGCCGAGCGCGTAAAAGTCCATCACCCAACGGCCCAACTCCCTTCGAAGGACGGCGCCGCCCACTCCCCTCGGGGCGGCTTGGGTCCGGCCGGCCAACTCGTGACGGCCCGCCGTGTCCACCAGCCAGCCATCCTCAAAACCGGGCAGCAACACGGCCGTTGCCTCGAGCTGGCGGCTTTCCGGCTCCCCTTCGGAACCGGTGATGGCCTCGGAACGGATGGGCTCCATATCCCAGACCGCAGACTCCGGATTCGGCCCCAGCAGGCCCTTTTCCTCCAACCGCAAACTAACCTGATCCCGGCCCGGTGGGGAATCCGCCTCCCTTACCCACAGGGGAACGGAGAAGACGCAGCGGGAAGGAAGGCAAAAAACAGCGCCGGGGGCCGGTTTCAACCTGGCAGGACTCTCGGCTGGTCCGACACATTGAACCCCGCCCTCCTTGCTTTCGCTCCAAATTTCCCAACCCTCCGGCCCCGGAAAAACAAAAACCGGACCCTCCACCGGATTCTGCGCAACCGCGGAGGATGGGTTTCGGGCCGGGCGCCGTTTCATCGATCCTCCTCGGTGGACAACCAGCGGGAACGGACGGAGGGAGGATTGCGAGAAACAAGTGCCACGATCGTCCTTTTAACTCCGCCGACGTAGCCCGTCGAGGTCACCCTCCAAAGATCCCCCCAACCAGTGGTGACCCGATTCATGTCCAGGGTCGGACCGGCCGGAAGAAGAGAAAGGTTAACCTGATCATCCTGGGTTCCAGGAATCTGATCCGGTCCGGAACGAAATTTCACAAAATTCGCGGCCGACCCTGGGCTCAAACCAAGCCAGGCCTCAATCACATCCTCCTCCGCGGAAAGCAGGCAAACCTGTCCGGCGCCAAAAACAGTCAGTTTCCTTTTCCAGTCCACTTTTTGAGGGCCCTCACTCGCCTCCCGGGCCAGCTGGTTCCAGCCCTTCACCTGCTCCACCTCCTCGATTTTTTGAAAAGGGCCGTTGCGGGGACCCGACCGCCCCAGCAGGGAATAATTCTCCGTGGACTCATCATTGCCGGTAAGCAGGCTGTCGGCATCGACCCAATCCAGGAGAGCATCAATCACCGCAGACGAGGTGGTGGCCGAAACCTCCCAGCCGGAAAAAAGATTCGTAAGAATTCGCCTGGCCTCATTGCGATCCCCCAAAAGCAGTGTGTTGAGATTCAGCCGACCTTCCTCTGCCTGAAATTCCCGGGCTTTCACCTCAAACCGGACCTCCAAGTTCCCCCGGGAACCTTGCCAACCCTTCTGGAGTCTTGCGCTGAGTTCCCGACTGGCCGCCTCCATGTCGGAGGGAAAAAGCGACGGGTTTAAAGCCATCTGCACCCCGGATTCCGCCACCAGCAAAGCCCGTGCGTTTTGCAGCGCCGCGACCTCCTGCCCCAACTGTCTTTGGAGAAGCGCGGCCAAACCGATCATCGCCGCAGAAATCAGGGTCACGGCCCAAAGGACAATCACCAGGGCCACGCCGCTGGCCCGGTTTTTTGAGCGGGAAGGTCTCACGGTTTAGGAGCCGGGGGCGGCGGGTTGGAAGCGGCGACAGCAGGTGCTCCGCTTCCGCCCGCGGCCTGTAAGGTGAGCGGATCCAAGGGGACCAGGCCTCCCGGCCCCATCCCGGTGGGGATCCAAAAAATTCCCCGAAAAGTCTCGCGCCGGTCTCCCTGTCGCCGGGTCAACTCCATCCGGAGGCAGGCTGGTTTGACCGGGTCGGCCCACTCGGTTTTTTCCTGTCCGTCCCTCGTGTCCAGAGCCCACCACCGCAGACCGGTGATCTCACGCATGAGGGGGAACAGATTGGTTTGGGTTCGTCCTCCCTCCCCAGGCTGAAAAACCTCCACCATCCGGAGGCTGGAACCGGTTTCCCCCGGGGTTTTTCGCAGCTCCAACCTTAAAATCCGCGTGCCATCATATCGTTCCGGGAGAATGGCAGCCGGAGCGTTGGAAAGAACCAGGTCCGCCCCTCCTCCCCCTTCCCCGCGGGGCTCCAGGAAGACTTGGGAGCGAAAAGGCAGATCCAGGCACAACTGCCGGACCAGGGCAAAAAGTCCGTCGATCTCGCGGTTTCTCCGGGTGAATTGACTGGCCTCATTGGCGCCGATCATCGACATCTGCACCAACTGGAACACCACCCCAAAAATTAAAATCAGGATGGCCAGACCCAGGGTTACCTCGATCAGGGTGAAGGCGCGGACGGTCCGGGGGAGGGTCAGCGTGGCCATAGCAAAAAGGAAACTCCGTCCGTCCAGCGCTTGTCCGCATCCAAGGCCCGAACGCGGATTTGCCACCATCCGGAAAAAGGGCGGGTGCCCCGCCCATCCGGCGAGGGCAAGTCCACGGGGGGCAAGACCGGATTGGCGGAGATCTCGACCTGGTAGCGATCGGAGGAACAGACCGGATCCGGCACAAAACCCTCCCCGGTGGGGGCGAGGTTGTTGGTAACCGCCAGAATGCGGGCGGCGCAGGACTCCACGGCCTGCCGGACCTGGCTGGTGCGCATCAACTGGGCCTGGATCCCGAGGACGTCGTTCAAAGCCACGGCGAATCCGACCGCAGCCACGGCGAAAATCGCCACGGCCAACATCACCTCAAGAAGGGTGAATGCCTGCCAGCTCGGGCGCACGAGTCTCATCGCGACGGCTCCGTTTTCTCGGTGATGGATTCTCCGGTGAGCGCGCTAAAGGAGAATTGCATCTGGTTTCCGGCATGCCGGAGCCTGACCCGGATCGGCTCCACCAAACCTCCGCCGGTGATGAGCCAGGCGAACCCATCCCGGGGAGGCTTGCCCCAGGAGCGGCGGCCCGCCACCAGATCCTCGGTTGTGATCAGGGACATCTCCACGCCTTCGGGCAACTGCTCCCCGTTCACGGCTTCCTCCGTCAAGAGAACGTGCTGCTCGCGACCCGAGCTCAGCGCCTTTTCACGTGCCAGTCCTGCGGCTTCCTCCAGGCTTTCCCTCGCTGCCCGTATCTCCCGGTCTTCCCCGGTCGAGGAAAGAAATACCACGGCCCCCCCCATAAAGATTACCCCGATCCCCACGGCCAGGATAATTTCCAAGAGGGTGAACCCCGCCGCCATCCTTGGGCGGAGTCTCATGGGTGAAAAATACCGCCCTCCCTATTTGGAGGTGATATCGTCACCGCCCCCGCCATTGTCCTGGCGATCGGGGCCGGTGGAATAAACGCGAAAACCTTTGGCTGAGGCGGCATCGATTTTATATTTGTAATCCTGTCCCCAAGGATCTTTGGGGAGCTCCTCAAATCCTTTGCCTTTGCCCACCAGGGCTTTCAGCCCTTGGGATTCCGTGAGAGGAACCCCCCCGCTTTTCATCTCAAACATGCGGACTTGGGTGACAATGGCTTGGATGTCCCCCCGGGCCCGCTGCTCTTTGGCAAACTCCAGATTTCCGGTGAGCATAAAAATCGCCGAGCCCATGAGGACGGTGATGATTCCGACGACCAGCATGATTTCGATGAGGGTGAAACCGGCAGAACGGGAAACGAAACGATGGATGGGAAGAGATCTCATTCTGGCCGTAATCCTACGTCAGCGTGGGCCGATGACAACCCCGAGCGCAACGGGATAGGTCTGGCCGTTGCCAGGGGGGGCAAACCGGGGCTCTGCCCAAAAGGGATTTTTTCATGCGATGTCGGCAGGGTCCGCCGAGCCGAAGCCCCGATCTCGGCTGCCACCTCCAGCCGCAGGTTGCGCAGGACCACTCCTTCCCCCCCGGCAGGAGAGGCCCAGTCAAACTGGTTTTCCCCGCTCCGCAACCAACCGGCCGGGACAAAAGCGGTGAGATTTCTCCAACCTCCGTATCTCCAAATTCCCGGCCCCATCTGCCGGTATCCCGGATCATCCAACCGGGGGGTCTCCACCGCCACCACCCCCAAAGGGCTCCCGTTCACCCAGATCAAAGGCTCCTCCCCCAACCCCAACCCGGACACCTGTGCACGAATCCGAGCCAGCCCGGGCCGACCCTGGAGCTGGGAGAAAAACCGCGCCGCCTGCCCGTTGGTCAGGGAGAGGGGGCCGGCCTCCAGGAGCCCGTCCACAAATTCACCGTGGATTTTGTCGGCCGCCGGCGCGGCCGCTTCCCCGTGCAGATCCTCTTCCGCCCACCAGCGACCGCCGCCCGAAATCAGGTAGGCCGGGGCGTCGTCCGTGGAGAAAACTTTCCGTTGCACCCATTGGAGGTCGACCCGCTCAAGGCAAGGCTCAGGACCTGTCGATTCAATGTACAACTGACCTTCGGATCCCAACGTTCCCCGGGAAATCACCAAGGTTCTTTGATGAAGCCAATCCGCCTGCTCAAACAGGTTCGGGCATAAGGTCACCACCCGGCCGGGCCCCTGCCAAATCACTTTGGCAAATCCTCCCGGCACCTGCCGAAAGACCAGGGTGATGGCCAGGTCGGACCCATCGGGGGGAACGCGAATCGGTGCCCGCCAAAGGTGCAGGTTAAGAGCGGGTTGGCAAGTTACCGGCCCAAACCATGACGGCTGAATTCCCTGGGGAAACAGCGCGTCCCATCGTGCCGGCGGCGGGGCAGCGATTCCCCCCGAAAGCGAGATCGCAAGAAGAATCGCCAAAGCGCCCTTTCGACTCCACGGCGGCGGAATTTTGGATAGGCACACCCCTTGCATCGGCCAAGTTTGGCCACGATTCGGAAAAATAGATCGGGCCGGTCGGCGGCTTGCTCACGTCCGGAGTGAACAACCCTCCAAGCGGCGGGAACAAGTTGTTACAGGCTTTTTCGCATGCCCGACATCGCGTCAAAAATACTGGTAATGATCGAGTACACTACGGCCCCGACGACCAAGGCGATGACAACAATGATCACCGGCTGGATCAGGGCCGTGATCCGCTGGATTCGCTTGTCCATCTCCTTTTCGTATCGAGCCCCGGCCTTGTCCAAGGCTTTGGCCAGCTCTCCCGTCTGCTCCCCCACCGCCACCAAATCCAGAAACATGTCGGAAAATCCACCCACCTGCCTCAGGGCACGGCTGAGGGAGTATCCTTCGGAAACCTGGTCCGACGCCTTTTCCAGCCGGACCCGGTAGTAGCTGTTGGGAGTGGCACGGGACACCAGTTGCATGGCCTGCAAAAGGGTAACTCCGTTGCCGAGCAGGTTGGCGAGAGTCTGGCTGAATTGGGCATAGAAAGCCGCCTCCAGCACCGGACCGGCCACGGGAATTCTCACCCGGAATTGATCCCACCAAAGACGCCCGGCCGGCTTCTGGATGGCCTGCCAAAAGGCCAGCGCGGAAAAGAGGAGAAAAATCAAAACCAGCCAACCCCAATGGACCAGAAAACGACTGGTGGCGAGAAGGAGGAGCGTGACGAGCGGCGGCTTCTGGGATTTGAACAAGGTCTCCAATTGCGGCACGAGAACGACCACGAACAAAACCATCAGCAAAATTCCCGCACCGGTCACGAACATGGGATAAATCAAGGCTTGGATGACTCGGCCCTTCAAATCACTGAGCTTTTTCAGGTACAAAACCTGCCGTTGTAAGATTGCCCCAAGAGCCCCACTGACCTCGCCGGCTGCCACCAAGTTGCAATAAAGGTCGTTAAAACTTGTGGAGGCCGATTTCAAGGCCCGGGAAAGACTGATCCCCTCGCGGACTTGGGCACGCAGGCTTTCCGCCACGGATTTCAAGGCGGAGGCCTCGGATCGCTGCTCCATCATTTTGAGGGCTCCTTCCAGCTGAAGGCCCGCATCCAACAAATCTCCCAGCTCCTCGGTAAAAGCAATCACCTGCGCCTCGGACATGGTCGCCCCGCCTGCCCTTCCGGCAGCGGCCACCCCTGCCCCGCCGGAGGCGTTTACCCCCTCCTGCTGAAGCCGGATCGGCTGCAACCTCTGCCGGGCCAACAGGGCAAGAGCCTCTTGTCGCGTTCTTGCTTCCAGCACCCCCTGCGTCCGACCCCCACCCGGAACCATGGCTTCGTAGGTGAAAGCGGGCATGTCAGGAGGTCCCGTTGCGGCTGGCTTCCGTGGCGGTAACCCGGACCACCTCCTCGATTGTTGTGGTTCCCTCCGCCACCTTGTCCCAGCCATCCTCCCGCAAGCTCCGCATGCCTTGGGAACGGGCCATTTCTTTCAAGGCCGCGTTGGACTCCCTTCGCGTGATCATTTCCTGGAGTTGGGGCGTCACCAGGCAGATTTCGTAAATGGCGCGTCGGCCTTGGTATCCCGTCTGACGGCAGCGGTCACACCCCACCGCGCGGTAGGCGGTGGTTGCTTGCTCCGGCGGGATGCCGATTTCCCGGATATACTGTTCGGAGTAGTGTCCCGGCTCGCAGCACCATGGGCACAAAACCCGTACCAAACGTTGCGCCAAAAAAGCACGGACGGACGACCCCACCAAAAACGGCTCAATTCCCATGTCCACCAGCCGGGTGATGCCCCCGATGGCGTCGTTGGTGTGGAGGGTGGAAAAAACCAAATGCCCGGTGAGGGCCGCCCGGATGGCAATCTCCGTCGTTTCCACGTCCCGCATCTCTCCGACCATCACCACGTTGGGATCCCCTCGCAGGATGCTCCGCAGCCCGGCCGCGAAGGTGAGGTTGATTTCCGGCTTCACGGCGATCTGCACGACCCCGGGAATTTTATTCTCCACCGGATCCTCAATCGTGACGATCCGGCGATCCTTGGAATTTAACGAAGCAAGGAAGGTGTAGAGGGTCGTGGATTTTCCGGAACCCGTCGGCCCGGTGATCAGCACGATCCCGTTCGGCAAAGCCAGCAAGCTCCGCACCTTCTGCTCATTCACCGGGCTCAGACCCAGCTGGGCAAAGTCAAACCGTTGTTGGCCGAGCAGACGCAGACTGATCGACTCCCCCGTCACCGAGGGGATGGTCGCCACACGCACATCGATCGGGCGCCCTTCGAATTCCAGATTGATGCGGCCGTCCTGGGGCAAACGCCGCTCGGCAATATCCAGGTGGGCCATGATCTTGATCCGGGAAATTAGAGAGGCTTGAAACAGCTTGATGTTGGGAGGGACTGTGATGTTTCGTAGCACCCCGTCGATTCGATAGCGTACCTGCAGGTCATCCTCCAAAGGCTCGATGTGAATGTCCGTGGCCCGCTCCTGCAGCGCCTCGCGGATGATCTGGTTGACGAATTTAATGACCGAAGCCTCCGAGTCATCGCTATCCAGGATGGTGGTCTCCTGTTCCAGATCGCTGGGAGGCGGCAGATCCCCCCGCCCTTCCATGATTTCGTCGAAGGTTTCCGCACCAACCCCGTAGCCCGAGCGAAGACCATCGAGCAACGCCCGGCGGGGTGCCAGGGTCCAACGCACCTCCCCTTCCCAAAAGCCGGCCAAGGCCTGCCGCCCGATATGGTCAAAAGGATCGAAACAAAGGACGGTCATGGGCTCTCCTTCCGCCGGGGTCACGGGCAGAAATCGGTGGCGCAGGGCAATTTTTGGGGGGAACGCTTTGCGCAGCGGATCCGGGATGGGAGGGACGTCGTCCAGCCACACCGGCAACCCGAGGGTTGCCCCCAGCTTTTGCGCAAAAATTTTTTCATCAACCTGCCCCGTTTCCAGCAGGGCAAACACGATGGAACGCTGGTCTTGGGCCGCCTCACGGACGGCCTTCTGGCAGGAGGCCAGATCCTTGGCCCCGGATTCTGCGGCAAGTTGGACCAAGGTGTCGGGCAGACTCATCCCGGCAGCACCTTGGTCAAACGTTCAGGATTCAAACCAACCAACTCCTTCGTCACAAAACGGCCGTCCTCGCGGACCAGCTTGCCGTCAAAAAAGATCCGGCCCCCGCCATAGGCCTTGTCCTGCAGACAGACCAGATCCCAATGCACCTGGGAGCGGTTGCCGTTATCCGCCTCCTCGTAGGCCTGTCCCGGGGTGAAGTGGAAGGAGCCGGCAATCTTTTCATCGAAAAGGATATCGCGGATGGGCTGGTGCAGATACGGATTCAGTCCCAGCGAAAATTCGCCGATGTAACGGGCGCCGGCATCGCTGTCAAAAATCTGCTCCAGTTGTGTGCTTTTGTCTCCCGCCTTGGCCGCCACGATTTTCCCACGCGAGAATTTCAGGCAGACGTTGTCGAAGGGGATGCCTCGGTACACGGCCGGGGCGTTGAAGGTGACCTGTCCTTCCACGCTGTCCTTCACCGGTGCGGTGAACACCTCCCCGTCCGGAATGTTTCTTTCCCCGACGCACGGAATGATCCCGATGTTCTTGATGGAAAACCGCAGATCCGTGCCCGGCCCGGTGATGTGCACCCGGTCGGTCCGCCGCATCCGTTGGACCAGAGGCTTCGCGGCGTGGGCCAGCTTGCGGTAATCCAAGGTGCAAACCCGGAAGAAAAGATCCTCAAACGCCTCGGTGCTCATTCCTGCCGCCTGGGCCATCGCGGGCGTCGGCCAACGCAGGACCACCCAGCGGGTATGGTTGATCCGCCGATCGGAGATCGGGCGGAGGATCTTTCCGGCCAGCTTCTGCTTTTCCGCGGGCACATCGCTGGACTCAAACGCGTTCTGGGAACCCCGCAATGCGATGTAGGCCTGCATCTCTTTCATCTTTCGCAGCTCGTGGCGCAGGCTGAAGCGCAGGGCTTTTTCCGTCACCCCCTTCCCCAGCTCCCGGGAAACCTTGCCCGCGTGCAGATGGACAAATGGATCCGCCCCCCTGGCGCGGACCGAGCGAATCAGCTCGACCACGAACTCCTCCGGAATTTCGGAAGCATCGATCCAAACCCGGTCTCCCCGTTTCAGGGCGGTGGAATAGCCGGTCAGCAGGTCAGCCAACTTCCGGTAACGGGGTTCTTTCACCGCCCTCTTTCCCCGCCAAAAGGCCTGCGGTAGTTTAAATAGTGATGTCTCTTCATCCTCTTAAGATTCGTCCAGTCGCCCTCTTTGGCAAGCTGGCCGCGGTTCTCTTTCTACTTCCCTTGTCCCTGCCGGCCCAGACCAACACCCCTGGATGCTTGACCGGAAAGGCAACCATTCAACTCAAGAACTCCTCGTACCGTTCCGATTTGGGCGGGATGGACCTGATTCTTGCCCCGACCAATTTGATTCCGGAGATCCGCCGCCTGCGGATGGAGACATGGCGGA
>Ga0214917_10005042_pt1 | contig 14267 bp, 10 predicted proteins | sample LL_1208_BB_MetaG_FD_177983 | JGI IMG/M metagenome (GOLD analysis project Ga0214917, IMG submission 177983) | Freshwater microbial communities from Lake Lanier, Atlanta, Georgia, United States - LL_1208_BB | ecosystem: Environmental > Aquatic > Freshwater > Lake | place: USA: Georgia | collected... | reverse complement strand
GGTCGCGTGATTACGCACAGGTGCATCACGATGGTGGCTTAAATTTGACACGAACTCAGGCCGCTTTGGAACTTTACGAAGTAGATGACCTTGGGCTAGACCGATTAGACCGCGCTGTTTTAGTTGCCTTAATTGATAAATTCAGTGGCGGTCCAGTTGGCCTGTCGACTTTGGCATTGGCAGTTGGCGAGGAGCCAGAAACCGTAGACACAGTTTGTGAGCCGTTTTTGGTACGCGAAGGATTTATATCGAGAACCCCTCGGGGGCGAGTGGCGACTCCTGCGGCTTGGACAGCACTTGGACGGAAACTACCTAAATTGCCCAATCAACTACCCCTCGAGGACTAACAGGCGGTCGCAGAGTCCTTAGTTTTGCCCACTAAACTTGAGGAACAACGAATTTCAACGTTGGAAATTAGTTCTGGCATCCAATACGAAAAGGCTTACAAGTGGCTCAGCATTACCGTCCAGGTCGGTCATTATTGATCTTCACCGTTGGCATTATCGGATTACTTGTTTGGGCCTTCTTGCCCGGCGAACGCCACACCCCGAAACTTGGGCTAGATCTCCGTGGTGGAACTCAGGTGATTTTGTCACCATCTGTAACTGCTGGCGAAACGCTGTCACAAGAACAGTTGAATCAAACTCTTTCAATTATTCGCCAACGAGTAGACGGCTTTGGTGTTGCTGAATCAGAAGTTACTATTCAGGGGACGGGCAGTGGTGCAAAAATTATTGTTACTATTCCTGGCGAAACCAGTCGTACTGTAGTTGACCAACTGAAAACGACCGCGCAACTAAATTTCCGTCCAGTTTTAGCAATCGACTATGGCTCACCACAGCCAAGTACTTCTCCAACACCGAGCGTGAGCTCCTCCGCTAGTTCGGGCGCTACGCCATCAACTAGTGCGTCACCATCAACCAGCGCATCACCAACTACTAGTGTTACTCCCACACCAACACCATCCCCATCAGTATCGGTCGCACCGGAACTATTGGTGCCGCCGATTCAATCACCCGATGGTTCCGGTGATTTCGCCAATAGATTCTCCGCATTGGACTGCGCCAAGTCAGATATTTTAAAGGGCTCGACTGACGATCCCGCACAGTACTTAATCAGTTGCGAAAAGGATGCTTCAGTTAAGTACGCGCTAGCCCCAGCAGATTTAGTTGGTACCGACATCGACAGTGCCACAGCAGGTTTGCCACAGCAGGGTGCAGGTGGATGGCAAGTAGAACTGCAAATGACAAGCGAAGGCGCAAAGAAGTTTGCAGATTCGACTACGAAACTTTCCGCACTTGAAAAACCAAACGATCAGTTTGCAATTGTTCTTGATGGTGTCGTAATCAGCGCACCATCTGTGAACGAAGCGATTCTTGGTGGCTCGGCAGTAATCTCAGGTTCATTCACGGCCGACGAAGCTCGGGCGCTTGCCCAGGTGCTTAAATACGGCGCGCTTCCGGTTGCACTTGATGTGGATGAGGTTCAGCAAATTTCACCAACACTAGGAAACGATCAGCTGAAAGCAGGATTAATAGCCGGTGGCTTTGGATTGTTGTTGGTCATTGTTTACCTACTTCTTTACTACCGAGCATTAGGTGTTATCGCAGTTATAAGTCTGGTTGCCGCGGCGGTTATGACCTTCTTAGTTTTCGTGATCCTCGGGCGAGGTATCGGGTTCACGTTGACTTTGTCAGGTGTTGCTGGCGCTATCGTGGCGATTGGCATTACCGCAGACTCATTCATCATTTACTTTGAGAGAATTCGCGATGAAATTCGTGAAGGCAAGCGATTGAGAGTTGCAATCGATCAAGGATGGACGCGCGCCCGTAGAACAATTCTGGCAGCAGACTTTGTTTCATTGCTGAGTGCCGCAATCCTGTATTACTTATCAGTAGGTAGTGTTCGTGGGTTCGCGTTCACGCTCGGACTAATTACTTTTGTCGACATAGCAGTGGCTTTCATGTTCACTCGCTCACTCGTAACCAAACTTGGTAACTCTAAATGGATGAATGCTGGTTCGTCCTGGACTGGAGTTTCGCCAACCCGACTAGGGGTCAAAGCTGCAACATCGGAGGTTAACTAATGGCTAGTTTGAGTCAACTAGGCAATAGCCTTTATCGCGGTGATGTCTCGTACAACATTGTGGGACGCCGCAAGGCGTGGTACTTAGTTTCGGCAATTTTAATTGTTCTTTCAATCGCAACCTTGGGAGTTCGCGGCTTGAATCTTGGCATCGAATTCAAGGGTGGAGCTGAATTTTCGGTCCCATTAGCCGTGGCTAATGACCAGTCAGTTTCACAAGCACGAGAGACGGTTTTGGCCGCAGGTGAAACGCCATCCACAGTCACAATTATTGGCGGAAATAAAGTTCGAATCCAAACACCGGCTCTTTCTACTGAGGCATCCAATGCTTTAAGTGCCGCGCTAGCCAAATCTTTTTTGGTGGATGAGGCCAACATTAAGGTTCAACTTGTTGGACCAAGTTGGGGCGATGAAGTAACAAAAAATGCATTACGAGCACTCTTGGTGTTCCTTGTGCTCGTTGCAGTATTCCTGTCCATCTATTTTGAATGGCAGATGGCCGTTGCTGCATTGATCGCCTTGGCGCACGACGTATTGATCACCGTCGGTATTTACGCATTAAGTGGGTTTGAAGTAACTCCAGCGAGCGTGATTGGTTTCTTAACGATTTTGGGATATTCGCTCTATGACACAGTTGTGGTATTCGACAAGGTTAAAGAAAATACCAAGGGTATTCATGGGGGATCTCGAACCACATATAGTGAAGCTGCGAATCTGGCTTTGAATCAGACTTTAGTGCGAAGTATTAACACTTCTGTAGTTGCCTTATTACCAGTACTTTCTATTTTGGTTGTAGGAGTATCTCTACTTGGGGTTGGCACACTTAACGATCTAGCACTTGCACTTTTTGTTGGCATGCTTGTCGGTACATATTCCTCAATCTTCGTTGCAACCCCATTCTTATGTCAGATGAAAGAGCGATCCGCCGAAAACATAGCTTTAGCTAAGCGGGTGCATTCGCGTCGCAAAGGTGGAGATGCTGGAGATGACGTAAAGCCAGTGGTCGCGATTGGTGCACCGATAGTTGCATCGGCTGGTCCGAGACAGCAGCAAGTCAAGAAGACTCGCTCCCGCAGATCGGGAAAGTAACTCCAAATGGATCGCGCTGGAGTAACTGCCCTTATTGCGGAAATTCCTGATTACCCGTTGCCGGGCGTTGTGTTTAAAGATGTAACCCCAATTTCAGGCAACGCTGATGCGGCACATTGGGTTAACAGCGAAATCGCAGCTCACTTCTCCGATGCTGGAGTTACCCACATAGTGGGTGTAGAGGCACGAGGATTTATCTTGGGTGCAGCGTTGGCTACGCATATGCATCTAGGTTTTATTCCGATTCGAAAAAGCGGCAAGTTACCAAGAGCAACATTTCGCGCAGAATACGAGCTTGAGTATGGCGCTGATTCTATTGAGATTCATCAGGATGCATTGTCAAAGAATGATCGCGTTCTAATAGTTGACGATGTCCTTGCTACTGGTGGTACCGCTTGCGCAGCGATTGACCTGATTGAAGAGTGTGGAGCGCAGGTGCTGGGAATTACTGTGCTTCTTAATCTTGCATTTCTCGGTGGCAGCGACAAAGTAGCAAGTCGAGACCCACGAATCGACGTCTTCGCAGTCTTATAAGTTTCCAAATAGAATGTTTGGAAGCAAGGGAGGCGAAATGACTACAGAATTGTCTACGGGCCTGCCACTTGCCCTAACTGAGCGGTTCCCGCAAGGACTCCAGACGCCAATTCCTGCTCAACTCCAAGAAGTTATCGATACTTTGTTGAAGTTTCACCCCGGAAGTGATGTCAGCGAAATCATCAGAGCCTTCCAGACTGCAGACTATTTGCATCGGGCGCAAAACCGTAAGTCAGGGGAGCAATACATAACACATCCAATTGCAGTTGCCGGCTTGCTTGCGGACTTAGGTATGACTTCATCCACTTTGATAGCTGCGCTTTTGCATGACACAGTCGAAGATACTGAATACGACCTTGATCATCTCCGCAAAGATTTTGGAGATGAAGTTGCGGGATTAGTTGATGGAGTGACCAAGTTAGACAAGGTTAAGTACGGTCAAGCCTCAGCTTCTGAAACGGTTCGCAAGATGGTCGTGGCTATGGCTCGAGACATCCGAGTTTTAGTTATCAAGTTAGTTGATCGCCAGCACAACATGCGGACTCTGTCTTATCTATCGCCGGAGAAGCAGGAACAGAAGGCGCGCGAAACTTTAGAAATCTACGCTCCGCTGGCGCACCGACTTGGTATGAACTCAGTTAAGTGGGAGCTTGAGGATTTAGCTTTTGCCTCGCTCTACCCAAAAATGAGCGATGAGATTGCCCGGTTAGTTTCGCAGCGGGCACCAGCACGCGATGAAAGTTTGCAGACCATTGTTGATTATCTAGATGCTGATCTGCTTGCAAATGATGTCAAGGCAACGGTTAGCGGCAGACCTAAGCACTTTTACAGCATCTACCAAAAAATGATTGTGCGCGGTAGAGATTTTGATGACATTTACGACTTGATCGGCGTGCGAATATTGGTAGACAACGTCCAGGATTGCTATGCAACGCTGGGAATAATTCATAACCGATGGAATCCAGTCCCTGGTCGATTTAAAGATTACATCGCGATGCCAAAATTCACGATGTATCAGTCCTTGCACACCACGGTAATTGGACCAAATGGGAAGCCAGTCGAATTTCAAATTCGAACTCAAGAAATGCACCGCGCAGCCGAGTTTGGTGTTGCATCTCATTGGCGCTACAAGCAAGACAAGGTGGCCGGCAAAGATGGCCCAGACGATCTGGGTTGGGTTCGCCAACTTCTGGATTGGCAACGTGAAACCGCCGACCCAGGAGACTTTCTAGATTCGCTTCGCGATGACTTAGGCGCCGCAGAGGTTTATGTATTCACCCCAAAGGGTGAAGTCTTGGCTTTGCCTGCTGGAAGTACACCAATTGATTTTGCCTATAGCGTGCACACCGAAGTCGGGAATAGGTGCGTGGGTTCAAGAATCAACGGCAAACTTGCCCCACTTGATACCAAGTTGGCTAATGGTGACAACGTAGAAATCATTACTAATAAGTCCGACTCTGCAGGTCCGTCTCGCGACTGGATCAATATTGTTGCGAGTGCTCGAGCTAAGTCCAAAATTAAGGCTTGGTTTTCCAAAGAACGTCGCGAAGAAGCAATTGAGACCGGCAAGGAAGCAATCGTTAGGGCTATGAAGAAAGGTGGTGTGCCACTTCGACTACTTACCAACAGCATGCTGAATACATTGGCACTGGAGTCGAACTACGCCGACGTCAGTGCACTCTATGCAGCCGTTGGTGAAGGTCACCTTGGCGCCCAAACAGTTGTAACTCGATTAACAGCCTCACTTGGTGGTGACGAAGGGCTGATTGAAGATGCCTCAGAGCAAGTGCTGCCAAGCCGAGTCGCACATCGTCGCGATGCTAAGCCAGACCCTGGCATCACGGTTATTGGCGCTGACGACACTTGGGTCAAGCTTTCACGATGCTGCACTCCAGTCCCAGGAGATGAAGTTCTTGGATTTGTGACGCGAGGTTCAGGAATTTCAGTTCATCGAACAGATTGCGTCAATGCTGATGATCTTCGAACACAGCCAGAACGACTTGTTGAAGTAGCTTGGACACCTGGAAAGAGCAGTATTTTCCTAGTCAACATCCAAGTTGAAGCCCTAGATCGGGCACGCTTGCTGTCCGATGTTACTCGAGCGCTATCAGACCAGCATGTAAACATTTTGAATGCATCGGTTACTACTACGAAGGATCGGGTCGCGATATCTCGCTTTACATTTGAAATGGGTGACCCATCGCATTTGAACCAGGTGCTTCGGGCGGTAAAGGGAATCGATGGCGTTTACGACGTTTATCGAGTCTGAGCAAGAGCTAACCTAACGTTGCTGCTCCGGAACGGGCAGCCGCAAGTAAGCCTTGAGCTTGTGCAATCTGCGCGTCAATTTTTGCTACGTCACTGGATTTGCCTGCAGCATCGGCGGCGACCTTTTGTTTTTCAAGTTTTGCAATACTGGCTTCAAATGATGAAACTAACGAGTTGGCACGGTCAACGACTTCTGGCTTAGTGCGATGCCAGTGTTCTTCCTGCAGACTACGGATGGCGTCCTCAACAGCCTTTAGGCGACGCTCAACTTTTTCTTTGTCGTTGCGGGGAACATGTCCGGCTTTTTCCCAGGCTTCTTGAATATCTCGCAGCGCTGCCTTTGCTGAATCCACATTTGTTATCGGCAGCAACGCTTCAGCTTTCTTTAGCAGTTCTAATTTAACCTCAAGGTTCTTCGAGAACTCTTCGTCGCGAACGGTATTTGCGGCATTTCGACTTGCGAAGAACTTGTCTTGCGCAGCCTTAAATTCATTCCAAAGTTTTTCTTCTTGGCCCTTAGCTGCCCGGGCAGTGCTTTTCCACTCGTCCATAAGTTTCTTATAAGCAGTAGTTGTATTGGCCCATTCCGTTGAACTGGCTAATTCTTCCGCCTTCTTAATAAGTGCCTTTTTAGCATTTACTGCTTCAGTCCGACTCGCATCCAAAGTTGCGAAATAGGAGCGACGTGCCTTATCAAATGCAGATCTTGCATGACTGAAACGTTTCCAAAGTTCTTGTTCCTTGGCACGATCGGCATTCGGAAGTTTCTGCCACTGATCCAATAATTCTTTGTACTTCTCGCCAGTGACTTTCCAAGCGTTTGAATCCGCTAAAGATTCGGCTAGTGCAACAATTTCTTCGCGCTTGGATAGAGCAGCAGCTTTGGCTTCCGCCTTCTTGGCGCTGACTGCGGCTTTATGCTCTTCGAAACCGGCTAGCAGTGCATCTTTGCCGGCTCGAATCTTGTCGAAGTCACCTAGGAGATTTGGGGATTCGATTGCCTTATCGATGCGGTCAATTAGCGCAGTAATCGACTCAACATTGCCTTTGCCATCCTTTAGTCGAGCTGCAGCTAGTTCGATCTCGGCAATTAGGTCGTGGTAACGCTTGGTGAAAAACTCTAAACCTTCGTTCGGTTCACCAGCCGCGTACTGGCCAATTTTCGTGGCGCCCGATGGAGCATTTAGGAATACATTTCCTTCGTCATCTACGTAGCCAAACTCGTTTGTTGTTGTCATGACGATTCCTTTTGTTCGGGTCCCACAAGGGCTCTTGGTGTGCCATCCAATTATGGCGTAGTTGAGGCCTTACTGATTACTACCGCTTGACTTGGAAGTCCATCGCTAGATCCATCTAAAACTCCAGCAGATGCAACGTTATCTAGGACATCAAGGCCTTGCATGATCTTGCCCCATACTGAGTAATTGGGTGGAAGCGGCGAGTCTTGGTAAACCAAGAAGAATTGGCTGCCATTTGTATTAGGTCCGCTGTTCGCCATTGCAACGGTGCCGCGAGGGTAAATGTAGTTGCCATCTGAGCCAGCAGTCGGCAAATTCTCATCCGCAAACTTAAAGCCAGGGCCACCAGTGCCATTGCCAGCTGGATCGCCGCACTGCAAAACGAAGATTCCCTGAGTAGTTAACCGATGACATGAAGTGTTGTTATAAAAACCTTGATTGGCTAGCCAAGCAATCGTCCCAACGGTTGTCGGCGCATTCGAGTCAGCAGCAAACGTTATGACACCACAATTCGTTTCTAGCGAAAATTCACTTGCCGTTGGTAGGTCAGTAGTTGCACTTCCGAAAGTTATATTGTCGGCTCTGACCTGGACAGGGTCCTGACAACCAGCAATCGGAGCATTTGTGGAAATAGTCACTGGGGTTGGCAGGGAACTAGAACTTGCACCTGGATCTGCTACGACCTGATCAGATTTGTTGTTCTGGTTTATTACGAAACCGAGCAAGACAACAACCAAGAGACCTAGAGTTGCAAAACCTAGAAATCTGCTGCGGATCTGGCGGTGGGCACGACGTTCTTGCTGACGTGCAAATTTTGCTCGCGCTAGTTCTCGTTCACGTTTGGAAGGCACAATTCATCATTCTACGGTGCTCTAGAAATGAGCAAATTCGCGGTAGCCTAGGTGAATTCCGAGTTGCAGGTGCGTGGTTATGTTAATTAAGAGTTTTGGCGCAGGTCCATGGCAGACCAATTGTTATGTGATAGCGCCCAGTGCCAATTCTGAGTGCATCATTATCGATCCTGGTTTAGGCAGTGCGCCAGGGATTAAAGAGATAATTTCCGAGCATAATCTCAAGCCAATCGCAACTATGTTGACCCACGGCCACATAGATCACATGTGGTCGATCTTTCCAGTGGCAACTGGTTATGGAATTCCGGCATACATACATGGCTCAGATCGATTCTTGCTAAATGATCCTGGAGCGGGAGTATCAGTGGAAACCAAGAATGCACTTATGGAAATGATGGCAACCGATGATGTCTTTGCAGAACCAGAGGACACTAGAGAAGTTACCGATCACATGTCGATGGAATTAGCTGGACTTAAGTTCACAGTGCTGCACGCACCTGGCCATACTCAAGGTTCCATTCTGTTTGATTTTGAAGGTGACGTTAATCATGTGTTTACTGGCGATGTGTTGTTTGCTGGTGCTATTGGGCGAACTGATTTACCAGGTAGTTCTCCGGCTGACATGGACACTTCATTGCGAAATGTTGTATTGAATCTGCCTGACTCATCGCTAGTCTTTCCGGGTCATGGACCTTCGAGCAACATGACTGTTGAAAAGAGCAGCAACGAGTATTTGCTTCGGGTTGCTAAAGGCCTCAGCGCACTATGACTGAGTTATTCAAGGCTCCAAAGGGAACGTACGACGTAACACCACCATTTTCAGCTTTGTGGTTAGCAGTTCGTGACGCCCTCTCAACTCCGCCGCGGAATTCAGGTTACGGATACATTGAAACGCCAATTTTTGAAGACACCGCACTATTTGTTCGCGGAGTTGGCGAATCCACTGACGTGGTTTCAAAAGAGATGTACACCTTCGAAGATAAGGGTGGTCGCAGCCTGACGCTTAAACCAGAGGGAACTGCAGGCGTTCTTCGCGCGATGTTAGAAAATCGAATGGATCGCGGTGCATTGCCTTCAAAGGTCTGGTACACCGGGCCACACTTTAGATATGAGCAGCCGCAATCTGGTCGCTACCGCCAACACACCCAGGTCGGTGTTGAAACTATAGGTTCTTCAGACCCCGCACTAGATGCTGAAGTTATTTGGATGGCACACCATGCCCAGCGAAACATTCTGGGATTGAAACAAGTACGGATTCTCGTTAATTCACTTGGATGCCACGAGTGTCGTGCAGGTTACCGACAGACCTTGGTTGAATTTTTGAACAAGTGCGATTTAGACGAGGCAACTCGAGTGCGCGCTGAAATCAATCCGCTACGAGTCCTGGATGACAAGCGCGAGGCTATACAAAGTCAGTTGAAAGACGCTCCACTAATGCCAGATCACTTGTGCTCGGCTTGCTCTGAACATCATGAAAAAGTACTTGAGTATCTCGACGCCCTTGGCGTGGAATACGAAAAGGCTCCGAGATTAGTTCGTGGCTTGGATTACTACGTCAGAACAACATTTGAATGTGTGCACGATGGACTCGGTGCCCAATCTGCCATTGGGGGCGGTGGCAGGTATGACGGATTGATTGAAACTTTAGGTGGCCCAGCAATTGGCGGAGTTGGTTTTGGTTTGGGTGTAGATCGAACTTGCTTGGCGGTTCAAGCTGAGGGTTTGCAGTTAGTGGATGATGCCAGCACAGATGTTTTCATGATCCCTGTCGGTAATGAAGCTGTCACCAAAATTGTTGGTTTATCGGGGCTAATCAGGGCTGCCGGAATCAATGCCGACATCGCCTACGATGGCAGGTCAATTAAGGCAGCCATGAAGAGCGCAGACCGGACCGGGGCAAAGTATGCGGTAATCATTGGTGAGGACGAAATCACAAACTCAACCGTTGTGATCAAAAACCTCGCAGATGGGTCACAGGAAAGCCTCTCCGTAGAATTACTAGTAAGCGTTTTGTTAGATCGTCTCAAATAGTCCAATTAAGGAACCTTGAATGCTAAGAAATACCAACGCTGGCGCGCTCCGTTTAAGCGATGCCGGTTCGCAAGTAATACTGGCTGGCTGGGTTGGCAAACGCCGTGACCATGGCGGAATTGCATTTCTAGATTTACGAGACTCTACTGGCACAGTTCAGGTGGTTGTTCGCGATGAGGCTGTAGCGGGCGAACTGCGCTCGGAGTTTTGTCTTCAGATCATTGGCACTGTCGAAGCCCGACCAGCTGGTAACGAAAACTCCGAGATCGAAACTGGAGATATAGAAGTCATTGCCGACTCGGTAATTGTATTGAGTAAGAGTGCCCCACTACCTTTCCCAATAGACGACGCCATCACGGTTGGTGAAGAAACTCGTTTGAAGTATCGCTACCTTGATTTACGTCGTCCAGCAGCTGGCAACATTTTGCGCATGCGAAGTAATGTGAATCGGCTAGCGCGGGAAGTTTTGCATGATCGTAACTTTGTTGAAATTGAAACGCCAACGCTTACTCGTAGCACTCCGGAAGGTGCTCGTGACTTCTTAGTGCCAGTTCGGCTGCAGCCAGGTCATTGGTATGCCTTGCCACAGAGCCCGCAGTTATTTAAGCAATTGTTGATGGTTGGTGGCATGGAGCGCTATTACCAGATTGCCAGATGTTACCGAGATGAAGATTTCCGCAAGGATCGGCAACCCGAATTTACTCAACTCGACATCGAAATGAGCTTTGTCGAGCAAGAAGACATTCTCGAAGTAGGCGAAGCCATTGTGCGCAGCCTGTGGCAAGGAACTTTGAACTACAAAATTGGGGACATTCCACGCATGACTTATTTCGATGCGATGGACAAGTATGGCTCAGATAAACCAGATTTACGGTTCGACATCGAATTGTCAGATTGCACTGCATATTTCAAGAACACTGAGTTCCGGGTATTTCAAAACGAATACGTTGGCGCAGTTGTCATGCCTGGTGGCGCCGATCAACCACGTAGGACTTTTGATGCCTGGCAGGAGTGGGCTAAGCAGCGTGGAGCCAAGGGATTGGCTTACGTAACTTTTGAGGCTGATGGAACTCTCGGCGGACCAGTTGCAAAAAATCTCTCTGATGATGAGCGAGCAGGTTTAGCAGCACACTTAGGTGCAAAGCTAGGTGACTGTGCCTTCTTCGGAGCGGGTGAAAAATCCAACACTCAACAATTGCTTGGTGCAGTTCGACAAGAGGTTGGCGAGCGCTGTGGACTAATTGATGACAGCCAATGGTCTTTCCTATGGATAGTCGACGCACCGATGTTTGAAAGGACTGATGATGGAGGCTGGACCGCGGTTCACCACCCATTTACATCACCTAACTCTGATTGGGTAGACCGATTCGAAGAAGCGCCAGATCAGGCTTTGGCCTGGGCATACGACATAGTCTGCAATGGTAATGAAATCGGCGGTGGCTCGATTCGTATCCACCGTAGCGATGTGCAGGAACGAGTCTTCAGCTTGCTTGGATTAAGTGATGAAGAGGCTCGCGAGAAGTTTGGCTTTTTGCTTGATGCGTTTGCCTATGGGCCTCCACCGCATGGCGGCATTGCATTTGGTTGGGATCGAATCTGTATGTTGCTTTCAGGCGCCACCAGCTTGCGTGACGTGATTGCGTTTCCAAAGACTGGTGCGGGCTTTGATCCACTAACTAGTGCGCCCACCCCAATCACTGATCAACAGCGACTTGAGGCTGGAATCGACGCAGATCCATTCGCTCAAGACGCTAGCGATGACTGATTCTCTTTTCGATCAAGAGTCAAGTGGCTCGCCACTTGCGGTGCGAATGCGCCCGCGAACCCTTGATGAATTTGTTGGACAACGTAAAGCAATCGCAAAAGGTAGTCCACTTCACAAACTACTTCAACCAACCGACTTGGACACAAAATCATCGGTAATTTTGTGGGGTCCGCCTGGAACCGGAAAGACCACGTTGGCACAACTTATTGCGCGAGCTGGCTCTGCAAAATTCATGGAGTTGTCTGCCATTAACGCGGGTGTCAAAGATGTGCGCGAGGTTATCACTGCTGCGCAAGAGAACAAGTCGCTTTACGGAGTATCAACCGTATTGTTTGTGGATGAGGTGCATCGCTTCAATAAAACTCAACAAGATGCGCTGTTACCCGGTGTGGAGAATGGCTGGGTAACTCTCGTTGCCGCAACTACTGAAAATCCGTCATTCTCTGTCATTGCTCCACTGATGTCACGTTCGCTTTTGGTAACGCTGTCCGAGCTGGATGAAGCCGAGATTACTAATGTCATTGACCGTGCGATCTCCGATCCACGTGGCTTAAATGATTCAGTTTCGCTTGCTTCCGATGCGCTTGAGATGTTGATTCGATTGGCTGGTGGCGACGCCAGACGAGCCTTAACAGTTTTGGAAGCAGCGACCGGAGTTGCACTCGGTAATGCTCATTCAGAAATCTCTGTTGATGACATCAGTGCGGCTAGCGATCACAACGTCGTTCGCTATGACAAAGCTGGTGATCAGCACTACGACATCATCAGTGCCTACATTAAATCGATCCGTGGCTCAGACCCTGATGCTGCTCTGCATTATCTAGCCCGAATGCTCGAAGCTGGTGAGGATCCGCGCTTCATAGCCCGACGGTTAATGATCAGTGCAAGCGAGGATATTGGATTGGCAGATAACTCAATGTTGTCGCTGGCAGTGTCGGCAGCTCAGACTGTGGCGCTAATAGGTATGCCCGAGGCTCGAATCACGCTTTCTCAAGTAACTATTGCGCTGGCTTTGGCGCCGAAATCGAACAGTGCTTACTTAGCAATTGATCACGCAATTGAAGACATCCGAAAAGGTGACATTGGAACTGTGCCCGCTCATCTTCGGGATTCTCATTATGCGCGAGCGGGAGATTTAGGTCATGGTGTCGGCTATACCTATCCGCACAATGAGCCTTCGGGAGTTAGTGAACAGAAATATTTGCCCGAGCCACTGAATCAAGCGAGGTATTACCAGCCCACAGATCGCGGTGAAGAAGTAGGTTTGCGCCAAGTTTGGAGCAAAATTCGTTCCATACTGGGTAGGGATTAAGCCGTTACAACGTAAGTTCGTTAGGGTTTAGGGGATACCGAACCTGGTTTCAAGGTATTTACCTTGTTGCCAAATGCATAGATGAAAGAGTTGATAGCAGTGGAATCCGCTGAAATTCGATCCAGATTTTTGAACTACTTTGAGTCCAAAGGTCACACGGTCGTGCCTAGCGCCAGTCTGCTGCTTGATGATCCAACACTTTTGTTCGTCAATGCTGGCATGGTGCCATTCAAGCCATACTTCTTAGGTGAAGCAGCGCCGCCATATCCGCGGGCTGTGTCAGCACAAAAAGTGGTGCGGACCTTAGACATTGAAGAAGTTGGCAAAACCACGCGTCATGCCTCGTTTTTTCAAATGTGTGGAAATTTTTCTTTTGGTGATTACTTCAAGGCAGATGCAATTCCGTATGCCTGGGAACTACTAACTTCACCAGTTTCAGCAGGTGGTTATGGATTTCCAGAAGACAAACTTTGGGTCACTGTTTATTTAGATGACGATGAAAGCGTCGAAATCTGGCACAAAGTTGTCGGAGTTCCAATGGAGCGCATTCAGCGCCGCGACATGGCAGACAATTATTGGTCAATGGGTGTACCTGGTCCATGTGGTCCATGTTCCGAAATTTATTACGATCGCGGACCGGAGCACGGTCGTGAGGGTGGTCCAATCGCAGATGAGACTCGCTATCTGGAAGTTTGGAACCTTGTCTTTATGCAGTTCGAACGCGGTGAAGGACCAGGTAAGGAGAACTTTCCAATTCTTGGTGAGCTTCCATCAAAGAGCATTGATACTGGCATGGGTCTTGAACGGATGGCTGCTTTACTTCAAGGTGTCGACAACATTTATGAAATAGACACAACTCGAATAATTTTGGATCGAGCCAGCGAACTAAGCGGTCGCAAGTATGGTTCCGACCCCAAGGCTGACATCGCTTTACGCGTTGTGGCTGATCACGCCCGAACTTGTGCCTTCCTGATTGCCGATGGTGTTCTGCCAGGTAACGAAGGTCGCGGTTATGTGTTGCGCAGAATTTTGCGTCGCGTTGTGCGCAACATGCGATTACTAGGAACCAACGATCCTTCTATGAAGGATCTGAT
>Ga0214917_10005041_pt1 | contig 14268 bp, 6 predicted proteins | sample LL_1208_BB_MetaG_FD_177983 | JGI IMG/M metagenome (GOLD analysis project Ga0214917, IMG submission 177983) | Freshwater microbial communities from Lake Lanier, Atlanta, Georgia, United States - LL_1208_BB | ecosystem: Environmental > Aquatic > Freshwater > Lake | place: USA: Georgia | collected... | reverse complement strand
CAACCCTGATATAAGATACGCAGAGGGCGGATTGACTGCTGTAAAACTTTATGGAACTTTTGATGCAGCTAAAGATATTGACGACATAGTTCGCGTCTCAAAAGAAAAAAATATACAAGCCAATAAGCTATCCTATAATGAATTTGAACAACAAATCAATGAACATTTACCCGATCGAGATTTAGGGTTTATCGAAATGAGACTAGCCTATAACGAATTAAAAAAAGAATATAAAAACGGCGGCAAAACTGGAGAGCAAATTACTTGCACAAACTGCGGATGGTCATGGAACACCAACGATAGTGATCCCGCTGACGCAACTATTTGCCATAAATGCGGTTTTGACACAAAACAAAAAATTATGAAAAGAAAAGCTACGGGCAATTGCTACCAAGCTGCTGGAGATGTTGTTGTAATGAGTGTTTTTAAGCAAGCTCAAGAAAACTATCAAGGAGAACCGTTTTTAGTTCATGCGGAGGTGTCTGGGCAAGGCCCACTTGAGGGTGTTAGATTCGGTCATGCATGGATCGAAGACGATCTATTTGTTTATGACTATTCCAACAATAAAGAGGTTGTTTTACCAAAAGAACTTTATTACCGTTTAGGAGAAGTAGATGTCAAAAACCCTACCAAATATAGACGTTACGATTTCGGACAGGCTAGAGCTAAGATGTTAGAAACGGGAAACTACGGCTGTTGGGATATTGAAACACAATTTAAAGACGGTGGTCATGTTTATAATGACAAAGAACTTCTTGAAAAGTGGGAAGCTGGAGAAAAAATTGGTTTTTCTGCCACTGCACATCTTAAATCAAAAGGACTTATACCTAGATCTGATGGGAAAAAGAAGAAAAGCATGGAAGACGGTGGAGAAGCGCTTGAATTGGAAAAAACAGAGATCATAGAGCCTGTGGAAGCTGCTGAAGATGTTCAAGAGCAATCAAAAACCGTCCAACCCCAGTATGGAAGTTATATAGGTTGGCCACTACTGCTTCGCATGTTGGAATTTGCCAAAGAGGACGCTAAAACCGATATGGATCTTCATAAAGTAATTGAAAACCTGCAAAACCTGCCTCAAGACCGAATGCTGAACATGGATGATTACGATGCTGTGATTTCAGGAATTTTAGAACCGAATGAAGATCACATTAAAGAAAACTTCTATGGTATCGAAAAAAACCTACTGAATGCCCAACGCAATCTTTACCTAAAACTCTCTGAAGACATTAACGCAACAGATGGGATGTCAAAAGAAGATTGGGCAAAGGCTCAAACTATGAACTGGGCCAAAAACTTGTCTCGGATGAAAAAAGAGGAGGAATCCGAGGTTTTGGTAGACCTGAAAACAGGTCAGGTTCTAGGCGAAAGAAAAAACTTTATGATCCGCCGTGAAATGAAAAAGGGAGGGGTTGTCATGGCTGAAGATCTTAAATCTTACAACCGAGACAAAGTACTAAGAGAGGGATATGAAGTTGGAACTAGTGCTTATTTAGCCAAAAAGACAGGGGAAGATTGGACTTATGTCGGCGAAATTGTAGGATATAAAGAGCTAGGTAGGTTTAAAGACTTATATATCGTTACTAATAAAGGGATTACAGTTCCTAGCACTCAGCTTTTAGAGACCAAAATGCTTGAAAAATATGGTTTCAAAATGGCCGAGGGCGGTATTGCTCCTACGAGCCTAGATGCGGTAGATATTGAAAAATTAGACGCTTTTGAAAAGTTCATGTTCGACGATCTTTCAAAAAGAATGAGCAAAAAAGAAGCACTTCAGGTCATTATCAATAATGTCGAGGGAGATTTCAGCCAGCTTAGCGAAGAATTAGAAAAATATGCTGATTATCAAAGACTTGAAGAAAGTTACTCTATGCAGATTTCGGATGAAGTGGAAAGTCTAAAAACTATGAATGACTATCCCATCACACTTTGGGCTGAAAACGAGGCGAACGACATGTCGGCTGGATGGGAATTTACAGACGTAATGCAAGCAGTAGATGCTGCTAAAAACTTAGGTATTATTTCTGATAATAATAATTATGAGATAAGAGATACCAATACTGGAAGGCTCCTTTTAAGTCGAGATCAAATCTTGGATGCTGTTTTGGGCCACTCTAACCCAACAGAATTTGCTTATGGAGGCGACATTGATGACGAGCCAGAAGTGATGGAACTTGAAGCAGAAGCCTACATATCTGATCAGAAAAACGAGGCTAAATCAATACTTTACTCACGGAGAATGAGTAAGTTACAGAAAATTATGTACATATCCGATCAGATGGATATTGCCACAAACAACCTTCGACAGGCAAAAGATGGACATGAAGAAAACATTTGGGAAGAAATTCTTGACATTTGGCGCAACACATTTGCTCAAGTCGAAAGGAATTATTGTGAGCGCGTAAAAGCCGAATATAAAGAAGGAGGCGTAACGTCTGACTGCGGTTGCGGAAAATACTTCGCTGATGGTGGGCTAGCCTACGGAAATAGTCATGCAAAAGGCGGTATGCCAATGACCGTAAAAAGTACTGGTCAAGAAATTGAGATTGAGGGCGGAGAAGGCGTCGTAAACAAGAAAAGTATGCAAATGACGAAAAAAATTACATTAAATGGAGAAAAAATGACACCATGTGAGGCTGTATCAGAAATCAATGAAATGGGGGGTGGAGTTAAGTTTAAATGTGATGATGTAAAGGAGATATTAGATAAGGACGGAAATTTTTGAGTTTGCTATAAAAAAACATATTTTTGGTAAAATAAACAATATGCTTTACCATAATCCTCAAATTATTAGGAATGGTGGAGACCTGCGCATAGCAGGTTTTCATGTTCAGGAAGGAGAGGAACTTTCTTTTTTGGACGTTATAGCTAGAACCAAAACAAGAATGCAGCGACTTGTAACGCAGCATGTAAAAAAACAAATGGAAGATGGTACAAGCCGAGAAGATGCCATCCGAAATACCGCAAGACTAATTCACTCCTATTTAACGATCAACGACAAAGACTACCCCGATAACGAAGAACAGATTGTAGATGAGATAGAAAAGTCATTTGAATTTCAGACTTGGGAAACTTCAGTCTACTATCGTTTTATGAACTTACACACTGGTAAAGTAGATGAAGATACCCCTATCAAGGTAAGCACAGAGTATAATCCTAGCGTTTCTGAGGATATGATAAAAGAGGTCGAATACGACGACAACTTGTGGCTGGTTTTAGAAGGACTAGTTGCAGAAACAATAGTCAAATAAAGACATGATGGAAACAAACAAACGAACTGATCAACTGCAAGAAGAAGCGCTACGTAATGATAAAATTGCAGAGGTTCAAGCAAAAGCCGAAGCTCAAGAGCTTGAAGCTATTGATGACTACGGAAAAATAAAACTGATTCCTACTCCGAATTTTACAGGGTGTAGTTCAATAGGAACCCTGTTGCCCACTAATCTGGCTAATGATACGATCCGAAATCTATCAAACATCGCAAGGAGAACAGATCTTATTGAGTTTGTAAAAGTAAAGCTTGGCTACTCTACCAACTTAAAGGTTTGTGCCTCATTTGATAGCGAACAAATTGAAGCTCTTACTTTAGCCATAACAAGTTTTGAAAAGGGTAATGCTTTCATTTTGGGTGATATGGCAGGTATTGGAAAGGGAAGGATCTGCGCGGGTATTATGCGTTACGCCTATCAACAAGGGATTATACCCGTTTTCCTTTCTTTTAAGCCGTATCTTTTTAACGACATCTATCGCGATTTGCAAGACATCGGGTTTTTTGGTTTTGATAAAACAGATCCAAAGAAGATTGCGATGCCCAAGCCTTTCATTTTACATACTGACGGAACAATTACCGACAGAGAAAATCCTGAAGGCCCAGCTTTGCACGCTCCTATGAGCAATGCAAACACTAATTTCGTATGTGCAGAAATTACAAAACGAGCTAACAAGGGCAAGTTTTCTATGTCTAACCCACGAATGGGATATGACTTCAACTGCGTATTCCTGCCCTATTCGACCGTTTCCATGTCTCGCACAACAATAAAGCAAGAGTTTTTAGAGGCCATCGCGCCAAATAGTCTTTTGGTTTTTGATGAAAGCCACAATGCCGCATCTGCTGAAGAAAACAGCAACATCCTTAAAAGAACTATGCCTTTGGTTGAGAAATGCAAAGGTGTACTATTCAGTTCAGCTACTTATGCGAAAAACCCAGATGTATTTAGATTATACATTGTAAAAACAGCTCTGCGAACCGCCGTACCATCACTAGAAAGCATCAATGCGGCTCTTAAAGTGGGTGGCGAAAATGTTGCCGAGTATATTGCAACAGGCTTAGTATATGAAGGGCAGATGATCCGTAGAGAACGAAGCTTTGGAAACTGCCCAAAAATCACCGAGTATGTTGGAACAAAGCGTGAAAAAGACGCTGAAAACAACACGAATAGATATGTAAATCTTCCAGGTGAACCGTCCAATCAAAGAGATTTTTATAATGAAGCGATAGGCTACTTTAAGGAATTACGAGATTTTTCAAGATCCGAATTAGGAAAAAGCGGCATCCAAAAGGCCATCACTAGAAAATGCGACATTGAAGGGAAGGAACTTGCTGATGATTCGCAATACTTTGAGATGGTTGATAACTGGAAAGCATATAAAAATCAGTCTATTGCCACTCCTGATGGAGGACTTGCCGAACCTAAAAATAAGGCAGATGTGATTGCTGTAGCCCAAAGAATGTTTATTGCAAATAACAGGGGTAAATGGGCTGTAGTTGGTGGACTTAAAGCAGATAACATTAACAAGTATAAATCAACTTTTAGAGAAAATCTATTTCTAGCCATCAAAGCCAAGTTTGCTGCCGATAAGATCCTTGAATGCTTAGAAACTCCCGTTAATTACACAAATTTTGACGGATCGGAGCACATTGCCCCCATGAAGCCCGTTGTGGCAATTAAAAACACTGCTGAAGCAATTTTCAATGAACTGCGCCTTGAGGAAGGGCAGGTTGTAAAAAATGATTTTGCTGAATATCTACGCGCCATCTACAAAAAACTTTTTAGGGGTAAATTCACATTAAGAAAAGTTACTAATAATTTCTTTGAGACCAAGCAGCAACTTATCGATCGTAATGCATGGAGTGACAGCCTTGAAACAACCCTAGCTTATGAAGTAAATTATGAAGACTTTTCTGATGGGGGCGCAATGATTTCTGCTATTCAAAGCAGGCTAAACAACTATTCTTCTAATCTTCCTTTCAGCACCATCGACTATCTAATCGATCGAATCCAAAGAAAAGAGAGAAGTCGTATTTACTACGAAGCTAATAATAGAGCGATGCCACCTAAGTATGGAGAGGCAGGAAGTCAGTACTATCGGGTTGGAGAGGTAACAGCTAGAGAATACATGTTAAAAAGAGTAGGCGACTCAGACGAATTTCAGTTTGTAAAAAATGATCGTTTGCGATCAGCAACAACTGCTTTTAGACAATTTAACAGCGGCTCGCTAGACGTTCTTTTGATAAATGTAGTGGGATCAACGGGAGGATCAATTCAAAGTAATCCGAAAGAAGGACTAGATACTAGACCTAGAAACATGATTACTATTCAATTCGAGTGGGACATCAATGTTGAGGTTCAAAAAAGAGGTAGGGTAAATAGGACTGGTCAGGTAAACGCCCCGACTTATACATACATTATTTCCCAAATTCCTGTTGAGCTTCGTACTTATCTCATGTTTAGAAAGAAACTACGAAAACTTGACGCAAATACTAGTGCAGACCAATCGATCTCTGCAAAAAGCTCCGAAGTGGTTAACGTGGAAGGGGGTGTAGTGCAAGATATTCTTAACGTGTATGGGTTTGAAGCGTTTGTAGATAATTTCATCACGCTCATTGAAAATGAACCTTATAAATCTTTATACGATAAGTTTAAAGTAACCAAAAATGCTGCTTCTTTTGCGGGAGCCGCAGAGAAAAATGAGTATAGCCTAGAAAAATTCAACGACTTTATTCGAGAACTAGAACTCTACCCAACTAACGGCGACCAAAGTCAAGTAAACCAAGAGTACTTTTTTTCCCGCATGAACAAGATTTACGAGGAAAAAATAGAGCTTTTGAAAACTCTTGGAAAGTATCAACTTGAACTTGATACCAAAAATTACAAGGCAAAACTAAGGGGAAAGCTTGTTATACAACTTAATTCAGGATCTACGATTTTCTCTAAACCCTTGTTCCTTTCGGACTATTACACTCTTGAAAATAAAGACTTTTGGAGTAGAGATAAAGTAGAGGCCAAGATTGCAGAGCTTTGTAAAAGTCCAGACGGAACCCCTATAACCCCAAATGAGTATCAAAGTAATCTAGTTGAAAATTTTGCAACTGAAGCAGGCGGTATGCTTAGGAGATTTATGGAAATCTTTGATGAGAAAAAGCCTAAGCGTGATACTTATTTTACAGAACAAGACTATGTTTTTTACAATTCAGTAAAAGATGAGGACTCAAGTTCAGGATTAAGTGAAGCCGATAAAGAACGTAGAAAACAAGTCAAAGCCCAAGTAGATGCTTATGAAAAGGACTTAGTAAAATTCAACGTCCAAAGACTCGCCGAAGAAAATGACAGAACAAGAAATTTCAAAAGCATAAAAACATTTTTATCCTACTTTAAACCAGGAATGCAAGTAAAATACTATCGCATGAATGGTAAGTTTTTAGGTTATAGTATTGAAGACACGGGATCAAGGTTTAAATACTCTGAAGGCAGTATCATTTTTCATTTTGCATTCTTAACAGGTATACCTTATGCCAAGTATCGCCTTTCTTCAGCAAGACCAATCTTAAACCAAATTGTACAAGATACCGATGACTTTAAGCGTCAACAAAGTCAATACGGACGCATATTTGGCGAATCCACCAAAATTGACGACTTTTTGGAAATGAAGAGAAATCAACTCGAAAGAGAGATTTCAGCAGTCGAAAGATGGCAACCGCAACCGAATAGACGTATACTTAGAAGATTTTTGTCAGGAAACATACTTTCGGCAATCGTATATGCAAATAATTACCTCAACAGACAAGGGGCAGATTCGGGATTAACTACTAGCATTGAAACTATGACTGGGTATAAGCAAAACCCCATGACAGAGTGGAATTTGACTAGGTTTACAACTGTTGATGGCGGTTATGAAACAGCTATCGAATGCAAATACGACTACGAGCTAGATAAAAACACTGAACTAAAGTCTGAAGACACTAATCTTTTAATCTCTGTTGGTAGTTCGGAAATACTATCAAAAATTAAGGAGCTGCCTTACGTCTCTGACATGTCTTATAGGAGGGTTCTAAATTTTTCTGTTAGTGTAAGAGGCGAAAATCAAAATATACAAAGAGAAGGAAACATTATTGAAGATCTCGACTATCAAAAGGTGGTTTGGAACGGGGATGATAATGATAAAGGAATCATACCCCGATCTGTTTGCATGTACAAAAAAGAAGTTAATGGAAAAGAGTGCGTGTTTATTGAGGTAATGAACCCATATCGCGTTTTACAGGACGCAAAGGTGTTTTACGTTGCGCCCGATAGAAACAATATCCTTTACAAAGACGAAGACTTGCTCAATCAATATAAAAGCTTTGAGATTGATACGCCTGGAACACATGGACGAGAGATTTATTATGCTAGATTTAAAAGAAATCTAACACCATCTGAGGCTAAAGATTTAAAAAAAGTTCGGGTAGAGGAAGATGAGTCAACTATAAATATAGGAGCCAAGATACCTTATCAAATTCTAAAACTTACTTATAAAGTATTTATCAAAACTTTTGTTTTTGATGTTGAAGCTGATAAGCGTAAGCTATCGAACTTTTTGGAGGAAATTCACGAGAAATACAATCTTTCTATGAATTTCAAGAGTAGCACTGATCTATATTGGTTTGTACCTACTCAAGAAGACATAGCCGATTTAACTCAGGCGAAAGCACAACAAGTTTATCCAGAGGGAGAATATGTATACATGTTTGAAAACAAGCCAGACCTTAATATCGGTATTCCTAATGTCATTCGTAATTTGAGTGATACCGAGCTTCCTCCTTATGGCGGTGTTGTGTTGAAATACCCTATAACACCTATACAGCTCAAGTCTTACAACTTAATCCCTGCTGATTTGCCTAATACTATCAAGGTACAGCTGATGTTGTCGGCTTTAACTCCAGAGGACAAAACGCTGATTATTAAAAAATTACAAGAACTTAAAGACAATGACGCTTACGACATTGGAGAGTTTTTACAAGAGTTCGTAGAACCCAAAACAACGGACATGAAATTCTTCTTTGGCGATCTTACTGTGTACGAATATGGGGAACTCATCAAAAAGTATATCAATGAAGAAGATATAACACAGTTCTTACTGCAGCGAGAGCGCGAAGTCGTGCCCGAAGTTGTAGAAACAAAACAACGATCTTTTAAAGCGGCTGTCGATCTTGAAGACGCAGAACGGTTTTTATTGAACTTATTAAGATAAAAAACATGGAAACAAATGACGTAATGCGGCAGGTAATTCAGTCGATCAAAGATGATCTACTTAGAAACACTGAATTTCTGTCTGAAGTTTTGGAAAACTATCAATTACAAGAAAAAAACATACCTCCACAAACAATTATTGCTCTTATGGCACACTTTAACAAAGGAGAAGCTGCACCTGTACCTAAATCAAACGCACCAAAAGATCGTAGCAGCCGTCTGGCTAGGCCCATCGCTATCGGCGTAGAAGAAACCAATATCATTTCTGACCTCTTAGAAGGTAACAACGTATATCTTTTGGGTAAAGCGGGAACAGGTAAAACTTATCTCGCTAAAGCTCTGGCCGAAGGGGTAATGAACCAACCCGTTTTTGTTATAAACTGCTCACAATGGACTTCGCCTATTGAAATTAGAGGCGGTCAGACCATCGAAGGCTACAAAGAAGGAGAACTCATTAAAGCATGGGCCGAAGGGGGTATTGTAATTTTGGACGAGTTACCAAAACTTGATCCTAACACAGCAGGCTTGCTCAACGACTCTTTGGCGGAAACAGCCGCACAGCCTAAGTACGATGAATCTGATCCTCCAAAAGTAATTCCTGAAACTATCCCGTACATTACAAATGGTGCTGGTGTAAAAATTTACAAAGGCCAAAATGTAACGAAAGAAAGCTTAGAAAAGCAGTGGGATAAAATGGATGATAGAACAAAAGGTCGATATGCAGATAAAGAGGACTTTATCAAAACAAGAATGGATGCCAAATTTAGATTTTCTGTAATCGGAACAGGTAATACCGATATGATGACCGTAGGAAATAAGTATTCTGGTAACCAAAAGCAAGATTACTCACTTGTCGATCGTTTCGCGGGTTCTTACTACTTATTGGAAAAAAACACAACAAAAGAGAAGGAATTGACTTACTCTTTTGTTTTTAACGTCTGCGACGCTATCAGAAATTATTTAGAGAGCGTAGATGCTCCCCAATCTATTTCATTAAGAACTATGCTCAATTTTAATAGAACATTTGAGCAAGAAATGATTTACGAAGTAAACCCAAATTCTCCGTTTTCAGATCGTATCGTCAACAATTCGGGTAAGCGAATGAAGCCTAAAACGATTGCAGATAGCATTCAAAGCTTCTGTCTTCTCTTAGAAGATAAGGGCGATGCCTTAAAAAGATACCCTCAATTTGTTGAAGCAACAGGGGGATTCACCAGCGACATGGGCAGCTTGCCCAAACTAGGAAGAAAGCCTAGCGCAAAAGAATTTAGGCAAGAATTTGTTCAGAAATATAAACTTGATCCCAAAGATGGAGTTCCTAGTGAGGTGAACGATCGGGGCGAAGTAGTAGCAATTACAATTACAAAAAAGGGTAAATAGTGCCAAACGAGAGACGGAGATTGTTAATTGGGGATCAAACACATCCGCTAGACTATACGGTTTGGTCTATACAGACCTTTCCCAGCTTTCGCGTGCTTAAAAAGTTCATCGAAAAGGTACAAGAGACGATGCCAAATCCAGTGGCAGAAAGAGCTAATGAAAATTTCAAAGTATTCATAGACAGAATTTTAGCAAGACCAAACGGCCCTAAAATTCAGTATTATGGTATGTATGGAAAACAACCTCGTAGCTATGACGAAGCCATGCAAAGAGATAAATTTGTTTACTATGATGAATATAAGTCCCTGAAACAGCGACTAGAAAAAACAATACAGAAAGAACTACAGAAGCAATCTACTGCAGAAGTTCTTAAACCCAAATTCGTTTATAACGACAAGCAACTTGGCGAATTTACTTTTGATAAAGCTGCTATGTCGCTTATACCTAAAACATACTACTACAGCTTCGTACAGGATCGGGAGATAGATATTATCAACGAACCAATAATCCGCGAAGGCAATGTAATGGTATTGAAGGCAGATGGTACTATTGTTGATCTTGCAATTAAAGTAAAAACACCAGATGGGGAAATCAAATTCATAAAAGTTGACTCTGCAAATCCCGCTGAGTCCCTCGATGAAGCTAGAAAATTGGGTGTGGTAGACTGCACTAGCACAAACAAAAAAGTTTATCTATACAAAGAAAAAATACCAAAGACATTTAATGCGATAAAAATTATCGTTGGACTTACTGCAACGGGCGGTTTTACGAAATGGAAAGGATCAACTGGAGAGATTGGTAACGACTTCTATACAGGACTTACCGCAATGGTTATTGCTGATGTTTTGGAAGGTTTAGGATATTCTGTACAAATTGAGCTTGTTTTAGGCGGTGGCCGATGTGGTGCCTGTTATAGAAAACTAAACAATTTTAGAGGACAGGTAAATTCTGGTCGTCGATTTTTCGGATTTACAGTTAAACCCTTTGACGGCTTAATGGACATGGATAGCCTTTTATACACTATGTGCGATCCATCTTTTCATAACATAAAGTTTGTTAGCCTACTCAATTATTTCTTTACATTTTATGGAGACGAGATAGATACTAATGATCATTATGGCGGAACCGATCGCAGAAGTGAAAACTTCGGAAATCCGCAGTGGACATGGCACGGAATCGAGCCTTCAGACATGACTTTCCCAATAGGTCAATACTACAAGTCTATGGATATAAAAAAGGGCAATACGAGTGTTTTGCATTTTTATATCAATCGCGTTGGATCTGAAGTTGATGCAGTTCTCGAAATCAGGGATATTATCTTAACAGCGGAAGATCTAAATAGAGAGGCCGCAGAAAAATATAAACAATATGATTTCTCCGAGCGCGTTCAGTAAAATGACTAGCAAATCGAAAAATCTAAAGTGGGAAGCCAATAAAGCTTATCATCCTACCCAAGAATCATCTGTTGTATATGGAGAAAAAATTGCGCAATATGGCGATAAGAACTTCGTAATACACGAAAACATGATCTTTAAAGGTGGATCTATTGCAGATAGTTCATATTCTGTTTATTCTTTTGATGAAGAAGGCGAGTATTTAGGGCCTATTAAACTACAAGAATTACCAGATGACTTTTTTTACCAAATTGACGTTGTAGGAACAATATGATAGTAACACTTAACGAATTAAAATCTTATGGGCTGTATGATACACTGCCTGATCTTCTAAAAACATTAGAGGATAATCTTCGTTTTGTGTTTTATTACACTGTTGATGAAGATAACCAGAGGCTTAATTTCTATGGCTCAAAAAAAGTCAAAGACGTCAATGTAAGGCTTTACCAAGAAGTCAATGAAGTTGCTACTAAAAATAACCTCATAGTCCCCCCTAAAATTGGGGTTTTTAAAAACAAGTTTGAGACGAGAGATGGTCTTTTTTATTTCTTCCTAAGAAGCTTTAACGAAGCAGATAAGGTAAGAGAGCTTTATGATGTTGCTTTTGAACAAGACAAAGTTTCTGATTTAAATGTTAGTACTGATGCCATCAACGAAATTAACAGCTACGAGGATTTAAAAAGAACTATAGGATATTTTTGCCCTAATCGCATCCAGCCAATTAGCCAAGTTTTCGATATGGTAAACATGAGCTTTCAAAAAAAGCTCTCCTTGCCCCTTTATGGAGTTCGGCTGAAGAAAATTGTAAATTTAGTTAAGTACGATGGGGGAGTTCTACCTGAAATGGGAGGTAGTTTCCGATTTATGGTTATTGGTGAAAATGCTGATTTAACCCCTGAGCAAAAAGAAAAACTTTCCGAAGCAAAAGCTTTAGTAAGGTCTTTTGAACCCATGGAGCAGATTTACATGCACACAGGTTGGGCGTTAAGTACAAGAGATGGTAAATGGCGAACAAACATAGCCGATGACTTAGCCAAAATTGATACAAGGCATTTGATTGAACATGGTGGGAGAAAACTGTATGTCCCTATCAGATCTAGCGTTGAACAAATGATGAGCCTTTTGCCAAACCCCAATAAGTTGTATGCAATGAATTACGGGGGTAAACTTCGTGAAGTTTTAGATCATCCAACCCTTTTCAATTACTACCCAGGCTTAGGCACAATACCTGTTTTTTACTATTTTGGAGAGCAAATCTTCTTTGATCAACAAGGGCAGCCTATTGAGCAGTTTTATTATGCTCACAATGAAAGAGGGGGTTACATTGTAATAAACGGATCAACCATCAGCGGTAGCTCTTTATCTATACTTCTTCATGAAACCCAGCATGCGGTACAGAGAATAGAAAACTTTGCAACTGGAGGAAATGAGCTATTTGCTCGTTTCGTTGCTTCTGTTGGAAGTGCTAAAGTCCGTCAAATTTTTGCCTGCATCAATAAAATGTCTACGCTCTTCAGAAATAAAATGATGACAGAGCAGGATATGAGAAATCTGCAAAGAGCGGTAAAAGATGAAATTGCTGTAAAAGCCCAAGCTAAAAGTGTTAAGCAAGCCTTGCTAGATCAGTTTACGAACTTTGAGGACTATCAAGCCAATTATAGGGTTATTGTTTTCTATTTGGTGTTGTTTATCGCAGAACAGGGTGAATACTACGATAGCGAAATAGTTGAAGTATTGACCGATAAGATTGGTAAAATACTATATGAGCTGTTAGACAATGTTTCTGCGGGATATGAAAGCGCTAACAAAGTTGTTGAGGATCTTCAAAAACAAGGCGGTTATAGAAAAGAGGATATACAAAGAGTCCTTTTCCAAAGTTATGAGAATCTTTATGGAGAGATGGAAAGTCGAAGCGTACAAGCTTCAAGATTAGTTGAGAGTCAGTATAAAAACTATTTTTTCTTGACGGAGTGGGAAATGGGGCCAATTCAGCAACTCGTAGTAATCGATGGGGTTGAAACGATAATCGAAAGCCAAAAAATTGAAGCAGCTGTTGAGACAAAGGATAATGAGTATGTAATACATCTACAAAAGTCTATCTCATGCGTGCCTGTATTACATGAGCTTGGTCACATTGTTTATGATGCTGTAGTGAAATTGGGCCACTATGACGCTATAGCAGCCGAAATGAAGAAAACAATTACTTACAGAGATACCGATGAGTTCTTTGTAGACAAATTTTTGGCATATCTGAGAGAAACAATTAAAGACGAAGGTTTGGAAAATGACATTATGGAACATCGGATCATCAGCGAAAGTGAAGTGATCAAAGATATTTTAGATGATTTCTTTACCGATCGGGAAACTTCAGAGAGACTAAAGTATTTACAAAATCTTCTTTCAATGATTTAACATGCGACCTAAACTCCAAGATATTAAAGATCGGATTAAAGATATTTCTAAGGTCATTAAGCCTGAAGAGGAGGAAAATGATGCAGTCATTACCTTCTTTTCTGGTATTGATCAATTACCCATCCTTGAAACTAGTCTTTTGGAAGGATTGACAGAAAGCGGCGGTGATAGGGCTTTTGTAACCGCTCAAGAAGGGCAGCCGCCTGTGGGTGGATCTAGGGATGACGACGGAGATGGAGAGGGAGATGGTCATGGCCCAGGAGGTGAAGATGGGGAGGGTGAACCAGACAATAGAATAGATGAGGATGATGTAAAAAGCAAGCCAAAAACTGAAGAAAAAGATGAAGAAGAAGATGAACCTACCTCAAATCCCGAATCTGAAGAAGATCCCGAAGCTCCAAAAAGTGATGACGAATCCCAAATTCGTGTTGGACAAAAAGTTCGTGTTAAGTCCACTGGTCAAGAAGGGGTTGTAAAAAAGGTAGTTAAAGAAGACGGTAAAGTAGTAAATGTAGACGTTGAGATAAAATCTTCGGAAGGGAAAAAAACCTTCAAGTTGAAAGAGGGAGGTGATATTC
>Ga0214917_10005040_pt1 | contig 14272 bp, 14 predicted proteins | sample LL_1208_BB_MetaG_FD_177983 | JGI IMG/M metagenome (GOLD analysis project Ga0214917, IMG submission 177983) | Freshwater microbial communities from Lake Lanier, Atlanta, Georgia, United States - LL_1208_BB | ecosystem: Environmental > Aquatic > Freshwater > Lake | place: USA: Georgia | collected... | reverse complement strand
CCGGCCGTCCCGTTTTCAGCCCGTTGGGTCATCGCTGTCCTCGTGCCAATTTCAGGTTGGGGTTGGCCCCGGCGTCGAGTGGCGTGGATTCGCCTCGACGCAGGCGATACCAGCCGGCGCTCGCAATCATTGCGGCGTTGTCGGTACACATCTCGCGTGACGGCAGCAACACGCGAAGACCATCGTCGTTCCCGGCCTTCTCTAATTCTCGGCGCAACTGGGAGTTTGCTGCGACTCCCCCTCCGAGCGCGATGGTGCGCGCACCGCACTCGCGTGCGGCGAGTCGCGCCTTGTGCACCAAGACGTCGACTACGGCCCGCTGAAACGACGCTGCAACGTCGTCGTTCGAAACGTCGGGGTTCGCCCGCACGTGGTTAATGACCGCGGTCTTGAGACCGCTGAAGGAAACATCGAGGCCGTCATTGAGCATCGCGCGCGGAAAGTTGACCGCCTTCTCATTGCCGTTTTGTGCTGACCTGTCAATTGCAGGTCCGCCAGGAAATCCGAGGTCGAGAAATCGTGCAACTTTGTCGAATGCCTCACCTGCAGCATCGTCGATGGTTTGCCCGACAACTCGGTAATCGTGCGGGTCGTTCATTGCGACGAACATCGTGTGGCCGCCCGAGACGAGCACGAACAGCATCGGAAATTCGACGTCTGGGTCGTCAAGCAACGCTGCATAGAGATGAGCCTCGAGGTGGTTGACGCCGACGAAGGGCACGTCGAGGGCGAGTGCAGTTGCCTTCGCCGCAGAGACGCCGACGAGAAGTGCGCCGACAAGACCTGGGCCGACCGTGGCGGCGACTGCATCAATACGGCTGAAGTCGATGCCGGCACGTTCGAGAGCTTCGGCGGTCACGTTGGGCAGTGCTTCGAGGTGTGCCCGACTCGCAATCTCCGGCACCACCCCGCCGAATCGGGCATGCTCGTCGAGTTGGCTCGACACCACCGACGACAGCACGTCTCCGCCACCCATCACCACCGATACGGCCGTTTCGTCACAACTCGTCTCGATGCCAAGCACGACGGTCGACTCGTCAGCCACGAAGTTCTGCTGCACGTCAGCCATTACGTTCTGCCTCGATCAACTGCAGTCGCTCGCGAAACTCATCACCTTGAATGTCTGTGCACCACATGACGATTGCGTCATCACGGTTCTCGTAGTACTTCGCTCGCACGCCCACCGGCACAAAACCAAAACGTCGGTACAGCGACTGAGCCGAGACGTTCGATTCCCGCACTTCAAGCGTGAGTGACTTCATGCCTGCACGCCTCGCCTCCCACGAGAGGTCAAGCAGCAGCTCGGTGGCGATGCCACGCCGGCGCATCGAAACGTCAACTGCGACATTGGTGATGTGGGCCGCATCGTCCATGTAGATCATTCCGCCGTATCCGACGAGACGATCACCGAGCAGGGCGACCAGGTAGTAGCGCGAGCCCCGATTCTGCATCGAGAGCTCGTCGGCAAAGACGCCTTCCGTCCACGGTTTGGGGTATGCAGTCCTCTCGATCTCCATGACGCGCGCGAGATGCGACCGGTGCATCGGCTCAATGACCAACAACTCGGCGGTGTCGTCATCAGGGTTGCCGCGAAACGGTCGGCCACTGGCCCGACGGTTCGTGCGCAGGAGGCGACCGAGGATGCTCATCGCACGCCTCGCGCGTCGCGTGTCGTCCAGCTGATCTCGGCGTCGGCGTCACGCAAGTACATCGGTCGTACGGTCGGGGCATCAGGGAGTTCTCGACCTTCGGCACGTCGCCCTGCGTGACCCGAGTCGTCTCCGTCGCGCAACACTCGTACATGACCGAGCAAGGCGACATGCCGAGCGTGCGGATACCTAGGCAACGATGAACCGAAGTTGAGCGCCCATGCCTGTGGGCCGACCTCGCCACGAATCTGCTCCTCATGCGAAATTGCGTGTGCACCGACGAACAGGCACGACTGTGAACGCTCCCTTACGGCGGCGAGCATGTCGTCCATGGTGCCGACCTGCGGCGGTGCCACCCGTCGGACCGTCCCGTCATCATGTGTTCGGTGGAGTGCCCATGCCACTTCGCGCCGACGAGTGTCGATGACCGGAACGACCAGCTCGTGGTCGTCGACGTTGCCTGCTGCAGCGACGAGCACCTCGAGCGAGTCGACGCCGACGAGCGGTACCGACAATACGTGTGCGAGCGCCTGAGCAGCGGCAATGCCGACTCGCATACCCGTGAACAGCCCAGGACCGACATCTACCGCCACGGCATCGACTTCCGAGAATTCGATTCCGGCCCGCTGCACGACGAACTGCAGCATCGGCGTGAGGTCTTCGGCGTGGCGACGGTCGCTCTGCGACTCGCTTGCTGCGAGTACCTCATCGCCGTCGACGAGGGCAACGCTGACGAGCTCGGTCGCGGTGTCGATACCGAGGACAATCATCGGTCGAACATCCGCACGAATCTTGCTTCCCACTGCGGCCCGCGCCATCCGACGGTGATTTCTCGATCCGAGGAGGATGCGTCAGGTCTTTGCGAGTGCGAGAACGTGATGACAAGCGCATCATCGAAGTAGTCCAACACGAGGTCGCCCCACTCGATGACGAGCACCGCACCGGCGCGTCGAGCCTCGTCGAGACCGAGGTCAGCGAGTTCTTCGGTTCGCTGCAGCCGGTAAAGATCGGCGTGACACACCACGAGTTTGGTGCCGCGATATTCATGCACGAGCGTGAACGTCGGCGAAGTGACGGTGTCGGTGACGCCAAGTGCGGCACAGAGGGCCTTGGTGAACGTGGTCTTGCCGGCGCCGAGGTCTCCGGCCAAGACCAGCACGTCGCGAGGCCGAAGATCGCGGGCGATCTTCTGGGCGAATTGCGCGGTGTCGTCGACCGACCGACTTTGCACGATCATCGCCTGCACGTCAGACCCCGCCAAAGTCACGCGGTACGCGTGCCGACACGGCGCACACGACCTCGTAGGTGATGGTTCCGAGGGCCGTTGCCCAATCTTCGACGCTCACCGTCTCACCCGCCTGCGATCCGAAGATGACTGCTTCATCGCCGACGGATACGTCGTCATTCCCGCAGTCAACCATCAACTGGTCCATCGTGACGACGCCGAGAATCCTGCGGCGACGGCCGCCAACCAGGATGCGGGCGGAGGTTTCCCACGCCCGACGCGGCACACCGTCTGCGTATCCAAGCGGAAGTGTCGCCACGGTCGTGTCGGTGTTCAGTGTGGTGCGCAAACCGTAACTCACTCCCTCACCGGCACGCACGCGCTGCACGTGTGATACGCGGGTTCGCAGTGACATCACCGGTCGTAGGCCTTGCATATGGTCGGCAACCCCGGCACCTGGCGTCAACCCGTACATCGCGATGCCCGCACGCACCATCGTGCACTCGGGCATCAATGAACGTAGTGCCGCAGAGGAATTCGCCGCATGCACATGCTCGATCTCCGGCGCAATTGCTCGCACATCGGAAATCGAGCGACGAAAATCGTCGAGTTGCCTGCTTGTCGCGGCGTGCTGGGGTTCGTCGGCGGTGGCAAGGTGAGTCATCACCCCGTGCAGCACCAAGTGGGGTGACGAGACGATGTGCTTGGCGCGCGCAGCGGCGTGTTCTGGTGCGACACCCACTCGGTGCATGCCGGTGTCGATCTTCAAGTGCACGCGAGTGCGTTTCGATTGGCGCTGCGACTCTGCGGCGAGAGCGTTAACGAAGGACTGGTTGTAGACCACACAGATGACGTCGTTTCGCACGAGCAACGGCACGTCGGTGCTCGGTTGCTCACTCAACACCATCAATGGCGCGTCGATCGACGCTGCTCGCAATTCGAGTGCTTCTTGGGTGAGCGCAACACAGAGACCGCGGGCCCCCGCCGAGAGGGCGGCCTTGGCACAGGCGACCGCGCCGTGCCCGTATGCGTTCGCCTTGACAACAGCCCACAGTTCGCTCGTCCCCGCACGGGCGGTAAGAACCTGCACGTTCGAGCGCAGCGCACCGAGATCGACCTCAGCCCGGGTGAAGCGTCGAGCCTCGAGCTCGCCCTGAACGTTCGCCATGATGCGAGCTAGTCGGCAGCGACGACCGCAACCGCAAGGTTGTCGGTGTGCGAGATGGAGACGTGCCACTGTGCGACACCACGTTCGCGGGCGAGCTCCGCTGCCCTGCCACCCACCTTCAGCGCGGGCCGTCCGTCAGCAGAGGTTCGGATCGACACGTCGTGGAAGTTGAAAGCTCCGAGCCCTACACCGAGCGCCTTCATCGTGGCTTCACGCACCGCGAACCTCGCCGCGAGCACCGCCGCCGAATCGGCCCGACGCTCTGCGAGTGCGCGCTCGTCATCGGTAAAGACGCGTCTGGCCAGAAGCGGGCTGCGCTCGAGTGCGCGCGCAAAGCGGTCGATATCCACCGCGTCGATTCCCAAGCCGATCATGGTTTCACTCCGACACCAGCAACTCTGTGGCCTCGCACGAACGAGCTGGTCTCATCGACTATTCCGCGCCGTCAGCGGTGCGCCACATGTCGGCTGTTGCGGTGATCGGAAGAATGAGGGCATCCGCCACGGAGACTTCGCCGAGTCGGTCTTCGCGGAACGTACTCTCCGTTTCCGTGACCGCGTCGACGAGCCGGTCATAGCGGTTGTCGTAGCCAGCGAGCACCTGCTTCATGACACCTGCGGGGAGTCGATCGTGGAACAGCACGTGCAAGAGGGTGATCCCTGTCGTCTCCTGGCCCTTGGTCTCCGGGATGAAGATGACGGTGCGGTTATCGCGCCGACCGCGAGCAACCAGCACTTCCTGCGACATCGCCACGCGCCGTTTTGTGCCTCGCAAAGCATTGGTCGTGTCGACGCGTGACTGTAAGTCGCGCGCGATGCCGCCACGGTCGACGATCGCAATCGTTGACTCAGGTAAAGACGGATCGCCCTCGATGCGATATCGGGTGAAGCCGACTACTTGGCTGACCGCCGGATCGAGGTCGGCCAGCACCTTCAGCACTCCGTAGGGCAGGCGCTCACGGGCCGCTCCAGCACCGAGCACGGCCTTCACCAGGGCGCGATCAAGCAAGCCTTCTTCACTGCGCGAGATACCGACGGTGATCGTCTTGGCTTGGTGCTTGATTGCATCGACCGGACGAGTGAGCTCGTCAATGGCTCGGGTTAGCGCTGCAGTGATGTCGTCGAGCAGCGTCTCGGGCGTCGCGATCTTTCCTGAGTCGCGCTGGTACGCCTGCAACGGGTTCGGCGACATGGCGGTGCGCAGGATTCCGACGAGGCGGACCGCGGTCGACACTTCGAGGTTTCCGTCGTACGCACCCGTTGCGAGCGCGTCAAAGAACCTTTTTGCCGGAAGACCGATCTCAGCGTGCACCTTGTCGAGCAGTGCGGAGCCTTGGCCGCCGCGCTCGACGGCGTGCTCCACCACCTCGCGGGTCTGGCGCAACGGTCGTGCGAGCGAGTCGATTGCCATCGCCGCCTCGTAGCCAAAGAGATGTCCCACCATGACTGACAACACGAACGCGACGCGCACGTCAACTTCTGGTACCTCGATCACCGCGGCGGCGGCACCGAATCGCTGTTCGCCGCGAGTTGCAACGACAATCGGCAGTGCCTTGTGCGCTCTGAAGATCTCGATTTCCTTCGCTACGTCGGCGGCGGTACCGCCAGTGAGACCGGCAGCGCACACGAAGATGAGCGGCTCGCACGAGAGGTCGATGTGCTTTTTGTCTTCGGTGATGTCGCAGGCGATCGACTTGTAGCAGAGCTCACTCAACTTGATACGTACTTCTTCGGCTGCGACCGCATTGGCGCCGTTGCCGACGATGGTCCAGTAACGCCGCGATGTAGCGAAAGATTTCGCTGCTTCGGCAATCTTCTCGCCCAGTTGCAGCACTTCGCGCATGGAGTCGGGCAAGGTGCGCAGAGCGCGAAGCAGGTTGCTTCGGTCGTCGGCAGCACCCGTACCGAGCACCTGGGCTATCGCGCACGCAACGAGAGCTCCCGCTGCGACTTGCGCATAGAAGGCCTTCGTGCTCGCCACGCTCATCTCCACGTCGCGGCCGTCGGAGGTGTAGATGACACCTTCGGCCTTGGCAGTGAGCTCGCTGCCGCGGCGGTTGACGATTGCAACGACCCGGGCACCGCGCGAGCGGGCGAGGTCTACTGTGCGATTGGTGTCGGTTGTCGTGCCGCTCTGGCTGATGGCAATGATGAGGGTGTCGCGCATGTCGAGCTGCAAGCCGAAGCCCGACAACTCGGTGGCGGGCAGCGCATCCACGCGAATGCGATCTTCGGTCAGTTGACGCAACAGATTGGCCAGCGACCTTCCAGCGATTGCAGCTGTGCCCTGACCGATCACCCGTACCCGCTTGAGTGTGCCGTCGGCAAGTTCGCTCGCAATCGTGGACGGCAGCTGCGATTCGTCAAGACTGACCGACAGGAGCGCCTTGTCTTCTGCGATGCGCCCACGCAACGTCTTGGCGAAGCTGCGCGGAGCCTCGTTGATTTCTTTCGCCAGGAAGTGCCTGTGCTCGCCGCGGTCGATATCGCGCGTCGTGACTTCGGCGGTGAGCACGTTGTGCTTGCCGAGGGCGAGCGCAGTGCCGTCGTAAGCGACGAGGGTGACACCGGCCTCATCGCCTGCACGACTGCCGTCGAGCACGATCACCTGACCGCGACTCGACGGTCGATCCGGGTGCGCAAGTGACTCGCCGTCCATGCGCACGTAACGCTGAGTCTCTTCCACGAGGCCATATGGTTCGCTCGCGACGACGAAGCGGTTCTCCGCAAGGCCGACACAGAGGCCTTGACCACTTCCCTTCAGTGCCAGCAACAATTTGTCGGGTTGGTCAGCGGATGCCGCAGCGATCGCGACGGAGCCTTCGAAGGCTGCTACGGTCTCGCGAAACGACTCGGTGAGCGATTCTCCGTTGCCGACTCGACGGGAGACGAGCGCGGGGATGACCTTTGCGTCGGTGGTGATCGGTTGGGCGAGTCGCAAGTTGTGGCGAGCCTTCAGGTCGGCGTGGTTGTCGACGTCACCGTTGAGCGCAGCGACCAGGTATGCCGATTCTGCGGACGCCTCTAATTCTTCGCTGTTCACGGGGTGAGCATTGGGTTCCGAGATGATGCCGACGCTCGCCCAGCGGGTGTGGCCGAGCACCGCGACACGAGCTCCTTGCTGACTCACGGCGAGACGCAAGAGGTCGTCGGACAACACCGTGGAGCGCATGGCGCGGGTGTTGTCGCCCAACTCGCCAATCTCTGCTGCCGCTTTGTAGACGAACGACCATGCATTGCGCGTCACGCGCACTGCACCCGAGGTGAACAAGCTGTCGTCGTGTCGCGCCCCAAGCAACGCAGCGACTTGCGGGTCTTCTCGACGCAGGCCGTGGTTCCACACCATTACGTGCACGCCGGCCGAGTCACGTCCGCGAACCTCAAGGCGGTCAAGCGCAGAGAACGACTGCTGGATAGAGAGGTATGCGCTCAGTGCAGACCGGCTTGCTCCAGCACCCGCTAGACCGTCGACCGCCAGGGCGGTGCGAATGCGGTCTTTGCGCAGTGACCATGCGGCGTCACGAAGCGCAGTCAGCAGGTTGCTTGATCGCTCGAGCGATGCAGCGGCCACACCCGTCGATCGCTCGAGCAGCGATTCAGCCGCGAGCAGCCACGAGTCGAGTTGGTCGAGTCGCACTGTCAGAGCGGAGATGAACTCGCGGTTCCCCGCCATCAACCAGATTCCGGCGTCGCCGCGCAGGGCAGTGTCAACACCAGTCATTGCTGTCGCAGCGGCGCGGAGTGGGTCGTCACCCGGCAGCGTCGTCATCCCCGCGGGGAGCTGCTTCAAGACTCCGTCGATGGTCGCAAGCAGCGCGTTCGCGTCGGGTACGGCGCGAGTTTCGGGGCGCGACAACACCGCGATGATGCCGCACATACGACCAAGGCTACCTATCTACGAGTGGTGCAAAATGTCGGAAGTCTGCTCCAAGAGGTCGGTTAGCAACATTCGACGAAGTCGTGCTCTTGTCACGCACGCGCGACGATGAGACGCTCCAAGCGGTCGGCGGTTGCCTCCGCGATCTCCGAAGATGCAGCCTCCACCATGATGCGAACGACCGGCTCAGTACCCGAGGTGCGCACGACGATTCTTCCGTCGTTGCCGAGTGCCGCTCGCTCGTGCACGAGTTCAGCACCCAGCAACGCTTCGACATCGGCCGGTTTGTTCGCCACTCTGACGTTGCGCAAAAGTTGCGGCATTCGCTGCATCACCGAACCAGCCATCTCGGCTAGCGAGCCACCGGCTCGACGCACGATCTGAAGCAACGTCACGGCCGCCAACACTCCGTCTCCGGTCGTCGCATGGTGCAAGTTGATGATGTGGCCGCTCTGCTCGCCACCAAGCACGTAACCACCGTCTTCCATCGCCGCCAGAACGGCTCGGTCGCCGACATCCGTTGTCACGACCTTCACACCGTGCTGCTGCATCGCGCGGTGGAAACCAAGGTTTGTCATGCTCGTGACTACGACCGTGTCGCGAGCAAGCATTCCGCGTGCTTGAAGGTCGAGCGCCATGAGTGCGATCAATCGGTCGCCATCGACCACATTGCCGAGCTCGTCGACTGCGATCAATCGGTCACCGTCACCGTCGAATGCGATGCCAATCTGTCGCCGCTCGGCGCAGAGTGCTGCAATGGCCTCGGGGTGTACCGCCCCGCATCGGTCATTGATGTTGCGCCCGTTCGGAGATGCGTAACGAATGTCGGCGCGCAACCCGAGCGCCTCTGCGACTGCAGCGACAACGATGCTCGTCGCCCCGTTGGCTGCATCGATGACCACGCTGCATCCGTCCAGTGCGCCGGCGCCGAGCCCGCTCGTCAGGCTCTCTATGTACTCACCGATGCAGCGCGAATCGCGCGGCAATGCCGAATCGCCCAAGGTCACCGTCGCCGAGGTATGCCATAAGTGCTCGATCTGTTGTTGCTCAGCGTCGGTGAGCTTGCGTCCACCGGGAGCAAACACCTTTACTCCGTTGTCATGCCAAGGGTTGTGCGACGCGGTAATCGCTACGCCCACGCAGTTACGCCGCTTGGCGGCATTAGCGACAGCCGGAGTCGGAACGACTCCTGCCAGAGCTACCGTCGCGCGAAGCGAGATCGCCCCCGCCCCAAAGGCGTTGCACCATGTCTCACCGCTCTCTCGTCCGTCGTGACCGATGAGGATGTCGACTCCGGGAAATGCGAGCGCGACAGCTGCACCGAGTTGAGCGACGTGTGATTCGTCAAGGTCGACTCCGACTCTTCCGCGCACGCCGTCGGTGCCGAAGCGCAACATGTCAATCACCATCTTGCCCGTCACAAGCAAACACGCCAGCAACGAGCCGCGCGGCGCGAAGAACGAATTAGCGCTTGGTGTACTGCGGCGCTTTGCGCGCCTTCTTCAAGCCGTACTTCTTGCTCTCCTTGCGGCGAGCATCGCGAGCAAGCAATCCAGCGCGCTTCAACGCAGGACGGTGCGTCGGATCGAGCGCGACAAGCGAGCGGGCCACTGCCAGGCGCATTGCGCCGGACTGACCGGCCGGACCACCACCTGCGATGTCGACGTCGACGTCGTAGGTCTTCAACGTGTCGGTGATACGCAACGCCTCGGTGGCGTTGTTGCGATGGATCGCAGTCGGAAAATAGACCTCGAAGGCTCGACCGTTGACGGTGACACGGCCCGAGCCTGCACGGAGGCGAACTCGAGACACGGCGCTCTTGCGACGACCGGTGGTTTGCGTGAGTGGCTTGGTTGCCATGGTCTGTTCCTCTCCTCGGATTGCTTCGATCAGCGAGCCTTGGCGTGGCTCATGTCGACGGGTTGCGGCTGCTGTGCGACGTGCGGATGTTCGGCACCCGCGTAGACCTGCAGCTTCTTGATCTGTGCGCGACCGAGTCGACCTTTGGGGAGCATGCCGTGCACGGTGCGGCGAATCGCGGACTCAGGGCTGCGTGCGAGGAATTGCGAGTACTTCTCCACACGGATGCCGCCCGGATAACCGCTGTGGCGGGCAACGATCTTGTCTTCGGCCTTGCCGCTCGTCATCACGACCTTGGAGGCGTTGATCACGATGACGTGGTCGCCGGTGTCGATGCTCGGGGTGAACGACGGCTTGTGCTTGCCACGAAGCAGTGTGGCGATTTCGGTGCACATGCGACCCAGCACGAGACCTTCGGCGTCAATAACATGCCAGGCGCGCTGCACCTCAGTGGGCTTGGCCGAATACGTGCGCATGAATGAACCTCTCAGAACTCTGGAGCACCGCGGTAGCAGCGCAAACTCGAACACTGAATGATACGGCGATTTTTGCTGGCTCACACCAGCGACATCCTGCGCCACGACGAGCCAAAACCCGTGTTAGTTCGCCGAAACTCAACGGTTCTGACAGCTCGGCGCTGCAGAGGCTGGCGGCCGATATCCGGGAGGCAACGACGCGGCGGGCCCTAGGCGAGCTGTCCTCGCAGCCAGTCCTCCACTCGATGTGCGAATGCTGGCGCCGAAAAACGTTCCAGCGCCTCGGCTCTGCAGCGACCCCGGTCGATTGACCCGATCTTCGCTACTGCCGCCGCCACTTCGTCGGGTCGGTCTGGCGGTACGACGAAACCCGTCACGCCATCACGCACGATTTCTGCCGGACCTCCCCTGGCATAGGTGATGACTGGCACCCCGCATGCGAGCGCTTCGACGGCGACATTGCCGAACGCTTCGACCCAGCGGTGAACCATGATGAGCGCGGCGCAGCGCCCGAGCGCAGACTGCAACTCGTTCGTCGAGAGAAACCCGACGTGCTCAACTTGTGCGCGCGGATGCAGCGCCTTCGCCTCGTTCCACACCGCCTCGTCTTCCATCACGCCGAACACTCGCAGTCGTCGACCGCTTCGTTCGGCAACCTCAAATCCGTCGACGATGCCCTTTTCGCGCGAGATTCGCGCGACGAGTGCGAGATCGTCGGTCGGTTGAGCCACGAACTCGTATGCATCAAGATTCACGCCACCGGACACGATCGTTGTCGCCGTACTGATTTCGGCACCGAACGTGTCCGCCTGCGCCTTGCTGTGCATCGCCACCGAGCGCGGTGAAGTGCGCACCGCAGAGAGCACCGCATGGTCCATCTCGTCACTGAGCGATCCCATGCTCACGAGGTGCGCTGTCGGCACCGTGCACTCCCGTGCGTGCAGGAAAGGGTGCGCGTCATAGGCGAAGTTAAGCACGATGTCGCGATGCCCACTCGAAACGAGCTGCACCACCACCTGCCACATGTTCACCAACACGGAGTTTCTCGGCACCACGAGTTCGGCAGAGCGCGCAAGCGTCTGGCTCGGAACGTGCAGCTCGCCATCGACCTCGATCAGTCGTGGCCCGTCTGCGTCTGCTCGATCGATGACCGAACCGCGCGGCGCAACGACCGTCACGTGGTGGCCGCGCAGCGAGAGACCATGCGCCAATGTGCGCAGCGTGAGCTCTACACCGCCGCCGATGCCCGAACCGAGCGGCCCGACGGAAGTCGAGAGAAAGACGATGCGCATCGAGCCAGACGCAGGATTATTCGGTTTGTGCGGGATATCCGACTTCCCACAAGCACAGACCGTGTGGTGGGGCGATCTGCGAAGCATCGGCGCGGCGTCCGCTGCGAATGAGCGCCATCATGTCCGAGGGTGGTCGCCGGCCGAGCCCAATGTCGACGAACGTTCCGACCAGCGAGCGAACCATCTGGTGGCAGAACGCGTTGGCCCGCACCTCGAAGGTGACGAGGTCGTCTTGGCGTCGCCAATTCGCGTGCATGACGAACCGCTTCATTGACACCAGTTTTGAGGCGGGCGTAGACGCCACGTCGTCATCGCAGTCAAGGGCTGCAACATCTGAGTCGTCTGGTTCTGGTTTGCGACAGAACGCAGAGAAGTCTCGCTCGCCCATCACCGCGTCGGCAGCCAGCTGCATCGGTCGCACGTCGAGCGGTGAGTGCACGTGCCAGGCCGTCGAGGCAAGGAACGGGTCAGGTGTTGCAGCGTTCAAGATCGTGTATCGGTAGTGCCGCCAGATTGCCGAGAAGCGAGCGTGAAATTCTGGTGACACCCATCGCGCGTCGCGCACCGCAATCTGCGGTCCGCAGAGCGCGTTGAGTTTCTTGGCGAGCGACTCGATCTTGACGCGAGACGGCAAGTCGACACTCACCACTTGACCGCGGGCGTGCACTCCGGCGTCGGTCCGGCCTGCAGCGACGAGACGCACCTCGGACTGCGTGATCTTTTCGAGCGCCTCCGTGAGTGAGCCTGCGACGGTAGGAACGTCGCGGTTGAGGGCGAAACCGTGAAAGCCGCTGCCGTCGTAGGCGACGAGCAGACGAGCCCTCCGGCTACCTGTCGTCATGTCACGGCCTCGCGAGGAGCCGTCGTCGTCTCGCCGGTTAGACGAGTTCGATGCGCGCCATCGGGGCGCGGTCGCCGTTGCGCTCGCCCAACTTGAGGATGCGCACGTACCCGCCGTTGCGCTCCATGTAGCGCGGGGCGAGGCTCTTCACGAGCTTGGTCGTCATCTCTTTGTCGTTGAGGTACGCCTGGATCTGGCGGATCTTGTGCAGGCTCGCCGCGTCGCTGTTCTGAGCCTTCTTGGCCTTGGTGATGAGCCGCTCGGCGATCGGACGAAGCGCCTTGGCTTTCGCCTCGGTCGTCTCGATGCCCTCGGCGGCGAACAGCGATGCAGCCAGGTTGGCCATCATCAATCGTTCGTGACCAGAAGAGCCACCAAAGCTCTTGCTACGACGTGGTTCGGGCATGGTGTTTCGTCTCCTTCGTGAGCGTCAACGCGTCAGACGCGAAGCGCGAGTCCTCGTTCGTCGAGCTTGCCCTTCACTTCGGCGATGCTTTGCGCACCGAAGTTGGGCAGGTTCGTCAGTTCTTCCTCGGTGCGAGCAACGAGCTCACCAATGGTGTTGATCTGCGCACGCTTCAAGCAGTTGAACGGGCGCTGCGAGAGCATGAGGTCTTCAATCGGCATGTCGAGCTCTGGCGAACCCGAGCCGCTCGCGACCGACTCGCCCAGTTCGAGCGCGACCGGCTGATCAGACAGCGACGCGACAAGCTCGAGCAGGTTGCGCATCGTTGCGCCGGCCGAGGCGAGCGCCTCAGACGGGCTGATGGAACCGTCGGTCTCGATGTCGAGGATGAGGTTGTCGTAGTTGGTCGACTGGGCGACGCGGGTCGGCTCGACTTCAAAACTCACACGGCGAACGGGCGAGAAGAGTGCGTCGACCGGGATGACTCCGATGGTCTTGCGACCGGAGTCGCGGTCACTGCCGAGGTAGCCCTTGCCGCGCTCGATGGTGAGCTCGAACGACAAGCTGCCCTTGGCCGACAAGGTGGCGATGTGCTGGTCACCGTTCACGAAGTCGACGCCTGCCGGCAGCGACAGGTCGCTCGCCTTGAGTTCCTTCGGACCCTTTGCATCGACGCGAACCGAGACGACGTCGTCGACTTCGCTCTTCACGACGATGTCCTTCAGGTTGAGGATGATCTCGGTGACGTCTTCGACGACTCCGTCGATGGTGGTGAACTCGTGCAACGCCTCGTCGAACTTGACCGAGGTGATTGCCGCACCCGGGATCGACGACAGCAACATACGGCGCAACGAGTTGCCGATGGTGTGGCCGAGGCCCGGCTCCAGCGGCGACACGGAGAACTTCTGACGGTTGCCGGTGGCTTCGCTGACGGCTGCGACGCTTGGGCGCTGAATGACGAGCATGGTGATGTCTCCTGGCTGTTGGTTCGGGTTACTTCGAGTAGAGCTCGACGATGAGCTGTTCTTTGACGGGGACGTCAATCTGTTCGCGAGTCGGCAGGTCGCGCACGGCGACTGCCTTGCCGCCGTCCTGCGCATCGAGCCACGCCACCGGCGCACGGCCGAGCGTGTCGATGTTGTGCTGGATGACGATCATGTTGCGAGCTTTGTCGGAAAGGCTCACGATTTCGCCTTTGCCGAGCGTGTACGACGGAATGTTCACGCGCTTGCCGTCGACCTTGATGAGGCCGTGGCTGACGAACTGGCGGGCCTGCGGACGGGTGGCTGCCCAACCCGCGCGGTACACCACGTTGTCGAGACGCAATTCAAGGAGACGAAGGATGTTCTCGCCGGTCGGGCCTGAACGGCGGACCGCTTCGTCGTAGATCTTGCGGAATTGGCGCTCGAGCACACCGTAGATGTACTTCGCCTTCTGCTTTTCCTGGAGCTGGTTGAGGTATTCGCCCTCGCTCGAGCG
>Ga0214917_10005039_pt1 | contig 14272 bp, 3 predicted proteins | sample LL_1208_BB_MetaG_FD_177983 | JGI IMG/M metagenome (GOLD analysis project Ga0214917, IMG submission 177983) | Freshwater microbial communities from Lake Lanier, Atlanta, Georgia, United States - LL_1208_BB | ecosystem: Environmental > Aquatic > Freshwater > Lake | place: USA: Georgia | collected... | reverse complement strand
CATCTCGGGAAAGCTTGTTCAAGGTACCCATCGTCGCCGGTTTCCCCAGATATGCCTTCATCTTATCCTGAAAATCCTCCTGCTTAAGCATGGCAATCCCCGTGACAATTCCGCTCAATCCAGGAACACCGTCCGGTTTTACCTGCTCACCGACTTCAACGAAAACCAACGCTTTAACCTCAGCAGTCACCACCGAATCCCTGCCCTTTGCACCATCAGTGGATTCTATTTTAGGCTCTACTTTAATCCGACCGTCCGAAGGTCTCGGCATGCTCGGAGCCACCGCCTGAAAACCTTGTCCAAACTGAACGCTTGGACCCTGACTTCGCGTTGGATAGGGCACTGCATAATCCTCCGGGGCCCCCTCTTGAGCTTGAGCAGGAAATACGCCCAAAAGCGTCCACCCCATAAGGATACACCATGCCCTTCTCATTCCTGATAAGGCTCGTTTCCAACTGCCTTTCCTCAAGGTTTCTGCCCCCTCTGCATTAACAACTTGTCGAAAAAACCCCAAGAAGTGCCAACAGTATAGGCCCACATCAAAAAACTCGGATGTCCGGCCCGGGCATCCAAGGACTCACTTCCGAGGTACGGATGACCGTCCCCAGTCATACTAGGGCTCACTTCCGAGGTACGGATGACCGTCCCGGTCATCCTAGGACGAGCAGGACGCTCGTCCGTACCCCCCTTGCTTTTTTCAAAATCTATTCTTAATTGTTAATTAGAAGGTTTCTGTTGCATCTATATTGTGAATAACTATGAATCAGTCATGAATCACAAGATAACCATCCCACTCTGGCTACCCCTTGTATTCCTAGTTCCCAACCTTTTTTCAGAGGTCAGACCTATTTCACCTCGCCTTGCTGAACCCCTATCCGCCGTCGAGCTGGTAACCAACACTTCCTTGGTTCCTGCCAATGAAGTGGCCGCAGCTCAATTCGATGAAACCTTCTCAAAGCCGATTCAAATCAACGACGGCCGGAAACGCTCCTACGTCCTGGCTGTGGACGAACTGTACCAACCCACCCCCGATGGAGTCGGCCAAATCGTCCCCATCAATGAGTCCAGCAAACCCTCCACCCTCGCTTCCGTCGCCAATATCCTTGCCTTGGAAAAGAGGCAGGAAACCCGACTCATCCTCTATCCCGTCGGAGCTCCCCACAACGATCAAACACGTCGCATCCTCACCCGTGATGTTGTGGTTAAAACCGATAACCGCGAAGCCGCCATACAAGCTGCAACCGAAGCCGGCCTACGCTTAAAATCTGAGCCTGCTTACGCACAAGGATTTCTTGTTTTTACAAGCGATACCTCTGTGCAAACGATTGAAGCCACTCAAAAACTACAACAAGCTGGTTTTCGAGAAACAACCCCCCTTCTCACACTGAATGTTCGGGGGCAGTTCCTTCCAAATGATCCTCTATTTAAAGATCAGTGGCATATTCGTGGCCGCGGTCAAAATGGCGCGAAAAAGGCCTCCGACGCTAAAATCAACTCCGTCTGGGAACAACGGGACTCTTCAGGAAACTTAATCCGTGGAAAGGGAGTCGTAATCGGAGTAGTGGACTCAGGGGTTCAGTGGGATCATCCGGACTTAGAAAACAATTATATTGCGTCCCTTAGTTACGATTTTGCATCAGGAGATTCTGATCCATACCCTGGGGGTAGTACATCGACTGATGCTCATGGGACAGAGGTCGCAGGTGTAAGTGCTGCTGTAGGATTCAATGGAATTGGAGTAAGCGGGGTTGCACCAGAGGCCCAAATCGCGGGCATTAGGATCGGTTTAGGTGGTTTGTCTAATGTCAGTGTGCCTTTTACGGATGAAATTGAAGCTTCCGCATTACAATTCGGCGGTACCTCAGTTAGAATTTCAAACAATAGCTGGGGCTATGGCGGAACTATTCTTGCGCCGAATGGGCCTTTGACAGAACAGGCATTGTCTAACTCTGCTCAAGCAGGAAAGATTTTTATTTTTTCCGCCGGCAATGGGCTTGAGGATGGACACAATACTAATTACGAGGGGACTAAAAACTCTATATTCACCCTGCCAGTGGCAGCTTTGAACGACCAAGCAATTCAGACCAATTACAGTTCCCCAGGAGCATCAGTTGTTATTTCAGCTCCTTCTGGTAGGGAAACAGATTTAAACAGCGCTTCACGAAGGCCTCAGGGCACTACCACCACGGATTTAACAGGAGTTGCTGGATCTAACACAGGAGTTCCTGAATCATCTTTGATCACACCAATTCCGAACTACGACGACCTGGATTACACAAATATATTCAACGGAACCTCCTCAGCTGCTCCTGTTGTTTCAGGCGTAACAGCCCTCGTCCTACAAGCCAACTCCTCCCTCAACTGGCGGGACGTGAAGGAGATCTACATCCGCTCCGCTACCAAAAATGACTCTGGCGATTCCGACTGGGCTCGCAACGGAGCAGGTTTCTGGTTTAACCACAAGTACGGGGCAGGCTTGATCAACGCCTCCGATGCCGTACGCCTAGCCAAAAACTGGTCCAATCTAGGTACGATGACCTCGGTTTCCGTCCCCCTCTCCTCCCTTCCCGCTACCATTCGCGATAACAATGCCTCCGGCTTAGTAAAGTATTTTGACACCCGCTCCCTCTCAGGCCTTCGCGTCGAGCACGCCACTGTGACCACCGACATCACCCACCCCTCTCGTGGGGAACTCGAAATCCAACTGACCAGCGCCGATGGAACCACAAGCCGCCTTGCCGAGAAACACACTAGCTACGTCTATGATCCCGCCGACTACCCCGACTGGACCTTCTCTACCGTCCACAACTGGGGCGAGGACTCCCGAGGCCTTTGGAAACTCAAGATCGCCGACCGCGTGTCCGGCAATACCGGCACTCTCAACTCAGCCACCCTTACTCTCTACGGCACAGCGAAGTAATTTAAGAAAGGTACGGATGACCGTCCCGGTCATCCTAGGACGAGCGTGACGCTCGTCAGTACCAAACAAGCTCTCCACTTTAAACTTGAAGCCCCCCCAAAAAGGTACGGATGCCCGTCCCGGGCATCCTAGGACTCACTTCCCGAGGTACGGATGCCCGTCCCGGTCATCCTAGGACGAGCGGGACGCTCGTCCGTACCAAGCTCTCCACTTTAAAACTTTAAGCCCCTCCAAAGGTACGGATGACCGTCCCGGTCATCCTAGGACGAGCGAGACGCTCGTCCGTACCATCCCCTATTCAATTCACTTATACTTTAATCATCCCGCGCACCTTTTTCCCGATACTGCAGTTATATCCTATGTGCGAATCTGGCTAAAACACGAAACCCCTTACTGGGTGGAATATCCCGAATTTTTTATCACCATATGCACCCGCCCCAGACATCTTAACCAACTCTGTCTGCCAGAGAGATCCGACTTCATTCTACGAAGTGCAGAAAAATATCATCACCTACATCGCTGGCACTGTTCCCTGATTCTTTTAATGCCAGATCATCTGCACGCTCTGCTTCAGGTTCCGGAAAGATACAAACTCACCCACGTGATCACTTTTTGGAAAGGATACTTGGCAAGGAACCTGGGCATCCGTTGGCACCATGGTTTCTTTGATCATCGAATCCGCCGATCTGAATCGCTGAATGAGAAATGGAACTACATCGAAATGAATCCCGTTCGTGCCGGCTTTGTTACCCAACCTAAAGACTGGCCCTATCGTTGGGCACCAGAAGGTACGGATGACCGTCCCCGGTCATCCTAGGACGAGCAGGATGCTCGTCCGTACCAAGCTCCCAGCGCTAAACCTCTCAGCTCTTCCAAAGGTACGGATGACCGTCCCGGTCATCCTAGGACGAGCGGGACGCTCGTCCGTACCATCCCTAAATCATTCCCCCCTTCATCTCCCCGCCGCAATCGGCGGTGCAATCCCCACTTCCGCACTCGCCCGCTCCTGCTCGATCACACTTTTTGCATCTAGCTTTAACGCCTGCGCTGAAGCTTCACTGATATTCCCAATCTGAGAAGGCTCGGCAGGACGAAGCTGAGCAACCGACCGAATCGGACCCGACCTCAAAATCGGCCCATTCGATCCCTGCCTCACACTCTGAGTCTTCCTAGCCTGCGGACCAACACCTAAGCCCTTCATAGCGCCTCCGCTCAGCGGGTTAGGCGCGACGGAGGGTCCGCCTGCCTGCGGCTTCCCACCATCGATCACCTGCACTGGAACCTCCGCGCTTTCCTGCTTATCCACCTCATCCTCTACTGAATCAAAGCTACTCCGCTCCAAAATCGCTCCACTTCGAACCATCGCCGCTTCTCGTACTACAACTTCCCTCGCTTGAATCTCTTCCAATGTAGGTGGCCTGCCTAACTCACGCTCAAGCTGACCAAGGGTCGCCGCAGGCAAAGTCTTCGTCTCGGGCTCAACTCTCTGCGGGTAGAGGATGTAATCCATCCCACTCGGCTTGACCGTTGGCATATCAAACCGCCCGAAATCCGAGATCATCCAATTGAGATTATCACTACCCGTAAGGAAGGTGTTGAACTGACCTCCCCCCGTCTGTGTTCCACTCAGATTCACGCCCGCAATAGTCGTTCCGCCCGGGGCAAACATCGTCAGCGGAGAAACCGCATAACTCATCACGTTACCGGAGGTGGGCATCACCCCGTCATACCGGTAGGAGAAGCCGCTCAATCCGGAGACCTGATTCGGCAACCCTCCCATCAGGGAGAGCGACTTGATCACGCTGCCTCCCGCCACCCCTGCCAAAGGCTGCGACTGCCCCGCCTGATTATAAAATTGCCCCGCCACCTCAAGAGAAAGCCGACCAGGCATAGTTGCCGTTCCGGTCAGGTTAAGACCGCGCGCATTCTGCAGGGTGACCCCGCCTACAGCCACGGTCATGCTGCCCAAGTTCTGGATCCTATTGACTGCACTGAAGGTGGCTGCTCCCGAGGAGTTAAACTGCAAAGTGTTCAGGTTGATCGCCCCAAAGGAGTTGATATTGCCCCCGCCCACGGTGGCCAAAGTGATCCCGCCAATGCCGGGAAAAGCGGTCAAAGCCCCTAAGTTAAGACTCCCTCCCCCAGTCGCAATCGGAGCAAAATTACCGACGTTGAAACTGGCCAAAGTGGCATCGTCTACGTCAAATCCGAGCGATCCCCCATTCGCAATGTTAAAATCTGTGCCACTATCTGTTTTTAAGGTAAAGGTGCCGCTCGTCGTCACGGCTCCCAAGTTCGCCTTATCGGCTAGGGCGATGAACATATCCGCGCTCGCCCCACCCGTAATTGTAACCGTTCCCAAGTAGCTATTTCCACTATTCGTTAAAACAATCGCCCCCGTCCCGCCATTCAAAGTCGTCGTGCCACCAATGGTGATGCCATCAAGAAGTCCCGCCCCTTGTGTGATCCCCGCCGCCGTCAGGACAAAATCTCCGCCCAGAATAAGCCCATCTTGGATTTGCAAGGCCGTTGTATCGACCAGGGTCACGTTGTTTAGGATTCCCGTTAAAGCCACAAACTCGACTGAACTCGTCAAGACGTTGGCGGACTGGTCAAGCGTTATACTCGCCCCGTTGGCTCCCGTGAAGGTGGAAGCCCCTGTAACGTTGAGGGCCCCTGTTTGGGAGATGTTTCCCGTGGTGGCCGTTGCCGCTAATGTTCCTGTGGCTGTCGTTGTGCCCAAAATTAAACCTGCCGCATCTGTCACTGCCACGTTCGCACCAGCCAGACTTACTGCCCCGGTAAACTGATTCGCATTGTTCAAGGTTATGTTTTGACCAACAGCTGAAAAACTGGTGGTGCCAGCCACGATCAGCGTAGTCACACCAGACTGGGTCACTGCACCACCCGAAGTAATCGATAGATTTCCGCTTAGCGTTAATGCCAGAAGATCAACCGCAGTGGTATCGACCAACGTCACGTTCTCCAAACCTCCCGAACCCGCAAAAGCTACGGTTCCATTGAATGAGTTGAGAGAATTATCCAAAATGATATTTGCATCTGCCTCTGATGCCGTGAAGATTGAAGCTCCTGTCACCGATACTTTGCCAGTCTGGGAGATGTTTCCCGTGGTGGCCGTCGCAGCAAAGGTTCCCGTGGCCGTGGTTGTGCCTAAAATCAAACCTGCAGCATCTGTCACTGCCACGTTCGCACCAGCAAGACTTACTGCCCCGGTAAACTGATTCGCATTGTTCAAGGTTATGTTTTGACCGACAGCTGAAAAACTGGTGGTGCCGGCCACGGTCAACGTGGTCACTCCAGACTGGGTCACAGCAGTCGTCGATGTCACCGCAAGGTTACCACTAACCGATCCAGTCCCCATCACTAGTGAAGACACCGTATTATTTAGGGTCACATTCGCTCCGGTCAGGCTGACCGCACCAGTAAACTGATTGGCGTTGTCTAAAGTAATATTCTGTCCAGGCGCACTCACGGAAGTCGTACCTCTAATCACTAAGGCGCCACTGTCTGTGACTGCCCCTCCCGAAATTGCCGTCAGGTTTCCCGTCAAGGTCATCGCCTGCAAGTCCAGCGCTGTCGTGTCGCGCACACTCACATTAGCCAACGTTCCGCTCAAAGCTGCAAAGCTAGCTGAACTCGAAAATGTGTTGGCCTGAGTTCCGACATCGATGCTGAAACCATTTGCCGCCGCAAAACTTGCTGCTCCTGTCGAATTGATTCCTCCCACTCCGCTTTGCGTGATTCCTGCACTAGTTGAAGTCGCCGTCAAACTCGAGCTCGCCGTTATGTTACCAAGCTCAAGCCCTGTGCTCGCACTATTTCGTATCACTACCCTGGTGCCGTAAGCATTAATCATACCACCGAACGAATTTTGAGCATTATTCAAAATGACCGGCCCGATGGGGCCACCGTTATTAGCTATAAAGGTGGCGACTCCACCTGCGACAACGCGATTACCAGCGCTGCTTTGAGTAATCCCGCTACTACTTAATGTGGTCATAACCAGTGGCCCCCTACCCACCGTGATATCACCCAAGATGAGTCCGTTGTTGTTTGCCACGGTCACGGGGCCGACTCCGTTTTCAGTGATCGTTAAAACCCCCTGAAGATTATTGTTTTGGCTTCCTAATATAATACCTACACCACTGTTGTCTGTCAGCGTGGTGGTGCCGGCAACAGAAAGACCGCCTCCGTTTGTGATCCCCCCGGCCGCCGTGGTGATGTCCAAATTACCAGTAATCCCGCCCAACACCGTGGTGGATCCAGATGCAACATATCCGCCTGTTCCTCCGATCAACGCTATTGCTGTAGCTCCGCTGCCACCACCTCCTCCTGAAAATGAAATCGTTGGGGTGGATGTGTATCCAATTCCTGGATTGTCCACATTGAGACGCTGAATAGCTAAAGTTACTGTACCAGCTGTTGCTTCCTGTGTCGCCCCGCCCCCGCTCAGGCTTGCAGTCACCGTTCCTGTATATCCCGTACCGGCATTTGTGATATTAATGGACGTTACCTGCCCATAAGTGGTGCTCAGTGGGTTAGCGTCTACAATTGCCACCGCACTCGCCCCAACTCCTGTCCCACCTCCATCCGTTAGCGTAACAAGGGGTGCCGACAGATACCCTGTGCCTCCACTGCTTACAGCAATCGTATTCAAACCCATCACCGTCGAAACCGAAGCGCCCGAACTACCGGAAACCGTGACTGTAGGTGCCTGAGTCCATCCTGACCCCGCTGAGCCCAAGTTCGCCGTCAACAGACCAGCAGAACCTAAGACAATGGCCCCATTATTCACTAAGGTTAGATTCGCAATATTCCCGAGCGTACCGTCGGCTTTTAATGCCGCTATTACGGGGCTCGTCCCCAATGCATTCAGCGTGCTGTTCAAAAGCACATCCGACCCATCTAAAACCGTTGCCAGGAAGCTGCCCGATGCCGTGATCTGCGCTAGATCGGACTGCTGTAGATCTCCGCCGGCCGCGAGGGTGATATTGCTTCCCGTGATCCCGGTGACGGGCCCTGGCTGCCCCCCAGGTTGGCCTGATCCAAAAATGGCAACCGACATCGGTCCAGCACTGCGCAAATAGACCGAGTTGCCGGGCGAACTTGCGGCCACTAAATTAAAGTCGTTCTCCTGATCCAGTCGAATGTCTCCTGTGGCGCTAACCGAAATACCACCAGTTGCCGCTTGAATCGTCGCTCCCGACGCTTGGCCAATCGCCCCCGTCACAGCCAAATAGAAAGTATTCGCCAAGATTCCGCTAACACTATCCACCACCCCGATTACGACTCCGCCAGCAGTATCGATAAATCTAACATTATTATTTGACCCCGCATCGACCGCCACCGAACTCACATCCGCCTGCACAGCTATCGCTCCCAAGGCCTCCACAGCCAACCCACCGTTGCCTGAAGTGCCGTTCAAATTCATGGTTATGGTACTGGGCGTTCCTCCCAGAGTGACCATTCCGCTATCTTCGACCGCTCCGCCTGAAATCAAATGCATCTCTCCAAGCAGTGAAGACATGGTAGTCACTACGCCGATATCGGAGGTGATGCTGAACTTTCCTGTGGCCGTGGCCGAATCGGTGTTGCGGCCGATCTCCATGACGCTTGCCCGAATTGCTCCGTTTTCCAAAGCGCTGTTATCCAGATAAACAGTCCCCAGACTGGTATCCAAAAATCCACCGCCATAGCCAGAGCCAGAAACCCCGACATTAATAGCGGTGATAACTCCGGCAACTACTGTAGCTGTGGCTGTAGCTAAATTCCCGCTCCCGGATATTGCTACAGTTGGGGACGAATATCCAGTGCCCCCCGCAAGAACAGTGTACGCGGTAATAGCCCCTGTTGCAGAATCTATAAGCGGAATTGCTCTAGCCCCGCTTCCACCACCTATTGGATTAATCGTAACCACAGTACTTCCCGTCCCTAAATTCATCTCGACAGGCGCCCCGACCAAAGGACTGTTTTCCAAATTCGGATCAAAAGCTCCACTTCCCGCACGATTCTGAAATCCGTTTTGCCCCGTTGCCGGACGAATTACTACCCTAGCCCCCGATGGCGCAGCCGCTGAGCCTCCAGCCGTCGTCAATGCTCCCGTGGTGTCGATGGTGATAGTGTTTGCGGAAAAGTCCCCTGCAGAAGTCGCAACCCTTGTAACAGTATTTGCGATTTCAATCGCGTTGCCCTCAAGGGTAACCTGCCCCCCATTGGTCAGAATTCCGGCCTCGGCCGCTGTAGCGCCAAATTCACCCGTCAAATCATTGATCGAAAGCCCTCTGGCCGCCGCCGCCCACACACTGTTCGCCCCGGTTGTACCAGCTGCATTTTGGATCACATTGATCGCCAAGCCACTGGTCGAGTCACCTACCAACCCTATTTCATTGCCCACTTGGGCATACCCGTCCGAGCCACTCGCCAGTGCACGCGGATTCGAGGCCACATGACCGATGTAACCCAATCCAGTCACACCGGTCGGTACCGTCTCATAAATAGAAACAGAACCACTCGCCGTGATAGAAAGAGCCCGAGCAACAACCAACCCTACCCCTGAAGACAAAAACGGAGCGGTTGTTGTCCGAGTATACCCTTGATCCCACTGCTGCTGAATTCGCGCCACCTCACCGCCGTTCCCACCCACCAAACCCTTCTGATTCACCAAGAGGAGATCACCCGATGGGGCACCCGTCGCAGTGGCAAGACCCAAGGCGACGGCTAAACGATCAATCTTGTTGAAGGCTGCACCTAAAACATAGTCGGTCGTCGTAGCCGCAGGGTTTCCCACTACGAAGAGCCCGGGAACTTGAAGCCCCGCTTGGGTCGTTTGATCAAGCCCTCCAGAAGTCACCAACGCCAAAGTATCAAATGAAAGATTAGAAATCAGATCCGTCACGGTGATGCTTCCTGCATCTACTCCCTGGATACCATTTTTCCAAAGCGGATTCGTTCCGACGATCGCACTCCTTGTAAATGGATTGACCGGCCTTAAGACCGCAGGCCTGAGCTCCACATCACCAATCTGCACAGTTCCGGCGGTGATCAAGGCCAGTTCCGTTCGAAGAATACCAAGGACATCGTCCCCAACAATTGGGGTGGTATTTTTAGATCCCAAGAGGATGGATGTGGCAGTTCCAAGCCCGCCATTATCAACATTCGGCCCTCGTCCGGGAAAAATCGCGACAAGACCTAAGCCATCGGTGAAGTTGGGGTTGTTGGCGTTGACCGCTGCGTTGATGCTCACGTTTTGACCCTGGAGCCCGATCTGCCCACCGTAGGAGCGCAACCCCCCGTTCACAAAAATTTTCCCGCCAGACAGCTGATTCTGGGTTGGATCCGCGTCGTCCAACTGGGATGCCGACAGAAAGATATCCATCGGCAACTGGTTCACGTCAGAGGAGATGTCCGCACTCACTTGGACATTGCTGAAGGTGGGCGTCGTCGCGTCACTCGCGCCGCTTGCAATCAACTCCAAACGGTTGACCCCGGGATTCGTTGGAAAGAGGCCGGAAACTTCCACCGTATCATAAAGCCCATAAAGGCTGAGCGGTGTCCGAACATCCACTGCGGGTTGGGTTGAATCAGAAAAGGACGATCGAACTTGAAGTCGGTTCGAGTTAACTCGTCGCAATTCCCCCTGCGTCAACTGCAGTTCACCAGGATCAGGGGTTACATCATAGTCCGCCTTGGTGGTCACAATATATGCCTGCCGATCGTCGGTGAATGGACGAAAGAATGTCCCCGTTGCAAAAGGAACCGTACCCGCCTCGTTAACATTCCCGGTCATGATCAGACCGTGCATCGCCAAATCCGGACGAGTGTCCGAACCGATAATCATGTTATCGGCCTGGATGATCGCGCTTCCACTATTCCCAAAATCCGTCAGAGCTGCCCCCATTCCTGCAAAAAGATGAATTCCCTCCTGTAGGGTAAACCGATTTGCTTCGGTCGTGCCCCCCCCTCCATCACCATCCTCTACGGTAATAGTAACGTTACCGCTTGCCTCAATATGCCCTGGAGCAAGATTCTCGGTGAAAGTTGAGAGAAGATTATACTGGTTATCGCTAGTGATGGTCCTGGCCGTAACTCCCAAGGTCGATCCAGGAACAAAAACCGTGCCTGTGGAAGTGAGTTGAATGCCGGAAAACTCCAATCCAGCTAACGAGGTTAGCGCAAGATTCCCGGTCAAATACTGCGTAGTTCCAGCTACCCCTTCGCCTTCCAAACGAATCCCAGGAATAAACACATCGTTCGTCGTGCCTGAAGGATTAAAATTAACAAAGAAAACCTGAAAGCCATCCTCATCTAGATAGGCAAGATCCGCAGCCAAAAGCAGATTCGCCGCCAGAGTGGTAATGTTATTTGCTGATGCGTCCGGGGCTACACCTCCACCAGCACCCGTTGCAGTATCCAAAATAAAATTCGCATCCCCAAGAAGTCCTAAGTTTGAACCAATAATAGCACCATCAATAGTAGTGTCTTGAGTTACATCAGCCCTAATTGAGTCAGCCGAAAGACCGCCTTGGAGGACGATCGATCCGCCAGTAAAGGGAAATAGCAGATCCTCCCCAGGTCGAAGTGTGCGTATAGCCCCATCCAATAAAGGCTCCAAAGGCGCTCCTGCTACAACAACCCCCATGTCAGCAGTTTGCCCAATAGCAAAACCGTTTTCTTCCGCAAAACGAATATTGGCAGCCCTAGCTCCTGTTCCAGCTGCGTCAAGAGTCTGCAAACTAATCGTGCCAACCGCATTTTCCGCGTTGTTCAAAATAATGTCCTGGCCGGCCGCGTTGACAGTCACCGCGCAAAAATTCCCACCACTCATATTGATTCTGGCCGTCTGGGTGATGGGGCCGGTGGAGGTTAGATTAACCGTTCCCGCGGAAATGATTCCGACCGCAGTGGTCGCACCTATAGTTGTGCCATCATCGGTTGCGCTTGTATAGCCTGACACTGCTCCTGCCGTAACAGTAGAAATAATTAATCCAGTAGCTCCATTAAAGCCTCCTGTATCCCGAAAAGATACCGTCCCATTAAGACCTGCGGCAGCAATCGTATCAACAAGGTTTGCACCGTTCATCAAGGACACCCCGCCCGAATTGCTGATGTTATTGAGAAGGAGGGACCCGACACTGATAACACCACCGGTCTGATTGGCGGTTCCTCCAGAATTGCTAAAGAGTTCCAATGCCCCCCCTGCGCCACCACTGATGGTTCCATTTAAGATGAGATTCCGATCCGCCCGCAGGCGAAGAGTATTCCCGGACGACCATCGAATGGTTACGCCCCCACTTAAGGTAATGTCTCCATTCCCAGCTGCATTGTTATCGGTAGTTACCGCCACATTTCCTGACCCGAGCAATCCACTTACTGTCGCTGCGCTCAATTGGGCCGTAGTCGCCCCAGCCGTGGGGTAAAAGATATTTCCCGTGGGCGTTGTCCCGCCCCCGCCAGGATTAGGTCCAGCGTTGCTCATGTTTGAGGTTGTGGCAGCGGTAATGGTTACATCCGCTGGATCCAACAACCAGTTCCCAGCTAACCCGAAATTTGATCCGACATTTCCGCTACCAAAAGCTTGAAGATTGATCTTGGAAGAGGTTTCCACAAATCCCCCATCCCCTGCGAATGCTCCGCCTCGGGCGGAAATATTTCCATAGAAACCTGTGTACTCGTCGGACCAGAGAATCACCCGGCCACCATTTCCATTACTAGTCGCATCTGCGATGATCCTAGCCTCGGATCCAAGGACGGTCGCCTTGGCATTCGGCACATTAGGGTTCTTTCCAAGGTAATCCCCACCCACGAGAACCTCTCCTCCACCCGCTCCGCCGCTTGCATTCACCTTCGCACTTTCAAACAATCCAACCTTCTCACCAAGAAGTTGCACTTTTCCACCCTTCGCACTTTCTGACGCTCCCACCACGCTGATCTCCCCCCGAAGTTCCGTCGTGTAAACAGAGCGTAACTGGACTGTTCCACCTCCGTCCCGACCTGCCGCGGTGATGATCGACCTAGGGTCAGAGGTCACATTTTTCCCCGCCATCATGATCGATCCCCCAGTCTCCCTTTGCCCATCCAAACTCCGCTGCAACGCTGCCACTACTCCAGTGTTGAGAATATCCCCCTCCCCACCCGTGAGCGTCACGCTACCATCCCCGTTTTCCACCAATCCCGTCGCCTCAATCACCCCCGTGTTCTTGATCGCCATCGGCAAATAACTCCCCTTCGCCTCCAGCACCGCATTCGCCGCTTGAATCACCCCCTCATTCACAATCTCTGCCGAACCCTCTGTCTTCTGTCCTCCGTTTTCTGTCATGGGCTTCTCCGCCGCCATCAGCCTCACCTTGTAATTCCCCTGACCCAACGCCTGTAAAGATACTTCTGTCCCGCTCACCATTCCCACCGTTCCATCCTTCGCCATTAGCTGTCCTTCGTTCTTCACCTCCTTGGCGATCAGAAATACGTCCCCCTCTTTGGCGGTGATGTTTCCCTCATTGACCACCGATGCGTCCGAGTTCCCCTTAAAGTTCAACTGTCCACCCTTCATAAACTCTTCCGTGTTGATGTCGTGCGTACTCGCCACAAAAGAAGCGGTGTTCACCACCCCACCCGCTCCCACCAAAACCCCGCCCGGATTGATGAGATAAACATTTCCGTTCGCCTGCAACGTTCCATAGATCGCCGAAGGATTGGCGGTGACCACTCGGTTCAACACCGCCGAGCTCGAACTGGGCTGGACAAACTTTGTCAGTTCCCCATCCGCAATCGAAAAACTATTCCAGTTGATAACGGCCCGATCGGTATTCTGATTCACAATCAAAGTCGCCGCATCTGGCCGGTTAAATCCCGCCGCCCCACCGACGACCTGCTCACCTGTTGGGTTGGCATAAAGGGCCGGCGGGACCAAAGCAATCCGAACCAAAGCCAAAACTAGTACAATCTGAATCCAAAAGCGGACAGTTCTACCCTTTGAAAAAAAGATCGGGCTCTTCATAAGAAGGCATTTTTTGGATGAAGCTACCTTTGGAACCATCTTAGTGGCGAGCATACTCCAGGCGGTTGTCAGCAGGAACGTCATACCACCATGGATAGTGCCCATGCACTTAAGAACTACTGGCAGGGTCCATAGGGTCAAGTAAAACACTGCCCGTAGTATACGGCTTGTGAATAAGCTGTATTTAATGTTTACAAGCAAAGAAATTGGCGGCAAAGCAGTGAGATGAAATCAAAGTATTCGCTCACATCTATGGGATTACCCACTGCGTTTTTTTTCTGCTACCTATGTTGGGTTCATATGTCCTCTGCCCAATGGATCGCTTACAACTTTACTCC
>Ga0214917_10005038_pt1 | contig 14274 bp, 7 predicted proteins | sample LL_1208_BB_MetaG_FD_177983 | JGI IMG/M metagenome (GOLD analysis project Ga0214917, IMG submission 177983) | Freshwater microbial communities from Lake Lanier, Atlanta, Georgia, United States - LL_1208_BB | ecosystem: Environmental > Aquatic > Freshwater > Lake | place: USA: Georgia | collected... | reverse complement strand
GCTGGCGGTTCCGCGGCGGGCATCGCCGGCAGGGAAACGGTTTTCGCGTCCGCCTTGATGATTTCACCCGTCGCCAACCCGACGGCGATGGCTCCATCTTCAGTTGCGGCCACGGACAGCGGGGAACTGGAGAAGTTTTCCACAACCGCGGACACCTCGCCCAGGCCCGACCAAACGACCGCCCGCTTGTCGCGGCCGATGCTCAGCCAGCGGTTTCCGGCCAGCGCCGCGACTCCCATGGCACCTCCCTCATGCGCCATCCATGAGGCGATTTCGCCGCCATGGTGCGCGTCCCAAACCCTGATTTTTCCATCCGCCGCCGCGGTGGCGAGCGCGTTGCCGTCGCCGCGCCAGGCGATGGAGTGGACCGCGGCGCCGCCCGAGCGCAGGGCGTGAACCTTGGCGCCTGTCTCCGCCTCGGTCAGCAGGGTGGTTCCAGAACGGTCGCCGGTGGCCAGCAACAATCCGTCCGGACTGAACCGCGCTTCCATGATCCAGTCGATATGGTCCTTGACCGTGTGCGCGAGGGTTCCGCCCGCGAGCTTGTAAACCTTCACCGCGCGGGAGGTGCCGGCGGTCGCGACGAGGCCGGCTTTGGCGTGGATGTCCGCCGCCATGATGGTGTCGAACTCCTCGCCGAAGTCACGGACAAGACTGGGTGGCGAACCGCTCAGCAGCGACGCCTTCCCCGATTTCCCGGCCTCGCCGCCTGCCAAGAGGATCAACGCGCCCGAGGCGCGCACAACCCGCACTTCCGGTTCGCCAAAGGGAACGGTCACGCCATTGCCCTGGGGCAAACCGGCGCCATCGCCAATGCCCAAGGCCCCGGCCAGCGGCCTCGCGACCAAACCGTCAGGCAGCAAGGCGACGGAAACAGCGGCGGGAAGGCGACGGGCCTGCGCGACCGGCTTGGACGCATCCTTCTCCTTCTCCGGTGCCGGCGCGGACATCGCCACGGCGGAGGATTTCGGCAGGTCCTTGCGTTCCGGCAGGCCCGCGGAGATCCAACCCTCGATCATGATCAACTCTGATTCCGGAATCCGGGCGCTGTTGGGTGGCATGTGGGGGGCGTCGATGTGGGCGACCATCCGGTATAGCACGCTGTCGCGCGGCTTGCCCGCGGTCACTGCAACCCCGGAATCGGATCCGGATAGGATCGACGCCTTCGAGGTCATGTCGAGGCCGCCGCGCGGCCTTTCGCCGTTGTGGCAGTTGAGGCAATGCTTCTTGAATACGGGCTTGAGATCCTCAAAAGCCACGGCTGGCGGTTTCGGCTGTCCCGCAACCAGCGCGCACAAAAGCATGGCATCGAGCATGGCTTGCCTCAGTGGTTGAACATGAATTCCCGGGAATTCAGCAGGGACCAGAAGAGGTCCTCAAGCATGACCCGGCGATCCGGCTGGTTGCGCGCGATCTCCGCCAGGCCCGACTGTTCCCTGGCGTCGGGCTTGCGCGAGAACGCCACGACGAACAGTCGCTCGACCGCGGCCGAAGTGTCACCTGGCTTATCCAATATCTCCTTGAGCCTTGTGCCCGAGGCGATTTTCGCGGTTGTGTTCTCCCCGTTGAGCAGGTGCAGCGCCTGGGAAAGCGTCGGTTCCGACTTCACCTCGCAGGCGCACGGGGTCTCGCGGGTCGCCCTTCCGAAGGTGGTGAGGAAGTGGTTGGTCGTGCGGCCGTCCAGAAGCTGAACGGCCCTGGTTCCGAGGGGCCGGCCGGGAAATTTGTTCGGCTCGCCCGTGGCTTGCGCGAGGCAGTCGAGCAGCACCTCCGCGCGCATTCGCCTGATGTTGGCCACCGCGAACGAGGCGCTGTCGGCCTGGGAGGCATCCTTCTTGGTCGTCGCCAGTTGGTAGGTGCGCGACTGGCAGATCAGCACGGCCAACTTGCGCATGTCGAACCGGTTCTCGAGGAGTTGGCGCGCCAGCAGGTCGAGCAACTCCGGGTTGCTGGGGGGATTGGATGAGCGGACATCGTCAACGGGTTCAACAATTCCCCGGCCCATGAAATGCGACCAGGCAATATTCGCCACATGCCGGGCGAAGTACGGGTTGGCGGGGTCGGCCAGCCACTTCGCCAGGGCCTCCCTGCGATCGGCGCCAGCGGGCACGGGGGAGTCTGTCCTGCTGCCAAGGAATCGGGGAACAACAGGCTTTTTGGTCAGGGGATGCTCGATTTCCCCCTCGCCGCGGTTGAAGATCACGATTTCCCTCGGCTCGGGGGCTGACTTGTACCCCACTTGCGAGAAAAACGCGGTGAAACCGTAGTAATCGTCCATTGTCCAGCGGTCGAACGGGTGGTTGTGGCACTGGGCGCACTGGATGCGCATGCCAAGGAACGCCTGGGCGACATTCTCGGCCAGGGTCGCCGGTTCGGTTTCCGTCTGGTAGTAGTTCGCGGCGGGTTTCTCGAAAGTGCCGCCGGTGGTTGAGAGGATTTCAGCCACAACCTTGTCGATGGTGGCGCCAGCGGAAATCCGGTCACGCAGCCAATCATGGTACTTGCCCACCCCCTTGGGGCTGGCGCCGTTGGCGGTTCTTATCTGCAGCATCTCGGAGAAGCGCATGACCCAAAGGTCGTTGAACTCCGGACGCGCCGCCATCGCCTCGACCACCCGGTCGCGCTTGTCGGGGCTCTTGTCGGCGAGGAACGCCTCCAGTTCGGCTGGTTCAGGCAGCCTGCCGTTGAGGTCGATCGAGGCCCGCCGCAGGAACACGGCGTCGCCGCAGGTGTCCGCCGGGGCGATGTGCAGGTTTCTCAGGCGGGCGTGGACAGCCTCGTCAACGGCGTTGCGCTCCGCGACATCCGGAAACACGAACTTGCTTTCCGCCGGTCGGGTGATGATTGAAGCGCCCGAGGTGAGTGTCGCGAAGCGGGCCAGGATGAAGGCCTCGCCCCTCCCCGTCGGGGTGACAACACCCTGGGCGTCGGGAGTGGCGACCCCGTCGTTGCTCGAATAGAAGGCGCACAGGTGGGTGACATCGCGAACGCTGCCATCGGAGTAATCCGCTGTCACCACCAGGCGGCCCTTGTCCTTTTTCTCCTCCATCACCATGCCGGAGGGATACACCCTGATTGCCGTCGGCTGCGCGACCGAGGCCCCATCGTTGCTGGCGCCTTCCTGGATCCACCGGGTCAGCTGTTCGTGGAATGGAGATCCGGGTTCGATCTTTTTGCCGCCGGTGTGGGGCACGGCGCCCAGCGCCTTGGTCACCAGGAGCGATTGTCCCGGCCGGGCAATGCTGACGCGGCGGTCGGCGATCTCCTCCACCAGCCGGAAGTGGTCGCCAAGCGGATCAAAACCGAACAGTGAGAGGCGGAATCCGTCCTTGCCCGCTGCCGCCCCGTGGCATTTGCCGCCGTTGCAACCGGCGCGCGTCAGGATCGGCATCACATCACGGCTGAAGCTGACCGCGGCGGGCTTGCCGGCGCCGCGAACCGAGAGGGGAACCTCGATTTTTCCGCCCCGGGCGGTGACGACAAGAACGCCTTCCCCGTCGCGCGCCGCCCGCACCCTGCCTTTTTCCATCGTCGCTAGTCCGGCGGGGCGGGTCTCAACCCCGCAGGCGCCAGTGATCTCGGTGGTCAGGCCGTCGGCGCGGGTCGAAAAGACCGACAACTGTTGGAAATCCTGTCCGGGGCGGAGGTCGATCCGGGGAGGAAAAACCTCCACCTTGGGGGTGGCCGCCAGCGCGATGGAGACAAGGTAAATCCAATTCATATCCTTCTCCCGTTACGGCATGGGCTTGGCGGGCGATTTCGCCCGCAATTGTTCCAACCGCGAAAGCGGCCGCCCGTCGGGACCGATGGCGCTCGAACCGGGGGGCTCGATTCGCAAGGTGGTTCCGCGCGCGACATACTGCGTGACTTTTTCCCCACCGATGACCATTGAGATGGCGCAAACGATGTTCCGGTGCTCGCCGACCGGACCATCGGCCGCCACGACTGCCTCGGCCGGCACTGCCTCCGCGCCCCCGTTCAACGGCGCCTCGGCCGCCGTGACGCGCGGCGGAAGTTCCAGCAGTCGCGCGGTGCCGGAATGGGGCAATCCCGGCTTCATGGGCAGCGTCACGGGAGCTTTTCCTCCCTGCCTGGCCACCAGGTTGACAGGCGGTGATTCCACCAGTCGCGGAATCACCCGCAGGGGAACGAACCGGGAGCACACCCTCCCCGCCCCTCCCTCGAGGGCCCGCGCCTCAATGGCCAGGGGGAACTCCCCGGGGATGGCCCCGGGAAGCGCCGTCAATTCGAATTCCGCGGCAGTTTTTCCGGCCGGAACCTTCACGATTTCAGGACCTTCCACCCAGGCAGGCAGCAGCGGAATCAGCAGTTCCACCGCTCCGGTGAAACCTTCCGAGCGGGTCACCTTGGCCCTGAGCGTGATGGCGCCGTCAACAGGCAGGCCCGCGCGGGGCGCGTCAAGTTCCACCGACACGGGGGATGGATTGCCCACGGCAACCGCAAGGCGGTCGAGTTCGACCCCCTGGTAAAGCGTGTCGGCCGATTCCGCCACAAGATCAACGGTCTGCGCGAAACCGCCCCTTTCACCCCCCGCGTGGGTCACGCCCAGTCGCGCCAAGGCGCCGCGGGGTTTTGTCCCTGCCGCGGCTTCCATCAGGCACGGAATTCTGAACTCGCCCGCCCTTGCGGGATACGAAATCACATTGACTCCGGCTGGTAGTTCCGAGGCGGTCAGGGCCACCTCGCCCCCCAGGTCGCCGCGGCGGGCGCCGAGGATCACCAAGGCCCGTCCCCCCGAGGGTATCAGGACGGTTTGCCTTTCCTGGCTAAGGCGGTTGGGGCGGGGCAGAAAGCAGGCGAGAGTCGCGGCATCCGGGCCCACTTCGACACGGTAGAAATGGTCGGGGCCACCCTGCCCGCGTTGGTCCCGAATCTTGAGCGAGTAGGCGCCTTCGGCGGGAACCTCGAAACGGATGCGCGAGTCGTGCCCCTCGTCGTCGTCGCTCGCGGAAAGCTGGCGACCGGCGGAGTCGGTGATTTCCATGACGGGTTCCAGGGGGGAACCCAGCCGCCTGGCCCACGCCTCGACGAGGAGCACCTGGCCCTTCCTCGCCGTGAACGGCCTGGTGTCGGTTTGCCCCGGCGCCGAGATCAGGCCGTGGAACGCGACGGGAGCCTCAGGCGCTCGCAGGTTCCCGGCCGATTCTTCGTGGACAGCGTGGTTGGTCACGCGCACGGGGTTGGGGGTCGGTGAGGTTCCAGATGAATCGGACAGGTAAAGGTTGTGGGTTCCGGAAAAGGAGGCCGGGAGGGTGGATTCCAGAGCTCTCGAACCGCGGATGTCGTTGAACTGAAAGGCCGTCTTCTCCCCCGGGCGCCCACCGGGTGGGGAGACGCGCATCGGGCGGGGAAAACCGCCGACATGGAGCATGTAAAATCCGTTGTCGGATCCGCCCAGGTTGGCCTCGCGGAGCACAAGGACATGGGCGCCGTCTTCTTGGGCGGCGGCCTCAAGCACCGCGTCCTGGGCGCTCAGCGGGGAATCGTCGGCGACGGCAAGTGGCTTGCCCGATGGGGAGACCAGTTCGAGGTGGGTGTCCAGGAACGCGGCCCCGGCGCGAATCCCCACCGCCTCGGCGACCAGCCGTTCCCCCTTGCGCAGGGTGATGGCAAAACGGTGCACCTCGCCCTCGGCGAGGATTCCGGCAACGCAGCAGTCGCCCTTGAGCGCCTTGGGGGTCTTCCCCGAAGCCTCGTTTTCGGCCAGGGCGACCACCGGCAAGGACACCACATGGAACAAATGCAGGGAGGAGTACCCGTCGTCGCCGCGGGCGCGCATCGGCACCGGGCCCAGCGGGGCGTCCGGAGAGACCGCGATGGTCACCCGGCAGCTTCCCTGGCCGTCGGAACCGATGCTTTCAACGGACAGTCCGGGTTTGTAAAAGGAAATCTCGCGCACGGTGTCGAGGCGGGCTCCCGAGAGCTTCACAACCACCTTGTCGCCCCTCCGGCCGCAGGCGGGGAAAACCGATTCCACCGAGGGAGGGGAAGCCGGCGCCGGGCTGGCCGGGGCCAGGAAGAACGCCAGGATTCCCGCCAAAAATGCCGCGCGCTGTCCCGATTTCATGCCATGGCCTCGCGCAAGGGCTGCCCATTCTGCATGATCGCGATCGGCCGGTTGCCGGGAGCCATCAGGTCCTTCTCGTGGTTGATGCCGAGCAGGTTGTAGATCGTCGCGGTGAAATCCTCGACCGAAACCGGACGGTTGGCCGGTTCGCCCGCGATCGCGTCGGAAGAGCCGAGAACCATGCCGCGCTTGATGCCACCGCCGGCCATCACCACGGAAAACACCCTGGGCCAGTGGTCGCGGCCACCGCCCGAGTTGATCCTGGGAGTGCGGCCAAATTCGGTGGTCACCAGCACGAGGGTGGAGTCGAGCATTCCCCTGTCGGACAGGTCTGAAATCAGGGCCGCGAAACCGGAGTCGAACGCCGGCATGATGGGTTGAATGCTGCGGTAATGGAAGGCGTGCGTGTCCCACCGGCCGAAGTTCATGGTGACAAACCGCGCCCCCGCTTCCACCAGCCGGCGGCACAGCAGGAACCGTGGGCCCGCCGAGGAGCGGGCAAGGCTGCCCGCGTCGCTTCCCCGGGCGCCTCCGATGCCGTAGCGCGCCAGGCTCTCCCTCGATTCCGCGCGCAGGTTGAACGCCTCGCGGGCCTTCGACGAGGCCAGCATCGAATAGGCCCTCTGATAAAAGGAGTCCATGGAGTCCAATACATCGGATTTTTCCATGGCGGCGAAATGCTCGTCCACCAGGGCCCGCATCTTTTTCCTGTCCTCGAAACGCTTCTCGGAGACACCCGAAGCCATGTTCAGGTCGCGAACCTGGAAGCCCGACCTCGACGGGTCGGAACCCAGGGCGAACGGGCCGTGGGACGCGCTCAGGTAACCGGGGCCCATGTAGGGGCTTGATACCTGCGGCACGGCGATGTACGCGGGCAACTCGGCCCTCGGGCCAAGCTCTTGGGACGCGATCGATCCGGTGCTTGGGTAAACCAGCGCCGGGCTGGGACGGTATCCGGTCAGCATGCTGTGCTCACCGCGGCCATGATCGGCCTCGGTGTGCGTGATGCTCCTGATCACGGTCAGCTTGTCGGCGACGGCGGCGGTCTTTGTGAGGTGCTCGGAGAATTTCAGGCCGGGAACCTTCGTGTCGATCGGCTTGAGTTCCCCACGGTATTCCGACGGGGCGTCGGGCTTGGGATCGAAGCTGTCCATGTGGGCGAATCCGCCCTGCAGGAAAATCTGGATCACCGCCTGGGCCTTGGCCTGCTTGCGGCCCTCGGTGGCGCGGAGGTACTGGGCCAGCGACAGGCCCGCCGCGCCGCAGTAACCGACCCGCAGGAATTCATTGCGGCTCAATCGGGACATGCTCATGGATAACCTCCCGTTCGTGGTTTGCTTGGATTCACCTTGAGGCCGGAGGGGGATCGAAGGTCACGGATAGGACCGGGCGGGATTCCTTGTCCTCGTGCTCGGAGGCATAAAAATCCCAGCCGTTGGCCCCGGTGTTCAGGAAAACCCAGCCATGGTTAGGCCGCCCGTTCACCCAGGCCTGAACGGTGTCGGTGACCTCGAACCTCACCTTTTGCTTGTTGGCGGTGATCTTTCCGAAGGTGAACGATTCGCGGTGCCGGGTGGCCTCAAGGCCGTCTGCCGAGACTCCCGAGATCAGGTTGTTCCATGTCGCGGCGCGATGCCAGGGAACCAGCATCCTGTGCAGGTTCACCGTGGTTCCCGGATCAAACGCCGTCACAATCAGGGAAGCCGATCGCACGCGCGAATGTGGTGGTATCCGGCCGGGAGCCGCGCCGATGATGTCCTCAAACCGCATGAGAATCTGGCTTTCGCCGCCATCATTGTTCGAGTCGGTTGTCACGACATCCAAGGATTCCATGACCTTGTTGGGCGAAAGTTCCCAAATTTCCGTGTCAACGCATCCTGAATAGGTGCCGTTATTCGCGAAATTCACCGTGGATGGCGATGGGACTTGGCCGCACAGCAGAAGGAGTGGCAGTAAAAGAGGCATGGATAGCTGTCCATTGAAAAAGGTTTAGATGATTTTTACTTTTTCTTTATGTTGATTTGATGTGGAATATTTGACGGGTTGATGAGTTTTGGATGAAGATGAACTAGTTGTGCCAGTAAAAAAACCGATCGCCCACAACAGGCGATCGGTCGAGATGATTCCTGCGGGAAAAGTCGGCTTTCAGGGTCAGTCCAGATTGACAGTCTCGCCGCTGGCCCGGGTGCACAAGGCCCAAAGGGTGGGCAAAGAAAGGCTGTCGCGAAGGAAGCGGACCGAACCGTCGGCGAGGGCGGCATTCGCGCCTCCGGAGTGACCGCTGCTCATGCTCGAGATTTTCATCCTGATCCAGTTGTTGTTGGAAGTGTTTGCCGGGCTGGTGAGCGCTGAGGCGGGAACCATCCAATTGATCGGTTGGCATCCACCCACCAGGAAGTCGCCAAGGGCGTTTTCCTGGTTCACCCATCCCCAGCCGCTCCATCCCAGAATTGGGAATGTTGTGTAGATCTTGTCGAAATTGGGATCTTTGTGCTGGCGCTCGCCGAACATCAGCGTGTTCGTGGTGCCGTCGATGATCTCAGCAATCCGCACACGGCTGTTGGTGTAGAACATGCCGTCGAGGGTGGCGTGGATGGTGGTCGCCCCCGAAACATCCAACGCCGCGGGCGCGGGAGGTTGTGGCGAAGTGCCGCTCGTGTTGGGAGCCTGCGGTAGTGCCGTGGTGCGGGCGGAGAAGGAAATCCGGCCACCAACTCCACCATAGCTGTTGAGGCCGTAGGTAGCGCCGCTGACAACGGCGGTGGGGGTGGCGGCGACAACGCTGGTTGGGCAAAGGAAAATCTTGACCACCTGCCCGGCCGGGCCGGAGGGATTGGTTGCGTTCATGAGGTTATTATTATTGTTGACGAAGTCCCATTTCTTCCCAAGGCCTTCCTGTTCGATAAAAGGCAAAAGCTCAACCATCACATTGGTGCAGCGAGTTTCGTTCAGGCGAGGCCCCATCACGATTCCCGCTGTCGGCAGCGTGTAAACGGAATTGGGGGCGATCCAACCCGGGGGGAAATACTGCCTTTGCGACTCATAGTTCATGGCGGCAAGCGCCAATTGCTTGAGGTTGTTCGAGCAGGACATGCGGTTGGCGGCTTCACGCACCTTTTGGACGGCGGGAACAAGAAGCCCGATCAATACGGCAATGATCGCGATGACAACTAGAAGCTCGATCAGCGTGAAGCCGTTACGACGAGAACGCATGGGAATCCTCCAAGCACAAATCAGGCATCTGGAATTATCTATTTATAAGTAGTTGCATCAAGATCGCGTGGGTACAAGGAAAATTGATTATTCGCGAGAAATTCTTTGATTCTTCTTTTTTGGTTCAGGCTCTTTTTGCCCGCCTTCATACCATCGGATCAGGTCCGCATGTTTGGAGTCGTTGATTATTTCCAGTTGCCCAAGCCGCCGAATCACATCCTCGTCCCGTTTCCAGTCGATGTCGCAGTAGAGAAACTTCAAGCCGGACAGGCTGAGCAACGGATTCAAATTCGTCACTTTCGTATTGGCGACCGAAACCACCGACAAATCGTTCATTCCCCGCAGGGGTTCGATTGATTCGATGTGGGTGTGGTTGCAGTTCACCGTTTGCAAAGGCATGCCGCTCAGTGGGGCGAGGTCCTTTAAATCCGTCTTTTCAGCCCGGAGGTGGGTCAGTCGCATTCCCGGCATTCCGTCGAGGTTGTCGATTTTTGTTTCGTTCATCCAGAGTGTGGCCAAAGGGGCGTTCGCCAGTGGCCTGAGCGATTTCACGCGCGTCCTGGAGCAGTTGAGTGTCTTAAGCGGTGCCCCGGACAGCGCCGAGAGGTCGGAAACCCTCGTTCCCTCGATGCTCAAGTATTCCAAAGGCATACCCTTCAAGGGGTCAAGGTTTTCAAGTTGCGGATTGCCGTTGAGTTGCAGCCTTTTGATTCCCAAACCCTTGATCGGTGACAGGTCACAGACTTTTCCTCCACCGTCGATGGCGCTTGCCCTGAGGTCGTTGAGTTCGCGCAAGGAGGCGAGGGGAGTCAGGTCGGAAATGTTATTCGTCATAAATTCCAACCCTTTGATCAATCCGTTCTCAATGATTGGAACGATCGATCCATCAAAATCCGGATTGCGGATCCGCAACTGCCTGGACAGTTCCTCCACCCGCGACAACGCAATGGTTTCCGAATCGATGCCCCGCCAATGATCCGGGGCCAGCATGAACCACGATCCCAGCGCGCAAACCAAAATGCCCACCCCGATCATTACCCCCATCCAAGGTCGGCGTTGCCTGTCGGCGGCCAGTATTTTCCGCAGTGTGTTTGCCAATTCCTGGGCTGACGGGCGTTCAACCGGAATCGGGGAGACACACTTGGCCAGCAAAGCATGGATGGCGGTGGGGATTTTTCGGGATTGATTCGGTTGGGCGGATGTTGATTCAGCCGGTCCGAGGTTTTTTTGCCGCTTGCGACCGTTAAGGGCCTCGGTCAGGAGAACTCCGAGGCTGAAAACATCGCAATGGGGTTCAAGCGGCAAATTATGGGCAAATTCCGGCGCCATGTAGGGCGATTTTTCCGGAGTGGTGGGCGTGGCGGGTTGGTCGCCCACAGTTCGCGCCGAGCAGAAATTGCATAAATGGGCCTGTCCATTTTCCGAAATAAGGATGTTCGACGGGCTCACATCGGCATGGATGATTCCCCTGGAATGGATGAAGGCCAGGGTTTCCGCGATTTGGGCCCACCATTCAAAGATCTCTTTGGCAGGACATGGGTCCCGGTGCAGTCGCTCCGCCAGGCTTTCGCCCTCGACATAATCCGAAATAATCCAGAGGCCGTCCCTTTCTTCCACGATATCGTGGATCTGCACAATGCCCGTGTGCCTGATGGAGGCGATAGTGCGGGCACCGGCCAGAAACCCCGAGGAATCGGACAACCGTTCCTTGGGCAAAACCTTGATCGCCACGACCCGTCGCAGGTCGTGGTCGTAGGCGCGCCAAACGCTTGGGGACGGGCCTAGGCCCAAAGCCGCCTGTTTCTCATAACGGATCGCGGGTGAGTGAGATGCGGAATTTTTTTGGCTTTCCCGGCCGTCCCAATTGCTCGTGGTCAGGTTTGGGTCGGCGGAGAACTCTGGATCATGGCGGGCCATGAGCGGACTTCTCCGATTGGTTGGTTACAGCCGGAACGCGTACTGAAGAAAACTGCCTGACGGAAGATTATAACCAGGTGAACTGCTCAATGTTCAGGCTTCGCGATCTACCGAAAAATGCTTCAAGTCTTCATGGGGAACGGCAATCCCTTGGATGTGCCGATCATTCCTTGGGTGTTGTCTTGGACCTACGCCCGCGGCGTTCGGATTTTGTAAAATGGATCTCACACACGCGTCCCGAGTCTTGTGTTGGGTTGGGCCACGATTTTGGATCAAAAGATGGCAGGCGGCCAGACCGGTGATCCGGTATTGGCGCTTCTCGAGCGATGGGAAACCCTGCGGGAACAAGGCACGGAAATTTCCGCCGAGGAACTTTGCCGGGATCACCCGGACTGTTTGTCCCCTGTCAGGCGTGCCATCAGGGCTTTGAAGGCCGTATCCGCCGTTTTGGAATCTGCCGCGGTTGATGAGGAATGCGAACTTCCCGGCGTCATCGCGGGGCGTTACAAGCCGCACAAACTTTTGGGGCAAGGCGGTTTCGGAAGGGTCTGGGTGGCATTCGACCAGGAATTACAGCGCGATGTGGCGGTCAAGACCCCGACGGTGCGCGGAGGATTCGCAGGCCACCTGATGGACCAGTTTTTGGCCGAGGCCCGAACTGTCGCGGGCCTGCGGCACCCCGGAATTGTCCCCGTGCACGATGTCATTCGCGATGGCGATAGCTGCCACATCGTCAGCGAATGGATCGACGGGCAGGACCTGTCGCGGGCGCTCAAGGAAAAGCGATTCACCCAGTCGGAAATCATCGACATCGGCACGGGCCTGGCGGAGGTGCTGGAATACGCCCACCAGCAGGGAATCGTTCACCGGGACATCAAGCCGTCCAACCTGCTCCTCGATGTCCAAGGCCGGTTGCGTGTCTGTGATTTTGGAATCGCCGGCGTCATGGGTGGCCAGGGTGATCGCCGGCTCACGCTGGCCTATGCCAGCCCCGAGCGGCTGGACGAGGAGCGGGTCGATCCCCGCTCGGACATCTGGTCGCTGGGTGTGGTGCTTTTCGAAATGGCCGCCGGTCGGTTGCCTTTCGAGGATTCCGATCCGTATCGCCTGCGCGGACTCATCCGGACGGCGCCGGTTCCGGACATGCCCGGCATACTTCCCGGGTTGGCCTCCGTGATCCGTCGCTGCATGGAAAAGGCTCCCTCCGATAGGTTCCAGTCGGCCCGCGACGCTCGCGATGCCTTGGCCAAGGCGGGCGAGGAACCCGCGGCCAGGCGCTTGGGCCGGATCGCCGTGATGGTCGCCGCCTTGGGCGCGGTTCTGGTGTTGGCCCAGGTGATCGCCTTCGGCTGGCGCCCCGCGGCCACTGCCAACATGGTCTATAACGGCGATTTTTCCGAAGGGAACAAGGGATTCACCACCAGCTACCTTTATTCCCCCGATGACATCGGCCTTCTCCAGTGCTATAGCATTCTCCGCAACCCGCAAAGCGGCACATTGAACCCGCACGACAAGGGCAATTTCGGAGACCACACAACGGGCAAGGGCCTCATGATGGTGGTCAACGGTTCCGCCGACCCTGATGTGGTGGTGTGGGCCCAGGAGGTTGCCGTGCAGCCGGGCCAGACCTATGAGTTTGAGGCCTGGGTGGCGAGTTGGCATCAAGCCAACCCGGCGGTTGTCGAGGTCCGGATCAACGGATGGCCCCAAGGCAGGGTTGACGCGCCGGTCAGTACGGGAGTTTGGGTGCCTCTGCGGGCCAGTTGGGAGTCGGCCGAGTCCTCCACGGCGAGGATCGAAATCATCGACATTCGCCCGGAGGACATCGGCAGCGACTTCGCGCTCGACGACATCAGCCTTCGACCGGCCCCTCAACATCAACCCAGCGCGCGGGTCACCAGTCGGTAAACCGCATCCGGGTCCCGCTCGTGCTGCTCGGGCCTCAGGTAGACATTCAGGGAATCCACCCGGCGCAACCGGGGATCGCGCCGGGCCAGGTCGTCTAGCCGGCGCGGATCACGCCCGGCGAAGACGATGTCAAGCTTGTTGAAAGCCTCCTGGGACCGGTCGTAATGCACCGAAGCCACCTTCCATGCGTCGGACCGTATCCGCACTTCCGCCAGCCGAACCAGCCATTCCACCGGCGCGGGAATATGGCCGAAGCGGTCGCGCAACTCCCTGCGGAAATCGTCCAATGTGGAAAGTTCGCGAACCCTCGCCAGCCGGCGGTAAACCTCAATCCGCTGGCGTTGGCCGGGCACATAATCAGCGGGCAGGTAAGCGGGCCAGCCAAGGTCCACATTCACCTCCACCGGTTCCTGCAGCGGTTGGTTGCGCATCTGCCTGACGGCGTTGTCGAGCAACTGGCAATAAAGCTCGTAGCCCACCGCGGCGATGTGTCCCGACTGCTGGGTGCCCAAGATGTTGCCGGCGCCGCGGATCTCGAGGTCCCTCAGGGCGATCTTGAAGCCCGAACCCAGGGCCGTGAACTCCTCGATCGCCTTGAGTCGCTTCGAGGCCTCCGCCTCGAGGATCTTGGCCGGGTTGACCAGCAGGTAGGCGAACGCCCTTTCCTTCGACCTGCCGACGCGCCCGCGCAGCTGGTGCAGCTCCGCCAGGCCGTACATGTCGGCGTCGTCGATGAAGATGGTGTTGGCGCTCGGGATGTCGAGGCCGCTCTCGATGATGGTGGTGGAAAGCAGGATATCCGCCTGCCGGCGCAGGATCCGGACCATGGCGTTCTCGAGTTCCTCGCCCTCCATCTGCCCGTGGGCAACAACGATGCGCGCCTCGGGTACCAGGCGCTGGAGCTTGGCCTCCACCGCCTTGATGTCGTGGATGCGGTTGTGGACGAAGAACACCTGGCCGTCGCGGTTCATTTCCCTGAGGATGGCCTGCCTGACAAGCTCGTCCTCGAAGCGGGTCACGCGCGTCTCGACGGGCTGCCTGTCTGGTGGAGGTGTTTCAAGATTGGATATATCGCGAATTCCCAAAAGAGCGAGGTGAAGCGTGCGCGGGATGGGGGTCGCCGTCATCGTCAGGACATCGACCTTCTC
>Ga0214917_10005037_pt1 | contig 14274 bp, 13 predicted proteins | sample LL_1208_BB_MetaG_FD_177983 | JGI IMG/M metagenome (GOLD analysis project Ga0214917, IMG submission 177983) | Freshwater microbial communities from Lake Lanier, Atlanta, Georgia, United States - LL_1208_BB | ecosystem: Environmental > Aquatic > Freshwater > Lake | place: USA: Georgia | collected... | reverse complement strand
GAGAAGCCGAGACTGCTCATGCTCATCAAAGTCCATACGGACGCTCTAAAAAATAAGGTTTTCATGTTTTCCCCTCGATTTGAAAGATTGATACTTTTAGTGTGAACGAAAGCAGAGGGGGTAGGGGGACTACCAATCGAAATCAATTAACAAGTGTTAGAGCCCTTAGCGTTAGCGGTTTTCAAAAAAATCGCCGCTACTCCAATTAGTATTGTTGGAGCGTTGTCCATCGGCTTGATAATTTTTCAAATCATAGCCAAAACCACTGTTACCGCTCCGGCTCGCAGCGCCAGCAGCACCACGACCCGCGTTAGTTCCTGGGCTCGTGGGGTTTGGGGTATTCGGACTGCCAGGTTCCTGCGCAAGTCCGGGGAGTGCTTTCGGCTTTCCAGAACAAAAATTACACGCCAGAGCAGGAAGAGCGATTGAAAAAACTAGGAATCCGATGAGGAATGAGAATTTTGCTTTCATAAAGCCCCCTTCGGGAAACTAGGTTTCCCTCACTGCATTTCTGAAGCAAGCTCAATGCCAAGGAAAACTCAGCTAAGCATTTGAAAATATTGAGGTATAAAACAAAGTCGGAAGTGTTGGTTTGTTGCGGAAGGAGTATTAAGAGTCTGAAAGTATTGAATAATTGAATGATTGCTCTTTAGACGGGTGTGAAAAAAATTGACTGAGTCCATTAACTCTTCAGCTCGGTCCACATCCGGCTCAGCCGAGGAAGCGCATCGCCCAACTCCTCCAAAAACAGAAGCGTTTTGAGCGTTTTTTCTGGCGGATACAGATGCGGATTCTTTTGAAGTCCCTCTGGCAATTGTAATCGAGCAGTTCGGTTTGGCGTGGCTAAAAGATTTTCTTCGATCACTTTCAAGTTGTTTTTGGGATCCAAGAAGAAATTGATGAACTGGTGCGCTTGCTCGATGTGAGGACTTGTGGCGGGAATCGCGAAATTATCTGTCCAAATAATACCTCCCTCGCGTGGAATGAAAAAACGGATATTTGGATTTTCCTGTCCGGCTTGAACGGCATCCACAGAATAAGCGTGCGAAACAGTCAGTTCCTCTTTTAACAAAAGTGCTTTTGGCTCAGAAGTGAACATCAGTACGTGATTTTTTATTTGGGTGATTTCCTCTTTGGCAGATTCCAAAGAAGCGAGTTCTCGAGTGTTCGGGGATAGTCCTTTGAAGAACAAAACAGAAGCAAACACCTCTCGCATATCATCGAGTAAAGAAGTGTGTGTTGGGTCGGGTGAGTTCAATAAAAATGACCACGAAAGGTTCTCTTCTTTAGGGACTGGAACTTTGGCTACGTTCACTGCAATGCCGGTAGTTCCAAAAGTAAAGGGGACGGAATACTTGAGTCCCGGGTCGTACGATAAATTCAAGTAATAAGGATCCAAATGGTGCAAGTTGCTCAACAATCGGGGCTCCAAAGGGGCTAGCATGGAGAGGGCGATCAAACGTCGAGTGATGTAATCCGAGGGCTGAATGATATCGAACCCCGTAGCTCCTGCTTTGAGTTTAGCAAACAGCTCTTCGTTGCTTGAAATGTAAGTCAGCTCCACTCGAATGCCAGTCTGAGCCGTAAACTCTTCCAGCGAGGCTTCGGGAAAGTAATTACTCCAAGTGCAGACTCTGAGCGTGTTGGTTTGAGCGACCTTCGTGCGGAGAAACAAAATTCCGCCAATAATACCGGCTAAAGCCAGAAAGAGGCCGACTATCCTTTGAGTACCCATTTGCGACTTTGTTCCTTAGAAATCAACATCAACACTAAGCAAGTAGAAATACAAATCATGATCAATGATAACCCATTTAACTCAGGTGAAACCCCAATTCTCATGAGTGAATAGATTTTCAAGGGCAGTGTAGTGAGTCCCGCCCCGCTGGTAAAGAAAGAGATGAGAAAATCATCGAAGGAAAGAGTGAAAGCAAGCAGCCAACCCCCCATTAACCCGGGAATAATATTCGGAAGTGTGATTTTCCAAAAAACTTCGGTGGGTTTGGCACCCAAGTCCTGAGCCGCTTCGTTCATTTGGGGATCGAGTTTTTTGAGTTGTTCCACCATGATGAAATAAACAAAGCTGGCACTGAAACTGGCATGGGCAACTACCACGGTGACAAAACCTAAATCGAACCGACACAGAAGAAAGAACAGCAGCAGCGACAAGCCAGTAATCACTTCGGGCACGAGAATTGGGAGTAGGATTAAGGTTTGAATCAGGGGTGGCAGAAACTGAGCGATTCGAGTGAGCCCCACCGCACCTAAAGTTCCCAAGCTCACGGCCAGAGTGGCAGATAACACACCAATTTCTACGCTGTTCAGCAATGGGACCCAGAGCGCGGAACTATCAAACAGCTTCACAAGCCATTTTAATGTAAATCCACTCCGCCAGTCGTTTGGATTTTCCAAAAAAGCTTGAAAAACCAAATAGAAAAGAGGCAGGTAGAGCATCACAATTGCAAACCAGAAAAGAAATGTGACCAGGGGGTTCCTAAATCGCATGGAAGAGTCCTTCCGATTGTGCTTGGTTTTTCTGAGACCAGCGATTTTGAAGCCATAAAGCCCCTAACAGCAACACGGACAGCACTGTCGCAATGGCCGAGCCCAAGGGCCAATCCTGCAACACGAAAAACTGCTCAACCATCACTTTACCCAGGAAAGCTTCTTTGGCCCCCCCGAGCAAATCCGGAATCACGTACTCTCCGAGCATCGGGATGAAAACAAAAAGACTCCCGATGAACACTCCTTCTTTAATATTGGGGACAATCACTTTGCGGAAAGTTTGAAAGCGGGTTGCTCCCAAATCCGAAGCAGCTTCTCGCAAAAACGGGTCTAGCTTTTCTAACGAGGAGTAAATAGGAACCACCAAAAAGGGGAGGTAGTTGTAAACTAATCCCAAGTACACCCCCCAACGAGTATAGAGGATTGAGACTTTTGAAAGTCCAAAAGCCAACAGGGTTTGATTCAGCAGACCATTGGTTCCAAAGAGAGAGACAATCCCATAAATGCGTAAGATGAAATTGGTCCAGAAGGGAATAAAAAGCAAAATCAGTCCGATACTTTTCATAGGACCCTGAACCCGAGCCAGGAAGTATGCAACTGGGAATCCGATACACAAACAGGAAACAGTGGCCATCAAGGCAAGCCATAGAGTTTTCAATAAAACACGCAGGTACACCCAGTCCAAGAGCTGTTCATAATTGTTAAAACTCAAGGAGAAAACGATTGTGCCGAGGTCACTCCTTTGCAGAAAGCTCATGGCCAAAATGAGAGTAAATGGCAGCAGGGTCATAAGGATGAGCCAAATTAAAAATACCCAAGCACTGGAAGGGATCAATGAAGTTCGTTTCATGAGTTTTGAGCTAGAATAATGGCGTCTTCACTGCGCCAAGCAAGAAAAACACGGTCTCCAACATTGAGCCGCCGCTTCTTCAAGCGTTCTAATTCCTGCTCAAAGACTTTAAATACAGAAGGGCCTATTTTTACGGAGTATTCAGTGCGAGAACCCAAGTACGTGAGGTCCTGAATTTCTCCTTCCATCAGGTTTTCTTGAGTGGTGGACTTGCTCCGGAGTAATCGCATTTTTTCGGGTCGTAAAATGACCGATACACTTTGAGGCAACGGTTGGCCGTTTTTTTTCAGCTTGAAAGTACCTAAAGGTGAAACAAGACCGACTTCCCCCGTTTCAGGTGCTGCTTCCCCCTGAATTTCTCCCGGGATTTCATTCACAGCTCCAATGAACCGAGCCACAAAAGGTTCGGCTGGATCCTCGTAGATGGTTTTGGGAGTTCCTACCTGTAAACACTGACCTGCTTTAAAAACAGCTATCCGATCGGAAAGCTGGAGTGCTTCTTCTTGATCGTGAGTGACCAAAAGGAAAGTAATCCCCACTTTTTTACAAATCGCTTTGAGTTCCTCGCGCATCTTCATGCGCAATTCGGGGTCCAATGCCGATAAAGGTTCATCCAGGAGGAGGAGATCAGGTTTTCCGACGAGTGCTCGAGCGAGAGCCGTGCGTTGGGCTTGCCCGCCGCTGATCTGATGTGTCCGGCGATCTTGAAGATCGAGTATTTCTACAAGTTTGAGACACTCCTCCACGCGTTGAGCGATTTCCGCCGAAGGCAACTTTTTTAAATGTAAAGGGAATGCGACATTTTCCCAAACGGTCAAATGAGGAAAAAGAGCATAACGTTGAAACACCGTGTGGACACTGCGTTTGTGGGGGGGCAACTGGGTGATGTCTCGACCATTTAAAATCACTTTGCCGGAAGTGGGCATTTCAAAACCGCCAATCAAGCGCAGGACGGTGGTTTTTCCGCAACCACTGGGCCCTAAAAGCGAGAAAAATTCGCCCTTTTCGATAGAAAGGGTGAGAGGATGCAATTGGAATCCTCCAAAGCTTTTAGTGACCGCCTCCAAATTGAGTAACATTGAGATTAAATAAAGGAAACTGCTAGTACACTCAAGCGCTTATTTGATCAATTTTTCACTAATTGAATGGCTTCGGGACCCGTCAAGAGAATTTGTGGGTTGGCTTGTCCAGGATCCACCACATTGAAGCTTCCCGATGCCGTTATAGTGATTTTTTTATTGATCAGTTTATTCCGGCCGTTTTCAATTCCTGAAGGCTCAGAATCCCACAAATCCTGCAGCTTTTGTCGGATTTCCGTGAACACTTTCTCATTCTCAAAGTTCACCAAGGTAAACTCTCGTCGAATTCCTTGTTCATCCACTACTTGGAGTGCGAATACGTTGAATGCCACTTGCGGGCTTTTTGGGAATAGGACTAAATGGCCTTTCAAACTCCCCGTTTTTCCGTGCCAGTCAACCATTCGGTCAATCACTTTCAAAGGAGCGGCAGCAGTTAGGTCGAGACTTACGTGAGTCGGTTCGCTCGGATGCGCTCGGACTTTAATCGCCAAATGGACTTTATCATTTCGATAAAGCCCAGCTGCCAGTTCCGGCTTTCCGACGACGACGGGAACTACGGCATCTTGATATTCGATGACGAGAACTTTCCCCTGGTGAGCAACAGCGTGCACTTTGCCATCGATTTCTTTCAGATGAAGTAAATCATCGGGAAGCTGTGTCTGATAGGGATAAGGGTTCTCTTGAGCGCCCGGCTCCCCATGTTTTTTTATGATCTCGAGGGCTTCCACCCAAATATGTTGAATGGGGGCCGAGTTGGCCAAAAAACTTCCCTTTAAAAGAACTTCGTCGTGACGGGTAAGGGTGGGAAGAGTTCGAGCCACTGAATCATTCCCGGCAACTAACGGAAACTCCTGGTGGTCAAAAAAGTTTCCAGGTTTACGATAGGTAAACACGAACAACTGAAGCGGTTGAGAAGCTCCGTGGATCCAGCCCTTCAAGCCAGAGCCCTTCAGGTCTTTTTCCAGATCTTCTCGGGGCGCGAGAGCTCCGAGAGCGGGGATGAAAGACAAACTCAGACATAAAAAAATAATCCATTTCATAGCAGAGAAACTAGCACAGTTTTTCCTTTTGCAACACATTCCGGTCGCAAAAAAGCAGCGCTCAGCCTATACTTTTTCTCTATGGGTTTAACGGCTTTAGACAAACTCCGCTTGTTTCTGAGAGCCCCTGGACAGGGCATTTATACCCCATCCACGGGCGGTGGTTACGCGGCAAGACTGCAGCAAAAGTTGTATGGAACCACGGATCCCAAACAGATTTTAGCGGCCTGGGACGAGGGGTTCCAAAAGATTCGTCGCGTTGAAAGTATCCTATTGGGTGTGCCCTCAGATACTGGGGCCGGTATTATGAAAGGGGCTAATTTTGGACCCATTGGGGTTCGGGAAGCTTATTTAGAACAGTATGGGAGTTGGCCGAAAACCGTGTTGGATTTAGGGGATATTTTGTGTGTTCCCCATTTCTTGCATGATGAAATGCTCAGCCCTGAGCAGCGAACGAAAACTCAAAAGGAGTTATATCCCGGACAAGGGGAGTCCTTGCCGGTCAGTCCGCTCTCCATTACCGAAGCAGTGCTCAAAGCCTGTTATGAACTGAATCCTCAAGCCAAAATCTTCCTGATCGGTGGGGATCACAGTGTTTCTTGGCCAGCGATGGTGTACTGCCATCAACGGTTTGGAAAATCATTTGGCGTTCTTCATTTTGATGCCCATACGGATTTGATGCAGAGCCGGCTGGGAGTGGACTATTGTTTTGCTACTTGGGCTTATCAGTCGCTTCGTTTCCTGGAGCCCTACCACTTAGTGCAAGTGGGAATCCGCTCTTCTTCCAAAACGAAAGCTCAGTGGGCAGAACTGCACCCAGTCCTTCAATTTTGGGCTCATGAAGTCGTGGGTAAAGAAAATGAGGTGATTGCCCAAATTTGCCAACATTTTTCTGACAAAGGAATCCGACAGATTTATATTTCTAATGATATCGATGGAACAGATAGCAAGGAGGCCAGTGCGACTGGAACTCCGGAACCCCAGGGCTTGAAGTCAGAATTTGTAAAAAAGCTCATTGCGGAAGTAAAACGGCAGTTTGATGTTTTTGGTGGGGACGTTGTAGAAGTGGCACCACCGCTTTCTGGAGTTCGGGATTTCAAAACTGAGCCTACTTGTCGCTTAGGAGCCCAATATCTTCACGAACTCGTGAAACCATCTTGAGAAAGGGCAGTCGCATTTGAAAATAGCTTTTGTTTTCAATAAAAAAACAAATGAAACTCTGGAACAAGCAGAGTTTGATACTCCAGAGACCATTCGCTCGATACACCAAGCGCTAGCTTCTGCTGGACATGAGGTGGTCGATATCGAAATGAACCTCAGTTATTCCTCAGCCTCTTGGATGAATCGATTGGCTGCGGAAAAACCCGATATTATTTTTAATACAGCGGAAGGGTATTACGGCATCGGGCGAGAAAGTTTGGGCCCCACGGTTTTTGAACAGTTGCAGTTACCTTATGTTGGGTCTGGTCCTTATGGGTGTTTTCTCACCTTAGATAAATTTTTGACCAAACAAATGGTAGCGAGCCGAAAAGTCCCAGTAGCGGAAGGCTCCTTTGTCACTTCTTTGGAAGAATTGGCACTGGTAGCATCAGAAACTGTTTATCCGGCTTTTGTGAAGCCCAATTATGAAGGCTCGAGTAAGGGGATTACTCAAAAATCCTATTGCAAAGACTCTGAGGGCTTATTGTCTTATGGGGCTGAACTGCTAAAAACATTTCCCCAGGGAATTTTGATTGAGCGATTCATTCCGGGAAAAGACATTACGGTTCCTTTCGTAGCGGGCCTAGGGGATGGGGGAGTCCTTGAACCCTTAGAGTATGTATTCCAGCAATCTGCCAGTGTTGAAAGTGGCATTTACGATTACGCTTTAAAGAATGAATTGGATGAAACGGTTTCTGTGCGATGTCCGGCTGAATTAGATCCGGGAGTAAAGCATCAGATCGTTGCCATGATGAAAAAAATTGTTCCCGCGTTGGGAGTTGTTGATTTTGCCCGGGCTGATTTTCGAGTCACGCCGGATGGTGAGGCTTACTTTTTAGAAATTAACGCGTTACCCAGCCTTCAGCCGGGTGCCGGTATTTTTGCAGCCACTCAGCTTTTAGGACTGGACTACAACCAAACCATCTTGAAGATTTTAGAGGCAGCGACTTCTCGGTTGAGACGGGTGGGCAAACTTCCCAAAAGCCCTAAGCGGCTTCGCACCACACGAGCGGCGCATGTAGGCGTCGTCTACAATTTAAAACGCAAACAGTTGGGGGAAACGGGATACGAAGAGGAAGCTGAATTCGACTCTCAGAGCACGGTAGACGGTTTGTGTGCGACCATTCAGAAATTCGGATTGAGAGTAACTCCGATTGAAGCAACAAAAACCTTAGCTGAAGATTTGCTGGAGAGGAAAATTGACGTTGTTTTTAATATTGCGGAGGGATCCAAGAAAAGAGCCCGGGAAGCTCAAGTACCTGCCATTTGTGATTTGTTGGGGATTGAACATACCGGCAGTGATGCGACTTGTTTAGCTGTCACCTTAGATAAAGCGCTAACGAAGAAAATTTTGAGCCAAGATGGGATCCTCACGCCTCATTACAGGTTGTATCAGGGGGGGAATAAGCCTGTGGAGCCAGGGCTACGTTTTCCCGTGATTGCCAAGCCCAATCAAGAAGGCACTTCAAAAGGGATCGGCGAAAATTCTGTGGTCCATACGCCCGAGGAACTCCACCAAGTGAATCAAGCCCTATGGCAAAAATTCAAATCACCCGTGCTGTGCGAGGAATATATTGAAGGGGAAGAGTTCACCATTGGGGTTTTAGGCTCTGGAGCACTAAAAATAGTTGGGCCAATGCAATTTCGATTTAAAGAAGCAGCCGGAAAGTTTCCCGTTTACACGTTTGAAGCCAAGCAGAGCAATCCCTTTCAAAATCCAATCTTTGAATTGCAATGCCCTGTAGTTCTGGGACGAGAAATGGATCGAAAAATTAATGCCTTTGCAAAAAAAGTATTTAAGCTTTTGGGGTGCCGAGATGTTGCAAGGATTGATTTTCGAATCGATGCTAAAGGCAATATTTTCTTTATTGAAGTGAATCCACTCCCGGGATTGTCTCCCGGCTTTAGTGATTTGGTGGTAATGGCCGACCGGTGTGGGTTGAACTACGAAAGCTTGATCAAACGCATTCTAACGCCAGCGATGCAACGGTGGAGAAGCGGGAGAACCTGGTGAAAACTTCATGAACCTCTTTGAAAAATATTCACAAGAAGCCAAGAAACGGCTGCGTGCTCGAGACTTAGGAATTACGGTGGGGGAATTCCCAACGGGGCCTTTGAATTCCATTACGGATGTGAACGGAGTTAAAGTAGCTCACTCGACACTGATTGAGGGGTCGGGGAGGAGAAAGCCAGGCAATGGACCTGTTCGAACCGGGGTTACGATCATCCAGCCGAATGAGGATCCCTACAATCAGAAAGTAGTTGCGGGCGGGTTTGTTTTAAATGGTGCGGGTGAGGTCGCTGGGATGACTCAAGTCATGGAATGGGGACTCATTGAAACACCGATAGCGCTGACGAACACGTTATCAGTGGGGCGGGTATCAGATTGCGTGGTGAAGTGGATGGCCGATAAGCATCCGTCTATTCAAAATAATGTGGAAGTGATCATTCCCGTGGTTGGGGAATGCGACGATAGCTTTCTGAACGATGCGGTGGGATTGCACATTAAACCAAATCACGTTTTTGGGGCGCTGGACAGTGCTTCCTCCGATTTGCCGCTGGAAGGAGCAGTTGGGGCTGGCACCGGGATGATTTGCTGTGATTTTAAAGCGGGAATCGGAACTTCTAGCAGAATCATCAAAGTGGGAGATCACCAATACACTATTGGAGTTTTGGTGCTGAGCAATTTTGGGGTGATGGAGCATTTAAGAGTGGATGGGTATCCCTTGGGACAGATTTTCGCTCGAAAACTGGGGAGTTACTCCCGTCGGGTTAATAATTATGGGTCCATTATCACAGTGATAGCGACGGACATGCCCTTAGTCGCTAACCAGATCAATCGATTATGCAAGCGAGCGGCCCTGGGAATAGGACGGGTGGGGAGTTACGGAGCGCACTCCAGTGGCGAAATCATCATTGGATTTTCAACCACCAATTCTGTGCCCAGAAATTCCAATAAGCCGCTGGTCCACATGACCATGATTCAGGACACCTTTTTAGACAAAGCTTACCAAGCAGTGATTGAAGCGACGGAAGAATCGATTCTGAACTCCTTAACACAAGCGGTGGAAATGGAAGGCGTGAACGGGAATCGCGTTCCTGCGCTCGATTTGGTTGCGGTGAAGGAACTGATGAGCGCTTATTCTGCAATAAAAGCTCCGGAAGGATTTGAGAAAAAATGAGTACTTGGGAAGCCATTGTTTTAGGATCGGTTCAGGGGATTTCCGAATTTTTGCCCATTAGTAGTTCTGCACATTTGGTCTTGGTACCCTGGGTGTTGGGTTGGAACGATCCTGGGTTAGCCTTTGATGTGTTTCTGCATTTGGGAACTGCAACTGCACTCCTTCTTTATTTTTGGTCTGATTTGTGGCGGATTTTTTTTGCAGGCCTGCAGAGCATTTGGGAGAGAAGAATTGGTTATGACATGGATCGCATGATGTTTTGGTGGATTGCGATCGGGACAGTCCCGGCAGTCTTGGGGGGACTTTTCTTGGGGGATTGGATCGAGGCGCATTTAAGGAGCCCACTTCTCATCGCCTTCTTTCTAGCTTTTGTGGGGTTCCTTATTTATTGGTTTGATTGGCAGTATCCTTCCTCTCGGCCCGTGGAAGAAATGGGTTCTTGGGATGCGTTAGCCATTGGGGTCGCTCAAGCGGTTGCTTTGATTCCGGGAGTCTCGCGTTCGGGCAGTACGATAGCGATGGCCCGACGCCTGGGATTCACCCGGCATGCAGCGGCTCGGTTTTCATTTCTACTCAGTGTGCCTGTGGTCTTAGGTGCACTCACTTTGGAGGGACGTCACGTGACTCAACAACTGGGGGGCACCCTGACTGTTTCCTATTTAGTAGCAGGATTCCTTGCCTCATTTGTTGTGGGAATTCTCAGCATCCATTTCTTTTTGCATTTTTTACGGCAGGCTTCATTGAAAATATTTGCTTGGTACCGTCTGGCATTGGCTATTGTTATCATCACCATGAGCTTAGTGTTTGAAAAGTAAGCTCTTTAAAAGTTGTAGGTCAATGAAAACACGGTAGAGAAGTAGTTGCCACTGCGAGCATCTGGATTATTGCTAACATCCACTGCTTCATCATCGAAATAAACTAAGTGATATCGTAAGTCCGTTCCTAAATAAATATGACGTCGATAAATCAAGAATTGAAGGCCCCCACCCAAATAGGCCCCAGTATTATTAGTGGCCTCTTCAACTCCTGATTTAGGATCTCCGGTACGGCGCAGATATAAACCTGCGCCTGCAGCTAAATACGGATTCGCAATGGCAATGGGTCGGGGAGCATTTTTTATATCGGGATAAAATCTAAAACCAAATGTGATGGGAATGAGAATATTATCAATCACCGCTCCATTGAAGAGTGGGCTATTGTCTCGATGTCGGATGTAAGCCGCCCGGCCCTCAAAAGCGAGGGACTTATCAAAGAAGAAAACTAAGTGAGCTCCCGCATAAAAAGCAGGTTCGTTGGTTTGACCCAGACCCCCTGTAAAATTTCCTAAGCCAAAATCCATTCCGAGCATAAAAAACCGGCCTAAATGAAAAAATTCTTTGTCGGCTTTTTCGTCTTCAGCAAATTCGTACGCTGTCGGATCGCCAAACGGATCGGTGATTCCCTTGTAATCAGAACCCTGGCTTTCTGCGATTGCTGTGGAGTTCCATAACCCCGTGGAAAGTCCCAGTATCAAGGCCACAATAAACAAATTGAAACGACGTTCCATCAACGTGAATGCCATGAGTGTCCCCTGTTCAACAATGGTGTGAGGCTCATTCATTATAAACGGTTTAAAAAAAAGCGTCGATTCCCAATAAATAGACAGTGCATACTGAATGAATACAGCGAGTCAGAACCCTCGTTAATCTTTGACATTCCAAGGTTTTTTGTTAGTTTTTGATGAACTCAGTCAGAAGGGAAAACTGTGAGCAAACCACCAACCATTGACCGAAAAACTTTAAAACTTCCAGATGTTTTTGTTCAACGTGGAACCCAGTTATTGGGAAAGTTATCCACCAGTCGTGTGGGCTTAATTCCCATTTTGATGATTGGTGCGGTGGTTGCCGGAGGTTTCTTTGCTTACGATCAATGGGACGAGCACCAAGAGCAAAACGCTTGGACGGCTTTTTATCGGGCATCCAAAGCTGAAGCCACCAAAAAGTGGGACGAATACAAATCAGTTCATGCCCAGTGGCCCAAGAGCCGAGCTGCCATGCTAGCTGCAGTGGAATTAGGAGATTTCTATTACGGAACCGAGGCCGGGAAAGAAGCCCAACAAGCGGGGGACTGGTATTCGAAGGCTTTGGAGTTTAATCGTTTATTGCCGGTGGAAAAACAACTCCTCCTGATGAATCGTGGGAATGCTCTAGAACTCCTCAAAAAATGGAATGAGAGTTTAGCAGATTATGAACAAGCTTACGGAATGAATGGTCCTGCAAAGGCACTTGCTCTGCTTGCAATTGCTCGAGTTCAGTTGGAGCAAGGACAAGTAGAGAAATCTGCCGAAACTTATCAAAAAGTAATGACTGAATTTCCCGGTACAGAATATGGAAAGACGGCAAAAAATCATTGGCGCAAGTTGAAAAGTCCTTTGTTGCGAACGGAAACGGGTCGATGAAATCTTTAATTCTCGGTTGCGTGTTGCTTTTTGGGGTCAGTGTTGGGGCTCAAAATGAAGTCGTGAGCGAATGGGTGGTAACCCCCCACTTAAAAGTCAGTTTAGAAACACCCCAACAGCTCACTCGCCCTGTCATTGTGGGAGATCTTATTTTCACAGCGGACATCGTAGGAACCGTCTCTGCGTATCATCGATTGCACGGATATGTGTTGTGGAAAACACGGCTCGAAGCTGGCGTCAATGGGGCTTTAGCCTATGGGCGTTCAAAGCTTTTTGTTGGGGATACCCAAGGCAACTTATACGCATTGAACACACGAGACGGTTCGGTGAGTTGGAAGTTTAAAATCCAGTCAGAGTGGCTTTCCCCCCCGCTGGTGTTTCGAGAGAAAGTGATTGTTTCTACTAGTCATGATGAAGTCTACGCTCTGAGTGAGACTCAAGGAACAGAGTTGTGGCATTACTCCCATCGTGGAGATGAAAAAATGACTGTGCGAGGTACTGCGGCTCCTGCTATTTGGGGCGATCAAGTATTCGTAGGATTTTCGGATGGTAATTTAGCAGCGCTTCGATTGAAGGATGGAAAACAAAACTGGATTAAAAGGCTGAAAACTCGAGAACGCTTTTATGATGTCGACACCACGCCAGTAGCTGACAGTCAGGGAGTCATTGCGGCAGCTTTTGACGGGAAAGCCTACAGTTTAGATTTGGTGACTGGAAATATTCAGTGGGCTTTTCCGGCCGGCGCCTATGCAAGTCCATTGGTTGAAGAAGATAGAATCTATCTGAGCGCTTTGGACGGTCATGTCTATGCTATTAACCGAAAAACGAGCGCGGTGATTTGGAAATCTGAACCCGTAGAAGGCGTTCCCCTCAGCCCCACTCGAGCAGGAGATTATTTAGTGGTGACGACGTCTTCAGATCCTGTGTTGATCTTAGATCCCAAAACTGGGAAACGATTGACTTACGAACGACTGGGTTCTGGAACCTTGGCCGCTTCGGTAGGGAGCCCTGATGGATGGTTTTATTGTTTTTCCAACTACAATAATTTAACTTCTTATCGCATCATGGATTTTTTCAAAAAAAAGGGACCGGAAACAGTTTCTAGTCCTACAGCAGTGATACGAGACTTTGGCAACTCAACACCAGATAGAAAAAATTCTTGAGCAAGCTCGACAAGAATTTGTTTTTTCAGCGTACCAATGTATTGCTGAAAGCCCCACGTCTACTTTGTCGCTAGCTCGAGGAGTCTACTCCTATTGGGGAATAGCACAGAATATAACTGAAGCCAGTTGGTTTGATTTAGCCAGTTTGACCAAAGCGCTGTGCACCACCAGTATTTTGGCCCGTTGGGCAGAGCGCGGTGTTTTAGACATCGAGGCGCCATTGGAAACAGTAGCTGCGGAATGGCGGGGAAGTGGCTATGGGAAGTTGCCCCTTTGCGATTTATTAGCTCATGCGGGGGGGCTTTTGGATTGGTATCCGCTCTATCAGGAGACCGACTGGAAAACTTGCTTAAGGGAAAACGAAAGTACATTTATTTTGTGCAAGCCTCGCCAAAAGGTTTGCTATAGCGATATTGGATTTTTGCTCTTGGGTACAGCCATTGAGAGTGTATCGGGGCAAGCTTTGAATCAGGTATTCGAGAGTGAAGTGTGTGCTCCTTTACAAATCAGTGGGCTGGCATTTAATCCCCCAAATCCAATGAACTGTGTCGCTACAGAGTGGCGAGCCGCTATTGGAACTCCCTTGCGGGGGAAGTCTTTTGATGAGAATTCCGAGGCGATGCTCGGTGTGGCTCCTCACGCGGGGCTATTCGGCTCTGCAAAGAGCGTATTGCCGATTGTGAAGGAGTGGTTGTTCGCGATTCAAGGGAGATCATCGTGGCTACAACAAAAGACGGCACAACGATTCACTCAGAGAAGTGAGTTGGTGTCTGGAAGCTCGTGGGCTTTGGGTTGGGATACTCGCTCTTTTCAGGGCTCGT
>Ga0214917_10005036_pt1 | contig 14275 bp, 15 predicted proteins | sample LL_1208_BB_MetaG_FD_177983 | JGI IMG/M metagenome (GOLD analysis project Ga0214917, IMG submission 177983) | Freshwater microbial communities from Lake Lanier, Atlanta, Georgia, United States - LL_1208_BB | ecosystem: Environmental > Aquatic > Freshwater > Lake | place: USA: Georgia | collected... | reverse complement strand
CCGTCATAGTGACGGGAGTCTATCCATTCCGCTCGTGCACAAGACGTAAGCCAATGAGAGTGAGATCTGGTTCGTGATAATCAATCGTCTCTGAAATTCCCAATACTAATGGCGCTAATCCACCCGTTGCAATCACGGAGATTTTCTCGTTATCAGGATAGAGCGCATCAAGTTCATCGCTGATGCGATGTACCAAGCCATCGACTTGGCCGGCAAAGCCGTAAATAGTGCCTGATTGCAAGGCTTCTACTGTGTTCTTTCCGATTACCGATTTTGGCTTTACCAATTCCACTTTGCGAAGTTGTGCCGCGCGCGCCGCAAGCGCTTCGACGGAGATTTCAATTCCTGGCGCTAAAGCTCCGCCGAGAAATTCTCCCTTAGGCGAAACGACATCAAGATTTGTTGAAGTTCCAAAATCAACAACGATACAAGCGCCATCGCCATAAAGGCTATGTGCCGCAAGGGTATTAACAATTCGATCTGCGCCAATCTCTTTCGGATTATCGACAAGTAGTGGGACGCCGGTCTTTACACCTGGTTCAATAATCGTGACGCGTATGTCTTGAAAATAACGATTGATCATGGAGCGGGCTTCACGAAGTATGGAAGGAACGGTTGAACATACCGATAGCCCTGAGACGGTATAGCCGGTGATGAGTGATCGATACTGCAACCACAACTCATCTGCGGTATCGCGAGCATCGGTCTTCACTCGCCAACTATCAACCATCTCTTCGCCATCAAAGATTCCTAGAACAGTGTTGGTATTACCAATATCAATAGTGAGCAGCATTAGAAGTCCAATCCGATATCGAGAACAGGTGCGGAGTGAGTGAGTGCGCCAACAGCAAGGTAATCAACGCCAGTTGCAGCATAAGCCGCGGCGTTTTCAATCTTTAGCCCCCCAGATGATTCCAACTTGGTATTGGAATTCTTTGCAATCTCTACCGCAGCTCTTGTCTGTTCTATATTCATATTGTCGAGCAAGACAATATTGACGCCAACATGAAGTGCTTCTTTGAGTTGTTCCAAATTATCTACTTCTACTTCTATCTCAACGCCGGGGAATTCACGTTGAACGCGCGTTATGGCTTCGGTAACTGAGCCAGCTGCCGCAATGTGGTTATCTTTAATCAGCGCACCATCGGTGAGCGTCATCCGATGATTGGTGCCGCCACCCATGCGAACTGCATATTTTTCAAGCTCTCTCAGCCCTGGTGTTGTTTTGCGAGTGTCACGTACTTGAGTTTTCGTACCCGCTACTTCCTTCACCCATTGTGAAGTTAGGGTGGAGATCCCAGATAAATGAGATAAGAAATTTAGCGCGGTACGTTCAGCGAGAAGGATTGAGCGAGTATCGCCTTCTACTGAGATAACAGCCTCTCCTGCATTTACCGCAGCGCCATCAACCTTAAGAATCTTGTAATTGGTAAGACCACAATGTTCTAAGACGGCTGCAGCTACAAGAGTTCCGCTAATGACACCGCTCTTGCGGGTGACAAATTTCGCGCTACTTATCTGCTCAGCACTGATCGTTGCTTTGCTGGTGAGATCGCCACCGTGTGCATCTTCGGCAAGTGCTTGGGCTACCCGTTGATCTATGAGCGCAACATCAAGTCCAGCCTCTTCAATTTTTTTAACGAGCGATGGAGAGATCATTGAAAACCTCCTCTGTTGTGGAGTTCCAATCACCTGTAGTAGAAAGATTCTGATGAATGCGTTTGGTCCACTTCTCGGAAGTTTCAGGGAAATCTTCTCGCCAATGTGAGCCGCGTGATTCCGTCCGCTCTAGCGCCGAACGCACAATCACTGTAGCTAATAAATAGAGATTCGTTGTTTCCCAAGCATCGAGGTTGGCATAAATCGTTGAAGCGTTCTTAAGTTTTTCCAGAGTTGCAAGCGTCTCCGTGAGAGTTTTCTCAGAGCGCACAACCGATGCGCCCTTTGACATTGCACGTTGTAATTCACCGCGGATAGAAGGTGAAAGAAGAAAATCAAAAGTATCTTGGGGCGCCGGGTTTTCAAATTCCACAAGATTCGCAGCGATATCTTCTGCAATTCGCGCGCCAAAGACGAGCCCCTCCAGTAACGAATTGGAGGCTAAACGGTTAGCTCCATGTGCTCCGGTGCACGCAGTTTCGCCTACCGCATAGAGCCCTGGAACTGACGAATGGCCATTTAAATCAGTGCGAACGCCGCCCGATGCGTAATGAGAAGCAGGAGCAACAGGAATCAGATCAATTGTGGGATCAATTCCAATTTCTTGACATGATGCATAAATGGTTGGGAAACGATCCGAGAAATCTTGTATGGCGCGGGCATCTAGCCAGACATGCTGCGAACCAGTGAGCTGCATCTGACGTGAGATTTCTTTTGCAACAATATCTCGAGGTGCTAGATCTGCGAGGGGATGTATTCCACGCATAAATCTCTCGCCGCGGTCGTTAACGAGGAATGCTCCTTCACCGCGTACCGCTTCTGAAATGAGCGGTTGTTGTCCGCGAGATCCTTCACCCATATAAAGAACCGTGGGATGGAATTGAATAAACTCAACATCTGCAACATCAGCGCCTGCACGTAAGGCAAGTGCAACTCCATCTCCAGTTGAAACTGAAGGATTTGTTGTTTGTGAATAGACCTGACCTAAACCACCTGTTGCAAGAACTACAGCACGCGCAAGTACTTGACCAACGCCATCACGACTTCCCTCGCCAATAACGTGAAGCGTCACTCCACATACTCGACCTGAATTAGTTTTGAGCGCATCGAGTACAAGTGCATGTTCAATAACTTCAATACCGGGATCGTTGGAGACTGCAGCGAGCAAAGCACGTGATACTTCAGCGCCCGTGGCATCGCCACCAGCATGAAGAATTCGATTCCGTAAATGTCCGCCTTCACGTGTCAGCGCAATTTCGCCAGTCTCTGACTTATCAAATACCGCACCACGCGCAATTAATTTGCGAACTGCTTCTGGTCCTTCGCTCACCAAAACTTTTACTGCAGGCAGGTCACAGAGGCCAGCGCCAGCAACCAAAGTGTCTTTTTCATGTTGATCGGGTGAATCTCCAGGTCCGAGCGCTGCTGCGATTCCACCTTGGGCCCATTTGGTAGAACCTGCGTCAATAAATGACTTTGTGACAAGCAGAACGGAGAGATTATGAGCGCGAATTTGTAGCGCGGTCGTAAGGCCTGCAACGCCAGAACCGATGACAACAACATCAGCTTGTGCAGTCCATCCAGGAAGTGGAGCTCTTAATCTCATACTTGCACCAGAGCGCTCTTCATCGCCATATTGTCAATCAAACGAACGCCATTAATCCAACCCGCAATAATCGCCCGCTTGTTCACTGTTGAATCTGAGGCAATCTCAAAAGTATCTTCATCAATAATTTCTGCGTAATCAAGAGTAAAGAGAGGTTCGCGTGTGATTTCCTTAAGAGTGGCTTCAGAACTCTCCACGCTTTCCATTTGAGTTGCAGTGCGCAAAACTTTTGAGATGACATCCGCTGCTTGACGGGCTTCGTTATTGAGTCGTACATTTCGAGAGGACATTGCAAGACCGCTTGCTTCACGGATTGTAGGAGCAGGAATAATCTCAATGTTGGGATGCAATTCAGCAGCCATTTTTGAGATTAAGAACAACTGTTGAAAATCTTTTTCGCCAAAGATTGCGTAGCGTGGTTTTACCAATTCGAATAGGCGATTTACCACAGTGAGCACCCCATCGAAATGTCCTGGGCGGTGCACGCCTTCAAATTTAGTTCCTAATTCGCCAGCTGAAAGTTTCTTGATTTCACTTGGGTAGATCGTTTCATACGCTGGAGTCCACAAAACTGTAGCGCCCGCTTCTTGAGCAAGTTCAATATCTCTTTCGGGGGTACGGGGATATTTAGCAAGATCATCTTTATCTTCAAATTGCAGTGGGTTTACAAAGACCGAAACTAAGACTTCATCACAGAATTCACGAGCTTTTGAGATCAATGATTGATGACCAGCATGAAGCGCTCCCATGGTAGGAACAAATGCGCATGGGCGATCGAGGTCCGTGAGGACATTCGTAACTTTCACTTATACAGCTCCAGTCCGTTAGTGGTACCAGGCAGAGTGAAGTCTACTGCGCTATTCCAGCGCGGCCAAAAGCTCCTTTATTGGCCCATAACCCAGGAGTTCTGCATCCGGGTCAATCTCGGCCCACGGTTCCAGAACAAACTTTCTCTCATGCGCTCTCGGGTGGGGCAAAGTTAAATCTTCGCTCTCAAGAAAAAATCCCTCGTAATCAATAATGTCAATATCGATGGTGCGCGCAGCTTTAGGAATCGAACGTTGGCGACCAAGTTTAGCTTCGATTTTTAATAATTCTTTGATGAGCTCTTTCGGTTGTAGTTCGGTATCTCCAATAAGTACCGCGTTTATGTAATTTGGTTGGGGGTCACTTACTTTGAAAGGTGCGGTTTCATAGAGTGAGGAAACTTTTTCGATGCGCATAACATCTCGAATTGCATCGATAGCAAGTGAGATCTGTTTTCGGGGATCACCTAAGTTGGCACCTAAAGCGATGACAACTTTCATTTCTAAAGTTTAGCGCTCTCGCTTAATAGTAATCGAGACATCACCGAACGGAACTGAAATTGGCGCCCGAGGTTTATGGACTGTGACCTTTACTTTTGCTACGTCATCGTAAACTTTGAGAATCTTCTTGGAAATATTCTCGGCAAGAGCTTCAATAAGAGTTACTGGTGGACCGATAATTTCATTATGAACCAAGGTTGCAACATCGTTGTAGTCCACACTGTCATTAAGGTCATCAGAGTTACCAGCTTTTTCTAGATCTAACTCCAACTCAATATCCACGACAAAAGGTTGTCCATTTTCGCGCTCAACATCGAAGAGTCCGTGATAACCCAGAGCCTCAATTCCATCTATGCGCATCTTGTCACTCATGCTTCAACCCTACTCTTGATAAATGAGCTGACGGTCGCGATTGCGTCACGATGTGGTTTCACCGAATGAGTTCGCACTCCCCACACTCCTTGCTTTGCGACCATCGCAGTAACTGCGATTGAGGCCGCCTCTCGATCATCTGGATTGGATGCGCCGGTTAACTCCCCCAAAAAACGCTTACGGGAGGCTCCAATCAGAATGGGATAGCCAAGGAGCGCTATTCGATCGATATTTCGTAGTAACTCCCAATTATGTTCGGGAAGTTTTGCAAAACCTAGCCCTGGGTCAACAATGATCTGTTCGGGGTGTACGCCGGCTGCAATCGCAGATTCAATTCGCTCTTCCAATTCTTCTTTTACTTCCTTCACAACATCTTTATATGTCGCATGTTCTTGCATGGTTTTTGAATGCGAACGCCAATGCATGATGATGTACTGAACTTTAGGGTTCTTTGCAATCAACGCGTACATATCTGGATCGGCTAGCCCACCACTTACATCGTTAACAAAACTAACACCTAACTTAATTGCTTGTTCTGCAACAGATGCTCGAGTTGTGTCGATTGAGATCGGGGTATCTTTCTTTACTAGCTCCTTAATAACTGGAATTACACGAGCAACTTCCTCGGCTTGTGTAATCCGATCTGCACCTGGTTTTGTAGATTCGCCTCCGACGTCAATGATCTCAACACCTTCGTTAATCATCTCTTCCGCGCGCCGTAGAGCTAACTCAGTTGTGGAATATCTTCCGCCGTCTGCAAATGAATCAGGGGTTACATTAAGAATCCCCATCACTAACGTTGACATTATTTTGTGGTGATAAGTGACATTGCTTCTGCACGTGTGGCTGGGTCACGGAGCATTCCGCGAACTGCGCTGGTAACGGTGCGAGCTTCTGACTTTCGAACTCCACGCATCGACATACATAGATGTTCGCAATCAATAATTACGATAACTCCACCGGGCTGGAGAATTTCGACCATCGCATCTGCGATCTGTGTGGTGAGTCTTTCTTGTACTTGTGGGCGGCGCGCGTATAGATCAACGAGACGAGCAAGTTTTGAAAGCCCGGTTACTTTTCCCGATGGGCCGGGGATATAGCCGATATGGGCTACCCCATGAAAAGGCGTTAAATGATGCTCACAATGCGAGTACACCTCGATATCTTTCACGATAACGAGCTCATCATGTCCTATATCAAAGGTGGTTGTTAATACATCTTTTGGATCTTGATACAAACCTTGAAAATTCTCTTGCAGCGCGCGGGCTACTCGTTTAGGCGTATCACGCAAACCTTCGCGATCTGGATCTTCACCAATTGCATGAAGAAGTTCAGTTATTGCTTTCTCCGCGCGTTCTTGGTCGAAGTTCTTACTCATCTTTGGCGGAAGCCTTCTTCTTTCGCTTTGGCTTCTCTTGTACGACTCCGTTATTGCGCGGCTTAATTGCAACCGGAGGAACTCGAGAGGGCGCACGGTTTGAAGAGCCAGTCCAGGCCGGACGTTTCGGACGCATCGCTACATGTTTAAAGATAACTTCAATCTCTTCCTTATGAAGTGTTTCTTTCTCCATCAACTCTTCAACTAAAGCATCGAGAATTGAACGATTCTCTACCAAGATTTCATAAGCCTCTTGATGCGCTCCTTCAATCAAAGATTTGATTTCTTGATCAACTGCAGAAGCAATATCTTCTGAGTAATCACGCTGGTGCCCATAATCGCGACCAAGGAATGGAGCAGACTCGCTGGTACCAAGTTTGATAGCGCCAAGTTTTTCTGTCATTCCATATTGGGTAACCATTGCGCGAGCTAGCGTTGTCGCTTTCTCAATGTCGTTTGATGCGCCAGTCGTTGGATCATGGAAGACAAGTTCTTCTGCTGCTCTACCTCCCATGGTGTAAGCAAGTTGATCCAACATCTGATTTCTCGTAGTGGAATATTTATCTTCATCAGGTAAAACCATTGTGTAACCCAACGCATGTCCGCGCGGCATGATGGTGATTTTGTGAACTGGATCGGTATGAGGAAGCGCATGTGCGACAAGTGCATGTCCGCCTTCGTGATAGGCCGTGACTCGGCGCTCTTCCTCGCTCATAAGCCTTGATTTACGCTGCGGTCCAGCCATGACGCGGTCGATTGCCTCATCGACATCATCTCGAGAAATAATCTTCCGGTTCTCACGCGCTGTTAAGAGAGCCGCTTCATTGAGTACATTTGCTAAATCAGCTCCAGTAAATCCAGGGGTGCGACGTGCAACTGCTAAGAGATCAATATCTTTTTCTAGCGGTTTGTTCTTGGCATGAACCTTCATGATTGCTTCGCGGCCCTTAACATCAGGGCGATCAATTCCAATTTGGCGATCAAAACGTCCAGGGCGAAGAAGCGCAGGGTCAAGAATGTCAGGACGATTTGTGGCAGCAATCAAAATTACTTGATCATGTGGTTCAAATCCATCCATCTCAACAAGTAATTGGTTAAGAGTCTGTTCGCGTTCATCATGTCCGCCGCCCATACCTGCACCGCGATGACGACCGACAGCATCAATTTCATCGACAAAGATTATTGAAGGGGAATTTGCTTTCGCTTGTGCAAATAAGTCACGGACACGGGCAGCTCCAACGCCCACAAACATTTCTACGAAATCAGAACCAGAGATTGAGTAGAAAGGAACTTTTGCTTCGCCAGCAACGGCGCGCGCTAAAAGTGTTTTACCTGTACCAGGAGGGCCAAAGAGCAGGACTCCTTTGGGAATCTTGGCGCCAATTTCTTGATACTTCTTTGGTTCTGCAAGAAAATCTTTAATCTCTTTAAACTCTTCAATCGCTTCATCTGCGCCCGCAACATCAGCAAAGGTAACTTGCGGTACTTCGTTATTGTGAAGTTTTGCGCGCGAACGTCCAAAGGAAAATACTCGCGATCCACCTTGTGCTTGCCCCATAAAGAAAAGCAGCAAAAATGCCAAGAGCAGAATTGGGCCGAGAGTAAAGAGAATTGAGATGAAGATATTGGTCTTAGGGACCGTTACATCCCACTCTTTTGGAGGCTGATTTGCGGTAAGTAAATCAACCAAAATCGGCTCTTGCCCCGTTACATAAGACGCTTCAACCTTGGTTGAACCCTTGATGGCCTGGCCGGGTTTAAGTATTAATTGGATTACTTGATCGCGATCAACGATATTGGCTGATTCAACCTCTCCGCGAGTAATGGCAGCCATCGCCTGAGAGGTATCAATCTTGGTGAATTGATTACTTCCGGAAGAGATTTGACCAAAAATGGTTACTGCGATGATCGCAACAAAAATCCAGAAAAGTGGACGACGCATCAAGCGCGGGCGTTGCGGGCCCTTTCCTTTTTGTTGGCCACCGAATTGTTGGGGAATTCGGGGTTTCTTGATTTTTTTATCGGCCATGTTTACTCATACATGTGCTTTGCCAGCACACCAATAAAGGGAAGGTTGCGATACTTCTCGTTGAAATCCAATCCGTAGCCAATAACAAAATCTTTTGGAATATCAAAGCCGACATATTTAACATCCACTTTGACTTGAGCAGAATCTGGTTTGCGGAGCACGGTCATAATCTCCACTGATTTTGCCCCACGGGATTTTAAGTTACTGCTTAGCCAATCCAAGGTGAGTCCTGTATCGACGATATCTTCAACAATCAAAACATTTCGCCCGGTAATATCTTTATCAAGGTCTTTGAGAATTCGAACTACGCCAGAAGATTTTGTTCCTGATCCGTACGAGGAAACTGCCATCCAATCCATATCAAGATGGCGATTGATGTGGCGTGACAAATCTGCCATCGCCATCACTGCGCCTTTAAGAACTCCAATAAGTAATAGATCTTCATCCTTGTAATCAGCTTCGATTTGTAGCGCAATTTCCTTGAGGCGCTTCTGTAGCTGCTCTTCAGTAACGATGACGCGTTCTATTTCGTTCTGAACCGATGCAAGATCCACAATTACCCTTTCAATAACTCTCGAGTTTTGGCTATATAAAGCGGCGTTAAGAGAGCGAAAGTCTGCCCGAAATCCGCGCCACGGTCACACCGCCAGGGAGCGATACGGGGCCTTGACCCTTCCATCCTGTGACGAGGGACTCAACAGGCTCAATATGGTCAGAAGTGAGTGAGCCTGATGGGGCGCCGGCGAGATAGATCGCTCTCCGGATGATTCTGGTGCGGATCGCTCGCGGCAAAGTCTCCAAAGTGGCGATATCTAATGAGATGGGGTCAAGATCGTCGAGAACTTCTTCCGCCCATTGATCAAGGGCATCGGCATCATCGCGGAGCAATTTCGCTGATCGAGTGAGCGCATCTGCAACGCCAGGTCCAATCTCTTTCTCCATCATGGGAAGAACATTTTCTCGAACGCGAACGCGGGTGTATTCCATCGATTGATTATGTGGATCCCGCCAGAATTTAATTCCAGCTTCTTCACACGCTGCTTCAGTTTGGGCGCGGGTAATAGAAAGTAATGGTCGACGGTATTGATCAATACGTTGCGCCATTCCTGAGAGCGAACGAGTTCCAGATCCACGTGCTAGACCAAGAAGAACGGTTTCTGCTTGATCATCTTTGGTGTGACCTAAGAAAATTGCAACTGCGTTATGCATCGCTGCAACATCGTTAAGTGCAACATATCGCGCCCGCCTGGAAGATGCCTCTAAACCATCGGTGACGTCTACTTTGATTCGTCTAATTTCAATATTCTCGTATCCAATTTTTGCTAACTCTTTCTTTGCCTCATGTGAAACATCTGAAGAGTTTTTCTGAAGTGCGTGATCAATAATGAGCGCAATAACTTTGATTGCTCTGGATTCACATTCCGGTAACAGCGCTGCTGCTAAAGCAGATGAGTCAGCGCCACCTGAGGCTGCAACAATGACTGTTTCGCCGGCAGCGATATCTTCTAATTCACGTCGTACTGCAAGGCGAATTTGGTAGAGCGGAGTTGCTTCAGCCATGAGGCTAAGCCTATGTACTTCTAGACGCGTCCTCCATACGGCATCAATCCCTTGATGCTGTAGATATTGGAGAAAAGCAAGCCTTTACCTTTGGAATTCGCTTCCCACATCATCCCGTTACCCGCATAAATCGTGATGTGGTGAATGGAGTTCACAGTTCCTTTATAAGAATAGAAGAGGAGATCGCCAGGTTGTAGTTGGCTAATCGGTACATGCTTCGTGTAGCTGAAGTACAACGATGAGTTGAGACGGTCCCAATTCGGCCAGTTCAACCCCGCAGCGCGATAAGCCGCATAAACCAAGCCAGAACAATCAAATGAGTTTGGTCCTTCACTTCCCCAGATATATGGCTTACGAGCAAGAACTTGCTTCTTCGCAAACTCCACAGCGGCAGCACGCATTTCAGGTGTCGAGCGAGAGGTGGAACGACCTTTGAAACCAATATCTGGCCAAATCTTTGTGTAGATCGCAGTGTTATCTGCAATGTTCGCATTTGCTTCTTCAAGTAGGGCAAGTTGTCTCTGTTGTTCTAAAGTCACGCGAGTCTTACGTGCCGCTAACAACTCTTTCAAAACTTGATCTTGAATCTTCTGTAATTTATCTACTTCTTTCTGTTGAGCGCTACGCGCTGCATCGGCTTCAATCTTTGCTGCTTCAACTTTCTTTGTGGCAATTTCTTGGGCAACTTTTGCGGCATCTGCAGCTTTCTTCGCTTCCTTTGCAACCGCTTCTGCAGCTTTAAATCTAAAGAGGGCTTGGGTGTTCTTCGCGCCAAGTGAATCAAGAGTGGAGAGACGATCCATCAGATCTTGTGGGCCATCTGCATGTAATAGTGAATCTAGATCAGTAAAACCGCCACCCATAATGTAAGCGTTCGCCGCTAAACGTCCGATTGCATCATGCGCTGCTTTTACTTCAGAGACTGCGGCGTTGTAGGCCGCCGTAGCTGCTTGTGCTTCCTTTACTGCTATGGCGAGTTCTTTTTTCGCTGCTTCGTATTTTGCGCGCGCTTTGTTGGCGACAGCTACGAGTTGTCGAAGTGTGAGATTTGCTTTATTTAGTTTTGCCGCTGCTGCATCGGCGGCTTTCTTCTTCTCCGCTTCAGCTTTCTTTGCCGCTTCAATTTGAGCGACTGTTGGCTTGGGAGGGTTTGCAAGAGCAGGAGTTATGGAGAGCGCTAATAGAAAAGAGGAGAGGCTGAGCGCGATGACGCGTACTCGTTTAGTTCTCAATTCCTGGCTCCCTGGGGAAATGGGGGTCAATTACTACTGAAAAGGATAAAGGGGGAACCTGTCGATCTTGTTGAGATTTGCTGATGTGTCGCGCCACTACCCTTTCGTTGTGGGCATGGAATATGACTTTCGAAACATTGAAATCTGGGGCACAGTAATCTCGATCCAGATTCCACTTGGCTCAATTCCAATAGAAATCTTCGACGCTGCATGTAAAGAGGCCACTGCTTTTTATCGGGAAATTGATAATACCTTTTCAACCTACAAATCTGACTCTGAGATTAGCAAGCTAAGAAACGGTGAAGTTAAAATTGAGAACGCTTCTGCTTATGTGAAGTTAGTCTGGAACAAATCTTTAGAGTTGCGAACTTTGACGCAACGCGCTTTCGATCCATGGGCGGTTCCTGGTGGATTTGATCCATCAGGATTTGTTAAAGGTTGGGCCGCACAAGAATCACTCCGTTTCTTCGATGAAAAAGGCATAAAACACCTTCAAATTAACGCTGGTGGCGATCTTGTGCTTCGCGGCGGAGTTAACGAATCCACTCCATGGAGCATCGGAATTAGACATCCAGATCTTCCCGATTCCATAGCGAAAACTTTTGAATTATTTGATGGAGCAATTGCATCGAGCGGAACATATGAAAGGGGGGCGCACATTATTGATCCACGCGTCGGAGTTCCTGCAGTCGGAGCTCGCGCCGCTACCGTTGTGGGACCAGATGCTGGCGTTGCCGATGCTCTTGCAACAGCGCTGATTGTTGATGGACGTGATGCAGTGAATTGGTTGGGGGCTGAAGAGTTTAGAAATTACAGTTTCTGGGCCGTTGATAAAACTGGAGAGCGCGCATGGTCGTATTCGCACCCATAATCAGAGTGGGCACCCAGTTGGCTCTCAGGAAACGCTCAAGAAGGTATGTGAGGGTGCAGAAGTGAAAGCGGTTCGCAAAAGATTAATCGGTGATCAAGCATTCCTCATTACTGGTCTTGGTCTCGGATTCACTCTTACTGTTCAGATCACAACTCTTACCGCAGGTGATTTCGCCGATCCCTACGCAATCATCACTACCGCTTCTCGATTCTTCGCTCTCACTGGTTCTTATCTTTCGATTATCGGACTCTTACTCATTGCTCGAATTCCCTGGGTTGAAAATGCACTTGGCCATGATCGCCTCGTTGTCTGGCATCGCAAAGCAATGCCTTACGCGCTCTACATGATCACGCTCCATGTCTTGCTTGTGGCACTTGGTTACGCCGGTGCTGAAGGCAAAATCATTGGCCAAGAACTCTGGATTATGGTCACCACATATCCGTGGATGTTGCCAGCTTTTGCTGGTTTTGTACTTTTGATTTTGGCTGGAATTACTTCATATAAGCAAGTACGTAAGAGCATCAAGTATGAAACATGGTGGGTTATTCATCTCTACACCTACCTTGCTGTTGCGCTCTCATTTATGCACCAGATTCTCACCGGTGGAATGTTTATCGGACATCCATTGAATCGTGCATATTGGATCGGGCTATATGTTGCAGTTGTTGTAGCAATTGTGACCTGGAGAATTGCAATCCCCACCATACTTTCTATTCGCCATCACTTGGTGCTATCTAAAATTGAAGTTGAAGGTCCTGGAGTCATATCTATGTATGTTTCGGGAAAGAATATTTCCCAACTTGGCGCACAAGGTGGCCAGTTCTTTAATTGGAGATTTCTTACTAAGGATCGTTGGCACGAATCTCATCCATTCTCCCTTAGCGCAGCGCCAACCGATACCGAGCTTCGTTTCACGGTGAAAGCATTAGGTGATTCAACATCGGATTTTGTTTCGTTACCGCTTGGAACTCATGTCATTATTGAAGGCCCTTACGGAATCTTTACTCGCGATATGGCGCGTCAGTTCAAACATGTCACTCTGATCGGGGGTGGAGTTGGAATCACTCCACTTCGCGCCATCATCGATGAGATCCCAGATTCCACCTCGATTGATGTGATTTATCGAGCTAGGAATGAAGAAGATTTGGTGCTGAAAGAAGAGCTAGATCAACTCGCTATTCAACGCGGCATCAAAGTGCACTATTTAGTGGGATCTCGAACTGAATATCCCATAAACGAATTCACTATCAAGAAATATGCTCCTCGTTTTGCAGATTCTGATGTTTATGTATGTGGTCCAGAGAGCTTGATTGACAATGTCATTGAAGCTTGTAAAGAAGCCGGGATACCAAAAGATCGTGTACACCACGAAGCCTTTTTGTATCACGCGCAGTAAGGAGAAACGATGATACGTAAGACCGCATTACTTATTACCGGCACTGTTGCTGGAGTTGTGGGAGTAGTGAGTTATAACCCACCTCAACTAAATAACCAGATCGCCTCAAGTGGCGGAGCTCCCGTTATCAATTCCTCTCCAACAAATGAGGCAACACCGAGCGCTGCTTCAACCACTTCTACATCACAATCACCAGCGCAACCAGCTCCAACAAAAACAAGTAAAGGCACATCACAAAGTAAGAACACGGCTCCCGCTGCAACAGCGTCGGCCACACCGACTCAGTCACAGTCCCAAACTCAATCCCAAACTCAAACTCCAACAAAGAACGCTGGAGTATCGGGAACTTTCAAAGGTGAAACTTCACAAACTCGTTGGGGACCGGTTCAAGTTCAAGTAACTCTGACAGATGGAAAAATTACTGATGTCAGCACTTTGCAATACCCCAACGGTGATCGTCGTTCTCTCTCCATCTCAAGCCAAGTAATTCCATGGCTGCAAGATGAAGTACTACAAGTCCAATCCGCACAGATAAATGGCATCAGCGGAGCTACCTACACCTCAGGTGGCTTCAAAGCATCGCTTGCTTCGGCCCTTCAGAAAGCTGGTCTATAAAATGAAGAAGAAACTCGCATTTATTCTCCCTGCAGTACTTTTCCTTGCATTCTTGGCTTTCAAACCACCAGCAATAGGTTCTGAAAGAGGCGATGTCGTCGTTACGCCGACCTCAACTTTTACGCCCTCGGCTAAGCCTCATCTACGCGACTTTGATGATGAAGGCCGCGAACCGCATCACTCCATTGATGAGGAGAAGGGCGAAGGGCTTCGCACGGGCAAGGGACATCATGAAGATGGCTATGGCGAT
>Ga0214917_10005035_pt1 | contig 14276 bp, 7 predicted proteins | sample LL_1208_BB_MetaG_FD_177983 | JGI IMG/M metagenome (GOLD analysis project Ga0214917, IMG submission 177983) | Freshwater microbial communities from Lake Lanier, Atlanta, Georgia, United States - LL_1208_BB | ecosystem: Environmental > Aquatic > Freshwater > Lake | place: USA: Georgia | collected... | reverse complement strand
TCGTTGACGAGCCCCAGCAGGGCATCGTCGGTGGCCTCGAGTTCCACGGCGACCTCCTGCGAGGTCGCGTCGATCGTCGGCTCCGGGCCGACCGCGGTCACGCCCACCGGCAGGCCGACCATGCGGACCGCCGCCCGCCCCTTGAAGGGCCGCAGGTGCTTCACGGACCAGCGATACCGCACCCGCTCCCCCCGGCGCACGCTCTGCGGCTCGGTCGAGAGCGAGACGAACGGATCGGCGACCTCGAGCGTGACGACCTCCGACGACACCCGCACCCGCTCGGAGCCCCGCGCCGTGTCGCCCCCGCCGCGGCCGCCGCGCGGCTGCGTCGAGGTCACGAGCACGTAGAGCGGCGACGGGCCTAGTTTCGCGCTCGCCTCGGCCGAGAGCGTGAGCGTGGCCTCGGTCTCACCGGACGGAATCAGTTCGGCCGGCGACACCGCGACGCCGGGCGGGGCGAGTTCGCACTGCATCTCGAGCGGCTCGTCGAACCCGGGCTCCCGCACGACCTTCACAGGGATCGTGAGCTCAGACCCCCGCATCAGCGGTTGCTTCGGCGATTCGACCGCGACCGCGAACCCGGCCGGATCGCTCACCGCCGCCATGAATCGGTCGACACGGATGCTGCGCCAGGGATAGTGCGAATACCGCACCCGCAGCAGGTTCTGCTGGTTCACCGTCACGAACGGCTCGCCACCGTCGGCCGGCCGGCCCGTGACGCGGATGATCGAGGCCGCGAGCGGTGCGTCGCCGTCGGCGACGAACGTCATCGGCCACACCGACTGCATCGCCGGGACCCGTGGCGAGAGCATCTCGACCCCGGCCGGCAGTCCCTCGACGACGAGGTCGAAGGGGCCCTTGATGCTGCTCCCCTGGCCGCCGTAGAGCGAGAGCCTCACGGTCCAGCGGCCGCCGCGCGGAATCGAGAGCGAGGTCTTGCGGGGACGCTCGGGCCAGTAGCCCTCCTGGTGGAGGCCGACGTGGAGCGTGTTGACCGGCGGGGCGATCTCGATGCGGTACACCGCCGTGGGGCCCCCTGCCCCGCGGGTGTCGGCGATCTCGAGCACGTAGTCGCCATCCTGCTTCGGCGTCCAGATCACCGACGGATCGAAGAGTTCCGGAAAGTCCCCCTGCGCGCCGAAAATGTCGCGGTCCTGAAGCGAGGCGTCGTCGGCCGTGACCTCGGGCGGCCCGGCGGCCCCCGCCGCGTCGAGCGGCCGCAGCCGGATCACCGGGTCGACCGGCAGCCCGAGCCCGCTCGCCCAGACCCGCACCTGGAGCGGCACGTCCTTCTTCACCGTGAGGCGAAACCGGTCGGTCTCGTCGGGTTTTTCGAGGATCCCGTTGAGCGCGACGGGTGTCGTCGGGGCCTTCGTCTCGGCCTGCCCCGGCTCCTCGAGGACGTTGGGAAACGGACTCGACCGCACGAGAAGCGGGAGCGGCGCCTCGCCGGAGTACGGAAACGTCCCGGCGGCCGGCGGCACGGCGACCGACCGCTGCACGGTGCCCAGCGGATCGCCGAGCAGCTGCACGTCGAGCGGACGACCGGAGGGACCGCCCGCCGGATAGGCGGCGAGGGGACGGAAGAACCGGCCGATGTGAATCGCGTATTCCCGCACGTGCGGCACGAACATCGATCGCCGCAGCACGACGGTGTAGATGCCGTCGACGGGCAGTTCGATCGCGAGCAGCGGATCCTGCCGGTTGAGCGGCGAGTCGTCGTTGATGGCGATCCGCCTGCCGGCGGGATCGAGGATCGCCACGACCGAGTCGTAGCCTTCGGGCACCGGGTTCCACTGGAGGTCGTCGCCGAGCTTCACCATGTCGACCTCGACGGAGAGCCGTTCACCCGCCTTGCCCGCGACGCGGAAGCAGTCGACGTCGTCCGCGGCGCTGTTCGAAAGCGTGCCGCGCACGGTGACGTTCGGCTCGACCGCGAGGGCCGTCTCGGCGGTGTCGTTCGTGTTGGGGTTGTCCTCCGCCTCGTCGACCACGGGGAAGGGGCTGACGGAAACCGTGGCCAGCGACGAGAGACCCGCGGCGGTGAGGATGCGGAAGGGATGCTCGCCGGGGCGGCAGTCGGCCGCGACGTCGAGCCGGCAGACGAGCCGCTGCTTCGCCGCATCGAATTCGGTGCCCGTGCAACGGATGCCGGCCGCCGCGGCGGGAGCCGCATCGGGCCCCGTCCACGGCGCGAACGTGGCCGGCGGATAGAAGACGACGTCGAGGGCCTCGTGGTGCCACGGCGTGACCACGATCTCGCCCGTGGTGCCGCGCCCGAGGAGCCGGGGCTTCACGCCGCTATCGATCCAGGGATCGGCCACCGCGGAGGCGGCGAGCACGAGCGGCAGGGTCGCCGCCACGAAACGGGCCGAGGCGATCGCGCGCATGCGGGACTGGCTCCGGGATGAGGTATTCTGCCGGCGCTCAGCCGAGCAGCTGCGTGACCACCTGGCCGTCCTTCACGATCTCGATCGGACGCGTGCCGAAGGCGACGAGCTCGCGGTTGGCGTCGATGCCCATCTGGTGGTAGATCGTGGCCAAGAGGCTCTCGAGCGTGACGCCGTCGCGGGCGGGTTCGCCCCCGGTCGAGTCGCTGGCCCCGTGGACGAGACCACGCTTGAAGCCGCCGCCCGCGAGCAGGTTCGAGTAGACGCGGGCCCAGTGGTCGCGGCCGCTCTCCTTGTTGATCTTCGGCGTGCGGCCGAACTCGCTCGTCACCCAGACGAGCGTCGAGTCGAGGAGCCCGCGCTGCTCGAGGTCGGTGATCAGCCCCTTGACCGCGTGGTCGAACGGCCGCATCTGGTCGAGGCACGCCTTCCTGACGTCGGCGTGGCAGTCCCAACCGCCGTACTCGAGCGTCACGAACCGCACCCCCGCCTCGACGAGCCGCCGCGCGATGATGAGCCGCTCGGAGAGCCCCTTGGGGTGGAGCCTTCCGTCGGGGCCCTTGATGTCACCGGTGACCTCGCTGCCGTAGAGCTTGAACGTCTCGTCGGTCTCCCCCTCGAACGAGAACGCCCGCTGGGCGGTGGAGGAGGTGAGCAGCGAATACGCCTTGGAGTGGAATTCGTCCATCGTGTCGAGGAGCACCGGATTCGCCTCGAGGGCGCGGATCCTTTTGTCGACGACGTCGCGAACCCCGCGGCGGCGGTCGAGCTGCTCCATCGACAGCCCCGGCGGCAGCGAGAAGTCGCGCACCTTGAACTGCTTCTTCTGCGTGCCCGGGTCGCCGCCGGTCTCGAACGGGCCGTAGATGCTCGGGAGGAAGCCGGTGCCGCCGCTCGACGCGTTCTTGCCGGGAATGCAGATGTAAACCGGCAGTTCACCCCGGGGGCCGAGCTCGTGCGAGACGATCGAGCCCATCTGCGGGTAGTCGATCACCGTCGACGGCGTGTAGCCCGTGAAGAGGTGATAGGTCGCCAGGCCGTGGTCGGGGATCTTGCCGACGACGGTGCGGACCACGGTGAACGTGTCGTTGATCCCGGCGAGCTCCGGCAGGTTGTCGCTGAACACGTCGCCGGTCTTCGTCTTCACCACGCCGAACTGACCCCGGTACTCCACCGGAGCCTCGGGCTTGGGGTCGAACGACTCGTGCTGCGGGAATCCGCCCGGGAGGTTGATCTGGATCACGCTCTTGATCCGCTGAGGCAGGCCCTTGAGCCCGGTGTTGCCCCCGGCGATCGAGGCCTCGCCGCGGGCCGACTCGAGGCCGAGCATCTCGGCGAGCGAGAGGCCGAGGCCGCCGAGACTGCCGGCGCGGAGGAGCGAGCGGCGGGGCATCCGGCGGAAGCCGACGCAGCCATGCGTGTGCGAAACGGAAGATGACCGCCGACTGGAAGACCGAGTCATGGTCGCGAACTCCCGGATGAAGGATCCCGGCTGGCCGCATGTGGTGCGGCATGGGGAAGGGGTGCGAGCAACGGTTCCGGCGCCCGGGGTTCTTCGGCAACCATCGACACCGCGATGGCGGGGTCTCCCCCGCTCATCCCTATCGTAATGGACCGCTCGGCAGCACGAAAGACGAGCCGTTTCGTTCGGACTCACCGGGCCGGGCGCGACTTCCGCGCCAGGCCGGTCACCATGCCATGCCGCCTGACTCGACGGTCACCTTCTCGACCGTGGACACCTCGATCCCGACCAGGCTCCGCACCACCTGCGCGGCATAGCACTGGAACGCGAAGACATCCGACCGCACGATCACGCGGTCGTCGGCGATCGTCACGGCCGCGGCCTCGTCCCCCGCGTCCCCGAGTGCGTCGTTGCACACGCCGACCAGGTGTTCGGCGAGATGCTCCCGCACGGCAGGCTGCGGCACCACGTAGACCGTGTGTGCGAGGGGTGGCGTGCGTTCACCGTCTGCCGCGTCATCGGCATGAATCCCGTGCATGGCGGCGAGCAGATCGGCGACCTGCTCGTGGACGCGTTCGGTCTGCGACACGGCGAGCCGCGTCGCACACGTGTCGAGTTCGATCATGCCCGGGCCGCCCACAGCGCCCCACGTCTCGGGCGCCACCGTCGCGGTGATCAGCCGCGCGAGCGATGCCCCGTCGTCGGTGAGCGGGATGGGATAGGAAGCGAGCGAGAGCACCTGCTCGGCCCCGTCGCGCGTCGTCAGGACGAGCTGCTCGTCCCGGACCACGTAGGCCATGTCGAGACCGCCGAGGATCGTGCGCAGCGCCGCACCCAGCGAGACATCCTGCACGGCCGCCGTGATCGGCGCATGGGGATCGAGGCCGGCTTCGTCGAGCGCCCGCAGGTCGAGTCGCACGGGGATGCCGAGCGCCTCGCGGAGGTGCACGACGACGTCGTTGAGCGGGGTCTCCTCGAAGTCGAGCGGTTCGCACCGCGCCCGGAGGCGTGCGCGGATGGCCTCCCCGGCCGCCCCTTCGTCAGGACGCATCGGGCGGTACGCATGCAACGCATCCGCGATGGAGGGGTGCGGATGCATCGTTTCCGTGCGGACCCGGAACTTCACACGCTGGATCGAGCGGTGCGCATGCGGTGGCCCCGCCTGGGGCGCGGCGCCCGCGGCCTGTGTCGTCGTCACCTCATCCTCGTCCGAGAGCCATTCGAAGGGCGTGTAGCGCGCACCCCCCGGCCCCACGTGGAGCCGCCACGTGTCGTCTCCGATGGTGACCGAGGTGCTCGCAGCGAGCACGAGGCTGCACCACGACGCCCTTGACCATGCGCCTACGCGCCACCGCATCGAGGACCGCATGACGAACGCTCCTGTGAGAGGGGAACGGCACCGGGTGAGAGGGGCACGGCACCATGACGGGACTGGAAAGGTATCGCCTTGCGACCGGGACGCCGCAAGTCCCGGAGGACCTCCCAAGGACACGGCCGCCGGCCGCCGTCGCGCGGGGACGAAGCGATCCATCACCTCGGCGCCTTGCCAGGACGATCGTTTGTCGAGGGCGATCGCTTGACACGCCGACAGGAGCGCCGCATACCGTCTGTCCGTGCGGCCCGCCTCCACGATCACCCGGGTCGACCGTGCCGAAATGCCCGCCACGCTCCCGGAGATTCCGATGCCTCGCCCGTCCCGGTCCTGCCTGCTCGCGTTCGTGACGGCGTGCAGTTGCATCCCGACCGCCCCCGCGATTGAGTACGCCTACGCCCCGTACAACGCGGGCGCGATGGATCCGCAGACAACCGGCTGGCCGCTGACGGACGCGGAGCGGGCCTATGTGCTGAAGCCCGAGTACGAGCGTCGCCCGGGAGCCGAGGCGATGCAGCATCGGCCCGACCTCTGGCCCACCACGCCGGCGGCCGGTTTTTGGGGTGGCACGAGCTGGCTCGACATGCACGCGGGGCTCGTGAAGGCGGCCCACGCTTCACAAGGGCCCATCGACGTGCTGCTGGTCGGAGACTCGATCACGCAACAGTGGGGACCCACATGGGCCAAACACTTCCCGAAGTGGAAGACGGTGAACATCGGGATCGGCGGCGACAAGACGCAGAACGTCCTGTGGCGGCTCGATCACGGCGGCGTGGACGGTCTCGAACCGAGGGTGTGCGTGCTGCTGATCGGCAACAACAACATGTTTTTCACGCCCGAGACGGGCATCAAGCCGGCGGCCGAGGGGATCCAAGCCTGCGCCGCGAACCTGCGGGAGCGGTTTCCCGCGGCCGAGATCGTGGTGGTGAAGATTTTCCCCGCCCACGCGCCGGGTGTCGCGTTTTACGAGGACATCAAGAAGACGAACGCGTCGCTCGATGGATTGAATCTCACTCGCGATCCACGGCTCGAGCTGCTCGATCTCACGGGCGATCTTCTGAAAGCTGACGGCACGCTCGACAAGAATCTCTACACCCCCGACGCCGTCCATCTCGCGCCCGCCGGCTACGACCTCTACGCCGCGAGGCTCCGGCCGCTTCTTGAAAAAGCCCTCGGCCCGGGCGGTGGTGAGCCGGCGACACCCGATCCGGCATCACGCTGACTGAATCGTCTGCACAGACGGTCACCATCATCTGCTGGGCTGAGGCGGCGTCGCTCGGACGGAACGCGATGGAGACCGAGAGAGAATGTCGGCGAAAGACCTCTGGGCCCGCACCCTGCCAGAGTCGGATACGCTCGAGCCTTCGTGACAGTCGTGCGGTTCCTCGTGCGGACGATTCGGCGGAGGGCTGCGCGCGGTCTCGTCTGGAGGAACCTTCGATGTCCGCCACCCTCCGTCGGCTCGCCGTCGTCTCCCTGCTGGTGGCCGTGCACACCCATTCCATACGGGCCGCCGAGGCCGACGGGGTCTCGCTGCCCGTCGATCGCCTCGTGGGCACCCGGGTCGGCGACTTCCGGCTTCCGGACGTCGTGAGCGGAGACGAGGTGTGGTTCTACGGGCTGGCGCGGGCCAACGGTTTCCTCGGCCGCGTCGTGGGTCTCAAGGCCGTGCGAGCGGCGGTGCTCGTCTTCGTGTCGCCCGGCTGTCCCCTCGGTGAAAAGTACCTTCCTCGACTCGGCGAACTCGCGACGCGCTACGATGACGACGGCATCCGGTTCTTCGCCGTCGCCTCCGGGGCGGGAGAGACGCCCGAGAAGCTCGCCGGCTGGGCTCGGGAGCGCGGGCTGTCGTTCCCGCTGCTGCATGACGCGGGCAATGTCGTCGCCGACGCGGTCATGGTGGAACGATCGAATGAATGCATCGTGGTCGACGCCCGGGGCATCATGCGGTACCGCGGGGCGATCGACGACCAGCACGGGTACGACTCGTCACTGCCCGAACCCCGACACACGTGGCTCACCGATGCGATCGATGCCGTCCTCGCCGCGGCGCCGCAGCGCATCGACCCGCGCGGCACCCCCGTCGCGGGCTGCCGGCTGACCAGGCTCCAACCTCGTCGCTCGCCGCTCGCCGATCTGGAGCGCGTGAGACCGGCCAACGCCGACATCGCCGCGTGGCTCGACGAGCACGAGCCCGCCCCCCCGATCAATGTCGCTGTCACGTGGAATGCCGATATCGCCGCGATCATGCAGGCGAAGTGCCAGTCCTGCCATCGGCCCGGCCAGGTGGGAGGCTTCTCGCTGCTGACCTACGAGGACGCCTACCGGCAGTCCGCGATGATCGCCGAGGTGGTGGAGAACCGGCGCATGCCACCGTGGCATGCCGACCCGAGACACGGGCGGTTCGTGAATGACCGCCGACTGTCGGCGACGGACCGGGCGAAGGTGCTGGCGTGGGTCGCGGCCGACGCGCCGCGAGGACAGGGCGCCGCCCCCGCACCCCGCGCCTTCACCGACGGATGGACGATCGGGCGACCGGACGTCGTCATCGAGATTCCAGCCGCCAACCTGGTGCCGGCGCAGGGCACGATGCCCTACGTCAACGTCTCGGTGCCGACCGCCTTCACGGAGGACGTGTGGGTTCAGGCCGCCGAGGCGCGTCCCGGCGACCCCGGCGTGGTGCATCACATCATCGTGTTCGTGGAAGCACCCGGGCAGCGTCGCGGGCGGGGCGCCGAGGGACTCGGCCACCTCTGCGGGTACGCCCCCGGAGACATGCCGAGCGTGTACCCACCCGGCACGGCCAAACGGATCGCGGCGGGAAGCACGCTCCGCTTCCAACTGCACTACACGCCCAACGGAGTCGCCACCACCGACCGTTCCAAGGTGGGCCTCATCCTCGCCACGACACCGCCGGAGCGCGAGGCGGTCACGCTGGGCATCGCCAATTCGCAATTCGTCATCCCACCCGGGGCCGTCGCCCATCCGGTGCGGTCGCAGGTGCCGGTTCTGCGGCCCACCAGGCTGCTCTCGTTCATGCCTCACATGCACCTGCGCGGCGCGTCGTTTCGCTACACGCTCGAGCGGGTCGGGTCGAAGCCGGAGGTCCTGCTCGACGTGCCCGCATTCCACTTCGGATGGCAGAGTCACTACGTGCTCGCCGAGCCGCGCGACGTGAATCTCGGCGCGCGGATCGTCTGCGACGCCCTGTTCGACAACTCGCCGGCGAATCGTGCCAACCCGGATCCGACGAAGGCGGTGACCTGGGGGGAGCAGACGTGGGAGGAGATGATGATCGGATACATCGACATCGACTTTCCCCGGTCCGACCTCGCTGCCTCCAAGCCGCAGGACGACGGCGAGTGATGAAGCCCCCGGCGACCGAGCCCCCCGCCACGGAGGGCGCGATGGAGCGGGCGTGGGACGTCACGGTGATTTTTCCGAAAAGGCATAGGCGCCGCCCGGGCCCGCGATAGAACGAGGGATTCAACCGGGGGTGGCCGACCGTGCGGCCGCGTCGCGGGTCCCGCTCCAGCCGATGAGAGTCTGCCATGCGATCGGTCTTTGCCGCTTCCGCGCCCGGCCCCCTGCAGGCCGCGGCGATCATCATCCCGCTTGTGACCCTCGCACTCGGGGGCGTCGTGGGGGCCGAGGAGCAGGTGGCATTGTCCCCGCTCGAGACGGCGGTCCTCCGCGAGTCCGAGGCCACGACCACGGCGTTCAACGCGGGCGACGCGACGGCCCTGGGCGGCCTCTTCCTCGAGACGGGCGAACTCGTCGACGAGGCGGGCACCGTGCACGCGGGCCGGCAGGCCATCACCGAGCTCTTCACCGGATTTTTCGGAAGGTTTCCCAAGGCGAAGGTGGAGATGGTCGTCGATTCGGCGCGGCCGATCGGCGACGCGCTCGCGGTCGAGGAAGGCCGTCGACTGATCGCCATGCCCGACGGCGGGGCGTCGCTCGTGCGGTACGTCGCCGTGCGCTCGAAGCAGGGCGACCGCTGGCCGATCGCGTCGTATCAGGAATTCGCCGACGACCCGCTGCCCACGGCTCGCGAGGTGCTGCAGGCGGTGTCGTGGATCGTGGGAGACTGGGTCGACGAGAGTCCCGAGGGACGCACCGCGATCTCGTTCCGCTGGAGTGACGACGGCAGCTTCCTGCTCGGTGATTACACGATGTCGGCCGCGGGCGCCGGCGAGGCGAAGAGCACCCAGCGGATCGGGTGGGATCCTGTGAACGGACAGGTCCGCTCGTGGACGTTCGATGACGACGGCGGATTCACCGAAGGCCGTTGGGATGCCACGGAGGAGGGCTGGGTCGTCAAATCACAGGCCACGATGCCCGACGGCACGACCGGTTCCGCCACGCTCGTGATCAGCGTCAAGGACGCGGATCATTTCGTCGTGCGGGCGACCGATCGAATCGTCGGAGGAATCGAAGAGCCCGACTTCGAGGTCACGATCTCACGCAAGCCCCCGCAGCCAGCAGGACCAACCAAGTGAAGACGAATCGCCCGCATCCCGGCTGGTGGCGGCGCGCGGAGGATTCGGCGAATCCTCGCGCGGCCGGGTTGGCTGCCCTCGTCATGCCTGCGATGGCGATCCTGCCGTTCCTCGGCGGCCTCACCGTGGCGATCGCGACGCTGCGGGCCGATGCCCGTCCAGGCGGTGGTGGCCGCCCAGCGGGCGGCATGGCGCGTCCAGCCGGCGGGATGGCTCGGCCCGCGGGCGGCGGCATGGCACGCCCCGCCGGCGGCATGGCACGTCCGTCGGGGGGGATGGCCAGACCATCGATGCCGATGAACCGGCCGCAGATGCCCGGCCCGCAGGCGCGCCCGATGCCTCAGATGCAACAGCGCCCCGCGGCACGCCCGCAGATGCCGGGCGGGCTTGCGCGTCCGGGCATGCAGGCGCCGAGTGGCCTCAACCGCCCGAGCCTCGGGGGTTTTACGCGGCCCAACCTTCCGACCGCCGGGATGACGCGGCCGGCTCCGGGGATGGGAATGTCGGGCACTGGGGTGAGGCCCGGTGGTTCCGCGCCGCGACCGGGCCTTGGTTCGATCCGCCCCCCGACGCCGATGACGAAGCCGGCTCCTTCCCCCGGTCTCGGGCGGCCGCCGCTCGCGAATCGTCCGACCACGCTGCCTGGGCAGATCGGTGGCTCACTCGGCAACGCCGGCCTTGCCGGACGACCGACGACGCGCCCGTCGTTTCCCTCGCCGGGCATACCAGGTCGGCCCGGCACGGGTGGCGGTCGTCCCGGGCTCGGCACGGTCCAGCGCCCAACCACGCTCCCCGGCACCCTCGCACCGGGCATCTCGACCAAGCCGGGCATCTCGACCAACAGGCCCGGCACCGGTGGCGGCAATCGCCCAGGGATCGGCGGGAAGCGGCCGGGCATCGGGGATGGAAACAATTTCTGGAACAGCGGCACTATCGGTAGCGGCAACATCGGCATCGGCCACCTGGGCAACAACACCTTCAACAACATCAACGTCGGCGGTGGCTGGGGCCTCCCCGGCTACGGCTACGGTCATGGTTACGGGTATGGCGGCTGGGCGAACCACTGGAATGCGGGCTACGTCAATCCGCACTACGGCGGCTGGTACAACGGCTGCTGGGGCGGCAACTGGGGCGCGGGCGGCGGTTGGTGGGCACCCTTCGCGGTCGGTGCGGCAACCTGGGGACTTGCATCCACGCTCGGCTCGTGGGGCTGGGGATACGGTGGCGGCGGCTATGTCAACCCTTACTACTCGGCCGCCCCCGCCGCCGTGGTGGCCTCCTCGCCGTACGACTACTCGCAGCCTGTCGTGGTGAACAACTACGTCACGAACGACGGTGACCTGACCGATGCGAGCACCGTGCAGGGTGGATCGGCCGTCACCGAGTCGGCCTCGGAAGCGAGCCCGTCCGACGCGGTCTTCGACGCCGCACTCGAGTCGTTCAGGCAGGGCGAGTACACGCAGGCGCTCGCCGCATGTGACAAGGCCGTCGCCCTCGCGCCGTCGGATTCGGTGATTCACGAGGTGCGGGCCCTCTCGCTCTTCGCGCTCGGTCGATACCCCGAGGCGGCGGCGACGCTCAACGCCGTGCTGGCAGTGGCTCCCGGCATGGACTGGACGACGATGAGCGGCCTCTACGGGTCGGTCGACGGCTACACGCAGCAGCTGCGAAAGCTCGAGGCCTTCTGTCAGGTCCATGGCGACGACGCGGCCGCGCACTTCGTGCTGGCCTACCACTATCTCGTCGGGGGCCACGCCGACCTCGCGGCCGATGCCCTGCGGGTGGTCGTGGCCGCGCAGCCGTCCGACGTGGTGGCCAAACGCCTGCTCGAGGCGATCGCCCCGCCGGCACCGGACGACCAGGCGAGCCCGCCCGCGGCCAAGCCGATGCAGGCGCCCGCCGAAGCGACGGCCGGACCCGAAACCGACCTCGTGGGGACGTGGAAAGCCGCCAGCGGCAAGGATTCGGTGCAGCTCGCGATCACCGCCGACTCGCAGTTCACCTGGCAAGCCGTTCCCGCAGGGGGAAAGCCGGTGGAGATTGTGGGCACGATCGAGACCGCACGTGACGCGATGGCGCTCGTGAGCGCAGCGGCCGGCACGATCTCCGGCTCCGTGGCCTCCAAGGGAGCCGACGCGTTCGAGTTCACCCTCGCCGGCGCGCCGCCGCAGGCCGAGCCGCTCGTCTTCCAGAGACAAAAGCCCTGACGGGGCGCGGGGCGATACCCGTTCACCATGCTCACCTTCGATGACTTCGATGCCTGGGGCGAGGCGGTCAGCGGGGCGAGCCTGCGTCTCGCGTGCAACGGCATCGAGACGCGGCGGTGGACGCTCGGCATGCTCGACCTGGGCGGGGTCGTGCTCCAGGTGGCATCCGAAGGATCGGGCACCATCTGCTACGGGGCGAGCACCCATCCCGGCACGACCCTCTTCGTCCCGCTGACGCTCGCGGGGGAGCACGTCTGCAACGGCAGACGGCTCGATTCCGACACGCTCCTGGCGATTCCCCGGGGCGGCGACTTTCAGATTCACGTGCGCCCACGGGCTCATTCCTGGTGCTCCATCGCGCTGCCCTTCGACGTGCCCCACACCAGATCGTGGATCGCGGGGAGTGAAGGCCGCGTGCCTCGGCTGACGCGCCTCGTGACGAGCATCGCCCAGTCGCTCATCAACCGTCCCGCCGACACCGCCGCCCATCGGAGGGCGGGCCGCGCCCTCGTCGCCGCGGCCTCCGCCTGCCTCGGCGAGCAGCGGGAGCCGCGGCCGCAGGTCGGCCGACCACGGTTGGATCGTGGCGATCTCATCCGTCGCGCCATGGTCGCGATCGAGGCTCACGCGTCGACTCCGGCCGCCGGGGATCTCGCTCGAGACCTCGGCGTCACGAGCCGCACGCTCCTGCGGGCGTTTCAGGAGGCATTCGGCGTGCCGCTGAAGCGGTTCCTGCTGCTCCGGCAGCTGCACGCCGTGCGGCGAAGCCTCGGCGAATCAGGATCGCCGGACGAGACCGTCGCCGACGTGCTCACGCGACACGGGATCTGGGAGTTCGGCCGGTTCGCCGCCCGCTACCGCAGTCACTTCGGCGAGCTGCCGTCGCACACCCGGCGCCTGTCGCGTCGTTGATCGGACCGCCCGCCGCCCCGCCTCAGCGTGCCGCGCCGGGCGTCGCCATCACGGCCTCCATCACGCGTTCGAGGTTGAAGCTGCCCGGCTTCTGGCGCGGTGGAAACTCCTTGAAGCTCTGCAGCCACTGGCCGACGTAGGCCGCGGCCGGGGCGATCATGAACATGTGCTCGAGATACCAGCGCTGGTAGTCCATGCCGATGTCCTGCGCGAGCTCGAAGGGGTCCATGCGGAGGTTGACGAGCGTCGGTGCCCGCAGCACCTCGAAGGGCTGCAGCCAGACGTGCATCCCGTGGGCCGGCTGCTTGAGGAACGTGGCCTTCCAATTGCCGTAGCGCAGCGCCGCGACGCTGCCGTCGTCCGTCCAGTAGATGAACTCCTTGCGGGGCCACGGCGCCTCGCCACGCAGGGCCGGGCCGAGGTCGTAGCCGTCGAGGTGCACCTTGTACGTGCGTTCGCCGATCCGGCGGCCCGTCTTCAGGTCCTCCTTCACGGTCGCGTCGCCCGCCGCGGCCACGAGCGTGGCCAGCATGTCCTCGTGGGCGCCGATCTCGTTGATCACCGTGCCGGGCTTGATGACGCCGGGCCAACGGATGGCACAGGGGACGCGGTATCCCCCCTCCCACTGCGTGTTCTTCTCGCCGCGGAACATCGTCGTGCCGCCGTCGGGCCACGTGAACGCCTCGGCGCCGTTGTCGGTCGAGTACATCACGATCGTGTTCTCGGCGAGGCCGAGCGCGTCGAGCTTCGCGAGGATCTCGCCCACCTGGCGGTCGTGCTCCACCATGCCGTCGGCGTAGATGCCGAGGCCCGTCCTCCCCTCCAGCCCCTGCTTCAGGTGCGTGAAGATGTGCATCTTCGTCGCGTTCCACCAGACGAAGAACGGTTTGTCGGCCCGCTTGGCCTTCTCCATGAAGGCGATCGCTTGTTCGTTCACCTCCTCGTCGATCGTCTCCATGCGCTTCCGCGTGAGCGGGCCGGTGTCGGTGATCGCACCACCGGCGAACGAGTGGATCACGCCCCGGGGGCCGAACCGCTTCTTGAAGGCGGGATCCTTCGGGTAGTCGGGGTGCTCCGGCTCCTCCTCGGCATTGAGGTGGTAGAGGTTGCCGAAGAACTCGTCGAACCCGTGGTTCGTCGGGAGCATCTCGTCGCGATCCCCGAGATGGTTCTTGCCGAACTGGCCGGTCATGTAGCCCCGCGCCCGCAGGAGCGTCGCGATCGTCGGATCCTCCGCCCTCATGCCCTCGGGCGCACCGGGCAGCCCGACCTTCGTGAGGCCCGTCCGGATCGGCGACTGGCCCGTGATGAATGCGGCCCGGCCGGCCGTGCAGCTCTGCTGGCCGTACCAGTCGGTGAAGAGCGCGCCCTCGCGGGCGATGCGGTCGAGGTTGGGCGTGCGGTAGCCCATCATCCCGAGGTTGTAGGCGC
>Ga0214917_10005034_pt1 | contig 14277 bp, 11 predicted proteins | sample LL_1208_BB_MetaG_FD_177983 | JGI IMG/M metagenome (GOLD analysis project Ga0214917, IMG submission 177983) | Freshwater microbial communities from Lake Lanier, Atlanta, Georgia, United States - LL_1208_BB | ecosystem: Environmental > Aquatic > Freshwater > Lake | place: USA: Georgia | collected... | reverse complement strand
TTTCGCAACCAAACGGCCTGTCCCCGGGAAATTCTGATGGCAGACGATGGCTCCGGATCAGAAACCCGGTCCCTGTTGGAAAGACTTCTTCCCTCTATGCCCTGTCCGGCAAGACACCTTTGGCATGAGGATCGGGGATTCCGCAAAAACACTATTCTCAACCGCTGCCTCGCTGAGGCTCGGGGGGATTATGTGGTGCTGACGGACGCGGACTGCATCCCCCATCCCTGCTTCGTGGAGGATCACGCCGCCCTTGCTGAACCCGGCTTCTGGGTTCAGGGGCGCCGCTGCTATCTGAACGAGGCCGCCACCTTATCGCTTGCGCCCGGGGAGAAAGTCCCTGGGTTCCGGCTTTTGTTGACCGGGAAAATGCGGGGGGCGGCCAAGGGATTCCGATTTCCTTTTCCGATTCTCGAGCGGAACACCGGTCAGAGAGGCATCATCGGTTGCAATCTGGCTGCGTGGAAAGACGATCTTCTGGCCATCAATGGCTGGGACGAGGAGTACGAGGGTTGGGGATTGGGCGAGGATTCGGATCTTGGATCCCGTCTCTACCATCTTGGCCGTCCCCGGAAGTTCGTCTACGGAAGGGGGGTCCTCTATCACCTTCATCACCCCATTCTAAATCGGGATCACATTCCTAAAAGCCAGGTCCGGCTTGACGAAACGCTCGGAAGCAAAAAAGTCAGGTGTGCAAAAGGGGTCGATCAGTACTTGAAATAGTTCTCTTTGCGGGGACGCGCTCCACCGCGTCCGTGGCCCCGGCGGGGCGGGGTCCTACAAATTCTCCGCGCCCGCCATCGCTGCACCCACGATACCCGCTTCGTTGTGCAACTTGGCCGGAACAACCTTGGCCCGAATTCCTTGGGAGGCGCGAGGCAGCCATTTTTCCGAACGCCGGCTGACTCCACCCCCCACAATGATCATCTCGGGATTGATTAGCTTTTCCACGAATTGCAGGTATTCCCGCACTCTTTTCGACCATTTTTTCCATCCCCAACCGTGTTTTTCCCTCGCTTTGGCGCTGGCTGTTTTTTCCGCATCTTTTCCGTGCAGGGACAGATGCCCCAGCTCCGTATTGGGGATCAGCCTCCCTCCAAAAAAAACTGCGCTGCCGATTCCTGTTCCCAGGGTAATTAGGACCACGGTCCCTTTTTCTTTTTTCCCGGCTCCATAACGGACCTCAGCCAAGCCCGCGGCATCCGCATCATTGATGACGGAAAAGGGTCGCTTCATAGCTTTGCGGAATATTTGCTTGGCGTTTTTTCCAACCCAGCGCGGAGAGAGGTTCGTCGCGGTGCCGACAACCCCCCCCCGAATCACCCCGGGGAATCCAACCCCCACTGGGCCGGCAAACTGAAAATGCCGAACCATCTTTTGAACCGCCCTAGTGACCGCAGCGGGGGTAGCCGGTTGTGGGGTGGGCAAATGGAGGTGATCCGTCAGGATCTCTCCCGAGGGAAGGTCAACCAAGGCTCCCTTAATTCCGGTACCACCAATATCGATTCCGAGGACTTTCATCAGAACATGGTATGGATTCCGCTCCGGCGGAAAAGATTCCGCAGCTAAATTCCAACAAACGTGTCTGCCCCCTTCATCCTAGGCGACCTTCCTGCGATGGCTTTGGTCATTCGATAGGCCTAAAATCACGGCCTGGTAGAGTGATCCCGCGCAGGGTGGTCGACCCAAATTTTCCATGGCCAATCTGTCTCATTTAATTCGCAAATACATTTATCCTTGCGCCATTTTGTCTCACATTGATTTTGCTTTTTTGATTATTTTTGTTGATTGACAATGGTTTATAACAGAAGCCGGTATGGCTTGGTTTATGCATATCAATTTCTCAAATTAATTCGAAAGGAGAACCAAGTCATGAAACAAAATTGCAACCCCTCGGTGGCGCTCGCGCCTCGGACGGAAAACGGGAACGGTTTCGGGTTCTTTTTAAACGAACTGGACCGGCTCTTCGATTTTTCCGGACCTAACGCCTCCAGCCATGCGTGGAACCCGATCTCCGCCCATGAAACGGAAACTGGATACCGCTACGACCTTGAACTTCCCGGCCTAAAAAAGGACGGCCTCAAAGTCACCCTGACCGACGGAGTCCTGGCCGTGAAAGGCCCCAAAAGGCTCTTTCGCGATGGCTCCGAAGCCGCAGTGGACATCGAGCGCTCCCTCCTTGTTCCCGAGGATGTGGATCCGGAAAAAGTCCTTGCCCGCTACCGGGACGGCATCCTCACGCTGGAGCTTTCCAAGCGGGAGGAGGCCAAGCCAAAAACCATTCAGGTCGCGGTGGAATAACCACTGCCAACTTGTCCCAGCCGGGTTGGGAACAATCCCCGGCTGGGGCTTGTTTTTGGCCGGAGCAATGCAAATTTCGCCCAAGCTGATGGACCACCACACCAAATTGCAGGAAGAGCTGGAGGGCTACTGCGGGTTGGGCATGTACGATGAGGCCTTGCGGCTCATCTCCTCCCTCAAAACCAGGGGTCAAGAGGATCTGACTTTGGCCTTCCTCCGCACGCGCATCCTGCGGGCTGCAGGTCGTTTCGCCGAAATGCGCAAGACCGCCGAAAAAATCCGGGAGCGCTGCCCTGACGAGCCCGAGGCTTGGGTCTCCTTGGCTGATGCCATGCGACAGAGCGGTGCCTTACAACAAGGTCGGCATGTTTTGCAGGAGGCGGAAAAGAAATTTCCCAAAAATCCGCATATCAAATTTCAACTCGGTTGTTACCTGTGCCAATTACAGGATCTCGAACAGGCCCGCTCCTACGTTCAGGCCGCGATCCAGCTGGATCGGGCCTGGGCTGATGCCGCGAAACAGGATGCGGATCTTGCTCCTCTTCGGGAAAAGATCTGACCTTGCGCTCGTCGCAAAGCCTCGCATTTCGATCCCCCTTTGTTTTTTTTGGCACCCTTCTGGCGTTCTTGGCGGGTTGTGGATGGTTCAACCCCAACCCCTCCCTGCAAACCAGGGAGGGTGATCCGGTGGAGATCCGATTGCCGGCCAACTTTTCCACTGGATATCGCTGGGTTCTCGAGCCCGCGCTACAAGCGGGTCACGTGACCTCCGAAAACTACCTCAAAGAATCCTCCGGGCCCATGGCCGGAACGCCGGGAATCCAAACCTTTCGGGTTGTCTTTCCACGGGACGGACGATTCAACCTCAAATTCGCCTACCGGAGGCTCTGGGAGCCGTCCACCGTCCCCCCCTCCCAAACGACCAATCTGGTGGTTCTTGTTACCCCGAGAAAATCCCCGCCTTCCATGTTGGAAACACTGTTCCCGCCCAAAGCTCCAAGCAACATCCCGCAACCGGAGGAGGATCAAACACCACCACCGGCTCGTCCCGTCGAACTAAGAAGAACTCGGTAGGAGTCGCCGATGGGGCGGTTGAGGCCACCTTTAGTACGGCATTTTTTCCAAATCGGCCTCTCCCCTTGCCTCACTCATACAAGGGAACTAGGTGCTCGGCGCGGATCCATCCCACATCATGATTCGGCAGCCGAATCTTTCTCCAACCGAGGAATGTTTTTTCCAGATGGGCAATCGATCCCGGGGGATAAGCCTTTTCGGCCTGGGGCTCCACTTCCGTGGGAACTGTCCGCAACGGCTCCACATCAACCATCATCACCGCCGCCGCATCTGAAAGCTTTCCGTAAACCCCCAAAGCCGTGCCGGCGAGGCCGGACTCGACCGCTCCGACAAGAAGAACCACCGATCCGAGACGCATCCAAAGCCTCCTCCTTTCGATTTGATAGCCGGAGGCCAAAAGCAAGGCGCATCCTGCCGCCATAATCACAAATCCAAATCCCAAACCCATCTGCCAGACAAATACCCCGCATTGAGAGGTCAACCAAGAGGCCAACCCCTCCTCGAGCAACCGACTGACCGCCGGATCCAGCTGATCGGATGCGGCAGCATAGATTCTCAGATTCCATGCCACCGTCTCTTTTCGGGGATCCCGGAGATAGGCGACCAGAGCGTGGGCCAACGCTCTCTCCTTGTCCCCCAATTGAAAATAACATAAGGCGAGATTATTTTGCGCTGCCATATCTCCCGCTTCGGCGGAGACCCTTCGGGCCCAAACCTTGGCGGCCTCCTCGAACTTGCCCGAACGGTACAAGGCCGCCGGATCTTCCTCCTGCCCGGCCGGCGTATTCGCCTCCGGCGGCATTTCCCCCAGCCCGTCCCTCGCCAGCATCAAAAAGAACGCCACGGCGCCGAACCACGGCCAAAGATTGCGGACCCGAAAACCCTCCCACCATCGAACCGGGGGCAAGTCGATCCGGTTCGCCAACGAAATCACCCGTTCGCACCAGTCTGCACTCAGGGGCCTCAGCTTCCCATACAAAGCCTCCTCAGATTCTTGCCAACATTTGCGCATCTCCTCCCGGTCGCTCTCCGGTAAGGATTTTGCGCCTCGAAGTATAGCCGTGACGGGTGGCGTGGCCCCATCCACCCCCAAAGTCTCCGCCAGCGCTTTTTGCCATTGGAGCAAGCCGTCGTGCAGCGGACCCCCGCTCACCATGAGCTCGTGGATTTTTTTTCCGGCCTCCTTCCAAGTAGCCAATGCCTGTTTTCTTTGTCTTTCCCGATCCGTCAGGAACGCTCTTCGGCGGGCCCAAAACCACCACCCCATCAGTAGTGCTATCCATGGAAGCACACAAACGATCTGAAGCATGCGAGAGGAAATCGGTGCAAAGGTGAGGTTGGATCCGCTCGAGATTGGTTCCTGAGGCAGGCCGGGGGCACCGTACTTCAAGATTTTTTTTGGTCGGCCCGTTGTCGGAGCGGGTAGGGAGACTTTTTCTTTGGCCCCAAAGGAAAGATGGGCCGTGCCCGAGGGTTGGGGAGTGGCCAATGAGAGCCCCCCCCCACCCTTGGTTACAGTAATTTTGGGGGGCTTTGCCTCTGTCGTCTCATAAGACTTTTTCTTGGGGTCGAAGTAAACAAACTTCACCGAGGGCAATTCATACTCCCCGCTTTGTGTGGGAATCATCACTAGATCCTCCACCACGGCTCCGGTAAAGATGTCCGTCCCATTGAATTCCTTGCGGAGCTTGGGTTGGATGGTGCGGATTTGGTTCGGAATAGTGCGAGGAGGCAGCTCAACGCTCATCGGCCAGTTGCCAGTTCCCTTGAGGGCCAGGGTCCAGGTCACCGGTTCCCCCTCATTCACCTGCTCCGGCACCATTTTTGACTCCAAAACAAACTGGCCTACCGCCCCCCTGAATCCCGCAGGGGCACCGCCAGGCAAGGGTTGGATTTGCAAGGCGACGGCTTCGGTCGAGGCCTCCACCTCCTCGGACCCGGGAGCGGTAAAGAAGAAAGACCGTCCGCCCAAGGCCGTATCCAGATCCAGTTTTTGGCGGATGGGCGGCAAATCAAACATTCCCGGTTTAGGCACCATGGCGCGGGTGTGGAACTGCAGGCCTTGTGAGCCCCCGGGCCCGATCTGCTGTCCCCGATCCCAGGCTTCGGCGGAAAAGTTCTGTACATCCCAGAGCGGGGTGGTCTTCACCCTTCCGCTCCGGTTCCCCGTGATAACCACGCGGTAGTTCACGTCAAAAACCTCTCCGGCATAAGGTCGAACGGGGTCGGCGGTGGCCGTTGCTTGGACAGCCCCGGCACCGCCCCCTTGGCTGGCCACCGGAGGTGGCGAGTTTTGGAAAAACCCCGGAGGAAAAGGGAAGTTTTGCTGTGGAGCAGATGGGGGTCTCCGGGATGACGGTGGAGCGGCCGTGATGTCCAGTGCCAACCCAGGGACCATTTTCTTTCCTTTGTCCGTGGGCACCTCAAACGAGGGAATCTGGATTCTTCCCGGCTGTGTGGGAAGAACGGCATAACTGAACGTGGTGGACGAGCTCGTCTGAAAGTTGATCATCGAGAAGCTGGTGGCCCGACCGGGTTGGCCCAGGATCTGCAGCCCATTGACCTGCGGCACGCTGACCGATCCGGAAGGTTGGCAGTCGGTGAAGACCAGTTCCAGCTGACCTGCCTCGTTCGGTGCCATGGGTCCCGGATTGTTCCAACTCACGGACTGCGTCCGTCCCGTTGCGATGGAACAGGCCGCCAGGAGCAAAATGCCGAGCTCTTTATGCATGCCGGCTACCACGGTTTTCCGCTCACCCCGGGAGAGGGAGGTTGATCTTTGGGTTGGAGCCGCTGTTGTAAAAGAGCCGGGCTGTCGGATTGTCGGACTTGGTCCAATCGCGCAAGGGCCTCCAGGCCGCTCGGGGTGTTGAAGCCATCCTTTTCCCTCTTTCCTGTGCCGCCGCCCACCATCCTCATCCCCGCGGGAGCCTCTTGGGGGTTATCTTTTTTATCCGTTCCAGTGGATGCCGGCAACCCGGCACTCGCAGTTTTCCCTTGATCCTTCTTCTCTTTCCCCAAATCTCCAAATCCAGCCCCCTGGTCTTGGATGGGGTTTAAATCATCCTCTTTCGCCCGATCCCGCATCTTTCCCTCACCCTCTTTGCTGGAGCTGAAGTCCTTCACCCCGCTGGGGTCTTTGCTTTTCCCTTTGGCCTCCTTTTGACCTTTTGCTTCCTTGTCTCTCTCCTGAGGTTGGCTTCCTTCAGAATTTTCGGAACCACCTTCTCCATCCTTTCCTTGACCCCCCTTGCCTTGCGACGGTGGATTTTGTGAACCATCCTTCCCTTCGCCCTCATTCTCCCCCTTTTGTCCGTTCTTTTTGTCCTGATCCCCTTTCCCTTGTTGGGAGTTGTTTTTTTTCTGCCCGGACTGCTTGTCTTCTTTCTGATCCTTCTTGTCCTCCGACTTCTGTTTCTTGTCCTGCGGCGGCGGGGGAGGAGGCTGAAGCTTGAGGAGCTGCTCCCTGAGGTTGTTCCAGTCGGCCGCCCGTGCATCGATCCTTTCTCCGACATCCACCCCCGCCAGCGCATCGCCCACCATATTTCGCCAAGGCCTCTGTGGGTCGTTTCGTTGGCCTTCCCCCGAGTTGATTTGGGAGATGGAGTTGGGGTCTGATCCGAATCGAATCGTATCCTCCGCCATTTTGGCGAAGTCGGTCGCCGGCGGTTTCGCTCTTTCCGACAAGGCCGCAACCGTCTGCTTTAACGCAGCAGGAATTTGTGGATCGGATCCTTGGGGAGACAAACCGGCACGGCAGATCAGTCCCCCTCCCATGGCGGCGTAAACCACGCATGCAACCCGCCTTTTCACGTGACCACCTCAGCCCTTTTTTTGGCGACCAGCTTGGTGGTCCTCTTGAGCATCGGCGGCAACGCCGCCTCTCCCGTGGTGGTGGTTCCGATCGCCACCCTTCTGCGGGTCGGTAGGGAGGGAATCTCCAAGGCAAAGCTGACAAGCAGAAACAGCAGGGCGGGCCCAAGAAACCATTGGAACCGTTCCGCCTGACGCGTTTCACGACTTTTGGAAAAATCACCCGTCTTTCCTTGATCCACCGTCTCCTTGATCAACCCGGCAAGGTCCACCCAGTTGGAGGCCTCTCGGTAGGATCCGCCCGTCTCGTGAGCCAACTCCTCCAGCGTGGCCGGATCAAGACGAGTGAGGACGGCAGCTCCCCGTTCATCCTTCAAAACCCCTCCTTGAGGATCCGGCAACAAAGCCCCCCCTGCGGTTCCAATCCCCAAGGTAATAATTTTCACCTGCTTGTTTTTCAGCTCGGCCAACGCTGTTTTCCAATCCGTGTCATGCGCCTCCCCGTCACTCAAGACGATTAAGAATCGATCGGCCGCGGTACTTTGTCCAAAGGCTTCATTCGCCACGCGCAACATTCCTGCAAAGTCAGTCCCGGCCTGGGGTAGGTAGGACGGATCGAGCCCGGGCAAAATATCCCGCAGAACCTCATAATCTGAACTTAAAGGCACCTGCAGGAAGGAAGTTCCGGCAAAGACCGCCAACCCGACCCTCTCCCCCTGCAACTCATCCAAGAGGTTCCCGATCAGGAGTTTGGCCCTGGCCAAACGGGTCGGTTTGACGTCATCGGCCAACATGCTGGCGGAAAGATCCAGGGCGATGAGGACTTCCCTCGATTGATCAAACACCGTTTCCTCCAGCGTTCCCCACTGGGGACGCGCCAATGCCAGCAACGCCAAGACCGATCCGATCCCCAGCCACAAGCCCCTGGATCCCTGGCTGGCCCGCGGACGATCAACCACCGCCCTCGTCCCCGCCCAGCGACGAAGAATCTTGGGGAGCTGCGTCGAGCCTCCTCCTCCAATGTTTCCACGAAAGATTGTCCAAGCCAAAAGTGGGGCCACCGGAACCAACGCCAAAACCCAGCCGTTTTCCCATTGCACTCCGAAAAGATGGGTCATACCGCCCTCCCCCATCGCCCGGGTCTGGCCAAGGCCAGTCCACCAACAAAAGAAAACATCCCCGGCGCCCCAAAGACCAAAAACCACTCATGCGCCTTAAGTTGAGACTTGGCATTGAATTCGATCCGTTGCCGCTTGTCGATGGCGGCAAACGCGGCTTCCGCGGTGCCCACGTCCATCGCCCGAAAGAACTTGCCTCCGGTCAGCTCGGCGATTTTTTGTAACGTTTCCTCATCCAGATCCGAGATCGCCTGCCGGTATCCCAGCTTTCTTCCGGCATTGTCGATCACCGGCATTGGAACCACTCCCGGTTGACCCGCCCCGATCGTGTACACTGGAATTCCTTTGGCCCGGGCCAACTCGGCCGCCTGCATCGGAGCCAGCACCCCGCTGTTGTTGGAGCCGTCCGTCATCAGAATAATGAAAGCTCCCTTGCGCTGCCCCCCATCCTCACGCTCGCTTTGCTCCAGCCGCGAGACGGCCAAGCCCAGGCCGTCCCCCACCGCCGTGGCGTCCTCCACCAAGCCCACCTTCAGTCTTCGGATTTGTCGTGCCAACCACTCGTGGTCGAAGGTTAGGGGGGACAGCGTGTAGGCGCGGCCGCCATAAATCACCACCCCGATTCGATCGGTCGGCCGACGGGAGATGAAGGCCTCAATGATCGGTTGTATCGCCTGCACGCGATTGATTCTCCCGTGGGGTCCCTCATAATCCTCGGCCAACATGCTCGGCGAGAGGTCGATCGCTAGCATGATGTCATACCCCTTTTGTCGAACTTGTTTCTTTTCCTCCAGCTGCTGGGGCCGCGCCATTGCCACAACCAGTAGAACCAATCCAAGCCCCGCCAGAAGAGACGGAAATCTGCCCATCGAGACGGTGCGGGTTCCCGACCAGCGCGCCACCCTGGGAATCACCAGTACGGGACGCGATCGCCGGCTCCTCCACCACGCCGCGAGTGGGATGGCGAACAAAAGAAGCAGCCACTCCGGGTCGGCCAGCGTCCAACCTGCGGGAAAAAGAGCCGCCTTCATTTCCTCGCCCCTCTCATGCGACGCCGAAAGAAAGCGACCATGGGGTCCAACAAATCCCCCTCCGTTCCGGCTTTCAGCCTCTGCAGGGGGCTGGGGAACCACTCCAACCAAGCCCTCTCCCTTTCCTCCACCCATTCGGCATGCCTTTGCTGGCTGTCTCGGGTTCCCGTGTCGAAGGCCAACACGTCCCCCGTTTCCGGATCCACCGAGGGCAGAATTCCCATGGAGGGAAGGGTTACGTCCCACGGGTCGTCCACTCTCACCCCGATGATCTCATACCGTTTTTTTAAGGCGGCCCAACCCGCGCCCACGGGCCTGGGAGGAAAGTCGCCCAACCAAAGAACCACACTGTGCTTGGGAAATGCATGGAAAAAAAGTTTCCAGTCCAAAGAGGCCTCCGGACCGTCTTCCAGTCGTGGCAGCGGTTGGCCTAAGAGGGTCGCTGCCGTACGGACAATGTTCACCCGTCCACGAACCGGTTGGCGCACCACATGCCCTGCCGGAGTCGCATGCCAAAATCCCACCCGATCGCGGTTCCCCGCTGCCGTCAGGGCAAAAAGTCCGGCCAGCTCCAAAAGGGCCTCCCGCTTGGTCCGCCTTCCGGAGCCGAACTGAAGGGCGGGAGTGTCCTCGAACAGGAGAACCACGGTCAGCTCCCGTTCCTCGATAAACTTTTTGCGGTAGAGCTCACCCAACCTGGCCGAGACATTCCAGTCCACATCCCGAATGTCGTCCCCGAACTCGTATTTCACCACCTGATCAAATTCCCGTCCCCGACCACGAAAGGCCGACCGGTACTCTCCCCCAAGGAAGGAGTCCGCCGCCGTGCGGACGCGCCATTCCAGCTTGCGCAAAAGAGCGAGCGGGGCCTTGCGGGCCACTTCCCCGGGCGCGGTAGCGGTGTTCATTGGGTCAACCCCTCCGCTTCTCCTTAATACCCGGGCGGAACGGGTACACGGCTCAGGACTCCCCGAAGAATTTCATCCGTCGAGGTCTCCTCTGCCTCGGCCTCGTACGTCAATCCAACCCGATGCCGCAAGGCATCCAGGAAAACATTTTGCACGACTTCCGGAGTTGCGTGATCCATGCCGTGCAACCAGGCCAACGCCCGGCTTGCCTGAACCAGGGCAAGCGAGGCGCGAGGGCTGGCCCCATAGGAAAGCACCTTGGCGCCGTTGGCTTGTGCCAGGGCGGCCTCCCGTGTCGCGCGGACCAAGGCCAGCATGTAGGCCTGCAATGGCGGGCTGAGATGCACATCGTCCACCCTCTCTCGAAGGGACAACAGCTCCTCTCCGGAAGAAACCGCCTCCAGTTTGGGTTGGGTCGTCAGTTGTCCCCACCGCTCCATCATCGCTCGTTCTTCCTGCTCCGACGGATAGTCTACCAGCAACTTAAAGAGAAACCGGTCCGTCTGGGCTTCCGGCAGGGGATAGGTGCCTTCCTGCTCCAGGGGATTCTGGGTGGCCATGACCAAAAAGGGCCTGGGCAAGTGGTGGGTCTCCCCGCCGATCGTCACCTGCCGCTCCTGCATGGCCTCCAGCAAGGCGCTTTGCACCTTGGCTGGAGCCCGGTTGATTTCGTCGGCCAAAACCAGGTTGGCAAAGACCGGCCCACGATGAACCCGGAAATTTCCCTCCTTAGGCTGAAACACCATCGTTCCCACCACGTCGCTGGGCAAAAGATCCGGGGTAAATTGGATCCGCTCGAAATCCAGCCCCATGGCTGCCCCAAGGCTTTTGATGAGAAGGGTCTTGGCCAAACCGGGCAACCCCTCCAACAGAACGTGCCCGTTGGATAGCAGGGCGACCAACAACCTTTCGATCACCTCGTCCTGTCCGATGATCGATTTTTGCACCTCACCCTTGATCCGGACCGCCCAATCCTTGCCTCCTTTAACCATGATTCATAAACCTCCTTGCATACCGGATGATCGCAATCCCCAGCTGAAATTCAACCCCCTCTCTTCAGGGATTCAAAAAGACGGCCCGCCCTTTTTCCAATCGTTCGAGCCTTATTCCTTTGGGCACGGAAAAGAATTCCGCGAGCTTGGCCACATCCTCCATCCACTTTTTCCACGACCTGAGCACCACCGCGGGAGGAAGGGGCATTTTGCCCAAGTACCCTTCGATCCGGTAGATTTCCTCCCCTTTGTCCGTTCGGCACAGGGTCATCTCCTGCCGCAAAACCAGCGGGCGCCCCAACAGCCTTCCCTCCCTCTCCAATCGAAGCCCCCCATCGAAGAACTGGATCCTCCAGCTCTCTGCTCCCACCACCAGAATTTCCAGAACGGACAAGGGCCCGGGGCGAAGTTTTTGCACCCACCAGGAATTAAGATCCCTATCCTCCACTTGGATTTCACGGGGATAAGGTTTCTTTTGGCCCGTCGCGCTCCAAAGAAGATTCTCCACACTGGAATCATTGCCGCGAATTTCGCCCTCCCGCGGTTCAGGGGTGGCCAACACCATTCCCGTCGCCCGGGCCATCAGACCGACTACGAGGATGCCGCTTGCCAACCAAGCCCCACCCTTCCACCAGGCCCGGCGTCTCATGACCTCAAGTAAGCCATGAAAGATAAAGCTGATGCCCAAAAAAAGTCCCGCGGTTCCACCCGCCAAGGCAATCAACACCGTTCCCTGCCCGATCAGGACAGGCGAGACCTCAGGGGGTCGAATGGTTCTTAAAAAAGCCTCCTTGGCCGCACGCTCCCGCGCCTCCCGTTCCCTTTCCCACTCCTCCGGGAGAAGCCAGCGTCCCTCGAATTTTCGTTTTCCTTCTTTCAGGCACCGCACTTCGGTTTTCCATGGGTCCATCAACTCATCGATCTCAACGGTGCGAGCGGGAAATTCCCTCTTAAGTTTTTCCAGTGCTTCGATTTGACCCTCGAGTTGCTCCATCGTGTAGCTCGTGGCGGGGTCGTGCGGTTGGGGTCTGGCTCGGGCCACCGCCCGGACAAAATCCTCCTCCGCACGGGCGAGTGCCTCCGGGTCCTGGGGGCTGGGAATCTTCTCGATCAGTCCCTTCCATTGCTCCACTTGCTCTTGCAAAGCTTTTTCCAGCGAAGGCGCCTTGTTTTTCGCCTCCAAAAGCAGGTTGATGATTCGGACCGCTTCCTCGCGATCTACCGTTGTCCCCGCTGGGGGATAAGTAGGAATCCTGACCAAAATTCTGCTCGCTTCTACTTCTTCACTCTTGCCGTCCGCCTCTTGCAAAAGGACTTTCCCTTTCGCTCCTGCTCCTTTTTCCTCTTTCACGACTTGGATCAGTTCCGGGGTCCCCTCCCCTTTTCCATCCTCGAGGATGACCCAACACGGATTCGCCCACACTCCGGTGGTGAAAAAACCGGCGCTGGCCAGCAGTGCGGCGCGCAATCCTCTGCACGCCGCCCGGCTCAAGGAAGGAGTTTCCGAGCCGCGGTTGCGATATCTTGAGGCCCCATCCCGTAATGCTCGTAGAGCTCTCGGGCGCTATAGGCAGAGCGGCCAAACTCACCCTTCATTCCGATGGCGGCTGTTTTCAAGCTCGCCCCGGCCAAGCAAAGGGCATGCACCAAGATGGCACCCATGCCCGCCACAATTTGGTGATCCTCCACGGTCACCAGCCTGCCACCGGCGGCCGCGACCAAGGGCTGAATCGTGGCCAAATCCGGACGATTGACGAAAGGATTGTCCACCACCGCCGCCTGTTTCCCTTCTTTCGCCAGAACCTCGGCCGCTTCCAACGCCAGGGGAACCATCGGCCCGCTCGCTACGAGCACCACGTCTTTGCCCGGGCGAATCACCGAAGCCTTGCCCCAAGGATAACCATGCGGTCTCTCGCCGATCTTGGCGGGGAAATCTTCGCGCCCCGCGAAAAAGAGCGCGCTTTCCCCCTCCTTGCCACCCTGCCGTTCTTTGGCCAAGCGGCGAAACGCTTCCAGCATCAACGCCTCCGCCTGCTCAGAACAGCTGACCGCGATGGCCAACGTGTGGGGGATCGAACTGACAGCGGAAAAATAGGTCGTCGCCTCGTGGGAGGCCCCGTCCGCCGCATCCTGAAAACCGGCATGCGTGAACGCCGCCACCACCGGCCCCTGCGAAAGGGCCGCCATGATCAGGGGCAAATTTCCCTTGGTGATCCCAAACTGGGAGAACGTGTCGGCCACCGGAAGAAATCCCGTTTTGGCCAATCCGGTGCACGTGCTGATCATGTTGGCCTCGGCCACCCCGATGTCGAACGACCGGCCGGGTACCGCTTTTTGAAAGGCCGCCACCCCGGTCGATCCCGGCAAATCCGCGCTGATCGAAACCACCGGCAAGCCCTCTTTCGCCGCCAGAGTCATGGCCCGGGCGAACCCGGCTTGCACCTTTTCTTTTTTGACCGGGGTCGCCGTTGTCGCCGGGGCTACTTTCTTGGCAGCTTGTTTTTCCTCCCAGCTCTTGCGCAGGGATTCGGCCCAAGCTTTAAGCTCCGCCGGCGTTTTTCCGCCGGTGATTTCCTCCACAAAAGAAACGATTTTCTCGCCGTCTTTCAGGGGGAACCCATGCCCACCGGAAGAATTCTGTTCGGTCTCTTTGACGCCGTAGCCCTTGATCGTCTTGACCCAGAGACAAACGGCCCGCCGCGGATCCCCCTTGGCTTCCGTCACCGCCTGCTCCACTGCCTGGTACACTTTTTCCAGATTCTGCCCCTCGGCCACGTGCCGCACGTTCCATCCGAGCGAAGCCAACGACGCGAACGTCGGTTCCATGGTGAAACTGTCCTTGGAAATTCTTCCGGACAGTTTGGTGTCGTTGTCTGAAACCACCAGAACGAAGGGGTTGATTTCGTTCCGGCTGGCGAGCCCGGGGATGGCGGCCATCGCCTCCTTGGCCTCCCCCTCCATGCAGGCTCCGTCCGAGATCACGCAGAACGTCACCCGGTCGCGCTTCGCCAGCTTGTCGCCCAACGCCAAGCCCTGCGCC
>Ga0214917_10005030_pt1 | contig 14281 bp, 12 predicted proteins | sample LL_1208_BB_MetaG_FD_177983 | JGI IMG/M metagenome (GOLD analysis project Ga0214917, IMG submission 177983) | Freshwater microbial communities from Lake Lanier, Atlanta, Georgia, United States - LL_1208_BB | ecosystem: Environmental > Aquatic > Freshwater > Lake | place: USA: Georgia | collected... | reverse complement strand
GAAAAAGTCATCCATGCCCCCTCCGTTCGCATGGCGACCGACAAAGATGGTCCACGAAGTCGACCGCAGGAAACGCCGAGGGTTTCCTGGGTCGACTGCCGCCGCATCCAGCGGCGGTCGACTGTATCCACGGGCTGCTCGCCGTTTCCGCGGACGAGGATGATCCTCCATGGCATGGCTTCAGCGAGAGATTCGGCTCGCCCCGCGGCGGCGCGGCTTCCATCTCGTCACCGCCGAGGTGGAGGGGGCACTGCCCGAACTCCGCGGGCTGCGGGTGGGCCTGCTGCACGTCTTCATCCAGCACACGTCGGCGAGCCTCTCGATCAACGAGAACGCCGACCCCGACGTGCCCCGCGACCTCGAGATGGCCTTCAACGAGATCGCCCGCGAGGAGTTCCCCTACGTGCACACGATGGAGGGGCCGGACGACATGCCCGCCCACGTGAAGGCGTCGCTGCTCGGCAGCTCCGTGAGCGTGCCGATCAAGGACGGCCGGCTCTGCCTGGGCACGTGGCAGGGCATCTACCTCTGCGAGCACCGCGACCAGGCCGGCGGCCGCCGGCTCGTACTCACGCTGCACGGCGAGTGAAGGCATGGCACACGGCATGGATGACCGGGCGGAGAACGAGCCCGCCGCGTTCGACCCCGAGCGGTTCCGCCGTGAGGCCCGGGCGGTCGTCGACTGGATCGCCGATTACTGGAGCGCGGTCGCCGACCGGCCGGTGCAGTCGCGGGTCGAACCCGGCTGGGTGCGGGCGCAGCTGCCGGCGCACGCGCCCGAATCGCCGGAGCCGCTGGCGGCGGTGCTGGCCGACCTCGACCGTGCGATCGTTCCCGGGCTCACCCACTGGCAGCACCCCGGCTTCTTCGGCTACTTCCCGGCCAGCACGAGCGGCCCGTCGATCCTCGGAGAGCTGCTGTCGGCGGGGCTGGGCGTGCAGGGAATGCTCTGGGCGACCTCGCCCGCCTGCACGGAGCTGGAGACGCTCGTGCTCGACTGGCTCCGCGAGCTGCTCGGCCTTCCGGACCGCTTCGCCGGCGACGGCCCCGGGGGCGGCGTGATCCAGGACTCGGCGTCGAGCGGCGTGCTCTGCGCGGTCGTCGCCGCCCGCGAACGGGCCCTGGGTTCGCCCGATGCGGGCGTCCGGCCGCGGCCGGACACCCGGTCGCTCGTCGCCTACGCCAGCACCGCGACGCATTCGAGCGTCGAGAAGGGGCTGGGCATCGCCGGCATAGGCCGCGACCGGCTTCGCAGGATCCCGACCGACGCCGCGGAGTCGATGGATGCGGCGGCGCTCGTTGCGGCCATGGAGGCGGACGCGCGGGCCGGGCTCGTACCCTTCCTCGTCGCGGCCACGGTCGGGACCACGGCATGCGGCGGCGTCGATCCCGTGCCGCGGCTCGCCGATGCAGCCGGCCGACACCGCGCCTGGCTGCACGTCGATGCCGCCTGGGCCGGGGCCGCCGCCCTCTGCCCCGAGCTGCGCGGGCCGCTCGTCGCGGCCGCGGACCGGGCCGACAGCTGGGGGTTCAATCCGCACAAGTGGATGCTCGTCAACTTCGACTGCCACGCGCTGTGGGTGGCGGACCGCGGCCCGCTCGTGCGGGCGCTCTCGACGCAGCCCCACTACCTGCGCAACGCCGCCAGCGAGTCAGGCGCCGTCATCGACTACCGCGACTGGCAGGTGCCGCTCGGCCGGCGGTTCCGGGCGCTGAAGCTCTGGATGACGCTGCGGATGATCGGCGCCGAGCCGCTGCGCCGGCGGATTCGTGCGCACGTCCGCTGGGCGGGCGAGTTCGCCGGCTGGGTGGCCGCCGATCCGCGGTTCGAACTGTTGGCTCCTCCGTCGCTGAGCCTCGTCTGCTTCGCCCTGCGGGCCGGCGACGGGCCGACGGCGGAGCTGTTGGAACGCGTGAACGCCCGCGGCAGGGTGTTTCTGAGCCCGGCCCGGGTCGCGGGGCGGCTCGCGCTGCGGCTGGCGATCGGCGGCACGCTGACCGACCGCGACGACGTGGTCGCGGCCTGGCGGGAGCTGGCGGAGCCGGCCTGACCCCCCCTTGGACGGCTTCGCCAGGACCCCGTCGGCACCGCCCCGCGGGGGCCTTGCGAGACCTTGCGGCCCGGGAAGCATCGGCAGACGGCCTCCGGGTCGCTCCAACTGTCAGGGTCGATTTCGGCTGCATTTTGCCCCGCTTTGCTGCCGATCTGTCGCTGACCGGGAAAGGTGGGAAAGAGGGTCCGAACCAACTCCACGGGTGGCCCGTACTATGGGTTGCGATCCGGTGGTGGATGGCCTTAGTACGGCCGTGACGACCGGACGGGGAGCAGTACCATGGCACGAAAAGATTCCTTGTTGAACCTGCGGGCGATCCTCATCCGGCGGCGGGACGCCCTGCGCAGTGCGCTGGCCGGCGACCTTTCCCTCCTCAGGGAGCTGCGGAGCGAATCGCCCGGCGACGTGATCGACGCGGCGTACGATTCGACGCAGGACGAGATCAGCTCGCAACTGGCCGAGGTGGAGAGCCGCGAACTCGCCAACATCGAGAACGCGCTGGACCGGATGCGGGCCGGCAAGTACGGCTCGTGCGAGGTGTGCGGCGGGAAGATCCCGATGGCGCGGCTCAACGCCCTGCCCTACGCCACGATGTGCATCGAGTGCCAGCGGGACCTCGAGCGTTCAGGCTCCGCCGGCATGTCGCGGGGCGAGGAGCGGTCCGAGGAGCCCGTCAGCGGCGACCTCGACTACTAGCTGCCTGTGGAAAAAGTCGTCCATGCCCCCTCCGGTCGCATGGCGACCGACAAAGACGGTCCACGATGTCGACCGCAGGAAACGCCGAGGGTTTCCTTGGTCGACTGCCGCCGCATCCAGCGGCGGTCGACCGTCTCCACGGGCTGCTAGCCGTACGGGGACCAAGGCCTCCATGCCCTGTTTCCTGGCCGGCCTGTGGCCCGCGTTCCACGGCGGTCGTCTGGTTCCACGGTCTGCTCATGGCCGCGCATGATTGCGTTATGCTGATCCGCGCCGGCTGCCGATGCATCGTCGAACCCCGCGGAGCGCACGCCCGATGACCGCCACTGTCGCCCGAGCCCGTGCAGTCCTGCTGGCCGTGCTGGCGACGTCGGCCACCCTGCCGCCGCGGCCCGCCACCGCGGAGGAGCCGGCCGTGCGGCTGGCTCCCGTGGAGCGATCCGCCGCGGCCAGCGGCGGGCGGGTCGACCCCATGCGATCGGCCCGGCTGTCGGCGGACGAGCGTGACAAGCTCTACGAGCAGGTGTCGCGCGACGCCGAACTCCTCGAGCGGCAGGGAGCCCAGCTCCGCCGGCTGACCAGTCTCCTGCGTCCGACCGTCGTCCACATCGACGCCCGCAAGCCCGCGCTGCGGCCGAAGAACGGCAAGGCCAACGAGGAGGAGGCCGGCTCGGGCGTGATCGCGCAGGTGGCGGGCCGCACCGTGGTGATCACCAACCGTCACGTGGTCAACAGGGCGGAACTCGACAACATCGCGATCCGGCTCGACGACGGCCGCGAAATCCGGCCGATCCGGCTCTGGTCGGACCCCGGCACCGACATCGCCGTGATGGAGATCGCCGAGCCCGAGGTCGAGACGGCCCGTCTCGCCGACCGCGACGCCGTGCAGATCGGCGACACGGTGCTCGCGATCGGCAGCCCCTTCGGCCTGTCGCACTCCGTCACGCTCGGCATCGTGTCGGCCAAGGGCCGCCGGGACCTCGAGCTCGGCGAGGGGGGCGTGAAGTTCCAGGACTTCATCCAGACGGACGCCGCCATCAACCCCGGCAACAGCGGCGGGCCGCTGGTCAATCTCCGGGGCGATGTGGTGGGAATGAACACGGCGATCGCCAGCAACTCCGGCGGCAGCGAGGGGATCGGCTTCGCCATCCCGATCTCGATGGTGATGTTCGTGACACGCCAGCTCGTCGAGAAGGGTTCGGTGTCGCGGGCCTACCTGGGCGTGTCGCTCGACAAATCCTTCAGCCAGAAGACCGCGCACCGGCTGGGCATGGTGCGGCCCGTGGGGGCCCACGTGGCGGGCGTGACGAAGGGGTCGCCGGCCGACGTCGCCGGCATCCAGACCGACGACGTCATCCTGGAGATCGACGGCACGCCGATCGACGACGACGACCACCTCGTGAGCGTCGTCAGCACCACGCCCACCGATCGCACGGTCACGCTCGACGTGTTCCGCGGCGGTCGGCGGATCTCGCTCCGCATGCCGGTGGCCAGCCGCGAGCAGTTCGAATCGCAGTAGCGGCGGCCGGTCAGGTGGCGGCGGCGGCGGTGGCCAGGCCGCGCAGCACACAGTCGCGGATGCCCGCGGCGTCGCAGGAGACGACCATGTCGGCGTTGGGACGCTTCTGGCGGACCTGCCGCCGGTCCACCACGAGCATGCCCGCCGTCAGCTCGCCCGACGTCTCGACGTCGGCGACGATCGGCTGCCGCTCGAACAGCTCGGGATTCGTGGCCGCCACGAGCGTCACCACGTCGTGCAGGCAGATCCCCTCGCTCCCGAGCAGCTGGCGATGGGCCCGGAAGGCGTGCGGCAGCATCCGCCGCAGGAGAAGCCCGGTCCGCGAGCACTCGTCGGGCAGCTGCTCCAGGAAGTCGAAGCCCAGCACCACCTGGCCGGTGGACTCGAGCGGCACGAGCGTCTTGGTGAGCGGTTCGCGGACCACGTGCCGGGCCGCCAGCGGGTCGCAGTAGAAGTTGAGGTCGGCGACCGCGGTCACGTTGCCCGCGGCGTTCGCCGTGCCGCCGGAGATGATCACGCGATCGATGATCTCCGAGATCGACGGGTCGCGCCGCAGCAGCCGCGAGAGGTTCGTCAGCGGCCCGAGCGCGACGATCGTCACCTCCCGGGGATGCGCCCGGAGCGTCTCCCACATCACCTTTTCGGAGACGTGGCCACCGTGCAGGTGGATCGCCGGCAGGTCGGCCCCGCCGAGTCCGTCGGCGCCGTGCATGTTGAACGGCTTCTCCGGCAGCGACGTGTCGGTCGGCGCCACGCCCACCCGCGGCAGCCGCGGCGGATCGAGGTAGGCCACGATCGCCTGTAGGTTGGCCGACGCCTGCGCCGGCATCACGTTGCCGCCGGCCGCCGTGACGGCCAGCACCTCCAGCCGCGGATCGAACAGCGCCATCGCCAGGGCGACGGCATCGTCGATGCCCGGATCGACGTCGAGGATCACCTTGCGCGGCACGGCGGGAATCCCTGGGGAGGCGGACGGACCGGCGTGGCGGCCACCGCTCGGTGCGGATCGTCGTGGGCCGGTGCGGACGCTGTCATGGCGGCTCGGTGGCGTGGCGGATCACCGCCTCGGGAAGGTACTCTGAAGGCGGTCTGCGGGTGGCTCGCGGGAGCCGCCGGCCGCGGACAGGGCGAACGCGGAACCCACAATCGTAGCCGAAACCGGCGGCCCGTGCCGTCGCCCCGAGGCCCCAGCGAGATCGCCTTGGACCGCCACCCGGACACTCCCGACGCCCCTCCCGACATCGCCGGCTCGCTCGCCGGCCTGCGGCGGGGAGTGCACGTCGGCCGCGACGAGACGAGGCGGCTCGTCGACGGCGTGCTCGCCGGCACGGTCGACCTCGAGTCCTTCGGCCACTGGCTCGCGGCCCTGGCCGACCTGGGCGAATCGGCCGACGAGATCGCCGGCGTCGCCGCCGCCCTGCGGGGCCGCATGCTGCCGCTGGTGACGCGACACGCGGTCGTCGCCGACACCTGCGGCACCGGCGGCGACGGCTCCGGGTCGTTCAACATCTCGACCGCCGCCGCGATCGTCGCGGCCGCCGCCGGCCTGCCCGTGGCGAAGCACGGCAATCGCGCCGTCACGAGCCGCACCGGCTCGGCCGACGTGCTCGAGACGCTCGGCGTCGCGGTCGGCCTCGCGGCCGAGGCCAGTGGCCGCCTGCTCGACGAGGCCGGGTTCTGCTTCTGCCTGGCGCCGGTGCACCATCCGGCCATGGCCCGCGTCGGGCCGCTGCGGCGATCGCTCGGGCGTCCGACCGTCTTCAACCTGGTCGGGCCGTTGTGCAACCCGGCCGGTGCCGGCGTGCAGGTGATCGGCGTGGGCCGTCCCGCCGCGCGGGAGCCCGTGGCACGGGCGGCGGCACTGCTCGGCGCCCGGCGGACCGTCGTCGTCTCCGGCCATGTCGGCGACGATGCCGCGGCCTTCGACGAGGTGAGCCTGTTCGGCCCCACCGACGTGATCGACGTGGCGGGGGAATCACTCTCGCGATCGACCTGGAATCCCGAAGACTTCGGCATCGCCACGCAGCCCGCGGCCCGGCTCGCCGAACTCGGCGCGGCCGGCCCGGCGGAGAGCGCCGCGGCGATCCGCGGCGTGCTCGCCGGCGAGCACGGCCCGCGCCGCGACGTGGTCGTGCTCAACGCGGCTGCCGTGCTCTGGGCCGCCGGCCTGGCCGCCAGCCTGCCCGAGGCCCGGGCCCGCGCCGAGGCGGCGATCGATTCAGGCGCGGCCGCGGCGAAGCTCGCGGAGGTGGCGGGCTTCCGCGGGTAGCCGGGGGCCGAACGCCCCCCGCCCCCGCGGGGCGGCGTCAGCCCAGCGGCACGACCAGCCCGTCGTAGGCGAGTTCCACGCCGCTGGGCAGCGTGGCCGACGTGGCGGCGTGTCCGAACTCGTGCCCCATATGCACGAGGAGCGTCCGCCGGGCGGCCACCCGCGCGGCCACCGCGAGCGACTCCTCGAGCGAGAAGTGCGTCGGGTGCCTCGTCGGCCGCAGGCAGTCGAGCACCAGCACGTCGAGCCCCTCGAGGAGCGGCCACGTCTCGTCCGGAATCGCGTTGGTGTCGGTGCAGTAGGCGATATCGCCGAACCGGAAGCCGAGCACGTCGAAGGGGCCGTGCCTGAGCCGCAGCGGGATGAACCGCTGCCCGAGCGTCTCGAACGGCTCGAGCCCGATCCGCTCGAAGAACACCCGGGGCACGCCGCCGCCCGCGGGTGGCTCGGCCGAGAAGGCGTAGTCGAAGGCCTTGCGGATCCGCGACTCCACCCGCTCCTCGCAGTAGAGCGGCAGCGACTTCGCGGCGGCGAAGCAGATCGGACGAATGTCGTCGAGGCCGTAGACGTGGTCGACGTGGTCGTGGGTGTAGAGCACCGCGTCGACGCCCGCGATCCGTTCCCGCAGGAGCTGGGTCCGCAGGTCGGGGCTGGTGTCGATCAGGAGCGTGCCGCCGGGCAGCCCGAGCACCGCGCTGGTCCGCGTGCGGCTGTCGCGGGGATCGCCGCTGCGGCAGGTCGCGCAGCAGCAGCCCACAACCGGCACCCCCACGCTCGTGCCGGTGCCGAGGAAGAGCATCCGTCCCGAGACGTCCCGACGGTCCGCGGGCGCGGGGGGTGAAATCGGCATGGAAACCGGCTGGCGAGGGGACGGGGTCGAGGCGGAGCTGCGACCGCAAATATGACGACTATTTTCCCAGCGCCCAGCGCGAACGCGGCGACGCGGCCGATCCCGACCGCCTCTGTCCCGCGACGACGGCCCCGTCGAGCGGACGAAAACGCCCCGGGATCGCCTTGACCCCCGCGCCGCCCGCCCGCGACAATCCGACGGAAAGGTGCCCGCTCCGCCATGCAACAGCTCGAACGTCTCTGGGACGCCCTGTCCAACGCCGCCGCCGCCGCCGGCTCCCGCCTGGAACGGTTCATCACCGGCCTCTTCGGCTCGTCGAACGCCCGGTACCTGCGGCGGCTGGAGCCCCGGATCGAGGCGATCAACTCGCTCGAGCCCAAGTACCAGGCGATGTCCGACGCGGAGCTCCGCGGCCAGACGGCCGAGTTCCGCCGGCGGCTGGCCGGGGGCGAGACGCTCGACGACATCCTGGTCGAGGCCTTCGCAGTCTGCCGCGAGGGGGGCCGCCGGTTCCTCGGCATGCGGCACTACGACGTGCAGCTGATCGGCGGCATGGTGCTCCACTCGGGGGCCATCGCCGAGATGATCACCGGCGAGGGCAAGACGCTCGTCGCCACCCTGCCGGCCTATCTCAACGCGCTCGCGGGCAAGGGCGTGCACGTCGTCACCGTCAACGACTACCTCGCCCGCCGCGACATGGAATGGATGGGGCCGCTCTACATGGGCCTGGGCCTCACCGTGGGGGCCATCCAGTCGGGCATGGACTCCGGCGAGCGGCAGGAGTCCTACGCCCGCGACATCACCTACGGCACCAACAACGAGTTCGGCTTCGACTACCTCCGCGACAACATGCGGATGGCGGCCCGCGGCGACGACCGCTTCCCCAAGCACATGCAGCAGAGCCAGGGGCCGCTCAACTTCGCGATCGTCGACGAGGTCGACAACATCCTCATCGACGAGGCCCGCACGCCGCTGATCATCTCCGGCCCGGCCCATGACGACGTGACGAAGTATTCCAAGGCCGATCAGATCGCCAGGCAGCTGGTCGCCGACCGGCACTTCGAGGTGAAGGAGAAGGAGCACACCGTCGCCCTCACCGAGGAGGGCGTGCGGACGGCCGAGAAGCTCGCCGGCGTGGAGAGCTTCTACACCGCGGGCAACATGGAGTGGCCGCACCTCATCGACAATGCCCTCAAGGCGCACCACCTCTACAAGCGCGACGTCAACTATGTCGTGCAGAACGGCGAGGTGGTGATCGTCGACGAATTCACCGGCCGCCTCATGCCGGGCCGCCAGTGGTCCGACGGCCTCCACCAGTCGGTCGAGGCGAAGGAGGGGGTGAAGGTGAAGGAGGAGTCGCAGACCCTCGCCACCGTCACGCTGCAGAACTTCTTCAAGCTCTACAAGAAGGTCGGCGGCATGACCGGCACGGCCATGACCGAGGCCAACGAGTTCTGGAAGATCTACAAGCTCGACGTCATCGCCATTCCGCCCAACCGCGGCATGAAGCGGATCAACCATCCCGACGTGATCTACCGCACGGAGCGGGAGAAGTGGGTGGCCGTGGCCGACGAGGTGGAGCGGATCAATCGCTGGGACACGCTCGCCCTCTCCGACGGCAGCTGGCGGATGGGCACGATCGTGGCCGAGACGCCCGACCACTACGAGCTGAAGCCCAAGGGTGCCCACGGTTCCGACCCCACCGAATACGTGCCGCGTGGCACGGTGAAGGAGGTCCAGCGCAAGGGCCTGCCGGTGCTCGTCGGCACGGTGTCGATCGAGAAGAGCGAGCACCTCTCGCGGCTGTTGGAAAAGCGGGGCGTCGACCACGAGGTGCTCAACGCCAAGCAGCACAAGCGCGAGGCCGAGATCATCGCCCAGGCCGGCCGCCTGGGGGCCGTGACGATCGCCACCAACATGGCGGGCCGCGGCACCGACATCATCCTCGGCGGCAATCCCGACACGCTCGCCTGGGCGCAGCTGCAGGACCGCTACCCGACCCGGCTCGACGTGCCGAAGGAGGAGTGGGACGCGCTCGTCGCCGAGATCTCCGCCCGCGAGAACATGAAGGTCGAGGGGGAGAACGTCCGCGGCATGGGCGGCCTGCAGATCGTGGGCACCGAGCGGCACGAGGCCCGCCGGATCGACCTCCAGCTCCGCGGCCGCTGCGGCCGCCAGGGGGATCCCGGCTCCAGCCGCTTCTTCCTCTCGCTCGAAGACGACCTGATGCGGATCTTCGCAGGCGAGTGGGTGAAGAACGTGCTCACGCGGCTGGGCATGCAGGAAGGGGAGGCGATCGAGAGCCGGATGGTGACCCGCCGCGTCGAGGCCGCCCAGAAGAAGGTGGAGGAGCGGAACTTCGAGGTCCGCAAGAACCTGCTCGAGTACGACGAGGTGATGGACGAGCAGCGGAAGCGGGTCTACGGCTTCCGCCAGCGGATCCTCGACGACGAGCCCTGCCGCGACATCATCCTCGACATGGTCGACCGCCAGATCGACCAGAACATCGGCACCTTCCTCGACCGCGACTACGGGCCCCAGACCTACGCCACCTGGGCGTCGGGCCAGCTCTCCTGCGAGCTCGACCCGGCCGACTTCCGCGGCATGTCGCCGGAGGAGGCCGAACGGCGGGCGGTCGACGAGGCGGTGCGGCAGTCGGAGTCGCTCGTCTTCGAGGCCGTCGAGGAAAACCTTCCCTCGGGTGAGGACGAGGAGGAGTGGAACTGGTCGGCTCTCGCCTCGTTCGCCAACGTCCGCTGGCGGATCTCGGTGAACGACCGCGACCTGAAGCGGGAGGGCCGTGACGCCGTCGCGGAGTTCCTCCAGGAGAAGGTCCGCGACGCGATCCACCGCGTCGATCTCTCCGAGGGTGCCCGCTTTCTCGCCCCCGACTTCGGCCTGCGGAGCGCCTGCGGCTGGACGGAGTGGCGGTTCGGGGCGAGGCTCGACGACGCCGACCTCGCGACGGTCGACAAGAACGGCCTCGACCCGCAGGCCTTCAAGAAGCTCGTCAGCGGCAAGGCCCGGGCGGTCTACGCCCAGCGGGAGATCGAGTATCCGGTGCTGGTCGGGCTGTCGCACTTCACGGCCCGCGGTCCCGGCGGCAGCCGCGGCCTCGACCGCGAGGGGCTGCTCGCCTGGGCCCGCGAGCGGTTCGATCCGGCGCTCACCGAGCACGACCTCTCATCGAACGACCTCGACGAACTCAAGGGCGTGCTCGTGGCGGCCAGCCGCCGCCGCCACGCCCAGGGGGGCGACTCGCGGGACGAGATGAAGCGGATGGAGCGGGCGGTGGTGCTGCAGATCCTCGACAACGCCTGGAAGGACCACCTGCTGGCGATGGACCACCTGCGGTCGAGCGTCGGCCTCCGCGGCTACGCACAGGTCGATCCGAAGGTGGAATACAAGCGGGAAGGGATGCGGACCTTCGACCTGATGTGGAAGGGGATCGACGAGCGGGTCACCGACATCGTCTACCGCATCGAGCAGGTCGAGGGGGACGAGCTGCGGACCGCCTGGCGGGAGACGGCGGCGATCCACGCGGAGGCAGCGCCGGTGGCGCTCTCCGAGCCGCAGCAGGCCGCCGGCGGGCCGGCGGAGATGCCGGGCGACGGCCGCTCGTCGCAGCCGGTCGAGCCGATCCGCAACATGGGGCAGAAGGTGGGCCGCAACGATCCCTGCCCCTGCGGCAGCGGCAAGAAGTTCAAGAACTGCTGCGCGAAGTCGAGCGGCGTGCCGCTGGGCTGATGCCGGCGCCGGTCGCCATGGCGACCGGCCGTGCGCCGAAGTGGCACCGCCACGGCCCCAGCCGCAGGCTGCGGACGATCGCGACGATCCGATATCCCGCCTTGGCATGGGCCCGCAGCGCCGCCGCATTCTCCGGCAGCGTGAGCCTGAGGGCGGTCGAACAGCCCTCGTCGCGCAGGTGCCGCAGCCACGCCACGCTCAGCGCCGGGGCGACCCCCATGCCCCGCACCGCCGGTGCCGTGTAGGCGTTGAACTGAAAGGCCTCGCCGGCGGCCAGGGGCAGATTCCTGCCGAGGTAGTCCGACCTCGCCCTGGTGGTCGAGCCCCACATGGCCCCGACGATCCGGCCGTCGTGCCGGGCGACGAGGCAGCGGTCTCCTGCGGCGAGCCGTCGCACCGGATCGAAGCCTTGCGGCTGCTCGCGAAACCCGCGGTAGGCGTCCGCATCCTCGGCCGCGAGCCACTCGATCGTCACGGGCAACGACGCCTCGCAGTCCGCAATCGGCGCGGAGAGCGGCCGACGCAGCAGGTAGAGCCGCCGGAAGCCGAGCACGGCCAGCCCGCGAAACCAGACGCCGCGCGGGCCCTCGTCACGCAGCGTCCTCCACACGCGGGCCGGGAGCCGCTCGCTCATGCGACTCTCGTCGGCCGCTGGCGGCTGGAGAAGCCGAGCCGGCGGAACTCGGCCGGTGACGGCAGAGACCGTTCTGAGTGTGCTGCCAGCTCGTGCACGCGATCGAGCAGCAGGGCGTTCGTCGCCAGTCGATCCCGACCCGCATCGAAGCACTCGAGCTCCGGCACCACGCCGAACCGATCCATCTTCTCGATTTGCATCCGGATCATGTCAGGCGAGTTCACGCTCGCCTCGCGGATGAAGTTGAGCGACCCCAGGGTGAGCGACGCCATGTCGGGCCGCAGCTCCAGCACGACCGTGATGCCGATCTCGTGCGCCTCGTGAACCTGCTCCACGATCTCCGCCGGGCCGACCGGCACGTACGGCGTCTGGGCCTTCGTCGGCACCATGCCGGTGGGCGTGAAAGTGACGACCAGTGGCGCCATGTGTGGAGTGCTTCATGGCGTGGCTTCAGGCATGCGGATGGCGGCGTCGCCGGTCTCCGGCTCCCGGGCGACGGCGTGGATGGCGACGTAGTGGCCGGTGAGCCAGCGGGTCGGCAGCGACTCCAGCCGCTCGCACGCCGCGAGGCACCGCATGAAGCCGCGGCGGCATGCCTCCGGCAGCCGATCCACGAGCGGCGCGACGGCCACCGCGGCCACCCGCGGGCAGTGCATCACGGCGGTCACCTCGACGATCTCGAAGCCGGCATCCCGCACCGCCGCGGCGAGGGCCCGCGGACCGAGCGTCGCGCCCACCTGATAGGGGACGATCCCGACCCGGCGCAAGATCGCCAGCAGCCGACCATTCCGCAGCCGGATGAGCGGATTAGCCGGGTTGTCCATCGTCAGGATGAACCGTCCGCCCGGCCTGAGCACCCGCCGCAGCTCGACGAGCGCCACCCGGATGTCTTCCTCCGAATCGAAGTGGTCGAGCGTCGAGCCGGAAAAGACCGTGTCGAACGCGCCGTCCGAAAACGGCAGCGACCGGACGTCGGCGACGACAGCTCGCAGGCCGGGATTCCGGGCAACTGCGTCGGCCACGATCGTCGGCGCAACGTCGATGCCGCAGACCGTCGCACCGCACCCGAGCAACCACGGCACGATTCCCTCGCTGGCCACCTCGTCGAACAGGTCGGTCTTGAGCAGATGCGTCCGGCTGCGGCCGATCCTTGCGCCGGCCCAGCGCGCAAGCAACCCGATCTGCTGTCGATCGGCGAACTCCCGCCACAGCGTGTGCGGCCGCCGCGTTCGCCAGTCGGTGCACACCGAGTCCCAGTAGCTCTGGCTGCAGAAGGTCATCGTTTATGAATCGCGTGTGGGTGCCAAAACCGTGATGGTACCATCGGCGGACGCCCCGGAGGGCAGTCCGCGGAGAGCACCATGAACCCGGCGCTAAAAACATCGCTCCACTGTGCCGTGGACAATGTCCTGCGCCGGGTACCCGTCGTGCTCCATTCCGGTGCCGCGGGCCGCATGCTGGTGGCCGGCGAGGAGCGGTGGTCACGGTATTTGCCGGATCGGTTTTTCGACGGCGGCCCACGGAAAAGCCGTCAGCTGGGCGACGCGTGGACGTGGCAGCTCCCCCACGTGCTCCGACGCTGGGCGGCCGAAGTCGACGTCATCGTGGCCCGTGCGGATCGGATGTCGGCGCGGTTCTTCCCCGCCGCGGAATACCTCCGGGTGCCGGAGTGGATCCGCATGGTGGCGCCGGTGCCGGCGTCGCAGCGAGGTTTCGCGTCGAGCAGCGTGCGGAGCGACATGCGCGTCGTGAAGAACAACGGACTCAGCTGGCGGGTCAGCCACGATCCCGACGATCTCGCCACCTATCTCGACCGCGACTACTACCCCTACACCCGGCTCCGCTACGGTGACGAATCCTTCGTCCAGCCGCCGCGATGGATGAGGAAGTCCTTCGACAAGGGCGGTCTGCTCTGGGTCGAGAGAGAGGGCCGGCCGATCGCGGGACTCGTCTTCGAACGTGAGCCGCCGATCTTTCGACACTCGACGATCGCCTGCGTGGAGGCCGACGAAGGCCTGCTGCGTCACGGTGCCGTCGCCGGCATCTATCTCTTCAGTTTCGAGTGCGCCCGATCGCTCGGCCTCACGTCCGTCGACATGCGCGGCAGCAGACCGTGCCTGCACGATCGGCTGTTCTACGTGAAGAACAAGTACGGCGGGGCGATCCAGGACAAACGCGACAACGCGTACGACCTCCTGGTCCGCTGGAACAGGGCCACCCCGGCGGTGCTGCGATTCCTCGCCGGATCCCCGCTCATCTTCCGCGACGGCGACGGCCTTTCGGCGGTGCACGCCGATCGCGTCACGCCGCGGCACAAACTCCTGGCGACGGGGCTTCACCGTCTGTTCACGCCCCGACCGGATGCAGCCTTCGGCGTGTGGGACAGGCGGCAGCCGGACGACGTCGCGGACGGGCGTTGACCCTCGAGGCGAGGCGGACCACGGATCCACACCGCGCCGACGGCGTGTCCAGGTCGCGATCCGCGGACCCGAAGTGATGCGGCGCTGCGGTC
>Ga0214917_10005029_pt1 | contig 14281 bp, 9 predicted proteins | sample LL_1208_BB_MetaG_FD_177983 | JGI IMG/M metagenome (GOLD analysis project Ga0214917, IMG submission 177983) | Freshwater microbial communities from Lake Lanier, Atlanta, Georgia, United States - LL_1208_BB | ecosystem: Environmental > Aquatic > Freshwater > Lake | place: USA: Georgia | collected... | reverse complement strand
GAGCGGCATTGAGCGGTGCCGCGGCCTTCGGCGCGCGGGGCGGAGCAGCCGCGACCGGCGCGGACACCGGAGGAAGACGCAGCGTCTGCGGCGTGGTCGGCGCGGTCCCGCCCGCCTGAGCCTTCAGCGCGGCACGGACGCGCGCGCCGTGGGCGATGGCTTCCTGCTCATCCAGCCCGGTGGCACGAAGGGCCTCGCGGAACTTCTCGGCGGCCTTGCTCGGCTTCACCACATCGTTCGCCAAGATGTACGCGGCGCGGTCGTAGTCGCTCTCGAAGACCACCTCGGCGGCGCCGTAGCGCGGCGCGGACTTCTGGAGCTCGGCGGGCAGGCGGAAGTCGGCCGTGTCTACCGACGCGGCCACGGGCGCGGCGGGGGCGGCGGCGGGGGTCTTTCTACCCAGCCGGCGCGCTTCTTCAAGCGCCTGGGCCTCGGTCAGCTCGCCGGCCTTGACGCGATCGACCAGCTCCGCCGCCGTGTTGTAGCCGATGCCGCCTTCGCGCTGCACCGCGCCGATGCCGAACATCGGCGTAGCGGCGGCCGGCGCCTTCGGCGCGGCCGGCTCGGCAGGCGGCAAAGGCTTGCGTGCAAAACCGGGGTACTCGGGTCCAGGCTCCGGTATGGGAACAGTAGCCTCTGGCGTCTCTGGAGTCTTCGGTGCGGCGGGCTCCCCGAACAAAGCCTCCATCTCCGTTTCAGTCACATCTTTCGGCTTAGGAAGGATATTTCCGCGGCGTACCTCCGGTACGGTTGCTCCTGCTGCCTGCTGCATGAAGTCCGCGACAGCGGCCTTCCCTGCGTCCTCCAAGGCCGCTGCGTACTTGGCGCGACCGCGCTCGGCGGATTCCCGAAAAGCGTCGTCCATCTCCCCAAGGAGCGGCAGGTCTACGTGCTCCTTCAGGTTCGGCTGGTCCTTCATTCCCGTGCGGAAGATGAACTCCTCGATGTCCGGATCAGCGGACAAACGCGCGGCGATGTCGTCCTGAAGTCGGAACGCGATGGCGTTCTCGGCATTCGCGCGAAGAAGTCGAATAGCTTCCTGCACGTCGCCATCCGCGCGCTGCATCATGCGCTCGACGGCGTCCCCAGCTTCCTTCACGATGCTCGCCCTACGAACAAGCTCCTTCGCCGCCTTCTCTGTTTCCTTTGCGGCGGCTACTTGCTTCTGTACGTTTTCAACAGCCCTCTCAAACGTCGTTATACGCTCGCCTTTCGGCGCAGCTTGTACGGCCTTCACCACGTCGCGCGACAGCTCGGCCGCCTTCGCCGCGTCTCTGGCGATGCCCGGAAGGTTGGCCACTGTTTTCGCGGTAGTAATGAGGTCTGGACTCGCTAACGTCAGTCCGATGACCGGAAGGAGTTCTACCAACGCGCGCGTGTTGTCCAGCGGGTCGTCCGAGGTGATGTTGGCCTGCACGCGCTCGTTGTTCTCGATGTACCAGGTGATCGGATCTCGCCGCGCATCCGTGTTCTTCACGAGGTCGTCGTACTTCGGTGCCTCGTCTTTTAGCAGCGCGTCCAGCCCTGTAGAAAGCACAAAATCCGGAGATCCGAGCACGGTGTTGAGCAAGTAGCCGACCGAGCTTTCACCGCGCGCTACCTGTCCGGACGGGAGCACCTTGCGCTGCGGACGAAGCGCGAGGCCGATGTCCGTGTCAAACGGCACGGCTGCGGCGGCGAGGATCGCCTTCGATGCCGTAGGCAGGTAGCGCGACTTGAGAATCTCTTCCGACAGATTGGTGCGCTGCAACGGCCCCGCCAGCACCGTCGTCGGGTTGAACTGGCGCAGGCCCCCGCGCGTATACAGGTCGGTCAGCTCCGCGAGCGCCTTCTGACTCGCGAGCTGCTGCATCTGCTCGTACTTCGTCGCGTCCGTTTCTTGTTCCGCGTCCCAACCCACGAGGAGAGCGGCCTTGCGGCGCTCGTAGTACGTCTTCGCTGGATTATCTTTCGTGCCGGCGGTCTTCGCGAGGATCGCATCCGCCAGACGACGAGACTCCGCCTCGTCCACAAGGGGCGGAGGCGCGGCCTTGATCTTCTTGCGCTGCTCTTCCTCTACACGGGCCTTCTCTTTCCGGGTCGCGGCTTGGAACTCGGCAAGCGCCTCGTCCGCCGTCTTGCGCGTCGATTCGCGCAGGCTCGATGCGAACTCCTTCGGCACGCCGAAGGCGATGTCGGCCGGGGTAGCCTCGTACAGCTTCTTCGCCCAGAACGCCTTGGCCTCCGAGGCCAGCACGTCCGTGAGTCGCCCGCCCTGCTGCGCGAGGTGCATGATTGGCTTCGCTACTTCCTCAACGCCGCTCTTGAGAAGCTCCTTCTCCGTCGCGAGGATGCCCGTCGGCTGTCCCTTCTCGGCCGCGGCCTTCGCCGCCTTGGCGACCGCGTAGCGAACAGCGGCTTCCGTCGTCGGCTTCGGCTTCGGAAGCTCCGCGAAGAGCTTCGCCGTAGGGCTGGTCTGCTCCAGAATGTTGAGCGGCTGCTCCGTAACGGAGGGCTCCGGCGCGGGCGGAGGCGAGGTCTTCTTCGCGACGGGGGCGGGGGCCACAACAGGCGCAGGTACAGCGGGCTTCGGCGTGGGTGCAGCAACAGGCTTCGGGACCTGCGCGGCGGGGGGCTTCGGAGCGGGAGCCGGCTTCGGCGCAGAGGGCTTTTCCTCCGCGTACAGAACGTCATCGATCGTCTTCGGAGCAGCCTTCGGTGCGGCTTTCGGCGTGGCGGCGGGCTTGGGCGCCGCGCCCTCCACCTTAGCCCCTTCCGGATACAGAATGTCGTCGATGTTCGGACTGCCCATGACACCCTCGCGGGCCAGAGCATAACGCGGATTCTGGCCTACGTGGGTGTCAGAACGCTATCGTGCGGACGCGGAGATTGCCTCTTCGCCCGTGTCCATCACCGTCGGGGATGCCCGCTTGTTGCGCCGGTCGTATGCGGCGCGCGCCGAGTCGGTCTTCTGCACCTTGGTCGGGTCCTGCACAGCGGGTTGCACGGGCGGTGCGTTCACCGGTCTTGCCGCGCTGGACGGCCTGTACGATGCTTCCGGCGCGGGCGGCGCGGGCGGCGGGGTCGGAGCGGTCGGCGCGGGCGGCGCGGGCGGCGGGGTCGGAGCGGTCGGCGCGGGCGGAGACGCCCTCTTGTTCTTCTGCGCTTCGGTCAGCGCGGCGTCGAACATCTCCTGCTCTTTGTTCCACGTTGCGGCCTGCGCGAGGCCCCTGTTGAGCTTCGCGTTGTCTACGGCGGCGTCCAACGCCTTCCGTCGCATGTCCACAACATTCGCGCCTACGGTTTCTCCCGGCGAGGCGGCGTTCGCGCGCTTCGTCGCGAGCTTGTCTGCTTCGCTTGAAGGCGGAACCCGGTTGAGGTTCTCGTCCACCGGCCCGGTATAACCGTCACGCCCGGGAGGATTCACTGGCAGGCCCTGCTTCCGCGGCGCCTCGGGCTTCGGCTTGTCCGTGTACGTGGTCTGCATGGCGGCCTCGCGCTCTTCCGGCGTGGTCGGTTCCGGTGCCTTGCCGAACATGCGCTTCAGGAGCGAATCCGTAGCAGGGGCCTTTGCGGCCGGTGCGGGCGCGGGCTGTGCGGTCGCGGCCTTGGCGTCGGCACGTTCGGCTGCGGTAGCCATAGCCTCCTCTGCTGCCTTTCGATACGCCTCATTACTGGCGGCGATCTTCTTCTGCGCGGCCTCGGGTCCGATGTCCATCTTATTGATGGCCTCTTCGGAGATGTCGATGTCCTCCCGCTTCTTCGTGCGGGCGGCGCGGCGCTCGCGGAGAAACTGCGCGGCGGACTTCTTGCTCGGGTCATCCCCGATGAACGTCTGGCTCTGAATCTTCTCCGGCTGCACGACCACCATCTTGCCCGTGTCGAGGTCGATGCCTCGCACCGCGCCAGGGCGGTCGGTTCCGTACTGCGGCTTGAAGTATTGCAGGCGGCGCGTGCGCGTCTGCGCTGGCGTGCCCTCGATTCCGTTCAGCTCGACGGGCTCATCGAACTTCCTCGCCGTATCGGCGGGCGCCGCGTCAAACAACTTCGCGCCGTCCTGTGCGGACAGCCGCGCGTACGTAGCCCCCTTCTCAGCCGGCGCGACTGCGTACGATCCATCGTCCAGCTTGACGATGCGCGCTGGCTTCCCGTCCTTCCCAGTGACCGTACGGGTTTCCACGCCCTTCGGGCGCACCACAGCGGGCGTGACGATCTCCTCCACCTCGATCACGCTCTTCGTGTCGTCGCGAAGCAGGCCCATGTTGTAGAGCACGTTCTTCTGTGGATCTCGCTGAAGCTGGCGGAAGGCGAGGTTGACCGCGCGCTCGTCGTCCGGAGCCGGCGTGTAGAGCTTCCCGTTGACGAGCATGTCTTTGGAGATCTGGCCGTCGTCGATGAGCTTCTGGATCTCCGGCGTCACAGGTTGCACCGTGCCGAGGTTCAGACCCCACTTCTTCGCCCATGCCTGCACGTCGGATCGCTGGATCCAACCCGCGATCTTCTCCCGCTCCGTCTGCGCGCTCGCCGCTTCCTCGCCGCTGCCCTGCTTCAGGTAGCCGCGGTACTCGTCTTCCTTCTCCGCGAAGCTCTGAATCTGCGCGTCGATGTCCGAGAAGAACGCCTTATTCGACTCCGGATCTTGCACCATCTGACGAAGCTGCCCGATGAACGGCGCGCTCTCGGTAGGAAGCATCTTCGTCAGATCTGGTCGCGCGTTCAAGAACGCCTGCATCGTCTCGTCGGCTTCCGGGTCCAAGCCCGTATCCGCAAGGAACTTGTTCCAGTTGTCCGTCACCCGACGCGCCGTGTTCATCTGCGCGTCGAAGTTCGCCGCGTTCGCCTCGGCGGTCTTTTGCGCCGCGAAGAAACGCTGCGCCGCTTCCGCTACAGGCCCTTCGTTCGGGCCGTAGTAGTCCGTTTCCGGCGCTCCGTAGATCTCTACCATCGCTCGATAGGTGCCGAGCATGTTTCCGTCGCGCGAGCGCGGATCGAGGAAGAACGTCTGCCACGCCTTCTTCGCCGCTTGTTTGCTCGCATCCGTGCGCATCAAGTCCGGCGGAACGGCCAAGTTGACGGCAGAAAGCAGCGCGTTGTTCGGCGCGTATGCTGCTGCCGCGAACTTGATCGGAAGCTCCAGTTCCATCTTCCGCAGATCTACGAGCGCGCGGGCCCTTGCTGCTGGGATAGGGCTGTTCAGCGCCCGCTCGTAGTTTGCGATGGCTTCGGTGATCTTCGTCCCCCGTCGCGCACGCTCTTTCGCCAACCCGCTCTGCCCTTGGATGGACAGCCCCAGCGCGCTCTTGTACGCCTCGAACTCAACCTCAGTGAGGTTGTTCTTGAGCTTCAGTTGCAGCTCCGCCATGTAGTCGGCGGCGGTGCGCGAGGGGGTGGTGGCCATGAAAGTCTCCTATGGGCGCTGCTTTAGCCCCAGGGGTTGTCCGAGCCGACCGCCGCCGGGGGCGCCGCGCCGAACACGATGTCCTTGTTCTTCGGCTTCAGTACGCTCGGCAGGGTCACGTTCTGCTGCGAAATCGCCGCGCCGAGCTGGTTGGCCTTCGCCGCGTTCTGCTGGGCCTGGCCATCCACGCGCGCCTGATCTTCGGCGTGCTGCTGCTGCGCCATCGCCATCGACCGCTCCTGAATCCCGCGCTCGGTCTGCGCGTTGTTGGCCGCCGCGGCGCCGGCCAGCGCCGCCTGGGCGCGCGTTGTGGTCGCGCCGCTCGACAGCCCGGCCGCCTGCGCGCGCTGGAGCTCGGCCTGCTGCGCGGCGAGCTGGCTCGCCATCTGCTGCGCGGAGTCCGCGCGCTCCTGCTGCTTCTGCGCGCCGGCCATTCCGTATCCGATGCCGGTGCGAAGCCGCTCCTTGGCCTTCTTGAACTCGCGACGCTGCGCGCGGGCGGCCGGGTCGAGCGCAGATCCGATCGCCGACCCCACGGCCATTCCTGCCATGGTTCCGAGCGGGCCGAGCGCGCTTCCGACTACACCGCCAATGGCTCCACCGACGCCGGGGTAAACCTTGCTCTGCTCGGCCATGTGCTCCTCGCGTCAAACGGTGAAAGCTACCTCGTAATATACTTCAGAGCAAGCCCATGACGGTGGCGTTTCGCACGTAGGTCCGCACGCGCTGAATACCCTTGTAGTAGGAGTCCGGCCGCTCGTCGTCGGCGCCATCGAAGATGAGGTTGAGCTGGTAGTCGGTGCCGCTGGTCTGCTGCCCATTCAGGTTCTGCGACACGTAGACCGCCAAGCCAAAGGTCGCGTAGCCCTTGGTGAGCTGCTGGTTCGGTGCCGACTTTCCGGCGATCTTCGCGTGCAGCAGATTGTAGTGGTGGCAGGTGTACTGCTCCACCATGCCGATGCTCGCGTTCGGCGCTCCACCGTCGTTCTTGAAGAACACCGTCTGCGGCAGCTCGCGGCGCGTGTACGCGATGCCGTTTCCATCCCCGTAGAACATCTGGATGCGGATGTCCGGCGTGGTCAGCCGCGTGTCAAACGGGTCGTCCGCGTTGGGGTCCGGCGGCCCGAACTGCCGCCACACCGTGAGAAACACGCTCGCGCTGAACAGCGCGTAGCTCATGTCATAAGGCACGCGGAACGAGAGGCACGCGCCGCCGATGGGCGTGTAGAAGCTGTTGTTCAGTCCCGCCCACAGGTCGGAGAAGTAGTCGGCGGAGAAGATGCGGCCGTCGCTGCGCGCGATGCCGGTCTGTCCGGGTCGGATCAAATGCGACTCGACCTCGAAGGCCGCGTCGAGGTTCGGGTAGGTCACGTTCCCGTTCAGCGTCTCGAAGAGGCTCTTGCCCGACGTCTGCTGGTACAGGTCGCGATTGAAGCCGTCGGGCTGGAGCACCGCGCCCGTAGCGGGGATGTAGTCAAAGGTAATGTCCGGCATGGGGCTCCTACGTGTGGACGTCGCGAAGGACGAAGGCGGTGATCATACCGCGCTGCGTCTTCACATCAGGTTCTGCCAGCACGCCCCCGCCGTCGTGCCGCGACACCAGCACTTCGATCTTGTCGATGAGCTTGTCGTCTGCGGACAGGTCGTTCGAGTCCACAATCCACATCAGCGGCGCGTCGTCTCCGATCGGCTCCATCCCGGTCACGACCGGATTCGGATTGTGGCCGTTGATGTAGACCTCGCACTCCCCGAGCACCGTGCGCGCGCCGAGGCTGTTGGTGTACGCGAGGGTGACGACGCAGACGGCGCCAACACTCTCGTCGGCAGCGTAGGCCACCTTCCAAATCTGAAGGTTCGCGAGCACGATCATCGTGCCGGGGTTGGCGCTCAAGTCCCAGCCCGCGCCGCCGTTGGTGATCTCCAGATTCGTTCCCACCCCGTTGTTCGCGGTAGTCCATCCGAGCCCGTCTACGCCGTAGCCAGGGTACGTCGAGAACGCGACGAACGTGACGGGGACCGAGCTGGCAGGCGCGATGTACGCCACGTCGGACCCATACACAAGCGAAGGAAGATGCTCGTTTCGCAGCGCAGACCGCTCGATGTTCTCCGCGCGCAGCGCGTTCGTAGTCTGCCGCATCGACTCCAAGCTGTTGGTGAAGATGTTCCCGAGCGAAACGGTCTGGCCGTCCTCTACGGCGGACACGTCTACGCTCGGCACTCCGCCGGCATACGACGGATTCCCCTTGATGCGGAGGACGAAGAGGCGGCGATTGAACGCCAAGATGGAGATGCCCGCACCGTCGTTGTCCACCCCGAAGTTGTTCCGCGGGATTCTCCGATACACCAAGCGGACATTGTGCGTCCCGTCGGTGACGGGAAGCGCCCGGATGATTCGCGTCGCGTTCGCGCCGTTGTTCATCCCGACCGTGTTCTGAATGTACTGGATGTGCCGGAAGTCGAAATCGTACCCGACGCCGTCGGCGCGATACCACTGCTGCGGCGGCGTGTCGGGATAGAAGAACGCCCCCGTCGCGGTGTCATCCATCGTCACGCCGTCCACCTGAAGAGCGAACTGGAGGCGGAGCGGATCTCCTGGCGAGGGCGGCATGCCCGGAGTGTTCAACCCGAATCCGATGTATTGCACCTGCGCGAAGATGACGAAGGTGTCCTCTGAGCTAGCGATGTTGAGCTCAAGAACGTCGTCGGAAGATGTGTCCGCGACCGCCTGCCACGAGGCGTTGTCGAGCAAAGATGCCGGGTTATCCGCAGACGGCGTTTCCCAGTTTAGAATCCACAAGTGCGAGGTTGTCCAGCGCGGGTCGGACGCGCGGTAGATGTGGTGCGCGTCGTAGTACCCCTCTTCGACAACGGACACGCTGCTCTTTAGCGACGCGGCGTCGATGTCCTGCTCTCCGAGCTTTCCGGACAGCTTGCCCGCGACGGCTTGAAACGTCTCGTTGAACACGTCCGGGTCGGCCGGCTCTCCGGGGCGGATACGCCGAGGCGGGAAGGTATGCGGCATTAGAACCTCGATAGGGCGGCTAACACGCGCGCTGCTGACCGCGCATCATCCAGTGCGCGATGCTGCGCCTTCGGCGGCTCCCCAAGAAAGAACTCGGATGCCTCGCGAAGCGCCGGGTCTTTCGGCCGAGGCGGCATCTTCGTGCGGGCAAGACGCATGATGCAGCCCGCCCAAGGGAGCGCGAATCCGCTTCGCAGCAGCATCGCCTCATCGAAGCTGCGATTGTACGCCCACACCTCGGTGACGCTGTTGTCGCGACACCAGCCGTGAAACTCGTCGCGCACGAACTCTGTGAACGGCGCGAAGTTGAAGTCGGCGCGCTCCAGCCCGCAGTACGCGAGCGCGCGGTCGCACCGCTCGTCAAAGATGTCGGGCTTGATCATGGAGTGAAACACGTCCACCTCCTGCCCATCCGCGTCCATCAAAACGGCTCCGAGCTCCATCACGCGCGCCCACGGTGCGCTCGGCAGTCCGGTCGTTTCGGTGTCGAGCACGCACCTCATCGGTGTACGCGCGCTCCCATCTCGTCTACCGTGTGGCTGTCGAAGCTAAAGCCGGCCAAGTTCATGTACGTCGGCTCATCGCACTGGAGGTCGAACGCGAAGCTCTGCGCGTCCTTGAGTCGCGCGTCGAACTTGAACCACGTCAGGCGCGGGTTCTGGTACTTGCTGGTCCCGATGACGACCGTGTCCATGAGCGATGTCGTTTCGGGGTCCAGCATCGTGAGCGTCCCGCTGGATACGGCCGTGTCGCGCGAACCGTCGCGCCAGAGCGTCCACGTCACGGGCTTGCTGCTGGCTTCAACGACGCCGATGTAGACGGTGTCAAGGTTGAAGCGCAGGCGGCCGATCGGATCTCTACGAATCCAAGCGGACTGGTACTTGTAGGTTTTCGTTGGGGGCTCGTACCCGAAGACCTCGTGGTCGAGCACCCAGACGTTGTTCTCGCTGTTGTCGATGCGGCGACCCCCGGCGAGCACGTAGTTGCGCCAGTCCTTCGTCGTACACAGCGACTGAATGGCCATTCCGAGCTTCTGCCGGCGCCACCCTCTGCCGTCCCACGCCATGAGCAGGCCGTTCCCGAAAGCGCCCGCATACGGCACCGCGCACAGGTACTCGCCTGTCGTCGGGTTCCACGCGGCGACCGAGCGCGACACCGCGGCGGGATTTAGGCGCTTGAACAGCGGCGCTTCGTCGTCTCCGATCGAAACGACGCTTTCGTTCGCGTCCATCGCGTACCAGTTCTTGCGGCCGAGCCAGACCAGCACGCCCGTGTCCGTCGCCACGACGGCGGACGGGCCGACCGCTCCGACCGCGCCGACGACGGGCTGCTTCCGCAGGCCCTCGGCGTCGTACTCGATGCGGAATACCGTCTTCTCGGTGAAGGCGTACAGGTACGAGCCGAAGCTGGCGAGGCCCGTGGCCTCGGCTCCGTCGCCGTCCAGATCTACGTACACATCCTCGCGGAAGGTGCCGGGGAAGCCGGGCTCGGAGAGCCGCACACGGTTGCCGGTAATGATCGCCAGGCGGCCTTGGTAGCTGCACGCGATGTGGAACTTCGGGATGGTAATGTACTGCGGCGCCGGCGCGCCGAGCCCCGCATCCGGCGTGTTGTCCGGCCAGTTTTCCGTCGCGTTGTCGGGGATGCGCGCGAGGAAGCGCGGCTCGGTTTCGTTCGCGTTCGTGCGGTACAAGACGCGCGCCACCGTGCCGGTCGGCCCCGTCGGAATGGACGAGAGGCAGAACTGCTTCGTCAGGTCATCCAGCGCCACCGCGAGCATGCCGAGGTTGTTCGTGCTGCTCGCGCCGGGGTAGTTCGCCATCGCGCGCCAGTACACACTGAACGTCAGCTCCTGCGCGACCTCCACCGACGCGGCGGGGGAGAGGGGGGACCGATCTCCGAACACGTCCTCGAACTGGACGTAGTAGTTCCACGAGGCCGCGAGCAGCGCGCCCGAGTCGGTGCTGAAGAAGTCCCCGACCGTTCCGACCTTGCCGGGATGGCTGTAGCCGCTCTTGTTGCGGGCGATCGGATCTCCAGCTCCACCTGGGGACGGGCCCATCGCCGTCGGCGTCGCCGGCAACATGTCGAAACCGAGCTTCTTCAGGGTGTAGCCGTCGTAGACCTGCGGCGCGTCCACGCCGTTCGTCCACACGACCTTGCCGCCGACGGTGACGAAGGTGTCGCCGTACTTGGACGCAGGGTCGGCGGAGAGCCCCGACAGCAGCACCTCCACGTTCCGATTCCATCCGGTCTGGCTGTAGAGCTGGGTGCCAGCGCGCACGAGCGTCACGTCGCGCGCGCCGTCATCCAAGCGTGCGTGGTACACGCCGAAGACCCGGCCGGAGTACGGGTACCCCGAGCCGTAGTCTGGGATCAGGGGAGCCGGCCCGCGAACCGACCGCAGCGAGCCTTCCGGCGCAAGCTGGAAGTTCTCGATGCGCCAGGCGAGAGAGGCAGGCGCGTAGACCTTGCCGCTCTCGACGGTGGGAAGCGGGACCGAGATGTTCTCCCCGGGCATGGTCTACCCCACGCTACGCGAAGGACGCGCAGGGGCCGGCGCGGAGGCGCTGACGGCCTCCAGGGCGGACACGCGCGCCTCCAGTTGATTGAGGCGGAGCGCTACGCCCGCTGCCGGAGCCGGGTGCCAGTCCTCGGTCGTCGAGTACGCGGTGTCCGACCGGACCACGTCGCGGAAGTCCACCCACCCGTTGGACAGGTGCGCGAGCCAGTCCGACCGCTCGGTGCCGTCGCCGGCCACAACGCGCGTCTCCCGCACGCCGACGATCTGACCGTACTCCCAGCGGCCGTCCTGCTGCTCACGCTGGTAGACATCCCCGATCTGGGGCCTCGGAAACTTGTGCGGAAAACCTTGGATGACAGACATGCTCTCCTCTACGGAACGATGCTCTTGAACGGCCCGTACCGATACCAGTCCGCGTAGTCCACCATAGTCCACGGGACCGGCACGATGACGGCGGAGGGGTTGGCATCCTTGCCCCTCCACTTCGCCAGCTTGTCGAGGAACTGGCGCTCGTACTCCTGAGCCTCCGCGGGCTGCTTGTCCAGCATGGCGGAATACTTGAGGCACAGAAGCAGCAGCATGTCCTCGAAGTCGGGATGCACCTGCGGGGCGTCACTGTCGTTCAGCAGCGGCTGCGGGCGGCGATAGATGCGGAAGTCCACCGTGTACGTGTCGTTCTGGTGTGGGTGGAGCGCCCACCGGAAGTACCCGTGCGGCTCCGGCATCCGGCGCGCGTAGTCCGGCGTGACCGTTCCGTTGTCGGTGTATGTCGTGATCGCGCCGTCCACCTCGTCCAGGAAGAAGTACACGTCCTCGGGGTACTCGATGTTGTTCTGCATCCCGAGCGCCGGCACGATGGCCGACCGCGCGCGGTAGATGCGCTTGCGCCACCCGGAGTGTCCGTTCCGCAGCGAGAGTGCCGCCGGATCGAAGTTCTGGATGTAGTCGATGTTGACGAGGTTGGACAGCAGCACCACGCGCGTGGCGTCGGCCATCGTCACCGCGTTCGATTCCGGCGACGGGCTCGACTCCAGCATGGGGTCGGCCTTCCCGCCGGGGGCGGTGAGGTCGGAGTCCTTCTTGCCCCAGACGTACGTGTACCGGTACTTGAACGTGCCGGGGGGCTCTGGGCCGAGCCAGGGTGCGGGCGGATCTCCACCCGGCGTGGTTCCCACCGGCGCGCGGTTCGGCGCGGGGATCTGCTCATGCCCCCACCGGGACAGGCGCTCCGGCCGCCCCGTCACCGTGCCGTTGTAGTCCTCCTGGGCGAAGATTCGCATCGCGCCGGCCGGGACCGTGAACAGCGTCTGCTGCGTCGAATCGTAGACCCGCCCGTCCACCACTGCGGTCACGTCGTCGCGCGTGTAGAAGTACGGCTGGTACAGCCGGAACTCCAAGTCCTTGTCCGTGCTGTTGCGCCACGGACGGTCGATGCTCACGTAGGCATATTGGTTTCCGGGCGGACCGGAAACAAAGAACTCCCGGCACCGGCGGCGAATCAGATCGCCCGTGCTCGGATCGGTAATCTCCAAGTAGTAGATGCAGTCCCACGTCCCGTCGGTCACGATGGGCGTGGCGTTCGGCGCGGACACAGGACCGAGATCCAACACGTACGGGTCCGCAGTGGCGGCGATCGTGCGGTTCATCGACGTGGACGTGTAGTCCTTGTAGATGACGATCGTTTCTTCGTCGGGGATGAACGCTTCCGGCACGTCCGAAGCGAGCTGCTTCAACGCCGGAGCAACCACCGAACGGCGAAACTCGGCGGCGAACGTGTCGCCCGAGATGTGACGCGAACGGAGATCCGCTACTTTCTGCCGCAGTTCGCCAAGGTTCACCGCGCCCTCCTATCAGAAAACGGACCCGCCGACTGCGAGAGCATAGCGCATCTCACAGTCGGCGGGTAGGGAAGCCCCGGAGTATCCCCGGAGAGCATGTCAACAGTGTCCGTAAGAAGACCCCAGGGGCCTCCCTACAGGCAGTTGATCTTGGCGGTGAACGTCGAAGCCGCAACCGCCTGCGCCTCAAGGGCGAAGACAGGGAGGTCGTCGGTTCCGATCACACCATCATCGAACCGGCCGTTGGCAACCGCCTTCTGCGCGGTATTGGCGGAGGTGGTGCCGTTCGACACCACAAGGCCCATGCCGCGCGCGAGCACGAAGCCGTAGTTTCCGCTGGTGATGGTGTGCTGGGCGATGCCGAGCATGCGGATGTTCGCGGTATTGACGCCGGAAAGCGTCGTCTCGAAGAGGGTGGTGCCGTTCTTCTGCATGACGCCAAGGCCGATGCTGAGATCACCGCCAGTGGTGTTCTTGATGTAGATCCAGTGACGCTCACCGTAGGTCGCGTCCCAGGTGCCGTAGATCTCGCCAAGGTTGGCGCGGGCGGTGGTCGAGTTGCTGGTGATGGCGCAGGGAAGGCCGGTAGAAGCGAGAGCCATGTGAACTCCAAGGAGAGGGAAGGAAGAGGAGGAACAGCGCCGGGGGCGTCTCCGCCCCCGGCTCTGGCGTGGTCTTAGGGGTTCGCGCCGCCCGTGACCGCGCCCTGCACCGCGAGGTTCGGAGCAACGAGGGCGAACTGGCCGAGGGCCTTCGCAACGACGTTGTCCTGGTTCGCGATCCGATCCTCGAAGTTCGAGATGTCGAACTTCTTGTAGTCGATCTTCTCGAACCCGCTGGAGGTGAGGAGGTAGATGAGGCCGTTGACCGCATCGCCCGTGAAGTCGGTCAGAACGAGGTTCTGCGCCGCAACAAGGGTGCCACCGAGGTAGGGGAGGGTGAGGGAGCCGAGCTTCTGATCGGCATCCTTCTGCACCACCTCGGTGCGAACGCGAGTGGCGAGCTCCGCCTCGATGTTCGCGTACGTCTCGTCGTCCGCGAACATCATGTCGGGGCCAACGTCCGGACCGGCCATGTTGAACCGGGCGCACTGACGGTAGGTCTTCATGATGGTGCGGCGGCCGTTGGCGGCGTAGCCACCGATGATCTGACCGTACTGGTTCACGTAGTTGTAGCTCGTGGACTTCGCGAGGTCCTGGACCGTGTCGGTCTGGGAAGCCGGAGCCACGAAGTCAATGAGGCCGTTCGTGACGCCAGTTACGCCCTTGGAGAACACCTTCTCACCATTGAGCGTGTTCCAGCCCTGCATCTCCGAGGTGGAGAGCACCTTGCCGTTGGACACGCCGGTCAGGAAGAAGCGGTCCATGTCGATCGCCATCGCGGCGATGACCGAAGCCGGGTACTCCTTGATGAGCTTGATGGCGCCGAGGGAGCCGTTGTTCGTCTCCAGGTCGAGGCCGGGGATAGCGATGGCGCCACCGAAGCGGTGCGTGCCAACCTTGATGATCTTCACCTGCTCG
>Ga0214917_10005028_pt1 | contig 14284 bp, 18 predicted proteins | sample LL_1208_BB_MetaG_FD_177983 | JGI IMG/M metagenome (GOLD analysis project Ga0214917, IMG submission 177983) | Freshwater microbial communities from Lake Lanier, Atlanta, Georgia, United States - LL_1208_BB | ecosystem: Environmental > Aquatic > Freshwater > Lake | place: USA: Georgia | collected... | reverse complement strand
CATCATCCGATGGATCAGCATCGACTGCCTGGTCGCTGGCGAGGAGAGGAAGGGACGATTCGAGCCAGAAGCCCGCCAAGCGGATGTCTGACTGAAACTGAGCCAGAGCCAAGGGAGCCTGGTGCCGAAGCACGCGACCGTTCTTGAGGCGGATGGAATAACTCACCCCCGCGCGAGGGGCAGACGACTGCAAGGACATGGGAACAGCCGCCATCAAGCCAGAAGAGGGTGGAGGGCAGCCGCAGGAATGAACAGGTCATCTTTACTCACCTGCTGCAGCACACCATCGCCCTTGTAGCGGTTGAGCATCTTGGTCACAGTCACCCGGGTCAGGCCGCAGAGGTCTGCCAGAGACTTGTGGGTGAGATTCATCTCTTTGAGGGAGAGCCGGTAGCCGCGGGTGCTCACCTGGCCAAAGCGGCGACCGATCCAGGCCAGTAGGGCGAGCAGCCGCTGGTCCGCGGAACGGATGCGGTTGAAGCGAAAAATCTCTTCGAGATTTTTGATCTGCTTGAGCAGTAGCTGCTCCACATCCGCTTCCGTGGGATTGAACTGCTCCACCACTACCGTGGAGATGCACTGAATTTCAACGGGCTTGAGAGCAGAGTAGGCAGCGGTGACCCAGTCACCGGGCCCCCAGACGCCAAGGGTGATCGATTCTCCCTCCTCATCCCAGGTGGAGGTGCGGATATAGCCGTCTTGAATCTGCCAGTTGAGCGTTTCAGGCAGAACGTCGTTGGGCTGAAGCGTGAGGCGGAGCGGTGCTTGGGTAGCGAGAGCGGTGGTCATGGCGGACGCAAATGGGTGAAGTCATGGCGGTGGACGGAGCCAGCGGGACGCTGGCCATGCGCATTCGGCGACAACAACAGCTCATCGAAGCCCTGCGTGATGGACCAACCATAGCACGCATACCCAATCGGTCAAACGGTGTTTATTGGTGGGTCGCTCGATTTCGGTCCGCCCGAGCCCCATCCGACCTACCCGAGCCCTAGATGAAGTACATGGCCTGGGCCTGGAGCAGGGCGTCCCTGCGCTCCACCAGCTGCTGCACCGTGGTCCCCCGCAGCAGCGTGAGCCGAGCCGCCTCCAATTCACCGGTGAGCCCATGGAGAACATCGAATTCCGGCGTCTGGCGAGCGCTGCCATCGCGGCCACCGCCATCCCCCTCCAGACAGGCCACCACGTCGGCCACAACAATCTCAGCCGGGGGCCGCGCCAGCTGATAACCGCCTTTCGGCCCGCGGATGCTGCGCAGGATCCCGCCCCGCCTCAGGCTGGTGAGCATCTGCTCGAGATAGCGGTCGGGAATGCTCTGGCGGGCAGCGATCTCCGCAACCTGCATCACGCCGCCACTGGCGTAAACCGCAGCAAGCTCGATCAGGGCCACCAGTCCGTACTCGGTCTTGGAGCTAAAGGCCACAGCAGTCCCGGGGTATGGGCTCTGGCGCGATTGTGACAGCCAACCGCAGTCGCAACGAAGCTCCCCAGGAGCTCCCGATGGATGTAACCGGAACTACACGGCACGAAACGGCGTCGCCCTAGGTTCTCCCTGTTTCCAATCGGCTTTACGTGGCTTACCTCCCGACATCCCTGTCTAGCCGGCTCGGCGCGGGTTTTGCCGTTGCCGCCCTGGCCACCGCCAGCGGTGCCAACCTGCTCGGCAACTCGGCCCTTGCCCAGGCCAAGAAAGGCTCCGCCGCCAAACCGCAGGAAATCCTGCTGGTGAGCTACGCCGTCACCAAAGCCGCCTACGACAAGATCATTCCCCAGTTCCAGTCCGACTGGAAGAAGAAGACCGGCCAGACCGTGAACGTGAAAACCAGCTACGGCGGCTCCGGCTCCCAGACCCGGGCCGTGATCGACGGCCTCGAGGCCGATGTGGTGGGTCTGGCCCTCGAGGGCGACGTGATCAAGATCCAGGAAGCGGGCCTGATTCAGCCCGGCTGGCAAAGCGAGAACCCCAACAACTCAATCATCACCAACTCCTTGGTGGCCTTCTTTGTGCGCCCCGGCAACCCCAAGAAGATCCAGACCTGGAAGGACCTCGACAACAAGGATGTCGACGTGGTGACAGCCAACCCCAAGACCTCCGGTGGCGCCCGCTGGAACTTCCTGGGCCTGTGGGGTTCCGTGACCGAGAACGGCGGTTCTGAGGCCGATGCGAAGAAGTATGTGACCACGGTCTACAAGAACGTGGACGTGCTGCCCAAGGATGCCCGCGAGGCCACCGACACCTTCGTGAAGCGCAAGAAGGGCGACGTGCTGCTCAACTACGAGAATGAGGCGATCCTGGCCAAGCGCACCGGCGAGTGGACCGTTCCCTACAAGCTTCCCAGCCCGAACGTTGTGATTGAGGGGCCGATCGCCGTGGTGGACAAGAACGTCGACAAGCACGGCACCCGCCAGGTGGCCGAGGCCTTCGCCAAGTTCCTCTACACCCCTGCGGCCCAGAAGGCCTTCGTCACCGAGGGGTTCCGGCCGGTGACCGCCGAGGGCAAGGCCTTCGCCAAAGGCAAGTTCCAATCGGTGAAGACCTTCACCGTGGCCGATTTCGGCGGCTGGGCCAAGGTGAACAAGACCTTCTTCGGCAAAGGTGGGCTCTGGGATCAGATCTTCAGCAAGAGCCGCTGAGCCCGAAGGCTCCCCCTGCCCCGGCTCCCGCGAGCCACCAGCGCCAGGACCGTAGGATAAATGCCAGTTGTCTATCGTGTTTGCGTGGTTAACGGCATCCCTGCTCCCTCTCGCCCTCGGCAGCGCGCCGGCGCCCTTGCCGCGGCGGTGGCGCTGGGGGGCATCGGGTTAAGTGGCTGCGGCGCAGAAGCTCCAACCGGCAGCGGTGGCACGGCGGCAAATGGCCAGCAGACCCTGCTGCTGGTGAGCTATGCGGTGACCAAATCCGCCTACGACCGGATCCTCCCGAAATTCCAGGCCGACTGGAAGCGCAGGACCGGCCAGGATCTTCTCGTGAAAGCGAGCTACGGCGGATCGGGCTCCCAAGCCAGGGCGGTGATCGATGGCCTTGAAGCCGACCTTGTGGGCTTGGCCCTGAGCGGCGATGTGCTCAAGATCGAACAGGCCGGCCTGATCGACAAAGGCTGGGAGCAGGAGCTGCCCAACAACAGCATCATCACCCACTCCGTGGTGGCCCTGCTCACCCGCGAGGGCAATCCCAAGGGCATCAAGACCTGGAGCGATCTCACCAAACCGGGCGTCAGCGTGGTGACGGCCAACCCCAAGACATCGGGGGGCGCCCGCTGGAATTTCCTGGCCCTGTGGGGTTCAGTGACGCAGACCGGAGGCGGAGAGGCCCAGGCCAAGGCATTCGTCTCCAAGGTGTACGGCGCGGTGGAAAGCCTGCCGAAGGACGCGCGGGAAGCCTCCGATACCTTCCTGAACCGGAAGCAGGGCGATGTGCTGTTGAACTACGAAAACGAAGCGTTTCTCGCCCAGAAGAGTGGCGAGTTGAAAGCTCCATTTCTGGTGCCGTCCCCCAACATCCTGATTGAGGGGCCGATCGCCGTGGTCGACAAGAACGTCGACAGGCACGGCACCCGCAAAGCGGCCGAAGCCTTGGCGGCCTACCTGCAATCCGATCCAGCCCAGGAGATCTTCGCCGAGGAGGGATTCCGGCCAGTGAGCCCGAGCGTGTGGACCAAGGTGAAAAACCGGTTCACCCCCGTGGCCAAGCTGTTCAAGGTGGCCGATTTCGGCGGTTGGGCCAAGGTGAACAAGACCTTCTTCGGCAACGACGGCCTCTGGGATCAACTGTTCCGCCAAGCCCGCCGCTGAGATGTGCGAACTGCTTGCCCTCAGTGCCAACACCCCCACCGACATGCGCTTCTCGTTCCGTGGCCTGGCGCGCCGGGGCGGGCAGACCGGAGAGCATGCCGATGGCTGGGGGCTGGCCAGTTTCGATCCCGCGAGTGGAGACCTGAAGATCATCCGTGAGGAATCGGCAGCCGCCTTTTCCCCCCTGGCCGCCGAGGTGGCCAACCACGACCTGAAGGCCCTCTATTCCCTGGCCCACATCCGCAAAGCCACCCAGGGAGTGGTGGCCCTGGAGAACTGCCATCCGTTTCATCGCCGTTGGTGCAACCAGGACTGGGTGTTTGCCCATAACGGCGACCTCAAGGGAGAGATCCCTACGGAGGGTGCCTACCAGGCCGTCGGCAACACCGACAGCGAAGCAGCTTTCTGCTGGATCCTGAACCAGCTCTCACAGAGGTTCAGCACCGCCGTGGAGGGGCATGCGTTGTTTCCAATCTTGAACAACTGCTCAGCGGAACTGGCTGGGCGCGGAATCTTCAACTGCCTGATCAGCAATGGTCAGTGGCTCTATGCGTTTGCCGGCACCAAGCTGCACGCCATCACTCGCAGAGCACCCTTCACCAAGGCCACGTTGGCCGATGATGACATGAGCGTGGACTTCTCAGAAGTCACGAGTGCAAGGGATGTGGTGACGATCGTGAGCACCGAACCACTCACCAGCGATGAAATCTGGCAGCCCCTCACTCCCGGCGAGTCGATGCTGTTGCAGGACGGGGAAGTGGTGGAACGTCAGCTGCCCTGCTGAACCAGCAGGCATCAGCCCAGCCCCAGCCCCCCCTCAGACCAGCCGCGATCCCCTGGCCTGCTGACGCTGCTGGGGATCGAACACCGCGGCGATGGTGCGAATCAACCAGCGGCCCGCCGTGGTGACCCGCAGCGTGCCGATGCCGCCCTGCTGGTTGAGTTGCACCAGACCATCCGCCGCCAGGGCCTGAAGCTGTTGCCACTCGCCAGCGAAGCGATCCAGCTCCACGCTCACCTGGAACTGGCACATCACCGCTTTGATGATGGCGCGACGCTCGAGCACCGCCGGATCCCGCACCTCCAGGCCCCGCTCCACTGGCAGCTGGCCCGCCTCCACGGCCCGGTAGTAGGCCTTGAGATCGCGGTGATTCTGCGCGAACAGCTGGGTGAACTGGCTGATGGCCGTGGGCCCCACCCCCAGCAGCTCCAGCTCGCCTCCGGTGGTGTACCCCTGGAAGTTGCGGTGCAGCTTGCCCTCCCGTGCCGCGATCGCCAGGCTGTCGCCGCGCAGGGCGTAGTGATCCATGCCAATGGCGTCGTAGCCGTTCGCCGTGAGCAGTTGATTGGCCGCCTCCAGCATCGTGATCCGCTCCCGCTGGCTGGGCAGATCGTCGGCCGCGATCTTGCGTTGCAAGGGCAATAGCTCCGGCAGGTAGGCAAAGGAGAACAACGAAATGCGATCCGGGCGCAACTGCCGCACCAGCTCGAGGGTGGTCTGGAAGCGCTCGGGGGTCTGCAGCGGCAGCCCGCAGATCAGATCCACGTTCACACTGTCGAAGTTGGCCTCCCGCAGCCAGTCCATGGCGCGGCGCAACTGCTCCACCGGCACCAGGCGGTTCACGGCCCGCTGCACCTCGGGATCGGCGTCCTGGATGCCAAAGCTGATGCGGTTGAAGCCCAGGCTCCGCAGCTGCAGGACATGGTCGCGGCTGAGGAACTCCGGGTTCACCTCGATCGAGGCCTCCAGATCGGGCTCCAGATCGAAGTGCTGCGCGATCAAGCCCCACAACGTCTGCGTTTCCTCGGCGTTGAGGTAGTTGGGGGTGCCCCCACCCCAATGCAATTGCGCCAGCCGCCGGCGCTGGGGCATGGCGGCGCTCACCAGCTCCAGCTCCTTGGCCAGGGCCGCCAGGTAGGGCGCCACCACCGTCGAGCCCAGCTGGGTGGTGACCCGGTTGCAGCCGCAATACCAGCAGGCATGGCGACAGAACGGCACATGCACGTACAGCGAGAGGGGATCGCTGCTGGGCTGGGCCAGCTGGGCTGCCATCTGCGCAGCCCCCACCGCCGGGCCGAAGGCCGCCGCCGTGGGGTAGCTGGTGTAGCGCGGCACCGGCTGGTCGTACTTGAGCAGCAGCTCGATCGGGCTGAGCCGAGATGGTGTGGCGATGGAGGGCATGGAAGCGATGGGAGTGGGGGTACGCGAAGGAAACCGATCAGGCCGGCGGCAGGTCGGCCAGCTCCGCCAGCAGGCGCTGGGTGGAGTGGAAGGCGAACTCGGCTTCCTCCAGCAACTCCTCCTCCTCCTGAGGGGAGAGATCGAACTGCTCAAAGGCGTCGTGAAGGGCCTGCTTGAGCTCCGCCGTCGGGCGATCGAAGGCCCAGAAGCTCAGGGCCGGCAGGCCATGGCGCTCGAGGATGGCATTGGCCTGCTGGGCCAGCTGCTGGCCGCCGGAAAGGTCACCGCCGTAGCGCACGTACACGTGGGCCATCAGGCGGTGGGGCTGCTGCTGGGCCAGCACCCGCAGCTGCTCCAGCCAGATCGCCGCCGCCGCTGAGGCGGGCGTGGGCGGCAGCTGGGCCAGGATCGACAGGTCGTGCTCGAGGGCGGCACCGCGCGCCAGCGACGACCAGGGGGAGGCCGAAGCCCCGAGGGCCGAGGCCAGCTCGGGCACCTGCTGCTCCAGCAGGGCGTAGGCGGGCTTGAGCGACCGCATCAGGGCCGCCAGCTGCAGAGGCGTGGCCTGCCCATCGAGCAGGGCCTTGGAGAACTCCATGCCCTCGGCCTGGTGGTGGGCCTTGCCGATGCGGGCATGGAGCTTGCGCACCCGCGGGCCGAAGCCCTTGCGCAGGGCGGCATCGGCCTGGTTGGCGTGATCAGAGATGGAGCCGGGGTGGGTGGTGGTCATCACAGAAGGCGAAGCAAACGCCGGCCGGCCGCCGAAGCCGCCAACAAGACCACGTTATAACGCTATCGTTGTGATGCAGTCAGATGATTGCAAAGTTGTTGCAACCCCAGCCCGCGACCCTGATCGCCATGACCACCCCCACCGACTCCCGGTTGCTCCACGTGCTGCTCGCCCCCGAGGGCCAGCTCAGCGGCGACGGCCAGCTGCGCGAACTAATCACCGAGCGGCGCGAGCGCCGCGGCCCCGATGCGCCCCTCTGGCACCTCAGCCCCGAGCTGGTGCGGGAGCTGTTCCTCGCCAGCGGCGGCCAGGAGGCCGTGGTCGCCGAGGACGAGGCCGTAATCACCTGGCTGCACCTGCGCTTCGGCGGCCGCACCAAGACCGCCGTGCTCTCGCCCGAGCTGCTGCGGCAGCGGGCCTCAGCCCTGCCGCCACGGCCACCTTCAGTTGAGGGTCACTGAGGCAGCCGCCCCCATGATCAGGCGCCGGGCCTGCTTGGGGGCGTAGCCGATGGTTTCCAGCGACTGCTGCAACAGCTCGCTGAAGCTGGCCACCAGATCGAGGGGGTCCATGCCGATGGCGCGCATGTCAGCGGTGAGTTCCTGCAGGATGGCGAGGCTGACCGGCAGGGCACGCCGGCAGATGGCCGTCACCGCCGGCTCCACCTCGGCGAAGCGGGCCTTGAGCCAGCCCTCGGCGTAGTTGAGATGCTCGGCTTCGTCGTTCAGCACCGTGGCCGTGATCGGCTGGGCATAGGAATCGGCCACGGGCAGGTAGTGGCGGTAGGCGGCCACGGCGAAGCACTCCACCACCAGCCCCTGGATCACCAGACAACCCGGCAGATCACCGCTGCGGTCGCACTCCAGAAACAGCTGATGCAGGGGCGCGAACAGCCGTTTGGCCAGCACCACGTCGGGTTTCACCCCGAGGTTGCGCCCGCAGCCGGTGAAGTCGCGGGCATGGCGCCCCTCCATCGCCCCCAGCCGGATCAACTCCTCCTGGTCTTCGGGGATGGCCTTGGCCAGCAGGCGGAAGTGGCTATCCGCCAGGCCTTCGCCCACCACCACCACACCGTTGATGCGGCTGTAGGCATCGCGGTAGGCGGGCGTGGCGGTGTCGGGCATCGTGGGGGCAGCGCTCATGCGAGGGCCTCAGCGGACGCCACCATCGGTTGGCTGAACTGGCGCAGCAGCAGGCCAGCAAAACGCACCTTCAAGCCCAGTCCCTTCAGCAACCGACCCACACCGGCCGGCTCGGCGGCGGTGGCCTTGATGGCGCGAAAGGTGTCCACCAGCTGATCGCGCAGCTCGAAATAGGTGCGTTCCTCCAGGTTGAACACCACCGGGAATGCGCGGCGGGCGGTGCGGTTGGTCTGCCGCATCACCTCTTCATCAAAGCGGCTGGGATCCATGCCCAGCAACGTGTAGAAATGGCCCCGCTCACACACCGTGAGGCTGTGGGTGAGGAACACACTCCACAGGAAGAAACGACTCAGCAGGCGCCCCCGCAGACCCTCCCGCAGCCCCGGCCAGCAGCGGATCAACATGTTGAAGATGTCGCCGTGGCGGTTCTCGTCCTGGCACCAGGGCTCGAAGAAGTCGAACAGGGGAGCGAAATCGTTCTCGGGGTGGGCCTTGAGATGGCGATCAATGAGGATGTAGCGCCAGTAGCCGATCTTCTCGGAGAGATACACCGAATACAGCACCCAGCTCAGGGGAAACCAGGTGATCGGCCGCTTGCCACTCAACGCCGGCAGATCAAGTTCAATCCCTTCGGCCACCAGGGCCCGATTGAGGAAGCCGGCATGGCGCGCCTCATCGCGGGCCATCAGGTTGAACAGGCGGCTGAGCTCCGGGCGATGGGCTTTCTGGAGCTGGCGGGAGAGCTCCTTGAACAGCAGAAAACCGGAAAATTCCGACACGCAGCTGCGCACCAGATAGCTCTCATAGGCACTCTTCTCCTCGGGATTGAGGTCCCGCAGCCGATCCAGCGGTGCCTTGCGATCGAAGTGGTCGCGGTTGTAGTCGGCCTCCATCTCATTGAGCATCGCGGTGAAGGCGGCGCGCTGGCCCTCGAGGTCGGTCTTGGCCGCTTTCTCGATTTCGGTGGTGTAGAAGCGCGGGGTGAGCAGGTCCTCGCGCAGGTGGGGAGCGGTGCTGGTCATCAGAGGGAGGAGATGGAAGTGGAAGAGGAAGTGGCAGCCCGGGCGTAGGCGATGGCATCGGGCCCGCGGCGGTGGCCGTGGAACCACTGCTGGAGGTCCATCAACCAGGGCAGGCGGGCAGCCCGCTGGGTTGCGCTCAGCTGCCAGCCAGAGGAGGCCAGCTCCGCCGCGTCGCGGTGAGCGCCCCGGTGGCCGGGGCAGAGGCAGCCGCGCTGCGCCAACCAGCGCTCCTCCAGCCGCAGGTGCAGGCGCAGGCCCCGCAGCAGCCGCATGCAGTCGCGTGTTTCGGCCTCCAGCTCCAGCCCGCTGCACTCCTGCACGGAGCGGCAGTGCCGGTCCACCAGATCGGCCAGCAGGGCTTCGAGGCGATCGTGCTGCCGTTCCAGAAGAGCCTCCTGCCGAGGCCACTCAAGCGGCAGGAGCCCCAGGGGCGGAGCGAGGGACGCGGTCGACATGGGCGCAGCGCCTGACGGCAACAACAAGATCACAGCATAACGGCATCGTGATACTGGTTGCCCGCGGTAGGGTGGAACCACAGCTCCATTCACCCGACCCGTCCCTGCCCATGGAAGCCCTGGCTGAATATTTCAAGGTGTTCTCCGAGCCCAATCGGCTGGCGGTGCTGGAGGCCCTGCGGGGCGGCCCCCTCAACGTGACAGCCGTGGTGGAGAAAACGGGCCTCAGCCAGGCCCTGGTGTCGAAGCACCTGAAGCTGCTCACCATTGCCGGGGTGGTGCAGCGCCGGCCGGAGGGCTCACTGGTGTTCTACGAGGTGAGCGATAAAACCGTGTTCAAGCTGATCGGCCAGGCCGAGAAGCTGCTGCTGGCCACCCGCCGCCAACAGCTGGATGCCCTGGCCGCCATCCTCTGATGGCCGCCCCCATCCCGGGTCCACAGACCCTCGAGGAGCTGCGCGCGGCCCTCGGCGCTGGCCAGCGCCACTTCCCGGGGTTGCGGCTGGGGGATCTCGACGGCGTGGACCTCGATCTCTCGGACTGCGACCTGAGGGGCAGCAGTTTCAAGGAGGCCCGCCTGGGCCGGGCCCGATTCCGCGGCGCCCAGCTGGAGGGCTGCTGCTTCCAGCAGGCCCTGCTCTGGGGTGCCGATCTCTCCACGGCCCAGGCCAGGCATTCCTTCTGGCATGAGGCCGACCTCACCGGCTCCCGCCTGCAGGGCGTGGAGTTTTCCGGGGCGCTGCTGCACCGCTGCTGCCTGCGGGGCGTTGTGGCCGCCGGCAGCCACTGGCGGCAGGCCCGGCTGGTGGAGGCGGATTTCCGCAGTGGGCTCGACCAGCTCACCGATCTGGGCGGGGCGGACTTCCAAGGAGCCGACCTCAGCTTCGCTCTGCTGCAGGGAGCCCAGCTGCATGGGGCCGATCTGCGGGGCGCCTGCCTCTACGGCACGGATCTGCGCAACGCCGATCTCCGCGAAGCCGACCTGCGGGGCTGCGACCTGGGGGATTGCAACCTCGGCGATGCCAACCTGGACGGGGCCCGGCAGGCGTGAGGGCCAGCGCAGCCAAGGGCCCGAGGCTCAAACGGTCTGCAGCTGTTGCAACTGGGCTTCGAGGCGCTGCTTGAGGCGGGTCTGCACCAGGGTGCAGAGGTCGTCCACCAGGTCGCTGTCGGCGTGCCAGATGGTGCGCACGCCATCGCGCTCACAGCGCACCAGGCCGGCCCGCTGCAGCTGACCCAGCTGGCGGCTGATGTGCGACTGGGAAAAACCGCTGGCCGCGATCAGGCTGGCCACATCCATGGGACCCTGCTTGAGCAGACAGAGCAGCTGCAGCCGCGCCGGCTCACTCAACAGGCGAAAGAACTGGCTGAACTCCTCCAGCAGCTGGGGGGTGGGCATGGGCCCGGAGGCACCCATGGCAACGCTGTATGACGATGAAGTCATTATGCAAGGTCCACGCTCTCCATGACCAACGGCGACTTCTGGAACCAGCGCTACGCAGAGCCGGGCTTCGCCTACGGAACGGAGCCGAACGACTTCGTGCGCCACCACGGCGCTGCCCTTCCGCCTGGCACAGCCCTCTGCATGGCAGAGGGGGAAGGTCGCAATGCCGTCTATCTGGCGTCGTTGGGCCATGCGGTGATCGCCCAGGACCTGAGCAACGTGGGACTGGGCAAGGCCAACCAGCTGGCAGCCGAGCGCGGGCTCAGCATCAAAACCCTCTGCTGCGACCTGGCGGACTACACGCCCGAGCCCGAGAGCGTCGATCTGGTGGTGGCGACCTGGATGCATCTGCCGCCCGACCTGCGCGCGGCGGTGCATCGCAAGGCGGTGAAAGCCCTGCGCCCGGGCGGCCACCTGATCCTGGAGGCCTACACACCGCGCCAGCTGGCGCTGGGCACGGGCGGCCCACCGGTGGCCGCGCTGTTGATCGAGCCCGAACAGCTGCGCAGCGAACTGGCCGGCCTGGAGTGGCTGGTGCTGCAGGAGCAGCGGCGCTGGATCGAGGAAGGGCCCTACCACCGGGGTGAGAGCGCGGTGGTGCAGGCCCTGGGCCGCAAGCCCTGCCCTGAGCCCCACCACAGGCCCGACCCCACCACCTTGCGCAACTAGCCTTTATGCGGCTATGCTCATAGCGGTTGCGAACGAATGACCATGGCGCCGCTCTCCAGCTTTTCCCTGGCCGCCGCCGCCGGTGGGGGCTCGCTGCTGATCCGCCAGCTGTTTGACGCAGCCACCGGCACCTTCACCTACCTGCTGGCGGACGTGCCCAGCCGCCAGGGGGTGCTGATCGATTCGGTGTTCGAGCAGCACCCCCGCGACCTCTCGCTAATCCGTGAACTCGGCATCGAGCTGGTGGCCTCGATCGACACCCATGCCCATGCCGACCACGTGACCGGTAGCTGGCTGATGCACGAGGCCACGGGCTGTGCCATCGGCCTGGCCGCTGTTGCCCGGGCCGAGAACGTGACCCTGCCCCTGCGCCAGGGGGATCGCGTTGCCTTCGGCAGCCGCCACCTGGAGGTGCGCAGCACCCCGGGCCACACCGATGGCTGCCTCACCTACGTGCTCGACGACCAGACCATGGCCTTCACCGGCGACGCCCTGCTGGTGCGCGGCTGCGGCCGCTGTGATTTCCAGCAGGGTGATGCCCACACCCTCTGGAGCTCGATCACCGAGCAGATCTTATCCCTGCCGGAGTCGTGCCTGCTCTACCCCGGCCACGACTACACCGGCCGCACCCTGACCTCAGTGGCCGAAGAGAAGGCCTTCAACGCCCGCCTTGGCGGTGCGGCCACCGAACGGGACTTCGTGGGTCACATGCAGGCCATGAAGCTGCCCCACCCCCACAAGATCGCCGAGGCCTTGCCGGGCAACCTGCGCTCCGGCAAGCCCCGTGAGAGCGCGGCAGAGGCCAGCTGGGCACCCGTGCAGCGCAGCTACGCCGGCCTGCCGGAACTGGCACCGGCCTGGGTGGCGGCCCACCGGCCGGCGCTCACGATCATCGATGTGCGCTCCCGTGAGGAGGCCGAGGGGCCCGATGGACGGATCGACGAGAGCCTGCTGATCCCCCTGCCGGAGCTGGAGGCCCGCGCCGCCGAAATCCCCGCCGAGAGGCCCGTGGTGGTGGTGTGCCATTCCGGCAGCCGCTCGGCGCTGGCCACCCAGCAACTGCTCAAGGCCGGGCGCCAACAGGTGGCCAACCTCCAGGGCGGCCTGGCCCGCTGGAGCGATGAGGGCTACCCGCTCGCCGGCGCCGGGGCGCCCTGAGCCAGCCACCTCTGGCGAACCTCCGTTCCACCGCCACTGTTCCAGCACCGCAGTTCCAGCACCGCTGTTCAACCGCCATCACCGCAGCCATGACCCAGCCCACCCCGCAGATCAGTGCCGACGCGCTGGCCGATCAACTGGCCGCTAAGGCCGTCACCGTGATCGACGTGCGTGAACCGATGGAATACGCCGGCGGCCACATCGCCGGCAGCCTGAATGTGCCCCTCTCGCGCATCACCCAGGCCGATCTGCCCCAGGGCCCGCTGGTGCTGGTGTGCCAGAGCGGCAACCGCAGCGCCAAAGCCCTCAGGCAGCTGCTGCAGCAGGGCCATCCCCATCCGCTCAGCGATCTGGAAGGCGGGCTCCCCCACTGGCAGCAGGCCGGCTTGCCGCTGCGCAAGCTCAAGAACGCCCCCCTGCCGCTGATGCGCCAGGTGCAGATCAGCGCCGGCTCCCTGGTGCTGCTGGGACTGATCCTCAGCAACACGGTGGCTCCGGCCTGGATCCTGCTCAGCTGGTTCGTGGGCGCGGGCCTGGTGTTTGCCGGCATCAGCGGCTTCTGCGGCATGGCCCGGCTACTGGCCGTGATGCCCTGGAACAGGGTGACCGTCTGATGGTTCTCACCAGCCTCGCCCTTCTGGCCGCCGGCGGCGCCCTGATCGGCTTTCTGCTCTCAGTGCTCGGCGCCGGTGGCTCGATCCTGCTGCTGCCGCTCCTGGTGAGCGGCGCCGCCCTTCCCACCAGGGAAGCCGTGCCGCTGTCACTGCTGGTGGTGATGCTGCTGGCCCTGGCCAACCTGGGGCCCTACCTGCGCCGCGGCCAGTTCGCCCCCAGACCGGCCCTGATCCTGGGAATCCCGGCCCTGGCCGGCAGCTGGATCGGCGGCAGCTGGGTGAAGGCCGGCTACGTTCCCGAACCCATCCAGCTGGCGGTGTTCGCCATCGCTGCCCTGGTGGCCTCCTGGCTGCTCAACCACCGGGCCCAGGGACAGACCGGCAGCGCCAGCGCCGACGAGCCCCCCAAGGCCCAGCCCCTACTCCTGGCCCTGCAGGGGGTGGTGGTGGGGCTGCTCACCGGCATTGCCGGAGTGGGCGGCGGCTTTGCGATCGTGCCCGCCCTGGTGCTGTTGGCCGGCCTGCCGATGGCTCTGGCCAGTGGCACCAGCCTGCTGCTGATCGCCGTGAATGCCTTGGTGGCCCTCGCCGCCCAGGGCCACTGGCCCGCGGCCAGCCTGCCGTTGATGCTGCCCCTGCTGGGCGGCGGCGCCATCGGTGCGCTGCTGGGGCAGCGCCTGGCCCCGCAGCTGAGCGATCGCCGCCTGCGCCAGGGCTTTTCCCTGCTGCTGATCGGCTCGGCCCTGCTCACCGGGGCAGAGGCCTGGCGGCGTCATCAGCCGCCAGAGGCCAGTCGCCTCACGGCTTGGGACACTGGTGCCAGCTCAGCCCATCGTTGGCACAACTGATCCGATGCAGCAGTCGTTCGATCTGATCGTGCTCGGCGCCGGCTCCGGCGGCCTGGCCGCCGCCAAGCGCGCCGCCAGCTACGGCGCCCGGGTGGCGATCGTGGAAGGCGACCGGGTGGGCGGCACCTGCGTGATCCGCGGCTGCGTGCCCAAGAAGCTGCTGGTGTACGGCTCGGCCTACCGGCATCTGCTGGCCGATGCCCCCAGCTACGGCTGGAGGGTGGGCGACGT
>Ga0214917_10005027_pt1 | contig 14284 bp, 13 predicted proteins | sample LL_1208_BB_MetaG_FD_177983 | JGI IMG/M metagenome (GOLD analysis project Ga0214917, IMG submission 177983) | Freshwater microbial communities from Lake Lanier, Atlanta, Georgia, United States - LL_1208_BB | ecosystem: Environmental > Aquatic > Freshwater > Lake | place: USA: Georgia | collected... | reverse complement strand
CCCACCCCAACAACGAGGCCACCCTGGAGCAGTTGGGGGGGGTGCCGCTGCTGGGCTGTCTGCCGCCCCTGCCGCGGCTGGATGCGGAGCAGCTGGCGGCGCAGTGGCGGCGCCTGGGGCTCTCCCATAGGCTCAACGCAATCACCTGAGCTCCATGGGCCGCTCGCATCTGCTGGTCAGCGCCGCCGTGGCCGCCCTCTGCGCCGGCATCCTGGTGCTGTTCACCGATCTGGAGGTGTCGGTGGTGCGCTGGTTCAGCTGCGGACCGCTGTCCACCGCATCCGCAGAGCGCACCAGCCTCTGCCAGCGCCGGCTCTGATCAGATGCCCCTGCGGGCCCGCAGGGGGCAGTGGCCGGTGATCACCGCCACGTTGTTTTCCGCCAGCTCGAGGGGCCAGCCCTGACGCATCTGGTCGTGGATCTGCTCGATCTGCAGGGCATTCCAGCCGCGGGCCTCCAGATGTACCCGCACCATTTGCCACTGGCCCTCGGCGAACACCTCGGTGCCCCCCCAGGCGCGCCCGGGCCGGGGGGCGGTGAGCTGCTCCGGCGGCAGGAAGCGGTTGGAGCGCAGCGGCTGCCGCCTGGCGTTGGGGTGGTCGAGGAACCGGGACACGGGCGGACAGGGCCATGGCGCAATCCCATGGCGTTGCCCCATGTTGACCACAACCGGCGCGATCGTCAGGGTCCCGCCAGGATCGCCGCCTCCACATCGGCGCGGCTGAAGCCATAGGGGAACTGCCGCTGCACCTCGCCGGCGGCGCCGTGCCAGCAGACGCTCAAATCCTCCACCTCCAGCTGAATGCTGGCGGTCCAACCGCCGTGTTCCAGCTGCCAGTGGCAGGAATGGGGCGCCGCCTGACGGGCCCCCAGCTCAGCCAGCCAGCGTTCTAGGGCCGGCAGGGGATGGTTGTAGAGGGGCGTCTGGGGGGGCGGCAGGGCGGTCATCCGCAGACGGCAGATCGAGCACCGTTGCAGTCTGCTGGGTGGCGGCCCACCAACTGGGGGCGGTGAACAGGGCGGCACCGCGGGCCCAGGCCAACCCCACCCCCAACACCAGGCTGAACACCACCGCCAGCGCCAGCAGCAGCAGGGCAAACCACTCCCCGCCGGAGAGGGCGCGCCGCACCGGCAGGGGCTGGGGCGGGCGAAGCCGCGCCGCCGCCGCGGCGGGCGATGCAGCATCCCGTTGCGCCTGCAGCGCCGCGTCGTAGAGGCGGCGGCGGGCCGGATCGCTAAGGATCAGGTAAGCCTGCTGCAACCGGCGGAAGGCCTCCTCCGCCTGCCCCTGGGGCAGGTCGGTGGTGTCGGGGTGGTAGCGCTTGCTCAGCCGCCGAAAGGCCTGGCGCAGGTCCTGGGGGCTGGCGTCGGGCCCGATCTGCAGCAACTCGTAGTGGTTCGGCGACGGTCCGGCGCCGGGGGCCTCGCTGCCCTGGTCGGTGACGGCCACCGGCGCTGCACCAGCTCTGCGGGATCCTAGAGACTGCGAGCCAGCCGCCCGAGGGGATGTCCGCCGCCACACCTGATGCTGCCCTCGGGGAGTCCGCCCTGTGGACCGAGCTGGGCTGGCAACCGAGCCCGGGCCAGCTGGAGCAACTGCTGGCCCTGCAGCAGCAGCTGCGGCAGTGGAACGCCCGGGTCAACCTGACGCGGCTGGTGGAGGGCGATGACTACTGGATCGCCCAGGTGTTCGACAGCCTCTGGCCCCTGCGAGACCTGCTGCTGCGGCCATCCCAGGCGCCGCTGCGCTGCATCGATGTGGGCACCGGCGGGGGCTTTCCGGGGCTGGCGGTGGCCATCGCCTGTCCGAACGCCCAGCTGACGCTGGTGGATTCGGTGGGGCGCAAGACCCAGGCCGTGCAAGCCATGGCCCAGGCCCTGGGGCTGGCGGATCGGGTGAGCCTGCGCTGCGAGCGGGTGGAACTCACCGGCCGCGACCGCAGCTGCCGCGGCGGCTTCGACCTGGCCATGGCCCGGGCCGTGGCGGCGGCGCCGGTGGTGGCCGAATACCTGGTGCCGCTGCTCAACCAGCAGGGGCAGGCGCTGCTCTACCGCGGCCAGTGGGCTGCCGCCGACCAGGCGGACCTGGAGCGCGCCCTGCAACCGCTGCGGGCCCAGCTGCGCCACAGCGACCAGCGGGAGCTGCCGGCGGGGCGCGGCCAACGCACGGCCCTGTGGGTGGAGGCCACCGGCCCATGCCCCCCCAGCTATCCGCGGGCGGTGGGGCTGCCCAGCAAATTTCCCCTCGGCCAGGGCCCCTCAGCCGGCTGATTAGCCCCCCTGGCTGAGGCGCTGCAACGGCACACCCCCCACCAGGCGGCGCAACTCCCGCAGCAGCTCGGGGATGCGATCCACCCAGGGGCTGGCCGCCAGGGCCTGGCGCAGCTCCGCTTCGCTCACGGCCTGGTCGAGGGCATCGGCATTGGCCCCTGGAAACCAATGGCTGCCGCCGCCGAGCAGGCCGTAGCGGGCGCGGGCATAGCTCTGCAGATCCCAGGCCTGCACGAGGTTGTGCAGCCACAGCAACACCGGCAGGTTGATTTCACCCGGCGTCTCTTGCCAGGGGGGCAGCCCCATTTGCCAAGTGGCCAGCCAATCGGGCCCCAGGGCCTCCAGCCGCGCCCGCTCCAACCGCCCCTGGATCGGCGGCAGCAGAGCCTCGGCCTGGGGCAGCAGCGCCACAGCGTCCATGTGGCGCTCCAGGTCGGCCGGGGTGGCGGCCCCGACACTGATGGTGTGCACCCCCGGGGCGCTGAGGCAGAAGAGGTCGTTGAACACGATCGGGTGCAGCGGCGCGCACAGCTCCAGCAGCCGCGGCGAGGGGCTGTGCAGGTGCCCACCCTTGTCGGTGGGGCTGATCACAAACACCCCCATGTCGTGGGCCTGGGCCGCCTCGATCGCCGGAAGGTTGTCCTGGCGGATGAAATACCAGTGCAGGTTCACGTAATCGAAGGCGTCGCTGGCGATCGCCTCGAGGATCAGCGGCAGCGGCCCGTGGGTGGAGAAGCCCACCGAGCCCACCCGGCCCTGGGCCTGCCAGCGGCGCACCACCTCCAGGCAGCCACCGGGCCGCAGGGTCTGATCCAGGTGCTCCGGCAGGTTGAGGCCGTGGATCGCCAGCAGGTCCACCCGCTCCACCCCGAGGCGCTCCAGGCTGGTGGCCAGCTCCGCCTCAAAGGCGGCCGCATCCGCCTGGGGCGGCACCTTGGTTTGCAGGATGCGCTCCGGGTCGGGCACCCGTTGGAGCAGGGCCCCAAGCTGCCGCTCAGAACTGCCGTAATGGCGAGCCGTTTCCACGTGGTGGAAACCCAAGGCCGCGGCCCGCTCGAGGATCTGGAGCAGGTTGGCCTGGCTGTCGGCGCTGATCCGATCGGCGGGCAGATCGCTCCAGCTCTGCTGAAACCGCATCCCCCCCAGGGAGAGCAGCGGCATCGGCAGCTCGGTGCGGCCGAAACGGCGAACGGGCAGCACCGCCATCAGTGGGGGGCCCCGGCACGGGGCAGGGTGCGGCGCGGCCGGGCCGGGGTGGGCAGCCCCAGCGGCAACAGCTCCTGTTGGCGGCTCTGCTCCTCCAGCTCCGGCAGCTGCTCGTAGCTCACCCAATGGATGCAATCCACCGGGCAGGTGTCGATCGCCTCCTGAATCCGCTCCGTGCTGTCGCCGTCCTGGCGAATGGCGCGGGAACGGCCCCAGTCGGGTTCCACCACGAAGGTGTTAGCGGCCACATTGGCGCAATAACGGCAGCCGATGCACACGGCTTCGTCCACCCACACCGCCTTCTGACGCAGGGCGCCCCCCAGCACCGGTTCGCGGCCACTGGTGGCGGGGCCGGCGGCGGCCGGAGCGCTGAAGGCAAGCCCTGGATTGATCACCATGGGCGCCGCCAGGGGGTCGCTGGTGTCAGCCGTCCCAGCGGCTCACCACCAGCTCAATCGAGCCGTCGGCGCCCTGGCGCTGCTCCATCACCTGGTAACCCTCCTCCTGGGAGGCTGCCAGGATGCTGCGCAGGGCGTACTGCTGGGTGAGCTTGGCCAGGAAGCGCTCCACCGGGATCGGCTGCTTCCAAAGGTCGAGGTCGGTGACCAGCTCGTAGCTGCCGCTGCTGGCGTTCCAGCGGAAACCTAGGTCGGTGCCTTCAGGGCAGGCCACCGCCAGATCGGCCAGCACGGTCTGGCCGCGGTAGCCGCGCACGGGCTGCTCGCGGTCGCTGGGGTCGTGGCCCAGGTCGCGCAGGGCGGCCACCAGGGCCGTGCGATCACGCAGTTCCGTCTTGACGGTGCTGAAGTGCGACATCAGGTGACCGGGGTGGAGAGGGTCTGCTCGGGGTTCACCGTGGCGGCCTGGCCCTGGTAGGCCTCGGCGGTGGGCTGGCGCTGCTGGACGCTGCCCAGGCGCGCCTCGATTCGCTCGGTGAGCTGTTCACAGCCATCGCCGCGGACGCCGTTCACGAGCTCCTCCACGCGGCCATCCGGACGGATCCGAAAGCTGATGGTGTGCTGGGGCATCCCGGCAGTGGTCGGGTCGTCGGATGCTAACCGTGTGATGCCGGGGGTGGCGGTTTAGGCCAGGAGGCCCTCATCCACCAGGGTCTGCAGCCGCTCCAGCACCAGCGGATCCTCCAATTGCTCCAGGGCCAGGCGGGCCTCATCCCGCACCGCCAGGTCGCCGTCCTGGAGCATGGCCGCCAGCAGCGCCTCCACCACCTCCCGCTGGCGGGGCTCCACCAGGTCGCCGTAGAGACGCCCGAGCGACCAGGCGCTGTTGCTGCGCACCGCCGCTTCGCTGTCGATGCGCAACGCCAGCAACAACTGGCCCGCCGCCTGGTCGGCCTTGGCCAAGCCGGTGGCGCCGGCGTCAGCCAGGGCACTGGCGGCCCAGAGCCGCACCGCGGCGATGTCGGTTTCCAGGGCCCGGATCAGGGGGTTCATCACCGGTGCATCCGGGTAGCTGCTCAGGCTCCAGGCCACCGCCTTGCGCACGTAGCCGTTGCTGTCGTTCTGGAGCAGGGCCAACAACGGGGTGATGGCCTGCAGATCGGGGTTGCGCCCCAGGGCATACACCGCACTCATGCGCAGGATCGGGCAGCTGGCCTGCAACAGCGGCAGCAGCAGGGCCGGGGCACGCGGATCGCGATGTTCACAGAAAATCCGCAGCCCCTGCATGCACGCCTCATGGCTGCCCTTGAGCAGCTGCAGGCCGAGGTCGCATTCCGCCGCCACATCGGCGGCCGCCGCCTCCGCCGCTTCCAGCTCATCGAGCGGATCCCCGAGCAGCTCCTCCGCCAGCTCCCGGGCGAGCATCTCCGGATCGAGCGCCAACTCGGCCGGGCTCTGGGAAAACTCTGGGTACGGGCCAGTCATGGGCCGATCGTAAAAGCCGGCAGCGGCTTCAACCGCAATCCGGCGGCGGGTGCCACTCAGTTGATCGGCGCCGGGGCGGCCATGTCGCCCGGCAGCCAGATGCGGGCACTCACGGCAAACAGGGCCAAGCCGAACAGCAGCACGATGGCGGCCGGCAACAGGGTGGAGCGAAAAAACTGCACGGGCCACAGCGGCGGTGCCCCCAGTTTGACGCGCCTAGCCTGCGGCCGACTCCGCGCCCCAGCCAGCGTCCATGCCCCACCCGCAGCGCCCCTCCGGCGACCCGGCCCAGGCCCGCTGGCGGCGGCTGGGGGCAATCAGCGCCGAGGGCTTCGCCAGCGGTGCCCCCAACACCGGCCTGGGGGAGGTGCTGCCCATCTGGTTGGCCACCCATGGGGTGCCCGTGGAGTTGATCGGGCTGCTGCCCCTGGCGGGGCTGCCCTACGCCATCAAGGCCCTGTGGGCTCCGCTGCTGGATCGCTGGCCGATCCCCTGGCCCGACCGGCGGCGGGGCTGGATCGCGCTGCTGCAGCTGCTGCTGGCCCTGGGCATCGGCAGCCTGGCGCTGCTGCGCCCCAGCACCGACCCCCACACCCTGGCGGCCATCGGCCTGGTGGCGCTGCTGGTGGCGGTGCTGAGCGCCACCCAGGACATCGTGATCGACGCCTACCGCACCGACCTGCTGCCCCAGCAGGAACGGGGTGCCGGGGCCGCCGCCAATTCCCTGGGGTTCCGCGGCGGCACCTTGATCCTGGGGTCGGGGGCGCTGCTGATCGCCGGCAGCGCCGGCTATCCCCTGGCCTTCGGCTTCGCCGCAGGGCTGCTGGTGCTGATGATCCCCTGCACCCTGGCGGCGCCGAGCCTGCCCCCCCTGGCCCAACCGGTGACCAACCTGCGCCAGGCGGTGGTGGGCCCCCTGCGCGACTTCCTGGCCCGCACCGGCGGCAAGCGGGCGCTGCAGATCCTGGCGCTGGTGCTGCTCTACCGGCTGCCGGATGGCCTGCTGGCCCCCATGGGCGGCCCCTTCCTGGTGGCCGCGGGCCTCAGCGAGGGCCAGATCGGGCTGTTGAAATCCGCCCTGGGGGTGGTGGCCACGATGGTGGGGGTGGTGCTGGGGGGCGCCCTGTTCGGCCGGCTGGGCATGAACCGCAGCCTCTGGCTGTTCGGCATCGCCGGCGCCAGCGGCAACCTGGCCTACTGGCTGGTGGCCCGGGCCGGGGTGAGCTCCCTGGAGCAGGTGGCGGGGGCGGTGCTGCTGGAGAACCTCTCCAGCGGGCTGGTGGGCACCGCCTTCGTGGCGCTGCTGATGAGCCTGTGCAACCCGCGCTTCTCCGCCACCCAATACGCCCTGCTCTCCGGGGTGTACGCCATCAGCAGCAAGGTGCTGGCGGCCCCCTCCGGCCTGCTGGTGAAGCTGCTGGGCTGGGACCACTTCTTCCTGCTGTCGGCGGCGGCCGCCGTGCCGGCGTTTCTGTTGATGGTGGTGGTCACCCCCTGGGGCGAAGACCAGGCCCGCGGCGCCTACCCGGGCGACTCAATCGGCGACTGAGCGGGGGCCTGTGCGGGCTGGAGGCTGCCCTCCAGGCGCCGGCGCAACTGGCCGCAGGCGGCATCGGCATCGAGGCCGCGGCTGGCGCGCACGCTCACGGCCACGTGCTGTTCCTGCAGGCTGCGGCGGAACGCCTCCACCGCCGCGGGAGTGGGGCGCTGGAACTCCTCCTCGGCGATGGGGTTGTAGGGGATCAGGTTCACGTGGCTCTGGAAGCCGCGCAGCAGCTGAGCCAGCGCCTTGGCATGGCGGGGTTGGTCGTTGAGGCCCCCCAGCAGGATGTACTCGAAGCTCACGCGGCGGCCGGTGATCGCCACGTAGCGGCGGCAGTCGTCGAGCAGGGCCTCGATCGGATAGGCGTGGGCCGTGGGGATCAGCTGCTCCCGCAGGGCCTGGTCGGGGGCGTGCAGGCTCACGGCCAGGGTGAACTGGGCGCGGCCGAGCCGCTGCAGGGCCAACTCGGCGAGCTGGGGCAGGGTGCGGGCCACCCCCACGGTGCTCACGGTGATCTGGCGCTGGGCCATGCCCAGGTCGGTGCAGAGGCAATCGATCGCCGCCAGCACCGCCTCGATGTTGAGCAACGGCTCGCCCATGCCCATGAACACCACGTGGCTGGGGCGCTGCTCCATCGCCTCGCGCACGCTGAGCACCTGGTCGACGATTTCGTGCACCGCCAGGGAGCGCTGCAGCCCCCCCTTGCCGGTGGCGCAAAAGCGGCAGGCCATGGGGCAACCCACCTGGCTGCTCACGCACACGGTGAGGCGCCCCTCGGCGGGAATGCCCACGGTTTCCAGGCTGAGGCCATCGTGGGTGCCCAGCAGCAACTTGGTGGTGCCGTCGCGGGCCACGCTGCGGTGCAGCTCGCGCGACCGGCCGATCCAGTCGGCGGCGCCGGCGGGGGGCTCGCCCGCCAGCTGCTCACGGAACGCCTTGGGCAACACCGACACCTGGTCGAGGCTGCGGGCCCCCTTGGCGTAGAGCCAGTCGTGCAATTGCCTTCCGCGGAAGGCGGCCTGCCCGTGCTGCTCAGCCCACTGCTCCAGGGCCGAGCGGCCCATCCCCAGCAGGGGAGCGGCCATCAGGGCCAGACCAGCAGGCCATGGCCCAGCTGCACCTCCGCCACCAGCAGGGCAATGAAGCCGAGCATGGCCACGCGCCCGTTGAGGCGCTCGGTGTGGGTGTGGAAGCCGTAGCGGGGCAGACGCCGCTGCGGCACGAGCTTGGGCTGGATCATGGCGCTGGGGTCGTTCGCAACGATGCTGGCGGGTCAGGTCAGGCGGTGGTGAGCGGGGTCACTCGTCGGTGAGCAGACCCTCCTCCTGCAGACCCTCGAGGGCGTCGGGGTCGGCGATCAGCTCCTCCTCCATCACCTCATCGAGGCTGGGGCGGGTGAAGGCGGCCAAGTTGCTGGCGGCCGCTTCGATGCCGTGGCGGCTGCGGGTGGCCTCCAGATCGGCATCGGAGGGATCGTCGAGCAGGGCACCGGCGGTGCTGGCCGATGGGGCGGCCGGCATGTCCACGGTGTAATCGGGCCGCAGGTTCTGCATGCGGCGGTAGCCACCGCCGTCCTCATCGAGAATGTCGGGGTGGGGTCCCGCCTCAGCCCGCAGCTCCTCTTCGAAGCCACTGAAGCCAGTGCCGGCGGGGATCAGGCGACCAATGATCACGTTCTCCTTCAGGCCGCGCAGCCAGTCGCTCTTGCCCTCGATGGCCGCCTCGGTGAGCACCCGCGTGGTCTCCTGGAAGGAGGCGGCGGAGATGAAGCTGTCGGTGTTGAGCGACGCCTTGGTGATGCCCAGCAGCACCGGGGTGAACTCGGCGGGGGCACCGCCGGTGATCGCCATGGCGCTGTTCACCTGCTCCACCTGACGCAGCTCGATCAGCTCGCCGGGCAGCAGGGTGGTGTCGCCGGCATCCTCAATGCGCACCTTGCTGGTCATCTGCCGCACGATCACCTCGATGTGCTTGTCGTCGATGGTGACGCCCTGCGACTTGTAGACGTTCTGCACTTCCTGCACGAGGCGGAACTGCAGCTTGGAGATGGCCTCCTGGGCCGCCTCGAGGGTGGGCTTGCGGCTGCGCAGGTCTTCGAAGAAGCACTCCAGCAGCTCGTGGGGGTTGATCGGACCGTCGGTGAGCAGTTCACCGGCGCTCACCTGCTGGCTGTCGCTCACCATCACGTTGCGGCCCAGCAGGATCGGGTACTCGCTGATGGCGTCGTCGGCTTCGATCACCGTCACGGTGACGGAGTCGTCGTCCTCGCCCTGCTTGATCTCCACGGTGCCGCTCTTGCGGCAGAGCACCGCCGATTCCCGCGGACGGCGGGCCTCCAGCAGCTCCTCAATGCGGGGCAGACCCTGCACGATGTCACCGGTCTTCTGGCGCTCAAACACGAGCAGGGCCAGGGAGTCGCCCCGTTGCACCAGCTCGCCGTCGCGCACGTGCAGCACCGAATCGGGCGACACCATGTAGGGGCGGCCCATGCGGATGGTGACCGTGTTGCCGGAGACGGTTTCCACCTGGCCGCAGCAGGGGGCATCCACCCCCTTGGCCAGCTGGTCGCCATCGACGATGCGCTGCCCTTCCTGAACGGTGGGCTTGGCGGAGCCGAGGTCGATGCGGCGGGTGTCGCTGGCGCGCTCCACGATCAGACGGCGGATCGGTTCGCCCTCCACACCGTCGGGCAGGGCCAGCACGCCGTCCTCCTTGCAGAGGATCTGGGTGGTGGCCACCACATCACCGGCCTTAACGCTGTCGCCGTCGTTGACGGCCAGCTCGGTGTGGGTGGAGCCGTGGCTGGCGTCGGAGAGGGTGTCGCGGCGCACCAGCAGGCTCTCGAGGATCACCAGTTGCAGGCGGTCGATCGTCTTGGCGCGCTTGTCGGGAACCGACTCCACATCCACCGTCATCTGGGGGGTTGTGTCGTGGGTTTCGAGGATCAGCTGCGTCTTGAGCAGCTCCACCCCCTCCACGCTCTTGATCAATTCGCCGTCCTTGAAGGCCAGGCGCTGGGTGGCCTTGAGGCTGAGGCTGGGGCCGTTGGCCTGCTTGATGCTGCCCAGTTCGGGCAGGTGGGCCTCATCGGGAATGCGGTATTCCTCCACCGGGCGCAGCAGCAGGGCACCGCCCTCGGGGGTGTCCACGGCTTCCACGAACACCATGGCGTCAGCCTTGAGCCCCTTGGCGATCTCCTCACCGGGGTTCACCATCTTGCCGTCGCTGTAACGGCTGAGGGTCTTGGCGTCAGCCACCTGGTGCAGCTTGCCGGAGCGCACGATGATCTCGCGCAGGATGTCGTTCTTCTGGGTCACCGACACGATGCCGGCGGTCTGGCTGAAGATGTCCTTCACCACCTCAGTGCCGGCCTCGATCCACTGGCCGTCCTCGATCATCAACAGGGAGATGTCCTTGTTGATCTCGTGGGTTTCCTGCGGGATCCAAAGCAGGGTGCCGCCCTTGCTCACCTCGTAGCCGTTCTTGGCGCTGCGGGCCTTCTTGATGGACAGACCCGGGGCGTACTTGACGGTGCCGCCGGTCTGGGTGCGGAAGCGGTCGTCCGCCAGCTCGGCGATCACCTCACCGTTGCTGATCTTGGTGCCCGGGTGGGTGTTGAGGCGGTAGCGGATGTTGTCCTTGCCCTCCAGGTGCCAGAGCTCACCGGAGTGGGTGGATTCACCCACGAGCTTGCAGTCCTTGAGGGTGAGGCTGGTGGTGACGATCTGCACTTCGCGGGAATCGCCGGCGCTCTCGCGCAGGCGTACGGCGCCGCCGTACTCACTCACCAGACGGCTTTCGGCCAGCACCTCACCGGTGCTGACGGACTTGTTGCCCTTCACCACCGGCTGGGCGTTGGGGGGCAGGTTGTAGACGTCGCCGCTGTACACCCACAGGCGGCCGAGGCGCTGGGCCTTGAGGGTGATGTTGCCCTGGCGGTCGGTGACCTCCTTGGGCTGGATCACGTCCTCGTAGCGCACCTGGCCGGCCAGGTCGCAGATCACGTCCTTGGTGGCCTTCTCCACGCTCTTCTTCACGGCGGCGCCGGAAGAGATCTGGGCCAGCATCACGTCGGCGGCGGTGTCCGCACCGGCATCCACGAACAGGATCGAACCGGAGGTGATCGCCAACTTCTGGGGCTTGCCGCTGCCGCTGGGCTTCACCGTGAGGGTGAAGTCGGTTTCAGCGATTTGGGCCTCCACACCGTGGGGGGTGCGGTAGGGGCGCACGCGGGCCTTGCTGTCGAATTCGACCGCACCGGCCACCTGGGAGCGCACCACGCCGGTTTCGGCGGTGGACACACCACCGGTGTGGAAGGTGCGCATGGTGAGCTGGGTGCCGGGCTCACCGATCGACTGGGCGGCCACGATGCCGACGGCCTCGCCCAGGTCGACCAGTTCGTTGTGGGCCAGGGCCCAGCCGTAGCACTTGCGGCACACCGAACGGGCGGCTTCGCAGGTGAGCGGCGAGCGCACCACCACGGTCTTGACGCCGGCGGCTTCGATGCGGGCGGTGGTGGGGGCATCGATCTCGCCATCGCGGTCGACGATCACCGAACCATCGGCGTCGAGCACCGGCTCGGCGGCCAGGCGGCCCACCAGCTTGGCGGCGAAACGGCCCTTGTCATCGGCGTCGATGGGGATGCCGCGGCTGGTGCCGCAGTCGTCCTCACGCACGATCACGTCCTGGGCCACGTCCACCAGACGGCGGGTCAGGTAGCCGGAGTCGGCGGTGCGCAGGGCGGTGTCCACCAGACCCTTGCGGGCGCCGTAGGAGGAGATCACGTATTCGGTGACCGTAAGACCCTCACGGAAATTGGTGCGGATCGGAAGGTCGATGATTTCGCCCTGGGGGTTGGCCATCAGGCCGCGCATGCCCACCAGCTGACGCACCTGGGACATGTTCCCCCGGGCGCCGGAGTTGGCCATCATCCAGACCGAGTTGAGCGGGTCGTTGTCGTTGAAGTTCTTCTTGACCTCTTCCACCAGACGCTCGTTGGTCTCGGTCCAGGTGTCGATCACCTTGGTGTGGCGTTCCACCTCGGTGATCTCACCGAGGCGGTAGCGCTCCTCGGTGTCGGTGATCTGCTGCTCGGCCTCCTCCAGCAGGCGGGCCTTCTCACCGGGGATGCGCAGGTCGTCCACGGAGATCGACACGGCGGCCTGGGTGGCGTAGTGGAAGCCCAGGTCCTTCAGTTCGTCCGCCATCGAGGCGGTGGCGGCGGTGCCGTGGTTCTTGTAGGCCCACGCCATCAGATTCCGCAGCTGTTTCTTGTCGATCGTGCGGTTGCGGAACGGCGGGGCCGCCTTGCTCAGGGGAGCGGTGGCGCCGAGCACCGGTGCGGCGGTTTCCTCAGCAGCGGCCTTCTTGCTGCTCTTCTTGCTGGTTTTCTTGGCGGGAGTGGCGGTCATGGCTGCGCGCGAACAGGGATGGGATTAGGGGGTACGAGTTCGGATCTCAGGCGGCTGCCACCGCGTCGATGATCGTGCTGTTCATCACCACACGGCCCACGGTGGTGAGCAGATAGCGGCTGATCAGGGCACCGTCGTCGTCGAGGCGGTCGCGGCGGTAGGCCCACTGCTCGATGCGGGTGCCATCGCTGAGGGTCTCGGTCTTCACCGGCTCCTTGCCCTCGTCTTCGCTGTCCACCTCGCCGTTGAAGCGCACCCACACCCAGTCGTGCATGGTGAGGTGCTTCTCCTCGAAGGCGCTGAGCACATCGCGCAGGCCGGCGAAGGTGCGGCTGCGGTCGCCGAACTCCGGCTTGGCGCTGCCGGGCTGCACGGCGGTGAGGTAGTAGGCGCCGAGCACCATGTCCTGCGACGGGGTGATGATCGGCTCACCGGTGGCCGGCGACAGGATGTTGTTGCTGGCCAGCATCAGCATGCGGGCCTCGGTCTGGGCTTCGATCGCCAGGGGCACGTGCACGGCCATCTGGTCACCGTCGAAGTCGGCGTTGAAGGCGGGGCACACCAGCGGGTGCAGCTGGATGGCGCGACCATCCACCAGCTTGGGCTCGAAAGCCTGAATGCCGAGGCGGTGCAGCGTCGGGGCGCGGTTGAGCAGGATCGGGTGCCCTTCGATCACCTCCTGCAGCACCTGCATCACCTCATCGTCGGCGCGCTGGATCAGCTTTTTGGCGGCCTTGATGTTGTTGACGATGTTCTGGCGGATCAGGCGGTGGATCACAAACGGCTGGAACAGCTCGATCGCCATCTCCTTGGGCAGACCGCACTGGTGCATCTTCAGCTTCGGACCCACCACGATCACGGAACGACCGGAGTAGTCGACCCGCTTGCCCAGCAGGTTTTGGCGGAAGCGGCCCTGCTTGCCCTCGATGATGTCGCTGAGCGACTTGAGCGGGCGGTTGTTGGCGCCCACCACGGTGCGGCCGCGGCGGCCGTTGTCGATCAGGGCGTCAACGGCCTCCTGCAGCATCCGCTTTTCGTTGCGGACGATGATTTCGGGGGCGAGGATCTCCTGCAACCGCGCCAAGCGGTTGTTGCGGTTGATCACCCGCCGGTAGAGGTCGTTGAGGTCGGAGGTGGCGAAGCGGCCGCCGTCCAGTTGCACCATCGGGCGCAGATCCGGCGGGATCACGGGGATCACATCCAGCACCATCCACTCGGGGCGGGCGCTGGTGGCGATGAAGTTGTCGATCACGCGCAGGCGCTTGATCAGCTTGGCCCGCTTCTGGCCCTTGGAGCCGGCGATCTCCTCGCGCAGCTGCTCGGCCACCACCGGCAGGTCGAGGTCCTCGAGCAGCTGCTTGAGGGCTTCGGCACCGATGCCCACGGTGGGCTCGTTCTCAATCTCGGAGTCTTCGGCGTAGATCTCGTCTTCGATCTCCAGCCACTCGTCTTCGGTGAGCAGCTGCTTGTAGGTGAGGTCCTTGTGGTCGCCCGGATCGAGCACCACGTAGCAGTTGAAGTAGACGATCTGCTCCACATCCCGCAGGGGCATGTCCAGCAGGATGGCCACGTAGCTGGGGATCCCCTTCAGGTACCAAACGTGGGACACGGGGGCCGCCAGCTTGATGAAGCCCATGCGGTGGCGCCGCACCCGGCTCTCGGTGACCTCCACGCCGCAGCGCTCGCAGACGATGCCGCGGTGCCGCACCCGCTTGTACTTGCCGCAGTGGCACTCCCAGTCCTTGGAGGGACCGAAGATCTTTTCGCAGAACAGCCCGTCCATTTCGGGCTTGAGCGTGCGGTAGTTGATGGTTTCGGGTTTGGTGACCTCACCCACCACCTGACCGTTGGGCAGCGTGCGCTGGCCCCACTGCATGATCCGCTCGGGCGAAGCCAGCGTGATCTTGACGTAGTCGAAGTGGTTCTCGGTGCGGAGATTGCTGTTGGTCATGGCCGTGGAGCGCGCGGAT
>Ga0214917_10005026_pt1 | contig 14287 bp, 15 predicted proteins | sample LL_1208_BB_MetaG_FD_177983 | JGI IMG/M metagenome (GOLD analysis project Ga0214917, IMG submission 177983) | Freshwater microbial communities from Lake Lanier, Atlanta, Georgia, United States - LL_1208_BB | ecosystem: Environmental > Aquatic > Freshwater > Lake | place: USA: Georgia | collected... | reverse complement strand
GACGCCCGGCGTTCGTCGCCTTGCGAGGTAACGAGGCGTGTATCGTTTTCGGATGGATCAAAAGAACGTCACCCGCTGCACAGGGCCAGACATCTTTCGGCGCATCGGGTTGGGCCACGCGACGCTCGAGATGGCTCCATGGGATGTGTTCGTTGACGAAGGCGTTCGGATCGGACATCGGCGAGTGATAGCGCCAAGGATCGAGATTCGAGCCGCGCAGCGTGACGATGGGTGCATCGTCCAGCGTCACGTCGGTCAATGCCACCCAGAATGACGGCATCATCGCGCCACGAAACGGGAAAGTACATTCGTCGTTGTGCCACGGCGTTGCCGACTCGGGACTCGATCCCCATTTCAAGAAAGTCGCGTCCATCCAAAAGCGCACATGCCGCGCGCCCATCAAGCGCGCGACTAGCTCGGCAGCCACACTGTCGTACAACCAATCCCTCAGAGCGGGCACGTGTTGCGCGAAGTTCCGCAGCTGTAACTGTCCCTCGCCTCGATGTACGGTCGGCGGATTTTGATGTTTTGCCCCCGAGGCACAGGCATCGAACACCGCAGTGCCGAACGCTTCCGCGGCGGCGTCGATCGCCTGCGTCAAACGTGCGCAGGTCGCGGCGTCGAACACTCCGCGGACGTGTACGCACCCCTCGGACGCGTAACGCGCAACGTGTTCCCGATCGATCAACTCCTCGATACGACTCACTCGTTCACTCCAAAGGATCGTGCGCGTCGGGCATCAATGCAACCGGATGATGCAGCGCCTTGAACGTCGCATCGCGGGGATGATGATCCCATCGCAAGGTCAACGGTACGTTGGTGAAATGTACCCCGATGTTGATGATCCACAGCACGATCAGCGCGACGTAGGTCGCCATCGCAAAACTAGATTCATCGACGCCCGCTAAGTCGAAGCCCCACCAACATTGCCAAAGCCGCCACGGCAGATACAAGCACGGCACGATCACCCAAATCGCACTTCGCCAACGCTTCCAGACGAAGATCTCGGTCGCCACTTGCGCGAACAACATGACGAGATATGCGCCGAGGCCGACGGCAATGTTGGCATCGGCCTCGGTGGCGATCGCCCACGCGAGCGTGACGGCCGGCCACAACAAGCCCACGAGCCAGATCACCACCAGCCAAACTTTGAACCACAGCGGCGGCGGTCGCGGGCCCGGGAACGGCGCACTACCGGCAACACGCCGCGCACCGATCCACACGTAGAGACTCGCGATTGCAAAGAAAGCGATATTCTGTGCCAGCGCCGCAGCCAGTGGATTCATGACTATGCCCAAAGACCTGATCCCCAAAGGATACGCCAGAACGCGCGACGGGCAGGTGCATTACCGTCGGCTCGGCGCCGGCTCCGTGACATTTTTGCTCATACACTGGTTACCCCTCTCCTCGCGCATGTACGCCGCGCTGATGCCGCTGCTCGCGGCCCGCGGATTCGATGTACTCGCCGTCGATCTGCTCGGTTACGGGCGCTCGGATCCCCGACCTACGAATTGGTCCATGACGGCGTGGGCGGATAACTTGGCGGAAGTTTTGACCGAACTCGGCTGCGATACGGTGGTCGCACTCGGTGGACACAGCGGCGCCTGCGTCGCCGCCGAATTGGCAGTGCGCCACCGGCAGCGGGTCACGCGCGTGATTCTGGATGGCTGCCCGCTGCCCACACCCGAACTACGCGCGACGTTTCGTTCCATGAAAGCCGCTCAACGACCGACGCCGCAGCCGGATCGTAGCCATGAATCGCTGGTGTTCAACACCGTACGCACGACCTACGAGCATTATCTGCCGGGTTTCACGGTGACGGCGGAGAACCTCGAGCGACTATGGCCGGCGATGATCGATTATCTAGAGACCGATTTCGTTTCGTCGGCACCGATCTCGGCCGATTACGATCTCGCCGCCACGCTCACGCAAATCACTCAACCTTTGACGCTGTTGTCGGCGGAGACCGACACGCTGTTTCCGACTTTCGGTGTTGCACGCCAGCTCGTGCCCGACGCACGCGCACGTTTGTTTACAAGCGATCATCCGTTGCACGACATCAGTCGTACGATGGAATACTGCGAGGCGATTTTAGACTAGCGCAAGCGCGCGATCAGCGTCAGCGCGACGACCGCCATCAACACGGGCGGAATCCACGCAAACAACAACGGGCTGTAGCCGAAGACGCGCACGCTGCTTTCGAGCAAGTTCTGCAGCATGAAGAACGCCAGCCCGAGCACCAACCCGGTGCCGATCCAAGAACCCGTACTCGCCGAACGTAGCGATCCGAATACGAACGGGAATGCGAGCAACACGGAAAAGAACGCGGCGACGATGCGGGCGATACGCGACCACATCACGTAGCGTGCCTCGCGGGCATCGAGACCGTTGTCCTGTAAATGGCTGATCACCCGCCACAACGTCACGGTCGACAACTGACTCGGTTCCGATGCTGCGATGCCGAGAAACTCCGCGCCGATTTTCGAAGTGATCACGCGATTCGGCGCTCGGATCGCCTCGACTCGTTCACCGTCGAAGCGCGATTCGGCGAACGGCTCCAACGACCAGCGTCCCGTACCATCGGCGCGGGCCGTCACGGCTCGCCCGATCGAGCGCAGCGCATTATCCGGGCCGAGTTCGAACAACATCATGCCGCCGAACTGCGCTTTGCCGGTTTGTCGCTCGACGGTCAGGATCACGTTCCCGTCGCGCGCCCAGGACTCGTGCGAGCCCCCCAAATCGACGTTGGGAAATTTCGCAAACGCTTTGGCCTGGCGGGCGAGTTGCACCGCGGGCGGCGCCACGAGCTCGGTCATCGTGAAACCGAACAACATCAGCAACACGCCAGACGACATCACCGCTCGGGCGAGTCGCCATGGCGAGAAACCCGCGGTTCGCAACACCGTCAACTCACTGCCCCGTGCCAAATTACCGAGCGCGAGCAAGGCACCGATGAGCGCGGTGATCGGTAGCAGCTCCCAGACCTGTTGCGGCAGGTTCAAACAGACGAACAGCAACGCATCGGCCGTCGTGTAGCGACCAATACCGATGTCGTCTTGTTGCTCCATGAACAGAAACAATCCACCGAGCACGAGCACGATGGCGCCGACGAGGCCCACGCCACGCAGAATCGTGCCGATGATGTAGCGGTCTACCGTCTTGATCATGTGCCAGGGATTTTGCGCTTTTTCGCAAGGCGCTGCGACTTTCCCTTAGCGCGCGAAGCGCGCCACCGCACCGTGATCCGGACGGCATCGGGCTAACGTCGTTGCGCAAAACCTCCATCGAAACGGTGCCGGAGTCGAAGCGATGCGTAGACCGAAATTGCTCCTATCTTCCCTCCTCGTAGCCTGCGTCCTCACCGCCTGCCGCTTCGACTCTACCGATACGGCCACACCGACGCCCGGCAGTGGCTTGACGATCGATCTCACCGATGCGCCAGTCGACGATGCGCTCGAAGTCGTCGTGGTCTTTACGGGTATCGAAGTACAACCGGAAGCCGGTGGTCCGCCGATCGTCATCGATCTGCCGTCTCCGAAATCGATCGATCTTTTGAAATACCGCAACGGCGCGACTGCTAACCTCGTCGCTGGCGCGAACGTGCCCGCCGGTCGTTACCTTTGGCTGCGACTCATGCTGCGTGCCGAGCAAAATTTACAGAGCGGCTCGTACATTCGTCTGCTCGACGGTCGGCAATTTCCACTCTACATCCCGAGCGGCAGCGAAACCGGACTCAAACTCGTACGTGGCTTCACGGTGGCGCAAGGCGCGATCACAAAACTTTTGATCGACTTCGACTTGCGGAAATCTTTGGTGGCGCCACCCGGACAGCAGCCGAACTGGTTCTTGAAGCCCGCCTTGCGTCTGATCGACGAATTGCAGGTGGGAACGGTGAGCGGCACGGTAGACTTATCGGCGCTGGCGACCGCAACGGGCGCCACGACGGCAACCTGCAAAGCGGGCATTTACGTCTTCAACGGTGCAAACGCCACACCCGACGACATGGACGGCAAGGCGTCGGACGGTGCCGATCCGATCGTCTACTTCCCCGTCACACCAGCGGCCGGCGGCAGCACCGCAACCTATTCCATTCCGCTGCTCGAGGTCGGCGCGTACACGATCGCAGCCACGTGCCAATTCGACGTCGATGCGGATCCTAGCGTCAGCGAATACGATCCGACCGCGACGGCACCGGCGCCCGGCGCACCTACACCGCCCGGATATCAGACCATGAAATTCGCGACGCGCAACGCGAGCATCACCAACGGTGGCACGACGACCGTCAATTTGCCCTGACCGGCGCGCACGCGCGCGGCATCGAACGCGCTAACATCGACCCCTGCACTCAAAGGGGGGATCGGGTTGACTTCGAAGCATGCCGTCACGCTGCTATTGATCGGCGCGTATTTTTTGCTCGTGCTCGTCAGCCTGCGGCGTCGAGGCCGAGAAATCTCGGGGCCTTGGTGGTTTTTACTACGCAGTTTCTTCCCGAATTGGCGCTTTTATCACGACGTCGGCCATCAACCTCGACTGTTTCTCCGTCATCGAACGTCCGACGGTAATTGGTCGGACTGGTCGATGTTCCTACCTCGTGCACGGTTTCGATTGCGCGACCTACTGCATAACCCGATCAATAATCTCGAACTCGCCCGACAAAATCTCGTCGATCATTTGAGCGCCGACATTCACACCCTCGCCGATGACGCCGATGCCGGACGGTTGGTCTCTTATCGCCTCGTCGACCGGCTCGCGCACGAACTTCTGCAGCGCGAGTCGGCATCGAAAATCGGCGATCCACCGATCGCCTATCAATTCGAAGTGCGCTTGATCCCACCTCTCGCCCCTGCGACCGATGCCGTCACCGTCCTGACTTCGCCGGAGCGAGCATGGACTTGAGCTCGCTACCGACGGCGGTCAAAACGTTCGAATGCCTCGGTGCAATCAGTCTGTTGATTCAAACGGCTGAGTTTTTGCGACTGCGGCCTGCGACGGCCGTCACCGGTGTCTGGTCGTGGCCGATCCAACGGGCCGATCTTGCACACGCCTCGGCGTCGACGCAGCGTGTGTTCGACGCTTTATTCGACGATGCGCTCGTTCATGCCCATCTTTGGCTGCGCGCCTTGATGGCCGCCAGCTTGTTCTTCGGCAGCACGACGCTGACCGCCGCCTTCCTGTTCGCGAGCGGCATCGTGATCCTCATCCGTTGGCGAGGTGCGTTCAACGGCGGCAGCGACTTCATGACGCTGGTATTCGCCACCGCATTACTCATCGGAAACCTCGCGACGCCGTTCTTCGGCGAGACGCTCGCCTGGAAAGCAGCGCTTTGGTACGGATGTATCCATGCGGTGACCTCGTACTTCATCTCGGGCGCTATCAAATTATTCTCGGTTCGTTGGCGTAACGGCACTGCGCTGACGCATTTCCTTGACGGCGGCATCTACGGCCCACTACCCGCGCACAGTTCTTTCAGGCGTCCGGTCGTGGCGGTCGTCTGCTCTTGGGCCTTCATCTTATGGGAATTCGCCTTTCCGCTCGCTTTGCTCGACCCTCGACATGCGCTGGTCTGGTGCGCTGTCGCCGGCGGGTTTCACGTGCTCGTGTTTCGCTACTTCGGCTTGAATCGGTTTTTTTGGGCATGGCTGACGATGTTTCCTGCCATCATTCATTGCGCCGGTCAGTGGTGACCGGGGGTTTTCGGTTACCATCCGCTCATGTACCGCAAAGCCCCGGGCGTTCCCGGTCGAACCTGGTGGCAGAGACTGACGTCGCGCAGCGCGCGCCGTGCGGCCAAACGTGATTTTTTATTCGCTTCTCTGCCGACCGACGGCGTAGCGATCGAAGTTGGCGTTTTCGACGGCGATTTCTCTGAGCGGATCCTGCACTTCAACCGACCGCGAATCCTGCATCTCGTCGATCCTTGGTTCCTCGCCGCGGACGGCAGCTTGATCGACGGTCCGACCCAACAATTCGCCTCGACCAGCGAAGCAGCGGCAAGTCTGGAAGATCAATACCAAAAAATTCTCGCTCGGTTTGCCGATCAGATTGCGGCGGGGCGCATCGTCGTGCACCGAATGCTGTCGCACGACGCAGCGCAGCTCTTCGGCGATGAGCATTTCGATTGGGCGTACGTGGATGCGAGCCACTTCTATGACGACGTGCGGCGCGATCTCGAGGCTTTTTGGCCGAAGATCAAACGCGGCGGTCACATGCTAGGCGACGATTACGGGCGCCGCGGCATCTGGGAACACGGCGTCACACGCGCCGTCGATGAATTCCGCAAGCGCGCGGACGTCGAGACGCTGGCGCTACGTAATCACCAATTTTTGATCAAAAAACGTTGAATGCGATGATTTGCACTGGTCGAGCAACTTCTCAGCTCGCAGGTGGCATGAACATTAGCGTCGACGGTTGCCGCTCGCGCTGCAATCGCGCAGCGACTTTTTCCGCCTCACTCCACGCACGCAGCAGATTCTCACCTGCCAGTTTGCGTAACTCGGCGTCGGTCCAACCCCGACGGATGAGCTCTGCGAATAGTTGCGGATAGCCTGCAACGTCTTCCAAGCCCTCGGGCCACCACTCGTTACCGTCGTAGTCGCCGCCGATTCCGACATGGTCGACGCCGGCGACGTTGCGGATGTGTTCGATATGGTCTGCGACCATCGCGATCGTCGTCTTCGGTAATTTGATCGCTGCGTAGCCTTCGCGTCGCACGCGCTCGGCGTCCTCGGGCGTCGCCGCGGCCCGCGCGCGCAAACCGATTTCGGCGAGCGCGGGCGTGAGCACTTTGTCGACGTCACAATTGATGAAGTTCGCTACGAACGTCACCATCACCACACCGCCGTTCTGCGGCAGCTTTTGCAAGATGTCATCCGGCACGTTGCGCGGCACGTTGCAAACGGCGCGCGCCGACGAGTGCGAAAAGATCACCGGCGCTTGCGCCACGCGTAACGCATCGCTCATCGTGCTAGGCGCGGCGTGCGAGAGATCGACCAGCATGCCTAGTCGATTCATCTCGCGAACGACTTCTTCGCCGAACGGCGTCAAACCTTTGTTACGCGGTTGCAGCGGCGCAGCAGCATCCGCCCAATCGAGATGTGCGTTGTGGGTGAGCGCCATGTAGCGCACGCCGAGGTCGTAATAGGCGCGGAGCGCGCCGATCGAATTTTCGAGACCGTAACCACCCTCCATGCCGAGCATAGAGGCGATTTTCCCGGCGCGTTTGGCACGCCGCACGTCGGCGACCGAGCCGGCGAACATCAACGCGTCCGGATATCGCTCGATCATTCGCCGCGCGATGTCGATTTGTTCGAGTTGCTGCTTAGCGTACGGACCACTTCCCTCGCCCGGAATGTAGACCGACCAAAATTGCGCACCGAGCCCACCGGCCCGCAAGCGTGCGAGGTCCGTGTCCCCTTTTGTCTTAACGCGCAGATCGTAGGCCGCGACATCCGACGGTGCTGCGGCGTTACGCTTGATCGCCATCGGTAAATCGTTGTGGCCGTCGATCAAAATCGCCGAGGCCAACACGGCGCGCGCATGCCGCAAAGCGGCATCTTCATCGCCCGCAGCGATCGCGGTGATCGAGAATAGTGACAAAAGAGCGGCGAGCGCTGGCGCGAGGTGAGTTTTGGTGTTCATGCGCCGCAGTGTCGCGTACGCTCCGGGCACTCTGCAACCGGTTAACATGCACCCATGAACGAACTGCGACGTGGGCTCGGGCTGTGGGGCGGTATCGCGGTCAACGTCGGTAACGTCATCGGCACCGGGGTGTTTCTCAAGACCCGCGTGATGACTTGCAACGTCGAGGATCCGCTGCTGGTGATGCTTGTTTGGGTAGCCGCAGGCTTGCTGTCCTTGCTCGGTGCCCTCTGCTACGCCGAATTATCAGCCGGGATGCCGGCCGCAGGCGGCGACTACGTCTTTCTGCGGCGCGCGTACGGTCGCCCCGCGAGCTTTCTCTACGGTTGGACGGTATTTGCGATCATGAAGACCGGCTCGCAAGCTGCCCTCGCCGTCGGATTCGCGATTTTCGTCAACGCGATCTCGAACGGCGCGCTCGATTCCACCTGGTTCACTTTGCCGGTGGCCGATGGCATCGCCGTCCGCGGTTTGACGATCGTCGCCCTCGGGGCGCTGTGGTTCGTGACGCTCATCAACTGTGCCTCGATCGGCGCCACCGGCAGCATCGCGACGTTGTTGACTGCCGCAAAAGTCGTCGCGGTCGCTGCGATCGGCCTCGCCGCATTCGCCTTCGGCACCGGTGATCTCGGTCATTTCTTCGATTCCGCTGCAGGTGGGCGCTGCGAGGGTGTTCAACAAAGCGCGATCGGCGGCATCGCCGGCTTCGGTGCTGCGATGCTGGGCGCGATGTGGGCTTACGACGGCTGGAACAACGTCGCGCCCTTGTGCGGTGAAGTCAAAGATCCACAAAAAAATCTACCGCGCATTTTCGTCGGTAGCACGCTGCTCGTGATCGCGCTCTATGTCGGCATCAATGCCGCCTATTTTTATGTCATGTCGCCAACACATATTGCCGATGTCTCGGCCACCTCGTCGGTCGCCACCGAAGTCGTGCGATTATTCGCAGGGCCGATCGCCGTCACGCTGATGGCGGCGGTGCTGATGACATCGTCGCTGGGTTCCTTGCACGCGTCCGTACTCGCCAATTCGCGCGTACCGTACGCCATGGCGAAGGACGGACTGTTCTTCGCGCCGCTGTCGCGGTTATCGACGCGCACACGAGTGCCGGTGAACGCCGTGCTCGCGCAGGCGAGCTGGGCGAGCGTACTGGCGATCTCCGGCAGCTACGACACGCTCACCGATTCGGTCGTCTTCGCGTCCTGTCTGTTCTACGCACTAGCCGCTGGAGCGGTGTGGGTACTACGGCGCAAGGAGCCCGATCTACCGCGGTCGTTCAAAACCTGGGGTTATCCGTACACCCCGCTCGCGTTCGTGCTGGTGTCGTTCGCATTACTCGTTAACGCGCTGGTCGCTACGCCGACACAAGCGTTGCTCGGCATCGGCGTCGTGTTACTCGGTCTACCGTTTTATTGGTTTTGGAGTCGACGGACTGCCGGGGATCACGACTTGCGTTCAGATCGGTAGGTTCGGTAGCGCGTGGAACGCATGCCGCAAACTTTCCCCCCAACTACTTCGAATCATTGCGAAATACTCGTCTTCGGGGCCGATACTGCGGTGGAGGTGCACCCGTAAGGCATCGCGCTTCAAACATAGTAGGTCGAGGGGCAAGCCCACTGAAATATTTGATCGAATCGTCGAATCCATGGAAATCAGCGAGCACTTGATCGCCTCTGCGAGACTCGACGAGCGTGTCAGCACACGATCGAGAATAGGCTTACCGTACTTCGATTCACCGATCTGAAAATACGGCGTCTCGTTGGTCGCTTCGATGAAATTACCGGCGGCGTAGACACTGAAAAGCCGGGGCTCCGCGCCACTAATCTGCCCGCCCAAAATGAACGAGGCATTGAATTCTATACCGTGATTTTTGAACGCTTCGGCGTCGCGCTCGTGAACTTTACGAATCGCCGCTCCGACCAATGCAGCAGCATCGAACATCGAACCGACGGTGTACAGACTCGGTCTTTCGGGATGTCGGATTTCTTCGTCGAGCTCGTGAACCACTGCCTGCGACACCGCGAGATTGCCAGCCGTCAGCAATACTAAGGCGCGATCGTTCGGCCGCTCGAAGACGTGCATCTTACGAAACGTGTTGATGTGGTCGACACCGGCATTGGTACGGGAGTCCGATAGGAACACCATTCCGGTGTCGAGTAAGGTTGCGATGCAGTAAGTCATGACCGATTTTACTGTGCACCAGTCTCTATTGTTGAGCGTCGCGCTGCTGCAGCAACCGCGGACGTGGCGCGACCGTCCGTCGCGGGCCGGTGCCCTCGAACACCTCCACCTTGGCTGACATCGATTCCGCGCCGCCCCCACGCCGCACCCCACGCACCGGGCAAGCGTCGAGGTAGTCACGGCCGACCGCGAGACGGCAATGTTGTGGACCGGCTAGCGTTCCGTTCGTGACGTCCACCGAACACCAATGCTGCGCCTGCTCGAGCCATACGTCGACCCAGGCGTGGCTGGCGACGTGATCGTCGCGGTCGGTTAATAGGTAGCCGCTGACGTATCGCGCAGGCAGACCGAGCGCGCGACTACACGCGAGCATCACGTGTGCGTGATCCTGGCAGACACCGCGGCCCAACGCGAAGGCATGCGCTGCCGTATCGAACACCGCCGTTGCACCGGCCACGTAGTCGAGCGTCTCACGGATTCGCAACGCGAGCTTAATTACGTCGTCTTGATCGAACCCCGAACGGCGCGATCCGGCGAACGCCCTCAACGCCTCGTCGGCTCGCGTCAGTACGGTCTCCGGAAGATAGACGAGCGGCGAAAGTGAGTGCGCCGCTAACGCGGCCGCGGTCGGTTCCGTCTCGACGACGCCAGCGACCAATATTTGAATTTCGTCATGCGGCTCGTCGATCGTCAACAGGTGCATGACGTTGCCGTGGGCATCGACTTGTTGAGCCTGCTTACCGGGCGCCGAGAGAGTCCAATTCTGTACCCGTTGACCGGCGTCGGCACGGGGCGTCAAACGTAGGCTTTGCACGCTGTGCCGTACCGGGCGGTCGTAGCGATAGAGAGTTTCGTGTCGGATTTGCAGCAACATGGTCAGACCGTCGCCGCCGACACCAAGAAATCCTCGCCGATCCGCGCACCGAGATCGCTCGTTTTGTTCAAGAACTCCTCTAAGTACCGACCCAGCCCCGACGTCAACACCTCGTCGATGCGACCGTATTGCAAACTCGCCTGGATCTCCCCGGCGCGTCGCAGTGTTTCGACCGATCGGACGTTTGCAACCTTCACCAATATTGCGTGTACGCGACTCATGCTGTGATGCAGTGAACGTGGCATGCCATCGCGCAACATCAACAACTCCGCAACACGCCGCGGCGTGATCACGTCGCGATACACCTTTCGATAGATCTCGAAAGCCGACACCGAACGCAACAACGCGCTCCACTCGTAATAGTCTGCGGCGTCATCATATTTTGATGCATCGTCGGCGAACGAGGCGAAATGAGCATCTAAGATGCGCGCCGTGTTGTCGGCGCGCTCCAGGTAGGTGCCGAGTCGAGTGAAGTCGAGCGCATCGTCATGCAGCATCGTACCCTCGATCACGCCACGCGCGAGATGCGAGCGAAATTTCACCCACTCGAAAAAATTCGTAATTCCCTGCACCGAAACCGAATCGCGTCTAAACCCGCGGATTTCGAGCCAGGTCGCATTGAGCGTTTCCCAAGTCTCTGACGTTAGCGTACCGCGCACGGCATGGGCATTTTGCCGCGCGCGGTCTAAGCATTGTTCGATGCTGCCCGGGTTGGCGGGCTCGAAACTGATCCAGTCGATCGCTGCCGGTTGGCTTACGGATTGATGAGTCAATAGAAATGGCTGTAGCTGCCCAACGATCGCGAGCGTCGACGTCCAACGACGACGGACGGCTTCGTCCTCTTGACGCAACAACGTCATACGGCAGTTGACGTCTAGCATGCGAGCGAGGTTTTCAGCGCGCTCGGTATAACGAGCCATCCAATATAGATGGTCTGCGGTGCGGCTCAGCATGTCAGCACCCAAGTATCTTTTGTGCCACCACCTTGCGATGAGTTGACCACCAATGATCCATCGCGCAGCGCGACGCGAGTCAAGCCGCCCGGCACCATCGACACGTCACGGCCGGAGAGCACGAACGGACGCAGGTCGATATGTCGAGGCGCTAATCCGCTTTCGACAAAGGTTGGGCAAGCCGACAGCGCGAGGGTTGGCTGTGCGATATAACGAGCGGGATCGGTGATTATTTTGTTACGAAATGATTCGATTTCGACACGACTCGCGCGCGGTCCGATCAACATGCCATAGCCACCCGCACCGTGCACTTCTTTGACGACGAGTTCGTCGAGATGTGACAAGACGTATTGCAGATCTTTGGGTCGACTCAAAATCCACGTCGGGACGTTTTGTAATAACGGCTCCTCGCCGAGATAGAAGCGAATCATCTCGGGCACATAAGGATAGGTTGATTTATCGTCCGCGATGCCGCTGCCGATCGCATTCGAAATGGTGACTCTCCCGGCTCGATAGGCCGTCAATAATCCGGGCACCCCGAGCATCGATTCGGGCTTGAATGCCAGCGGATCGAGATAGTCGTCGTCGATTCGCCGATAGATGACGTCGACGCGGCGCGGGCCTTGCGTGGTGCGCATATAGACGACTTCATCATCGACGAATAGGTCCTGCCCTTCGACGAGTTCGATACCCATTTGCTGCGCGAGAAACGCATGCTCGAAATACGCGCTATTGCTCGCGCCAGGGGTCAGCAACACAACCGTTGGTTCACGCACACCGGCTGGGGCGACGCTACGCAAAGTGTCGAGCAGAAGATCCGGGTAATGTTCGACCGGCGCTACCGGATGCTCCGCAAACACCTCCGGAAACAGGCGCATCATAGCCTTGCGATCCTCGAGCATGTAGGACACACCCGAAGGCACGCAGATTATCCTCGAGGACGTAGTACTCCCCCGCGCCCGCGCGTACCAGATCGATTCCGGCGATTTGCGCGTAGACATCCATCGGCACGTCGATGCCTTGCATCTCCGGTCGATATTGCGCATTACATAAAACTTGCTCCGGGGGAATTTTGCCGGCGCGCAGAATTTGTTGATCGTGATAGACGTCGTGCAAAAATGCATTGAGCGCAGTGACGCGCTGCCAAAGACCACGCTCGATCAAGTTCCACTCGGCCACGGGAATGATGCGCGGCACGATGTCGAAGGGGATCAGTCGCTCCGTCCCGATCTCATCGCCATATACGGCGAACGTTATTCCGGCGCGACGGAACAGCGTGTCAGCTTCCGCGAGTTTCTCGCGCACGCGATCCGCGGGAAGTGCGGCCAACCATCTGGAGTAACGCGCGTAGTGTGCGCGGACGGCACCATCCGCAGCAGTCATTTCGTCAAAAATTTGCGCTGCCGGCATGAACGAACCTCCCGCTGACGATCATAGCGGAAAGTGCCGTCGTTCAAATAAATGCACCGTTCCGATGCGTTCGATCAAGGCGCTGCACCATCTCGGCGCCTTCTTAACACCTTATCGACGTCTCAACGATCGCAATCGACGACGACCTTGCCGATCACTTCGCGATTCAAAAGCTGCTCGATCGCACGGCCACCCTCGGCGAGCGGAAAGCGGGCCGATACTAACGGATGAATCTTTCCCTCTGCATACATGGTGAGCAGCTCGCGCAATGCTGCATCGTATTTTTTCGGCTCTTGCCGACGCGCGGCCCCCATGAACACGCCGCGGATGTCACAGCCTTTCAGGAGGGGCAAGTTGAGTGGAATGCGCGGAATGCCGGCAGGGAACCCGATGACGAGATAACGCCCGCGCCACGCCGCAGTGCGCAGCGCGGGCTCGGCGTAATCGCCGCCGACCGGATCGAAGATCACGTCTGCGCCGCGCGCACCACAGGCACTTTTGAAAGCGGCAGCGAGTGCCTTGCCGTCGCTAGGCTCGACGGGATAGACGACGACCTCATCCGCGCCCGCAGCGCGCGCGGCCCGTGCCTTCGTCTCGGTCGACACGGCGGCGACGACGCGTGCGCCTAGCGATTTGCCGAGATCAATCGCTGCGAGACCGACGCCGCCCGCGGCACCGAGGACGAGCAGTGTTTCGCCTGCTTTCAATTCACCACGATCGACGAGTGCATGATGCACGGTGCTGTAGGTCACGAGCACGCCGGCGGCGACGTCGAAGGGCATGGAGTCGGGCATCGGAATGCAGTGCGCGGCATCGACCACGAGCTTGTCGGCGAAGCCGCCATATTCGACATGTGCGATCACTCGATCGCCGATTTTGAGGCTCTTGACCTCAGGCCCCACCAAGTCGATGACCCCAGACGTTTCCAGACCCGGCGCGAAAGGCCGCGGCGGACGCATCTGGTATTTATCTTCGATCAGCAATGCGTCCGGAAAATTGACGCCGCAACAACGCACGGCGATTCGCACTTGGCTTGACCCGACCGTCGGGTCCGGCAGTTCGCGTAACACCAACGCGGCCGGCCCGCCGGCAACTTCACTCAATAACGCTCGCATGCGGTTACCCCTCGAGTCTCACGACAACGGTAGCACGGGTCGTAAATTCGATTGACGCTACCGGTAAGCTTCATCGACACTCGCCTCCCCCGTCTGACCCGTATCCGCCGCGCCGA
>Ga0214917_10005025_pt1 | contig 14289 bp, 12 predicted proteins | sample LL_1208_BB_MetaG_FD_177983 | JGI IMG/M metagenome (GOLD analysis project Ga0214917, IMG submission 177983) | Freshwater microbial communities from Lake Lanier, Atlanta, Georgia, United States - LL_1208_BB | ecosystem: Environmental > Aquatic > Freshwater > Lake | place: USA: Georgia | collected... | reverse complement strand
CGGCAGGCCTCGGCCAGCAAGCTCCATTGCAGACGGTTCAACAAAAATCCGGTGATCTCGCCGCGCACGTGCACCGGCGACTGACCGACGGCGCGCATCAGTTGCATCGCGGTATCGATGGTTTCGGGAGCCGTCGCCTCGCTACCGCAGATTTCGGTGAATGGGATGAGGTGTGGCGGGTTGACCGGGTGCACGACCAGGCAGCGCGATTCGCTTGCAAGCCCGCCTGCGAACGAGGAGGTCGGAAAGGCGGACGTCGAGCTCGCGAGCACCACGTGCGCGGGCAACCGCGCATCAAGTTCCGCGTAGAGCGCACGCTTGGCCTCGAGCTGCTCGGCGATCGACTCCTGCACGTAATCGGTCTGCGCGAGCGCATCGTCGAGCGTGTCGCAAAACTGCACGCGGTCGGCGACCTGCGTTGCCGGTTCGTCGAGCAGATCGTAGTCGACCAGCATCTCGAGCGAACGCAGGATCTGGGCGCGCGCTCGCGGCGCTTGCGCGGGGTCGGCGTCGTAGGCGCGCACCATGTATCCGGCGCGCGCGAACACCACCGCCCAGCTGGCGCCGACGAGGCCGGTGCCGACAAGCGCGATGCGTCGCGGCAGGGGGCGGTCGACCGGGGCGGGAGGTGTGGGCATGGGCGGATTTTGCACCTCGCGGGGTCCGTGCTCAACGATCTGCGGCGTATACTTTGGGAATGAAATTGGCCATTTCGACCCGCTCGGTTGCCGGACTGCTGAAGCCGAAACTCACGGCGATCGCCGACGCCGGTTTTGAAGGCGTGGAACTAGCCGAAAGCGATCTGCTTTGTTCTCCATACTCGGCGGAATACGCCGGCGCGATGTTGCGTGAACTCGGCCTTTCATGCGTCGCGTTCGCGGCATTGCGTGACTTCGAGGGGTTGAGCGAAGAAGAGCGCGCGCGTGGCTTGCGACGTGCCGAACACAAATTCGACCTGATGCAAGATCTCGGGGCTGATTTGCTCGTCGTCACGGCGACGACGCGCCCTGATTCGAGTGATGACGATGCTCATATCGTCGCCGATCTGCGCGAACTCGGTACGCGGGCGGCGACTCGCGGCATGCGTATCGCCTACGAGCCGGTCGTGACTGCCGCTCACGTCAAAGATCATCGCCGCGCGGCACGCATCGTTGCTGCGGTTGCACACCCGGCCGTCGGGCTCGCGGTTGACACCGTAGGTCTCGCGCGTGACGTGCGCGAACTCGAATTCGCGGACTTCGCCAGCGAAAAGATATTTCATGTCGAAATCGCTGATCTCGCCGCGCAGTCCATGGGTCTCGAGTGGGCGAGCCGTCATCATCGGCTGATGCCTGGCCAGGGCGATCTGCCGTTGCGTGATTTTGTTGCCTGGCTGGACTCAGTCGGCTACGAAGGGCCGTTGAGCCTCGAAGTCGACAATGATTTGTTTTGCACGGCAGCCGCGGAGCGCATCGCCGTCGATGGCATGCGTGCGCTTACCTGGTTGATCGAAACCGTGCAAACGAAGTCGGATGCGCGCATTGAAGTGCGCAACGTCGAGTTCCTCGAATTCTGCGCCAACGATGCCGAAGCACCGCGTTTGGAACACATGCTACGTACGCTCGGCTTCGTTCCGGTCGGCCGACATCGGCGCAAACGTGTGACTCGTTGGCGGCAGGGTGAGATCAACCTCGTCATCAATTGCGATCCCGAGGGCTTCGCGCGTTCGTTCGACGTCGCTCATGGCGTCGCTGCCTGCGCCGTCGGGTTGCGCGTGCCCGATCCAGCCGCCGCGCTCGTACGGGCGGCGAGTCTGCAAATCGCGACCTTTTCGCAATCCGTGGCGCCTGGTGAATATCCTATGCCGGCGGTGCTTGGGGTGGGCGACAGTCTCGTCTATTTCATGCCCGAGGCGCAGACCGCGGCGATTTGGGATAGCGAGTTCGAGCCTTTGCCCGTCGCCGACACGAGCGGAGCCGGGTTGCGTTGGATCGACCACTTTACGCAGGTCACGCGCGACAACGAACTTGCATCCTGGTTGCTGTTCTACGTCGCGATGTTTCGTGCCGGCAAGACTCGTCAAATCGAAGTCCCCGATCCGGTCGGCCGCACAATCTCGCAGGCGATCGATACCGCGGGCGGTCGCATGCGCGTGGTGTTGAATGCGCCGCAAGGCGAGCAAACGCTGGCTTCGCGTTTTATTGAATCGGCAGGCGGTGCGGGCGTCCAGCAGATAGCCTTTGCCACCGACGACATCTTCGCTACTGCCGAGCGGTTGGCAGTACTTGGCGTCGAGACCTTGCAAGTGCCCGCGAATTATTATGCGGCCTTGACGGCAGAATTCGGGCTGACATCGGAGTTGGTGCAACGTCTGGCTGCGCACCATATTCTCTATGACCGCGATGCGCACGGTGAATATTTTCAAATCGTGACGCGAGCGCTTGCGAAGCGGTTCTTTTTCGAGATCGTCGAGCGACGCGGTTACATGGGGCACGGTGAAGCGAATGTTCCGGTGCAACTTGCGGCACAATCACGGTACCGCAACCTTCCGCCGACGATGAGCGCTGCGCGTCCCCTAGGCTGAAAGTTCCAGGTTCCTTGGCGTACAATCCCGGCATGGTCGCGAAGAAAAAAGCCAATTCGAAACGCGCCGAGCAGTTTGCCAACGACGCTGAGCGCAGCAAGGCCGACATTCTGGCGGTGGCTACGGAAGAGTTCGCACTCAATGGTTTGAGCGGTGCTCGCGTGGACGCGATAGCCGACCGTACTCGCACGTCGAAGCGAATGATCTACTACTACTTCGGCAGCAAAGAAGGCCTTTACCGTGCCGTATTGGAAAAGGCGTACGGCGATATCCGTGCACTCGATAGCCGTCAAAACAGCGAGTCGAACGATCCGGTCGAAGCGATCCGTCGGATCATCGACGTGACGTTCGATTACGACGAAACCCATCCGAACTTCATCAGCCTCGTAACCGTCGAAAACATCCATCGCGGCCGAAACATCGAGCAGTTGCCGTCGATCAAGGAGCGCAACGCCTCCGTCATTCGGACGTTGTCGGCGATCGTCGATCGTGGCGCAAAAGCGGGCCAGTTTCGTGCCGACGTCAATCCCGTCGATCTGCACCTGCTGATCAGTGCGCTATGCGTGTTTCGAGTATCGAACCGCTTCACTTTCGGCAAGATCTTCGGAATCGACCTGTCCGATGCCAAGATTCGCAAGCGTCAAAAAAAGATGATACTCGAGGCGGTGCTGCGCTATCTCGCGCCTTGAAACGCGCTTTTTCAAGCGGCGTTATCCAGAGCGTGAGCTGCGAAGTAACGTTTGGCACTCTCTAGGGCGAGGCGTACATGCTCTTCAGCGCCGAGCGTTTTCAGTCGCTCCGTGTTTGGGATCTCCAGTGAGACCGTGACAGGCGGCAGTTCACGCAAGATTGCCGCACAGTCGATGCCGCCCTCGCCGACGTAAAGGCGCGCTTCACGACCGATGCGGATCATTTCCGCCACCGTCGGCACATACATCATCGGCGCATCGCACAGTTGAACGAACCGGAACCAATCACGCGACAGGCTGCCGAGACTCTTCGGATCGGTATGCGCACGATCAAAGTGCAGCGCATCGATCACGAGCCCGCCGTTTATCCGATTTGCGGCTGCGACGATATTCGCGGCGGCATCGAGGTTGCGGACAGCCGACCAGGTGACGAACTCGAAATCCACCGTCAAACCAAGCGGCGCGGCAAGATCGCATAATTCGGCAAAGAATTCGACGATGAACGGCGGATCGTTGTACCACGCACTTGCGAGCACATGCCTTGCGCCGAGTTCCGCAGCCGCCTCGAGCGAGGGCAGATAATCGAGCGGCTTCGCCATCGGGATGATGCGCGCCACTTCGATGTCGAACAGGTCGAGGCCGGTGTTTCGCAGCGCGCAGCGTGTTCGCTCAAGCAGTTGTCGGTCCGTGCCGAGTGGATACAGCGGTTCGTCCGGGGCGCCGACCGGAATCAAGCGCAAGCCGACACCGTCGTAGCCGGCACGGGCGGCGATTTCGACGAACTCCGGTGGCGGAACGTTCAGCGCCGACAGGTGAGCGAGCGAAAATGTCCGGGGCATTCGGCGAGCGGTGCTGGCGGTCACGAGGTCGCGTCGAATCCGAGTGGCAGACCGGCCGCATGCACGAATCCGTACAGAGGCTCGTGGGGCAATACACTCGCTAGTACTTCGCGGGCGTTCAGGAGTTTGCCGAGATCGATACCCGTCGTGATCCCCATCGCTTCGAGCATGAAGACCAAATCCTCCGTGACGATGTTTCCGGTGGCGCCTGGTGCGAACGGGCAGCCACCAAGGCCGGCTTGTGATGCATCGAAAGTGGTGACGCCCACTTCAAGACCCGCGATCACGTTGGCGAGTCCGAGGCCGCGCGTGTTGTGCAGGTGCAATCCTGCGAAGGTCTCTGCGCCGATCGCGCGTTTCACCCGGCTGACCAGATCGCGTATTTGCGCGGGATTCGCATATCCGACCGAGTCGGATAGCCCGACTTCATCGCAACCGGCCCGCATCGCTCCCTCGGCGAGCGCGACGACGCGATCCGCGGGGACGACGCCCTCGTAGGTGCAACCGAAGGCAGTCGACATGCCCACCTCGAAGCGAGGTCTCCTTGCACCATCAACCGAGTGCAGCAGTGCCGCGATTGCCGCCACTTCCTCGAACATCTGTGCGTGGGTACGCCGTACGTTTTTCAGGCTGTGGGTTTCGGATGCTGAAAAAGGCAGCGTGATCTTGTGTGCGCCTGCCTGTACGGCCGCCGTAGCGCCCTGCAAATTGGGTACGAGCACGGCCACCTTGAGCCCCTCGATACCGAGGGCGTGCGCGACGACTTCGGCGGTATCAGCGAGTTGCGGAACCCACTTCGGCGAGACGAAGCTGCCTACCTCGATTTCTTTGAGACCGCTATGCGCGAGTGCATCGATCCATTTTTTTTTGGCAGCCAGTGTCAGCGTCGAGGCGATGCTTTGCAGGCCGTCTCGCGGCCCGACTTCACTCACCAGCACCTGTGACGGTGACGCCATGAGCGAGTCAATCCGTCGACACGTGACCCACGGGGCCGTCAGTCGAGTAGATGTCCAAGATATTCCAGTGACCCGTGGTTGGCGTGGGATTGTTTTTCATGGGCACGTCGATGACATAGGGCTTGCCCGCACGCAGAGCGCGGTCGAGGGCGGGTGCAAGATCCGCCGCAGATCGCAAGCGTTCCGCTTCGCATCCGTAGGCGCGAGCGATTTCAGCGTAGTTCGGCTTTTGCTCGTCCCAGCCGCCTGCTGCGCTCGGGAAAATTGTCCCGAGAGTGAGTCCATAAGCCGACTTCTGGAGTCCGCCGATCGTGCCGTAGGCGTTGTTGTTCATGACCAGCCAGATCACATGGAGATTTTCTTCGACGGCGGTCGCTAGTGCCGCCGGGTTTTGTCCGAAACCGCCGTCACCGACCAGAGACAAGACCACGCGATTCGGTTGCGCGAGTTTCGCGCCGATCGCCGCCGGGGGTCCGAACCCCATGGTCGCGTAGCCACCCGGGGTCAGTACGCTGCCCGGCGTGTAGATCGGAAATTGTTGTCCAACGCCGTTTTTGTTCCAACCGACATCGGTGGTGATGATCGCATCGCGCGGCAAAGCTTTGCGTACTTCGGCGAGGATGCGCTCGGGCATCATGGGGAACGCATCGGATTGTGCAATCGCGGCATTGTCCGCGATGAATCGGCGCCTGAAATCGGCGATACGTGCCGCAATGGGCGGCAGATCGCGCGCGTGCGGGATGATCTCTTTCGCTGCCGAAAGCAGGGCGCGCAGAGCTTGTTTGAGATCGGCAACGGCACCGATCGTCGTCGGAAAATTCCGTCCGATCTCAGACGGTTCGATGTCAATGTGAATCAGTTTGGTGTCGGGAATGTTGAAGGTGTAGTCACGGTACCAGGAGCTGCAGTCCGCTTCTTTGAAGCGTGTGCCGAGACCGATCACCCAGTCCGCTGCCAGACAGGTTTCGTTGGTGAGTTGCGTGCCCCAAAAGCCGGTCATCCCAAGGACTAACGGGTGATCATCCGGCAGGGCGCCTTTTCCCATCAAGCTGTGCGCGACCGGGATCTGCATGTAATCGACGAACGCGCGCAACTCGTCGGTCGCTTGCGCGAGCACGACGCCGCCGCCGACGTAGAGAACCGGATTGCGAGCTGCAACGAGGCGGTGCACGATTTCGTTGGCGGTGTCACGGTCGAGAGAGGGTTTGCGCCATGTTCGACTGCCTCCTTCAAGGCGGGCGAACAGTGCCGGATCGATTGCCGCGGAGAAGACGTCCATGGGAACGTCTACGAGCACAGGGCCGGGTTGGCCGCTCTCCGCCAGTGCAAAGGCTTTTTCGATGATTTCGGGAAACAGATCGACGCGATCGACACGCCAGGCGCGTTTGACGAAGGGCCGATATATTTCGAACTGGGACCCATCGGCGTGCAAATTCACTTCTTGGTGCGGATGCTTGCCGTAGTAGTGCGAGGGCACATCGCCTGCAATCACCACCATCGGAATGCAGTCGAGCGCTGCATTGGCGACGCCGGTCGCGGCGTTGGTGAGGCCCGGGCCGAGATGCGTGAGTAACACCGAGGCTTTGCCGCTTGCGCGCGCGTAGCCGTCTGCTGCATGCGCGGCAACCTGCTCATGCCGCGTATTCACGAAGCGCAGGGAGCTGCCGGACATGGCGGCGAGCACGGCGATATTCGTGTGACCGCACAACCCGAAGACGTGCGTGACACCACGCCGTTCGAGGTAGCGCACCAGTTCTTGCGCGACGGTGGTGCGAGCGGCATCGGCCATCAGAGCGTCTCCGAGTTGTAGAACTCGCCGAACAGTTGCGCGTCGGCGGGCCGATCTTCCGGAATGGGCCGACTCACCCATGTCGTCTGCAGAAAATGCTTGAGGTGGATGTTCTCGTTGGTGATGTTGCCGCCCCAGATGCCGCAGCCCAGGCTGGAGGTCATCGGCATGCCGTTGGTGAACGAACCGGCGTTCGCCTTCGATTGCGCTTGTCGGACCATCATGCGACTGACCGGGGCGACGCGTGCGAGGCGATCGATGTGCTCGTCGTCGTGAGAATAGATGCCGCAGGAGTGGCCCTTGCCACCGACCTCATAGATCCGTTTGACCATCTCGAGTGCCTGTTCGAAACCGTGGTAGCGATAGACGGCCAGCAGCGTGGTGAGTTTTTCGCGCGAATAGTTGTGATCGGGGCCGATACGATCGTTTTCAACGATGATGAATTTTCGATCGGCACCGAGTTCGAAGCCGGCAGCCTTGGCGAGCACCTGCGGCGGACAAGCGACGGTTTGCGCGAGCCGGTGGCCATGATCGTCCCACATGACCTTTTCGAGTGCAGCCGCCTGTTCGACAGTGGCGAGGTGGCCGCCCTCGGCGACCAGCGCGCGCACGAACCGGTCGTAGATGCGATCGTCAATCAAAATGTTGCCATCGGCCGAACAACCCGAGCCGAAGTCAGAGGTCTTCGACGTCCGCGTGTTTCGTGCCGCGATGTCGATGTCGGCGGTCTCGTCGATCACCATCGTGGAGTTGCCCGCCCCGACGCCATAGGCCGGTTTGCCCGAGCTGTAGGCGGCGCGCACCATCGGTTGCCCGCCGGTGGCGAGCGTGAGATCGCACTGCGCCATCAAATATTGGGTCACCGGAATGCTCGGGTTCTCGATGCACTGGAACAGATCGGCCGGAGCCCCTTGACGGCGAATTGCTTCGCGCATCACCCGCACCATCTCGAAGGTGGTTCCTTTGGAGCGCGGATGGGGTGAGAAGATCACCGCATCGAGTGCCTTCAGTGCGTAAAGGCCGGTATAGGGCGGCGTGAGCTCGGGATTCGTGGTGGGCACCAGCGATGCGATCACGCCAGCGGGTTTGGCGTACTTCACTATTCCTTTTTGCGGGATTTCTTCGATGATACCTGTGCTTTTCTCGCGCAAAACATCGCGCAAAACACCGATGATTTTGTTGCGTTTCGAGTGTCGCCCCTCGGGGTCGCCGAGCCCGCTTTCGGCGATGCTCATTTCCACGATGCGGCCGAACGTTTTCTCGTTGGCGGTAGCCCAGCCCAGCGCCTGGCACAGGCGGTCGATGCGCTCCTGATCGTAGTCGGCCACCTCGCGCATCGCCGCATGCGCGCGGGCAAGCATGCCGTCGATCGTTTGGCGGTCGCGCTCGCTCAACTCCTTGGCCACGGGAACCCCTCGAAAAAACGAAAAACTTGCCAATCAGTATTCACGTACCAGTTAGTACATGTCAATATGGATACCGCCCTACAAGGGCCGGGTACGGTCGTCGTTCCGGTGGCCGCTCGTCGTTCGGAAGGAGCTAGATCCATGAACGCAGTTCGATCGTTGTTGCTTGCCGCTACGTTGTGCGTCACCGCCGCCACGGCTGTCGCGGCACCCGTCAAAAATCCGCTCGCACCGCTCGGCACTGGCAGCGGCCTCGTTGCTGGCCAGCGTCTCGATTCCGGAGTTCAAGCATGGCTGGGCATTCCATTCGCCAAGCCGCCAGTGCAAGGGTTGCGTTGGCAACCTCCGCAGCCGATCAGTTGGCAGGGCGTCTGGAACGCCGACCGCAAGATGCCCGAGTGCATGCAGGTCTTGCGTCCGCACAACATCAACCACTACTTCGGCGAGGAAGCGAGCTCCGAAGATTGTCTGTACATGAACGTCTGGGCGCCTGCGGATGCGAAGCCCGGCGCAAAGTTGCCGGTCATCGTGTTCATCTACGGCGGTGGGTCGACGATCGGATCTTCCGGTATGGCCAATTACGACGGTGAGCAAGTTGCGCGTCGTGGCGCGGTGTTCGTGAATTTCAACTACCGCGTCGGTTTGCTCGGCTTCATGGCGCATCCCGAGTTGAGCCGGGAGCAGGGTGGTCATTCGGGCAATTACGCCTATCTAGATCAGAATGCGGCGTTGCGTTGGGTGCAGGCCAACATCGACAAGTTTGGCGGCGACCCTGCGCGCGTGATGATCATGGGGCAGTCGGCTGGTGCCGGCTCGGTCATCCAGCACATCTTCAGTCCTCTCTCGAAGGGATTGTTTGCCACTGCCGTGATGTCGAGCGGTTGCAATTGGACGGGTCCCGAAACGCCGCTCGCGCAAGGTGAAGCGATTGGTCTCGAAGCGCAGAAACGAATGGGTGCTGCCAATCTCGATGACATGCGTCAATTTCCCGCCGACAAAATCATCGGACTTCAAGCCGAGAGTCAGGTGGGCGTGAATATTCCGGGGCTGCGTGCAGGCGCGGTGATCGACGGGCGTTTCATGCCCAAGTCGAAGTCGGCGATCATGGAAGCACGCGAGATGAACGACGTGCCGATCATCGCGAGTTTCAACATGGACGAGTCGAGCAACGCGCTCGCGACGGCGAAGACGGTCGACGAATACCGTGAAATCGCCGCCAAAATGTACGGTGACAAGGTTGAAGACTTCCTGAAGCTGTTTCCTGTAGCCAGCGAAACGGATATTCGCCGCGTCGGAATGGCGGCGGCCCGCGCTGCGGGGCTCGAGACCAACGCGCGCACTTGCGCGCAGTTGCAGGCGCAGTACAACAAATCTCCGGCGTTCATCAACACCTACGCGCGCAAGCACCCGTACACGCCGGGTGTAAAGATTGCCGATCAAGATCCGGTGACGATCGGTGCTTATCACACGGCAGATATCCCGTTTTGGTTCGGCACGCTCGAATCGTTGAACCTGTTTCGATCGACGCGTATCTGGACTGACTGGGACCGCGACTTGTCTGCCAAGATGATGGATTCTTTGATCGCGTTTGCACGGACCGGAAATCCTGCCACGGCGGACGTAAAGTGGCCGGCCTGGCGCGCCGGTGACGAGCGCAAAGTCATATTCGGCGATCGAATCACGATCGAAAAACTCGACGTCAAGGCGCTCGATTTTCTGAAGGCAAATCCTGCGAAGCCGGTGCAGATGGGCCCGCCGGCACCGATTCGTCCGCGCGACTGAATCGCGTGCCCGTCCGGAATGCGGCGGTCAGCCCTGTGCTGGGTTGACCGCCGTGACGGCTGCGCGCAACGCGAGCAGATAGCTGTCGACGCCGAACCCGGCAATCTTGCCGCGGATGATGTCTCCCAGGACAGTGACGTGCCGGAAGGGCTCGCGTGCATACACGTTGGACATGTGCACTTCCACGATCGGCACTCGGAGGATGGCAAGCGCGTCGCGCAAACCGTAGCTGTAATGGGTCCAGGCGCCCGCATTGATCACGACGGCGGCGAAATCCTGTTCGTGTGCGCGGTGGATGCGCTCGCACATCGCGCCTTCGTGATTGCTGTGAAACGTCTCCAGGTCCACGCCGAGTTCCGCCGCGAGCTTGCGCAGGCTGGCGTCGATTTCGGGCAGGGTGATCGTGCCGTAATGCTGCGGATCACGCTTGCCGAACATGTCGAGGTTGATGCCGTGCAGGACGAGAATTTTCATGGAGCCTCCGCTGCGTAGGGTACGCCGGGCCGGCGCATCGCGTCCACCGACGCCGTTCGCTGCCTGTCACTCGCGCCGATCGGTTATCTTCGCGCCGGTGAAACCGACCTCGAACCTGAAAGCAATCGCGCTCGCGCTGGCGTTCTACCTGCGTTTCCTGCCGAGCTTCACGCAGCCGGGGTACGCGGTACGGCGTTGGGCTTGGCGCAAAGAATCCCTCGATTTTAGCGGTCAGCATTGGCTGATCACCGGTGCTTCGGCGGGGCTCGGGCGTGCGCTCGCCGTGGCAGCGGCCGCCGCGGGTGCGCGGGTGACGGCGGTCGCGCGGGCGAGCGATCGACTCGTCGCCTTGGGTGTTGCATCGGAACGCACAGCGGGTCGCATCGAGACGATGCCCTGCGATTTTTCGAGCATCGCCGACACGCGTCGGTGGCTCGCCGAGTTTTTGGCGCGCGGCACGCGCGTGGACGTGCTCGTCAACAACGTGGGCGTGTTGAACGACGCGCATGAGCTCACCGCCGAGGGGCACGAAGCCTCTTACGCGATCAACTTGCTCAGTCACTATCACATCACCGAATCTTTGCTCGCCCGGGCCGCTTTTGCGCCCGGTGCGCGCGTGATCGGCATGACCTCGGGTGGCGCCTATCACGCGCCGCTCTGTGTCGCGTTGCTCGATGTCAAAGATTCGGCGCACTACGACGGTACGCGCGCTTACGCGCTGCACAAACGCGCGCAGATCGCACTCGATGCACATTGGCGTGCGCGGTATGCGGATCCTGCGGGACCGCAGTTCTACGTCATGCATCCGGGATGGGTGGACACCGAGGGCGTACGCCGCTCTTTGCCCAACTTCCGCCGTTATCTTGCGCCTCTTTTGCGCGATGACGCGGCGGGCATCGACACGGCGCTGTGGCTGGCCGCCCGGCGCCCTGCATGCCCAGCCGCGGCGCACGTGTGGTTCGACCGCAAGCCGCGTACGGCGCACGTGTTCGAGCGCACGCGCCACGGTGACGCGGTCGCTACGCTCGTCGCGCAGCTCGAGCGCGATCTTCAGCCCAGGGTGTGAAAGACGTTCTGGACGTCGTCTTCCTGTTCGAGTTTGTCGACCAAGGTCAGCACTTCGGTCGACTGCGCTTCGGCGAGTTCGGTCAACGCGGTGGGGACGTATTCATGCTCGGCCGATAACGGCGCGAGCTTGCGCGCCTCGAGCGCTTCCTGAACTTTGCCGAAATCTTCGAAGGGGCAGCGGATGACGATTTGCGGTTCGCCTTTGTCGTTGGTGCTTTCGCCCATTTCGTCGAGACCGTGATCGATCAGATACAGTTCGAGGTCGTCCTGGTCGATCCCGGCCGGGTCGAGACGGAACACGCCCATTTTTCTGAACATGAACGACACGCTGCCGCTCGTGCCGAGGTTGCCGCCGTTCTTCGAGATGATGTTGCGCACGGTGGCGACGGTGCGCGTCGGATTGTCGGTGGCCGTTTCGACCAACAGCGGGATGCCGTGCGGTGCGTAGCCTTCGTAGATCACGGTTTCGTAGTTGGTGGCATCGCGACCGGATGCGCGCTTGATCGCCGCTTCGACTTTGTCCTTCGGCATGTTCACGGCACGGGCGTTTTGCAGCACGCGACGCAGCGCGGGATTCGATTGCGGATCCGGTCCGCCGGCCTTGACCGACATGTTGATGTCTTTGGCGATCCGCGCGAACTGCTTGGCCATGCGGTTCCAGCGCGCGAACATCGTCGCCTTGCGAACTTCGAATATGCGACCCATCGATCGAGGCTCCTGAGTGAGGCCGGCAATGTTAACCGTCGCGGCAGTATGAGGCTATGATGTGGCTGCATTTCGGAGATCATCATGACCGCAACCTTGGGCCAGCTTTACCGCCCCAGCCACGACGAGTCCGCGCGGCAGCGCTTCGTCGGCGCTTTGAAGGGCTACGCCAACGGTGCGCTCGAGCAGAAGCTCGCGGCACGTTACGACCACGACCTGCGACCGGCTTTCGAGCGTGCGCAAGGGCACGCACCCGCCGATCGCGTCGAGGCGCGGCCCTTGTTCGAAGCCGATCCGCTCTATCAACTGTGGGGCTCGATGGTCTACGCCTCGCAAGGGCTCATGTGGGAGACGGTGGGTGCCACCTGCGAGCGCATCGGCCCTCGCTTCGAGGCGCGGGCGGCCGAGCTCACCGGTAAAGCGCGAGGTTCGTTGCTGCTCGACCCGACGCTCGTCATTCCGAAGCCCATCGTCGACGTGGAAATCCATCGCCAACCCGGCGGTTATTTCGCCAGTATGCGGCCGGGCGATCTGCACGCCGCGCTGATCTACTTCGGCACCATCGAGTTGTACCGCGCCGCCAAAGGCTTGTCGGCCAACGCACCGGTGGGCGAACCGGGCATCGGGCGTTACATCGCGCAAGTCGTGCGCAAGCGCTATCCGGACCTCGCGCCGCGACGCATCCTCGATCTGGGCTGTGGCCCGGGCACTGAGACCATCGCTTTGCAGGAAGCGTTTCCCGATGCCGAAGTGCATGGCCTCGATCTCTCGGCGCCGTTCGTTTCGTTCGCGCACGCCTGGGCCGAAGAGCGCGGCATGGCGCTGCATTTTCGGCAGGCCGATGCGCAGCGCACCGGATATCCCGACGGGCATTTCGATCTCGTGATCTCGCATATTCTGTTTCACGAGACCTGGCACGACATCGCGCCAAAGATTTTCGCCGAAGCGCGCCGCATACTCGCGCCGGGCGGGGTGTTCCTGAACGCGGACGTGCCGTATCAGCCGGCGCGCATGCCGATTCCGAAGCAGGTCACGAACGACTGGCAGGTGCGCAACAACGGCGAGCCGTTCTGGACGGGTTTTGCGGACACCGACGTCGCGGCCGCGCTGCGCGGCGCGGGTTTTGCCGCCGAGCGCGTCGTGGCCGATTATGAGCCGCTGGGTGCGGGGCATTATTTTTTCTTTGGTGGGCGCGCAGCATGACGATTTCGAAAACGTCGGGTCCCGATCAGCCTTTGCAGCCTGCCGACGTGTCGCAACTGGTCGCCGTGGCGATGCGTCTTGCGATGGAGGTGTCGGCGTTGCGCGAGCGCGTGGCGACGCACGAGGCGCTGCTCGCGCGTCACGGTTTGCTCGATGCCGCTGCGGTCGATGCGTACGTGCCGTCGGCGGCCGAGAATGCGGCGCGCGCAGCGTCCGATCGCGAACTGATCGAAGCGCTGGCGCGCGACATCGAGCCTGCCGCGCGCTAGGTGTCGGTGAGCGCCGTGATCGGCGCCGTCGGTCCTCGATTGCTCACGATGGCCTGCACGCGGCAATAACGTGCAATGCCGGCCGCGCCCATGCGCGAGCGACCGAGCCCCGAAAATCGAAAGCCTTCCCACTCGAAGTCCGACACGTAACTCGACATCGATACGTCACCCAAACTCACGAAACCCGCATCGAGACGGCGCGCGATGGCGAGCGCCGCGGCTTCGTCGCGTGCGAACACGTTGGCCGACAGACCGTAGTCGCCGTCGTTCGCGAGTGCGATCGCTTCGTCCACCGTATCGAAGGGCATCACCGGAATCACGGGCCCGAAGGTTTCTTCGCGCATGACGCGCATGCCGTGATCGACGCCGGACAGCAGCGTCGGCTCGCACCACAGACCCCCGCGTTCGACGATGCGGCCGCCGTATTCGACGCGCGCACCGCGCGCCACCGCATCTTCGATGTGTTCGCGCACGATGTCCGCTTGGCGCGCCATGATGAACGGCCCGAGATGACCGTGCGGGTCGTCGGCGGTGAGCTTCACGGCC
>Ga0214917_10005024_pt1 | contig 14289 bp, 11 predicted proteins | sample LL_1208_BB_MetaG_FD_177983 | JGI IMG/M metagenome (GOLD analysis project Ga0214917, IMG submission 177983) | Freshwater microbial communities from Lake Lanier, Atlanta, Georgia, United States - LL_1208_BB | ecosystem: Environmental > Aquatic > Freshwater > Lake | place: USA: Georgia | collected... | reverse complement strand
GGGATACCCTGGTGGCTCGCGCAGCTGACGCATTTCAGGCCTTCTCCGAAAAAGAGGGGAGGCCCTGGGTCATTCTCTACGTCTGTGGGGACAACGGTTGGCACCTCGGGGAAAACGGGGTCATGGCCAAGTTTGGTCCTTACGAAAAGTCGACACGACAGGCCATTCTCATCGTTTCTTCGGATCCCTCCCTTTTCCCGCGCGGGAAGGTCGTGGACCGACTGGTGGAGTTTGTCGACATCGCCCCCACCCTTTATGACTTGGCGGGCATCGACCGGACCCAGGCCAAGTGGGATTATCTGGACGGCAGGAATCTTTCGGTGGAGGCCGTGGGGCAGCGGCCCGAAAGGGAATATGTGATCAGTGAGATGGATCCCGGCATGGGCCCCCGGGCGGCCCTGCGCACCAAGGAATTTGTTTTCTCCATGCGAACCCGCCCTCCGGCAGGGGTTCAGGACAAGGATTTCCGCTGGGCCGTGACAGCCGGACACGAGGAGGTAGAGACGGCATTATTTGATTTACGCAAGGATCCCCTGGAAAGAAAAAATGTTTCGGCGGACCCTGCCTACGCCCGGCTAGTCAGACTTCTCAGAGACAAACTGGAACCCATCGTGCTCGGGGACCGGACCGAAGTCGATTGGTCCAAGGAAGGTCGCAACTTCTTTCGCAGCACCTGGGGCACGGGAGCTGATGACAAAAAATCTCCGATTCCTCTCGCCTCCATCCCGGCATTATGAACCCACCCAAAAAAACTACTTCCAAGACAACCCACCAACCCGAAGGAGACCCCATGAACATAAACCATAAAACCCAAACTTACGTCACTTCCCACGTTTTATACGCCCTCGCTGTTCTAATATTGCCCTTGTGCTGTGCGTTGCATGCGGAAAAAAACGATTCTCTGGACTTGATGTCCATTGCCTTCAAACAGCCCAACCTCGCAGCGGGAAATCTGGGGGTGGTAACACCGGTGATGAAAAACAACAAAACCACGGGTTTTAAATTTGAATTTGAAAAGTCCGATAATTATCCCAGCATGGATCTTCCTACGCGTCCGGGGGGGTGGGATCTCACCCCCTTTGTTGCAATCGTGGCCGAAATTGAAAACGTGGGGAATGAGACGATTCATCCCGCCCTGGGGATTGGAAATATAGGGGTCATAGGGGACAACCAAAACGGAGTCACACTAGTGCCCGGCCAAATTGGCTTCATTCGATTGGAATTGGGTTACTCTTGGGGGAAGGAAGCACAGAAACTTAATTTGAAATACATCGATTTTGTTAAGGTCTTTATCGGTCCGGGAGAAAAAGGGGCCTTTGTCGTCAAAAGCATGTGCGCCGTAAAAAGTTAACAACGCGGAGTTACGGCTTAAATTCTCCGGATCAAGAGCATTCGCGCGGTGCGCAACTGAGTTCATGCCCGTGCCCATTTCATCCGAAACCACACCAGCCCATCGAAAATGAAACCCACCCTCATAGCTTGCATATCTATCGAATCGTTTTGGCAGACTGTCTTCCTTCGGTCGGCCCTCTTCATCACCCTGCTACTCGCGCCGCTGAGCGCATTGAATGCGGCAGAGATTGCTTCAGGCAGCAAACCGGTGAACTTGCGCTGCGAGGACCTGGAGAATCCCCTGGGCATTGACGCGACCAAGCCCCGGTTGAGTTGGCAAATGCAAGCCGGCGATTCCGCGGCCCGCGGACTGAAGCAGACGGCGTATCAGGTGCAGGCGTCGTCGTCGCCGGAGAAACTGGCCGCGGGCGAGGCCGATTTGTGGGACAGCGGCATGGTTGCCTCCGGGCAGTCCCATCTTGTCGCCTGGGCGGGAAAAGGGCTGTCCGCGCGCCAGCCGGTCTGGTGGCGGGTCAAGGTCTGGGATCAGGACAAGCGGGAAAGCGCTTGGTCGGCCCCTGCGACTTTCGAGCTGGGCCTGCTTTCGGAGAATGATTGGCAGGGGAAGTGGATCCGCCCCGACGGCGCGGAACCCGTGACCAACGAGTTCACGGATCTTTTCGAGAAATACGCGCTCCCGATGGCGGATGATGCAACTCCTCAGGCGAAAATTGTCGCCGGTTTTTTTCGGCAGCGCATGCAATCGAAGCTTCCCGGGTTTGTGCTCATGGCGGACCTGTCGCTCGACGCGCGACCGCCGGTGGCCCGCTTGTATTGCACAGCAAGGGGGTATTACGAGGTCTTCATCAACGGCCAGGCCGTGGGGGATGCCCGCTTCGAGCCGGCGGAGACCACGCTGGAACCAGGCACGCCGGAAGACCGTTTCGGCACACCCTACTACGCCGCGCACGACGTGGCCGGACTGCTGCGACCCGGACGGAACGAGATTCGCGTCGTGTTGACGCGCGGTCGATTCCTGCTCGGACATCCCACGGGCGACTGGGGGCAGCGAATCCTGCCGCGTTTGCGATTTCAACTGGAAGCCGGGGAGCGGAACGCCCGGCGAGTGGTGTGCAGCTCCGACGCGACTTGGAAGTTTGCCACAGGGCCTGTCCTCAAGGACTCTTTCAACACCGGGGAGGTTTGCGACGGGCGCATCGATCCGCTGCGCCGGGATTTGAAAGCGGATGACCCCGGCTGGAAGCCGGTCAAGGTGGTCGAGGTGGCGGGAAAGGCGATGTTCCCGACGCGATTCCGTTTCTTCCCGCCGGAGCGGGTGATACGGAAGGTGCCCGCGCGCGAGGTCTTTTCGCCTGCCGACGGCGTCTGGGTCTTCGATCTGGGAGAGATGATCGCCGGCACGATCGAATGGAAGCCGCCATCCGGCGGCGAGGCGGGCAAGGGATATGTCTTCCGCTACTTCCAGGAACTTCGCGGACAGGGTGGTGACGATCCGGCCCACGCCCGCTACTACCCGCCGGGCCTGCGGATCAGCCAACGCGACCGGATGCCGGCCTTTTGGCCGGATGTGGGCACCCCGATCTACCCCGAGGCCCAGGGAGACTGGGCCAAGGCCAACGGGTTCGAGGAATTCGCACGCGACCCGAAAAATCTGCCGATGGTTCACGTCGGTCCCACCGACGTCTATGTTTCCTCCGGGCAGAGAGGCGAGGTTTTCCGTTCCAGCATCCGGTCCCACGCGTTCCGGTATGTCGAAGTCCACGGCCTCGACCGCCCTCCCAGGCCGGAGGACCTTGTCGGCTTGATGATCCACACCGACATGGAGAAGACCGGCGAGTTCACCTCCTCCGATCCGGAATTCGTGCAGTTTCACGATCTGGCGGTGAAGACGTTCTTGATGAATTCGCACGGCATGGTCACCGACTGCTGGGACCGGGAAAAATACCCCTACGGTCCCGAAGGAAGCGGATCGTCAGCCAACCTGCTTTATGCGTTGGACACCATCGGCATGATCCGAAAAATGGCGGCCGATAACGCCGCCGTGGTCTCCGTTCGTGGGCGGACGGGGGAGGTCGCGACGACGAGGGATCAGGATTCCGTTCTCTGGGCTTCGTTTTTCATCACCAGCGCGTGGGATGCCTGCCGGCTCCGCGGAGATACAGCCGCATTTCGCGATAACTACGGAGCGATGTTACAGCACATCCGTTTTTACTTCAAAGGCGAGGAGGGGCTCGGCCTGATCATGGCGCCGCAGCCATTCGGCGACTGGACTTGGTATGGGATGTCGAAGGACGGCGGAAAAGATCTCGGCGCCAATCTGCCCCCGGCCTGGCAGACTTTCTCAAACCGCGCGTCCGGCAGCGGCAAGACTGCCCTTGTTAATCCGTGGCTCAACTTGGTCCAGCCGCCACGCATGCGTTCCTTTCTGTCGACCGCCGCGATGGCGCGAGTCGTCGAGCAGTGCTCCCGGATGGCCGCCCTGTTGGACCGGAAGGAGGATCTTGCCTGGTTGAACGATCTCCATGGCCGCCTTCTGGTCGAGATCGAAAAGGTGTTTTTCGACCCCGTCGCCAGCACGTTCTCGCGCCAGCCCGACAGCGGCCCGTGGGGTTCAGATGTCGAAGACTCGTATGCTTTGTTCACCGGAGTCGTTCCGGCCGGGCACAGAGATCAGGTTTACGCCACCATGCTGGACGGCGTGCGGAAGCGCGGGCACACGCCGATCACCGGGTTGATCACCACCGGCCCGTTCCTGCAGACACTCGCCGAGTTTGGAGATGCCGACGACGCGTATGAAGTGATGGGGAGAGAAGGCTTTCCCGGTCTGCGCAATCTCCTCCGGCTCTCGCCGGATGGCGTGGCCGAGCACTTTTATGTATCTCCCTCGGACGCGAGAAACAGTATGGGTAGCCGCTGCCACGCCGGACTGACGGGCGCTCCGTTCCCCTGGTTCTACCACGTCCTTGGCGGGCTGCGCCCGGATGACGAGCAACCCGGGTTCAAGAAGTTCACGCTGGCGCCGCAGATCCCCGCCAAGCTGGAATCTGCCGGCATCACCCACGAGTCGCCCTATGGCACCATCGTGAGCCGCTGGCGCCAGAAAGAAGGCTATATCGAATACAAAGTGACCGTGCCGCCGAACAGCACCGCCCGGGTGATTTTGCCCAAGGCTAAGGCAGACAAAGTGCGGGAGTGTGACAGGCCCTTGCAGAAGGCCGCTGGAGTGTCCTCGATCCGGCAGGACAACGGGCGGGTCAGCTTCGATTTGGCGGCGGGAAATTACGATTTCCATTGGCCGGTCCGCTGAATACCAGGCCTTCTCCGTGAAGAAAGTCAGCTTTTGACACAATCCCAACCGATGAAAAATGCCCGGCCCAAGACATGAAGAAATCAAACAAATCCGCAAACGCCCGTAAGGCGAGCTTTGTCTGGCCCGTTGCCGCCCTGTTGATGGCGGCGGCATCTTTCCCACTGAAGGCGGAAAAGCCCGCATCGCTTGACCTGTTGTCGCTCGCCCTCCAAGACGTCCCGATGCTGAAAACCAGTCTCGGCACGGCCACGCCGGTGCTGGAGAACGGGCGGGCCGTGGCGATCGAGTTCGAATTCGCGGAGAGCGACGGTTACCCGGCTGTCGAGATGCCTTGCCCTCCGGAAGGATGGGATCTGTCCCCGTTCACCGGTCTCGAGGCCGAGGTCGAGAATCTGGGGTCAGCGCAGATTGTTCCTATCTTGGCAGTGTTGTCATGGAGTGGCCAAAAGTTCTGCGGCCCTTGAGGTAATCTCCGTGCCCTGACCGATCTTATGAACGTCACCTTCGACATTACCCGGAGCGGCGGACACCTTGGTCCGGTCAAGTTCCTCGTCGGCGGACGGATCGTCGAACCTTTCTCGACGGCTCCGTGGTGCGGCACACCGGAAGCGCACAAACTCATTCCGCTGCTCCGGGTGTTGCGGGGCGACTTTTTCTGCGCCCCTTTCGGTCGCGGGCCGACCTGGCGCGGGGAGTCTCACCCTCCCCACGGCGAGCCCGCCAACGGCCGGTGGAACCTGACCCGATCCGGGCCCGGCCGCATGACCGCCACGCTGGCAACGCGGGTTCGGCGCGGCCGGATCACCAAGATTGTCGAAGCCCGGTACGGTGAAACCAACCTTTACCAGACTCACCTGCTGGAGGGATTCGGCGGTTCGATGTGTCTCGGTCACCACGCCATGCTTGATTTCAACCGCAACGGCCCGGGACGCATCTCCACCAGCAAGCTGCGGCTGGCGCAGGTTCTGCCGGCACCGTTCGAGAATCCCGTCATGGGCGGTTACTCGTCGCTCAAGGAAGGTGCTTGGTTCCGCCGCCTCGAGAAGGTGCCCTTGGCAACTGGAGGGATGACGGACCTCACCCGATTTCCGGCCCGAGAAGGTTTCGAGGATCTCGTCATGGTGCACCACAAGGATACCGACGATTTCGCGTGGTCCGCCGTTGTTTTTCCGGATAAAGATTTCGTGTGGTTCGCCCTCAAGAACCCCGCGCATTTTGCCTCCACCGTGCTCTGGCATTCCAACGGGGGGCGCCATTACACACCTTGGAACGGACGCCACCGCGGCGTCCTCGGCATCGAGGATGTCACGGCCTATTTCGACCTCGGCTTGGCCGCTTCACTGGCAGACAATCCCTGGAAAAAGCGCGGCATTGCCACAGCCCTCGCGCTCGGCAGCCGGAAAGCCGTGCGCCTTCCCTACATCATGGGCGTTGCGCCGCTCGCCAAAGACTTCGCCCAAGTCCGCTCGGTTCGTCGCACCGCGACCGGCATCCGCCTCTCTTCCTCCGGCGGCGGTATGATTGACCATGTCGTCGATACCGGCTTCCTGCAATAACAGGCACTGCATCCGACCCGGTGATGGAAATGACAAACAGGTCCAAGGTCTGTCCCGTCGTTTGCTTCAACGAGGCCCCGCACGCTTTTTCCGGAACGTGACGCCACGCGACTTCCGAGAGGGGGCTTTGCTTGATCCGGATCAGTCTTCTCCGGGATGCAGGAAAAATTTCGCCTCCAGATCCTCGAGGGATCCTCCCTTTGTTTCAGGCAAAAAACGGACAATAAACAAAAGACATAACAGACAACTGCCGGCAAACACGAAAAAGACATTTCCTTTGAGCGCGGTCAGCATCCAAGGGAAAAATTGAGCCACCAGAAAGTTGCCGCCCCACAAGAAAACGACAGACAGAGCCATCGCGCGTCCGCGGATACGATTGGGAAAAATTTCAGAGACAACCACCCAGTAGATTCCGCCCATCCCGATGGAGAATGAGGCGACATAGGCAAGCGTGCAGATCAGTAAGAGCGTTCCCTGAGATTCCGCCTGCTGGAAGGCCAGTCCCATAAGAAGCAGCGAAATACCCATGCCGGCCGAAGCGCCGATCATCAGATAGCGGCGCCCCAATTTGTCCACCAAGAATAGCGAAAAGATCGTGAACAAGCACATTATTGAGCCGATTATAATCGAATGGCTGTAGGCATCTCCCGCTCCTATGCCTGCACTCAAAAAGATGCGCGGTGCGTAATACATCACAATGTTTATGCCGGTGATGGCTTGAAAAAGGGCCAGCACCATCGCCATGAAGGTGATTCGTCTCGCTCCCGGCCTGAAGAGTTCGCGCATTTTGCCTTCTTCTTCATGCAAACTGCGGATGATCTCATCATAGGCGGCAGGTGCCCGCGCAGGTGAGGTAATTTTGCCGAGAACAGCCATCGAGTCTTTAAACTTTTCCTGCTTGGCCAACCAGCGGGGGGTCTCCGGGATAAAAAATGTGAGCAGCAGAAAGACAAGAGCCGGGCCCGTTTCCATGCCGAACATCCACCTCCATCCGACATTGACCATCCAGTCCGCATCTTCCCAGCCGACAATGCTTCGATTGACCGCGTAGGCCCCTACCATGCCGGACACGATGGCGATCTGGTTCATGGATACCAGGGCGCCCCGGTGCTTGGGCGGCGAGACCTCCGCGATATACATCGGCGTAACCATGGAGGCGATCCCGACACCCACTCCACCCAGCAACCGGGCCGCGATAAGAAACCATACTTCCGGAGGGAAAGCGGATGCCACCGCGGAAACCGCGAAAAGCACTGCAGCAAAAATAAGCGCGGGTTTCCGCCCGAACTTATCGGCAAACCAACCGGCGAGGGGCACGCCCGCGACAGACCCCACCAAGGCGCTGGAAACCACCCAGCCGAGGGCCAGATCGCTCATACCGAAGAAAAGTTGCAGCACTTCGGTGGTTCCGGAAATCACGGCGGTATCGTAACCGAATACGAATCCCCCGAGTGCGGCCACGAGGCTGATCAGGATGACATAAATGAGCTGGGGCATATGAAAAAAAGAGGTGAGAGCACTGTGATAAAATCTACTGTGCTTGGCGCAACAGGGCCCTGCACCATCCGCCATCGGCATCGACAAGGCTCACTGGGGCGGCAAGCAACTCATAGTTGCCCGGAGCAATGTCACGCAGACAAATATTCTCAAGAATCAGGGTTTCCTTGCCGAGCAACTCCATATGGGCCGGGAAGTCAGGCGCGGACGGCGGATCTATGGTCAGATAATCGAGACCGACCAGGAGGAGGCCGTGCCGTGTGCACCATTCCGCCGCGCTTTGGTCGATGTAAATGAAGTCCGGATTCCACGGCTCGTGCCAGTAATCGGTGGAGCTGTTGCGCGTCTTGAAAAGCAGGCGCTTCATGCCGTCGTGCACGCCGGCGCGGTCGAGGGCCTGTCCACTTACGCAGGATTTTTGAGCCGTAAGATCCAGCACCTGACATTCCCCCACCCAGTGGTCCAACGGCATTTGGTGCAAGCGCCTGCCGCCCTTGATAAAGTGCCATGGTGCATCTACGTGGGTGCCATGGTGCAGGCCGCCATGGAAAAACCCCACATTGGCCGGATTCCCTTTGTCGTGACTCCAGAACGGCCACGATATGCCCGGTGCGGGATCACCGGGGAAAACCGTCGTGCGCGGACCTGTCGGAATGCTGATGTCGAGGTAGCGGGCCATCATTCTTTGCAGTATTCGGCGGAGGGCAATGAGCCATCCATTACGTAGCCTCCGTCAATGGTCAGTGACTGGCCGGTCATGTAGCGAGAATCCTCACTGGCCAGAAAAAGTGCTCCACCGGCGATCCATGAGGCCTCCGCAATCTCTTTCATCGGCACCCGCTCGAACAGCGAGCGTTTCACCGCATCGGTATACATCGGGGTGGTCAACTCGGTGAATGTCGCTCCAGGACGGATGAAGTTCACCGTGATCTTGTGCGGCGCCAGCTCGGTGGCCAGAGTGCGTGAGAACGATTCGATCCCGCCCTTGGTTGCGGTGTAGTGGCCGCAATTCGGTTCGCTGAGCACGGCATGAATACTCGAAAGGCTGATGATACGGCCGCCGCGCCCTTGCTTGATCATCTGCCGAGCTGCTTGCTGAGAGCACAGGAACACGCTTTTCAAATTGGTGCGGATGATCAGGTCCCAGTCTTCCTCCGGCGTATCGACCACTTTTGAGAATCGGATGACGCCCGTGTTGTTAACGTGAATATCCACTCCACCAAGCGCAGCAATAGCTTGCTCGAAGGCTTGGGCGACTTGATGGGAATCCCCCACGTCACACGGCACAGCCAGCGCTTTGCGGCCCAGAGTGCGGATGGCATCCGCTACCTCCACGGCCTTTGGCAGATTGATATCGAAAATCGCGACGTCCGCACCTTCCTTGGCGAATCGCATGGCGATGGCTTTGCCAATGCCGTGCGCGGCACCGGTGACTATGGCAGTTTTGTTCCGGAGCCTCATGAGGGGACTGGGTTTGGAGAAAAAAGGGGGGGGCTGGTATCAGTCAAGTGTGTACACTTTAGCATGCTAGCTTTGCGCGTCAAACAGAAAGTTGGTGATGCGGCACCAATGTGGATCCGGATTCGTCGACCGCAATCAGGCTCCGGCAATTTGCCGAGGGCTGCGGGCATCCGTGCGGCGACTCAGCGGCCGAGTCCGGTGCATGTGCCATTTGACCTGGATGGCGGAGTCGCGGATGTGCTTACGCAGGAGTTGGATGCCAAGTGGAAGGTCGGGGGTGCCGAGGGCGTCGAGGATCGCGAGGTGCTGGTCGTAGGACTTTTGCACGAGCGCGGGATAACGGGCCATCGCGTGCTGGAAAATCCGGATAAACACTCGGGAACTCTGCAGCAGCCGGGTCAGCCACGGATTCTGGCAGTGGTCAAACCAGATCTTGTGCAGGGCTTCGTCGAAGGCGAGGCAGCGGGAAACCCACTTGCGGGATTGAGTGCTGCCGACGGATGAAGCCATCGACTTTAGGGCTCCAATCTCCTTTTCCGTCAATCTGTGCCATGCCTGCTTCATGGCCAAGACTTCCATCATTTCGCGGAGCTGGTAAAGGCAATCCACGTCGTGCAAGGTAAATGCGCGTATCAGCGGGGTGCGGTTCTTGCGCAGGGTGAGCAGGCCAGCCTCCGCCGCGCGCCGCACGGCTTCACGCATGGGTGTGCGACTCACGCCCCACTGCTTTGCTACCTGGGCTTCGCGCAGGGGGCTGCCAGCCGGCAGTGCGCCCGTGACCAGCGCCTCCACCAGCCGCGTGAATACGTTCCCCGCCACCGAGGCGTCACGCTTCGGAGTAGGACGTTTGAATGTTGTGGTTGACCGGGCGTTCATAGCATCTAAAGTGTATACACCTTGGACGAAGGGGAGACAAGATTCTTACCAAGCAAACCTAATCCCGAGACCATGACAAGCCCCGCCATCGACACCCACGCTCAGCCCCGCAAACAGACTCTGCGCGTTTCTGCGGCCGATCTTCGGATCTGGGCCCAGGCCAGCCTGGAGAAACTCGCTCTGCCGGCCGACGATGCAAGGCTGATCGCCGATTGTCTGGTGCAGACGAGTTTATGGGGGATTGACTCGCACGGAATCGCGCGCTTGCCCCACTATCTGGGTCGTATCCGTGGCGGATCGATTCATGCGAAGCCCGAGATTCGGGTGCGGACCACCGGGCCTTGCACTGCCCGTATCGATGGCGGTCACGGACACGGCATCGTGATTTGTCACCGGGCCATGAAGGAGGCGATTTCGTTGGCCTTAGCCAACGGCATCGGCGCGGTCGGCGTGGAAAGCTCCAGCCACTGCGGGGCGCTCGGGCTCTACGGCCGGCAGGCAACGCAGAAGGGCTTGATGGCTTTGGCGCTCACGCACTCCGATGCCTTTGTCGCGCCGTCCGGCGGCCGCAGCAAGTTTCTCGGCACAAATCCAATTTGCCTGGCGGTGCCGACCGATGACCCGGGGCGCCCGATCTGCCTTGACATGGCGACCAGCGCCGTGCCGTGGAACCGTGTGATGAATGCGCGTCGGGAAAACAAGCCCCTCGAACAGGGGTGGGCACTGGATGCGCAGGGAAAACCCACCACGGACCCCCATACTGTCGCCTGCTTGCTGCCGCTTGGCGATTACAAGGGTTATGGACTCGCATTTCTCATTGATTTGTTCTGCGGTCCGCTGAATGGGATGCCTTTTGGTCCTCACATTCCGGCGATGTATGGAGACAATGGCGAACGCCGTCGCCTCGGGTCATTCATGCTGGCGATCAACCCGAAGATGTTCAGCGGCGGAGAAACGCTGGCGCATGTCGCCACGGCAATGGCGAAAGAAGCACGAAACCAGCCGCGGGCGGCGGCTGCAAGGGCCGTGCAAGTGCCGGGCGATCCCGAATACTGCATGCAGGAAGAACGCGAGCGTGAGGGAATTCCCGTCGAACCCGGCCTGCTCAAGGAAATGCAAGCATGGTCGCAAACCCTCGGGGTAAAGGTGGCATTCGAACCGCGGCCATCCGACGTCGCACCAGCGCGCCAGGAAGGAGGGAATCCAGCATCGTGAACCTTAGCAAGGGCAAGTGGCGTAGGGTGGCTCCGCTCTCAATCGGCCGGCGCTCGATTCTCTTACGCGAGGGCGGACACGGCGCAGCTTTGCGGAAGGCGTCAATACCGCTGCATGCGGCGGGCGATGGCGCAAATGCTTTCGTCGGCGGCTTGCAGATGTCTCCGCAGGGCGCTTTCGGCGAGATCCAGACGGCCTTTTTCCAGCGACCGGTGGATCCGCAGGTGTTGGCGCAGGCCGAATCTACCTCTCTCAATCCGGAAGTGGGGACTGACCAGCTGGAATTCAATGATAAGGTAGATGAAGCCGGCGCGTTCCGGCAGCAACGGATTGCCGGAGGCCGCCAGCAGCAACCGGTGGAATTCCAGATCCACCTCGAGGATTTCCCGGATGGTGGATTTCCGGCGGGTCAGAACCTCCTCGGTGCGACGGCGGTTGCGGGCAAGGGAGGCGGCCACCAGCGGGCAGCGGGGCCGTGCCAACAGCCGCCGCAGGGCGAAGACTTCGACCATCTCCCGGAATTCCCGCAACGCTTCCAGTTGTTTGTCATCGACGGAGGCCACCTGCCAATGGCTCCGCTCCTTTTTCACAAAGGCCCCGAGGGGATGCAGCTCGAGCAGGGCCTCCCGGACCACCGCGGTGGACACCCCCAGCCGGCGGGCCACGGCCAACTCCACCACCCGCTGGCCGGGCCGCAACCTGCCCCCGGTCAGCGCGGCCAACAGATCCTCCTTCACCCAATCCTTCTTGCTGCGCGGCGCGGAACGCCCCTCGGGGGGCAGGGGCAACGGGCGGCGCACCACCCATTGGCGCCGGCACCGCGCTAAAAATCCTTTCCGGCCCAGGTGCCGCAGCAGCCCCCGCACCACCGTGCGTCCGACCCCGGCCCGCGCCGCGATGGTCATCTCCCCGGGCAGCACCCCTCCCCGATGGACTCCCCGCAACCATGGCGCGGCCTGGGCCAAAGCGGACTCCTGCAACAACGTCACCGCGCCGAAGGTGGCCGAGGATCCGCCCGCGGGCAAAGGAATCCGCCCGATTGGTTATTATCGGTATTGACCTTTTTTACCCGACCCGTCTAGGGAGGAAGAGTGGCTTTCCCCACCCGTGCGATTCGGTCGCGGCTGCAGGCCGTGGCGCCGCGGGCCCACCTCCTGGACTCGGTGGCCCAACGGGCCGGGTACGACGCCGACGGCCTCGGATACAAGACCTTCCCGCCGGACCTGGTGGTGATTCCGGCCGATGCGGAGGAGCTCGCCGCCGTGGTGCAGGTGCTCCATGCAAGCGGCGTGCCCATCTGTCTGCGCGGGGCCGGCACCTCCCTGGCCGGCGGGCCGGTCGCGGCGCAGGGCGGTGTGGTCATTCACACCTCCCGGCTGCGCGCCATCCGCGCAATCAACCCGGCCGGCTTGTGGTGCGAGGTGGAATGCGGCGTGGTCCTCGACCGCCTCGACGAGGCCCTCCGCCCGACCGGCCTCCACTACCCGCCGGATCCCTCCAGCGGCGCGGTCTGCACGATCGGGGGCAACGTGGCCTCAAATGCCGGCGGGGCCCACTGTTTCCGGTACGGCGTGACCGGCAACTACGTGCTGGGAGTCGAGGTGATCCTGCTGGACGGCACCCTTCGCCGCTTCGGCGGCCCCGCCGGGGGCCGGGGCCCCTGGCGCGAGGACTGGAAACGCCTCATGGTCGGATCGGAGGGAACCCTCGGGGCGTTCACGCGGTTCTGGCTGCGCCTGACGCCGCGGCCGGAAAAGGCCTGGACGTTTCGCGCGACTTTTCCTGATTTGCCGTCGACGGAGCGGGCCATCCATGGCCTGGTGCGCAGCCCCGCTTATCCCGTGGCCATTGAGATGATGGATCCGGCGTCCGTGGCCATGGTGGAAAAAAGCCCGATGGCGGTCGGGTTGCCGCAAGACCACTTTCTCCTCGTCGTGGAGATTGACGGCCCGGCGGCGTTGGTCGATGCGCGGGTGGAGTCGGTCGCCGCCATTCTCCGCACGGCGGGGAGCAAGGATGTGCAATTCAGCGATGATCCCGTGGTGCGGGCCGGCCTGTTCAAGGCGCGCAAGGCGCAGGGCGGCTTGCTCGGGCAGGTCAGCCCGGATTTCCTCGTGCAGGATGCGGTCATTCCCAAGCGCGCCTTGGCGGAGGTTCTGGCCTTGGTCTATGAGGAGGCGAAGAAGGCAGGCCTGCCCACCGTCACGGTCATGCACGCGGGCGATGGTAACCTGCATCCGAATTTTCTCTTCGACTCCCGGCGTCCGGGTGACATCGAAAAAGTCGAGGCCATCAGCCGGCGCCTGATGGAGCGCGTCGTCGCCGTGGGCGGCACGCTTTCCGGCGAGCACGGCATCGGGAACGACAAATCGGGCTACGTCGGGCTGGTCTTCGGTCCGGATTCGATGCGCATGCAAAAGGCCGTGCCGCAGGTGTTCGACCGGGCCTCGCAGCTCAATCCGCTCAAGGTCTTCCCGGAGAGGAAATTCGCCGCGTGAAGGTCACGGCCCTGCGCCACGAGCGCCTCTTCGAGCCGTTTCTCGATCCGGTCGACGGGGTGCTTTGTCTTCCCGCGGACGCCACCGCCGCCGAGGTCGCCCGGCTCGCCGCGCCCGCGGGGCTCCGCTTCCCGCTCTGGCTGGATCCCGCCCAGCCCCTCCGGACCAACTGGGCCGCGAGCGACCACGCCCCGGCTTCCTCACGTTTCGGCCCCTTTTGCGACAACTGCACCGGCATGAACTGGGAGCTGCCCGACGGACGCGTGGTGCGCGTCGGGGAACGCGTGGTGAAATCCACCACCGGCTACGATCTCCTCCGCTTCCTCCTCGCCGCCGGGCCCCGCTTCGGACGGGCCCAAGCCGTGGTTTTGCGGCTGCGTCCGCTTTGCGACCGGGAGGGGGCGTTTTTCCTGCAGGGGTCCGACGACGCCCTCGAAAAGGTTGCCGCGCAAATCCTGCAGGGTCCGTACCTGCACTGGCTGGAGTCGGTGGATTGGCTCGCCCCGTCAGCGGGGCGCCCGCA
>Ga0214917_10005023_pt1 | contig 14292 bp, 15 predicted proteins | sample LL_1208_BB_MetaG_FD_177983 | JGI IMG/M metagenome (GOLD analysis project Ga0214917, IMG submission 177983) | Freshwater microbial communities from Lake Lanier, Atlanta, Georgia, United States - LL_1208_BB | ecosystem: Environmental > Aquatic > Freshwater > Lake | place: USA: Georgia | collected... | reverse complement strand
CTTTTCCACTGCACCTCCCACGTGGCTCATCCCGGATCAGCTTCCTTGGTTCTTTTTCCTTCCGAAGCACCGAGACGTCTCCGACGGAAATTGAGGTCGGCTCGCCGCGGCGGTCGTGCTCTCCCAGGTGGCTCCCTAACAAAAGTTCCGCTTGATCACGGCGTGAGTAGTGGAGCAACCCTGAGTGGCCGCGCTGCGGTGCCGCGGGTGAGGTAACGGCTTTTTTTTTCCTTGTCTACGGCATAACTATGTACTATGAGGACAGGTACGCCACGCTGTACAAGGCCAGGTACGCCACACTGAAGTCCTCTTTAGGAGACCAACGTGGGGGGATGGGGACGAGTAAAGGCATTTGCACAAAACTCATCGACTTGCGGGGTTCCCTCTTTTCACTGAGGTGGGTCACAGACTACACGACGAAGTTGTCGAGTCAGTTGTCAGAAAACCCGTTTCTGCGGAGGATATCAAATAACGTGTCCGATAGCGTACAGGGTACTACTCGCTCACAGTCGGTGTCACTGCACAGGCAGTCCGCAGTCTTAACGTTCCACCCGGACGATGAGTCTCTTTTGTCGACTAACTGCGGACAAGAAAAAGTGAACCAGACGATACCGTCGACGAATTTGATCTCTGTGTCCCAAGTCGCCAACGAAACGGTGAGGCTCTTTTACTTTCGCCTACCGATGGGGAACGAGCTGGTATCTTCCAAAGTTCAAAAAACAACGAAAACGTTGAAAAGTGTTTTATTCGGTATGGTCGATCAGTACGGCCTGCCCGCACTGACTGTTTTGGTGACCACTGGCGCCGCTCTGTCCGTAGGGACAGTCGTGGGCTCAGGCGGCATCTTGGGAGCAGTGCCAGGGGTCGGTTACGGTCTCTACCTCGTCTATAGGCTCGTGAGCGCCCTTAAAAGTGCCCGAGCAGACGTGTATGAAGTCATCGACATGGATCTTGATCAGCTCAATAGGGAGGTGCAGAGGAACTACAGTTTCGTAATCGAGAATCTATGTGGCGATGCGAAACGTTGCAAAAGCGACGGCACAAAGTACGTGAGCAGTCTCCGAAGGGTTCGTAGCTTGGAGGAAAATCCTGACCCTGAGTCAAAGTCTTTACTCACGATTAGTGTGGTCCCGTTCCAAGCCGCTAGTCTCTACGCAGTGATACTCTACCGAAACTATTTTGAGTACAACGTCGACCTGAAAAGTAAGGTAGAGTTTATTGAGGGTACCCTTAAAACGACGATGTTTAAGTACTATTACCAGGCAAAATCCAAAGTTATGACCACTGACCCCGTGACGTACTACGAGATTCCCTGTGACCGGCTGAGGGACGCGTTCGTTCAGAAAGTTGAAGTGAGCGAAAAGTTGAGGGGTAAGGTTGAGGTTTATCTAAACAAAGTGTTGAGTTATCTCCTGGACCCCAACCGACCGTTGGACAGCGATCTCAACAGCACTAAAACATTCAACTACACCCCCAAAGTGCTCAAGGACGCAAAACAGTCGATGACTAAGGCCGCAGGCGACGTGCGTGAACTCCACTCCTCGTTCAAAGAGTGGCTAAAACGTCGCTTCGACGGAAAAGATCCGCCCCACAGCACCGTGCCTTTTCCGGAAGTAAATATCAAAGAAGATGCCGACGAGAAGGGAGAAAGTAATGGTGAGGCGAAGCCCGACAGCAAGGAAGAGTCTCAAGAAAAGAATGTCGCCGTGAGTAAAGGAGAAGAGACCGACTCCCTTTCTTGGAAGATCGCCGAGAGTAAAGGAGAAGAGACCGACTCCCTTCCTTGGAAGATCGCCGAGAGTAAAGGAGAAGAGACCGACTCCCTTCCTTGGAAGATTGCCGAGAGTAAAGGAGAAGACTCCGGCGCCCAAGGAAAGAAGATCGCCGAGGGTAAAGGAGAGTCCGACAGCGAAGACAAGGACACAGCGTCGCTCTTCTCGGTCTATGAGAAGGAAACGGACAGTGTTATGTCTGAGGAAGAGAAAGAGATTCACCCTATTTACAAGGACAACGAAGACGAGGACACAGCGTCTTTCTTTTTGAGCTATGAGAAGGAAGAGGATAGTGTCCTGTCTGAGGAAGAGATTGAGCCTATTAGGAGACTCACGGTGTGTGTCAACCTCTTTCCAACCCTGGATGCGATGCAGCCCGTCGAAGGCCGTGAAAGGACCCAGGGTGCGACGAGTCTGAGCGAGTCCGGAACGCAGCCCGTCGAAGGCCGTGAAACGACCCAGGGTGCGACGAGTCTGAGCGAGTCCGGAACGCAGCCCGTCGAAGGCCGTAAGACGGCCCTAGATGCGACGAGTCTGAGCGAAGGCCGTAAAACGACCCAGGGTGCGACGAGTCCGAGCGAGTCCGGAATGCAGCCCGTCGAAGGCCGTCGTTGTCCAGTGTTTGTCGAAAACACTCCAGACGAGTTTGTGGAGTTGTGGTTCCAAATGTTTGGATTTTTCGATTTTGTTGACAAGGACTCCAACAAGATGCAGAAGGTTTACGAGTCCATGCTAAAGCACAGAATTGACACTACTTCCTACTCTATCCTTCGTAACAAAGAGTTCCGTTACTTTCTCGTATGCCTCCCTTATCTTTCGGATGCCGCACTCTTCGAGTACTACGCAGTGAACACCAGAAAACGCCTGGGACCAGAGAAGGAGGGAGAAAGTCCCCTGATAAAGTTGATGAAGAGCTGGACGTCCGTCTACGAAACAACTCTGGCCATTCTAAACGAAGGCTTGCGTACGTACCACACGCCCTACCCTCACCCCTCTGTTTTCCTCGTTACCTACATCATCAAAGACTACATTCTAGAGGCAGAAAGGAAGAAGTTGCAGGAAAGACACGTCAGTAACCTCTATCTAAAAATGGAGTTAAACGACGAAAAGTTGAGGGAATCGTTGGTCAAACACGTCGAATACATCTACAATAAGTTGGAGTCAAGGAAAGCTGACAATAATATGCTGGAAATTTTGATGGAAGCTTGGGTCAGTAGTGTCCTCGACACCTACCGGAAAGTGGTGTCGTCAACGGAGGAGAAAAAGGAGGAGGAAGACCTGGTGGAGTCGTCAACGGAGGAGAAAGAGGAGTGGGTTTGGGAAGAAGGGGTGGGAGTTTTCTACGAAATATACCAAGAAGTTCGCTCAAAAGAGGCGGAGAAGAGGTGGAATAAAAGATTCGAGGACCACATTTACAAAATCTACAAGAAGATTGAGTTTTTGTTAGAGTATGAAATCTTCGTTAGGACCTCAGGGGTGGCATGAAAAAAACAACAAGAGTCAGTCACTTCTCGGGTAGGCGTGGTGCCACCTCCCGGACGACGACGTGCCATTCCACCAGGAACTCGTACTTGCGTTTCCAAGATTTCCTTGAGAAGTCCTGAGCTACTACCATCAAACGTTTCAGAAGGAGTTTTTAGACAGACCCGGCGGAAGTGGGAATCGGTGCTGCTGAGGGCAGAGGTGGCCGACGACCGACATTTTTCTCATGGAGAAAGAGATGATAGCGGAAGACGTCTTCGGCCGGTACTTCTCCCGGGGCTCCTACCTGGTGCCTGAAGAACTCAGGGACCAGCCTCTCCTGGAGGCCATGTACAGGAACGCCGTGATGAACCACATTTTCCTGAGGAGGACCCCGAGGGTCGACGACGTGCGCTCCTACTACCTCAGGACGGGGTCCCTCCTCCGGACGGCCGCGCGTTTCGACGTGCCCCCCTACCTGCTCTGCAAGCTCCTCGGGCTCCCGCAGCGGGAGAAGGACCTGGCCGCCAGGTGGGACGACTTCACCTCCCCGGAGGCCCACGAGCGGGCCGCGCGGGGCGCCAGACGCTTCGAACGGGCGCTCGGCAGGAAGCTGAGGAGGTGCACCGACGAGCCGCTCCGGTCGGAGCCGGACCTGAGGGAGGAGGGGGCCGCGCTGACCCCGGACTTCCTCGTGGGGGGCAGGGTCTGGGTCGAGGCGAAGAACTTCTACGGGGGAAGCAACGCCTTCACCCGGCACGTGGTCGGAAAGCAGGTGAAGAAGTACGCCGCGATGTGGGGGCCCGGGCACGTTGTCTTCCGCTGGGGGGCAGACCCGGCCCTCCAGTTCCCCGGGAGGGCGACCGTGCACGGCTTCGAGACGCTGGACTGCGGCCGGCTCGGAAAAAAGTGAAGGCGCGTCCGGGGGCCGGCCGAGGCAAGAGAGAATGACAACCGAGGCGACGCTTGTTCTCGGAATGGTGAGGCTCACCGAGGAGGAGCTGGGTCGCGAAGACCCCAACTCGTCGGCCGCTACCGACACGAGACGCATCCGCGAGCTCGCCGCTCTGCTCGGCGGGCCGGTGTTCTCCCTGTCGGACTCCCGCCGCAGCGGCGACCCGGAGTTCCACACGGACGGGGCCATCTCCAGGAGGGTCGTGAACACTCTCCGCGACAAGCTCGGCGAGGAGGGCGTGTTCGTCCGGGTCCTGGGGGACTACCACCGGTTCCACGCGGAGTACCTCCGCAAGGCCTACGGCAGCTTCGCCAACTACATGCTTCCGCAGCTACTGAAGGCGGGCCTCGTCCAAAGTGACAGTGAGGTCATCCTTCCCCACCTGGACCCCAGACTGGACACGTCCCCCAGCATCTATGCCGCCTTCGGCGGCTGCGAGAAGGCCTTCCTCTACCCCGCCCAGAACCCGCTGGTCTGCGCCACCCAACGACTCCTGCCAGACACACCGCTCAACGAAAGCTTGGACAAGGAACACCCCTTCGTCTGCTTCTCCGCGTTCCCCGACCAGACGGGCGGAAAAAGTGGGGGGGGGTAAGTGACGGAAAAAAGTAGACTTTCCGGGATTTATACACCCATGTCTTCTCCTTCGATGCCGACCTGCACGGTTACCAACAACACGTGCTCCAGCAATTGTACGACCGTTCAAGGCACACCCAGTAACACAAACGGGTGCGTCCAGATCGGTAAAACGGACAACTGGTGCTGTCCTCCTCCTCCTCCTAGCGGAGGCCAAGGAGGCCAGGGAGGACAACAACAAGGAGGACAACAACAAGGAGGACAACAACAACAAGGAGGACAACAAGGAGGACAACAACAAGGAGGACAACAACAAGGAGGACAACAACAAGGAGGACAACAACAAGGAGGACAACAACAAGGAGGACAACAACAAGGAGGCAAACAACAACAAGACAAAGGGAAGAAGTCCTAACTTTTTTGAAGTCAGGAATGTTTCGGTTTCTTTTTTTCAAGAGCTCGGTCCGCGTCTGGAGACCCGACAAAAGCGTGTGTGGGAGGTACAGATCATGATCGAGAAGATGTTTACGAAGAAAAGGGTGCGACAGGTACTTGTCGTCCCCCTCAAGGAGGAGATCGCGAGCCTGGTGCGGCCCTACTTGTGGATGCTTCTCTTCGGTTACCTGAGCTTGGTCACCCTCCTGCTCTCCGTCCTACTGCTTCTGGCGAAAGGCGGTGCTGCACAGCACTAGGACGAGCAGCAGGGCCAGGGTGACCCAGGAAGCGGAGGGGGGCTGCCGCCTGGCGTAGAGGGAGTCCATCCTGTCGAGGGCTTCCTTATACGTAACCTGTTTTTTTTGCAGGAGCTGGTTGACCTTGTTGTGGAAGTCCACGGACCACTTGAACATGCTGACCCTGTCTTTGAGGGCGACGCGAGCGAACTCCTGGGGGTCGAACGTCTCCGAGAAGTGCTTGCGGCAGTACACGCACGGCAGCACCTGGCCGACGCTGCGGAAGAACGCCGAGTACCTGTCCTTGTCCTCCTCTGAGGGCGGTTGAGGGTAGGCCAGCGTGACCGAGTGCAGGAAGTCCCACGCCTTGGGTCCCCAGACCTTAGGATCCATGTCTTACGCGACCTTTTTTTTTCCCCCGGCGGCAGATGAACCCCCGCTCCCGGCTCCTGAACGAGTGGGTCGCCGCCCGCACCCAGTCCTTCGACGCCTCCCACGACGTCCACCACGCCATGGCTGTGTGGGAATGGTGCAAGGTCATCGGCCGCAGCACCCTGCCGCCCGGCAGGTGGGACCGGTGGAGCTGGGTGCTCGAGTGCTCCGCCAAGCTGCACGACGTCTGGGACCACAAGTACCGGGGCCGGCCGGGGGTGGTCACGCGCAAGCAGAGGAACGACTTCGTCAGGGACCAGCTCGGCCTCTCCCCCGCCGACGCCCACATGGTCCTCCTCATATGCGACAACGTCTCGTGGAGCAGGCAGGTCAGGGGGGAGCGGGACTACCACTTCCGCAAGCTCTCCTGGCTGGACAGGATGCTCTGCCGGCACGACGTGTGGGAGGAGTGGAGGGTCCTTCTGGACATCGTCGCGGACGCCGACCGCCTCGAGGCCCTGGGAGAGACCGGACTCCTCCGCTGCAGGACGTACCAGAAGGCCAGGGACCCCGGCCTCAACGACGACAGCCTCGACTGGGCGGTCGTGAAGCACGCGGAGGAGAAGCTCCTCCTACTCTACCCGCGGTACTTTGCCACCAGAAAGGGCAGGGAGGAGGCGAAGCCACTGCACAAGTTCCTCCACGACTGGGTGCAGAGAAAGAAGATCGAGTGGGAAGGACAAAAAAAAGTGATCCCCGCGGATGCTGCCCCAGTGCCGACAGCATGCGCAGCGTCAACGTGAGCGGCAAGGTAGGTGTCCTCTTCCTAGCGCACGACGGAGTGGCGAACCCGGACCTCTGGCTCTCCTGGCGCGCCTCAGAGGCCGAGCACGAGCCCAGCCTGCTCTTCTTTGTGCTGCGGAACGAAGAGGTGCGCTACAAGAGCCGCTTCGCCGACGACTTCGACACCGGCATCCGGGTGCCGACCGAGTGGGGCCACCGGTCCCTCGTGGACGCTTGTACCGAAGGGTTCCGGCACTGCTTCGCGGCCGACGACGCAATCGAGCAAGTGTTCTTGGTGTGCGGGACCAGCGTCCCTCTCCAGAGCCCCTCCTTCCTTTTCCGCCCGTCCCGCTCCGCCGCGGGAGACACCTTCGTCCCCTTCTCCTCCAACGTCCAGCTGTCCTGCGACGGAGCGATGACGGTCGGAGAGGACCGCTTCCGCTTCCACAGCCAGTTCATCGCGCTCACGCGAGAACACTCCGAGCACCTCCAGAACCACCTCGCAGAGCTGGACCGGCTGCTCAACCTCGTGGTGAGCGTCGGGAGGGGGCCCGACGAGTGGGTCTTCAGCAGGTACTTCGAGATGTACGGGCTCGCCAACATGGACTACCCCGCGATGGACCGGGCGATGCCCTCCTGGACGGCGCCCCACCCCCTGACGTGGCGCGATCTGGAGAAGCCGAGGGCCTTCTGCTGGGACGACGGGCCCACCATCCGCGCGAGCCTGCTGCCGGTGCTGCACGCCGCCCGCATCCACGGGGCGCTCTTCTTCCGCAAGGTCGGGCCCATCCCCGGCCTCCGCTTCCCAGACGTGTGCAGCGAGCCGCCCGTCGTCAGGGTCGGGAGCGTCAGGGTGAAAAGGGTCACTGGAGCGGACGGTCGAGAACCTTGACGACGTACTCCGACACCTCCAGCTTCTCGAGGAACAGCCCGACCGCCTTCTCGTGGTCAAAGTCGGAGCAGGAAAATAAGTCGAGGTACATTTTTTCTTCCTCCCAAAACGTGTGGCAAGAACAGTGAGACTCCGCCAGCAGGAACAGGACGGTCGCCCCGTGCGGCTGGAACTGGTGGGTGCACAGGCCGACAACCTTCGCCCCCATCTCCTCGAGCACCACCCGGACCAGCGGCCCGAGGACCTCGGCTCTCTTCAGCGCCTGGAGGTGGCCCACCTTACGACAGTCCAGGAGCAGGTGTTTCATTCAGACCCCCGCAGGAAGTTATTGCGACGCGCGAGACGCACTAGAAGGCGATCGAGAGGGAGGGGATGCTGACGTAGGCGTCGATGGTCAGCGACGGGATGAACATGTCGACCTTCACGGCGCCCAGGAAGGTGTACCCGCACGGGTTGATGAAGAGGTGGACGAAGGGGACCGGGGTGAGGTAGACCCTGTCCCGCTTGCCCCCTTCGAGGCGTTTCCTCAGCTGCTGCTGCTCGATGTACTCGAGCATCCGCTGCTCTTGCTTCGGGTCCATGGAGATCTCGTGGATCGAGTAAGAAACCGTGCTGCCGGCCTTCTTCTCGTTCGACTCGAAGTGGTGCAACTTCTTGTCGTCATCCTGGATGGTGAAGTAGAACGTGGGCACGTTGTTGGAGAAGTACTTGGAGAGGTTCCCGTACAGCTTCTTCGCAGCCAGAAGGGGGGACTTGGCGCTCGCGGAGACCTTCATCGTGCCTCCCTCAACGACGTACGGGTTCACCAGAGTGTAGCGTCGGGCCATGTATAAAGAGAAAGCTATATAAAAAAATAAGGTTTCGGAAGGACCCAATATAATGAGCGAAGACGACTGTCCGCTGATCAACATCACCACCGTGCAAGCCAGCGCCTTCAAGACCCTCATCGAGGCCCTCAAAGACATCCTCGTCGACTGCAACCTCGAGTTCATCCCGGACTCGGACGGGAAGAAGGACGGCAGCCTCAAGATCCTCGCAGTCAACAACCAGGCGGGCATGCTCGTCCACCTGAGGCTGCAGAGCCAGAAGTTCGACCACTACTTCTGCGCTGAGAAGCAGACCATCGGGCTTAACATGCAGCTGTTCCACAAGGTGATCAAGACCGTCAACAGCAACGACATCCTCACGATCTACCGCTCCTCCAACGACTACGAGAAGAACCGCGTGGTGGTCAAGCTGCAGAACAAGGAGAAGAAGCAGATCAACCAGTACAACATCCAGATCATCGACGTGGACAGCGACGTCCTCGACGTGAGCCAGGCCTCCTTCCAGGCGATCGTCGTGATGAACTCGTCCGACTTCCAAAAGATCTGCAAGGACCTGAACGGCATCGAGGTGCGCTACGTCGACGTCACGCTGGTGGGCAGCGTGCTCAAGATCTCCGGCAAGGGGGAGTCGGTGAACGGCAGCGCCGAGTACCACGAGAACCAGAACGTCACCATCAGCCGGAGCGCCACCGAAGACAGCAACGTCATCATCACCGGCAAGTACGAGCTCAAGAACCTCCTCCAGATCACCAAGTGCACCAACCTCTGCAACCAGATCGAGATCTACCTCAAGAACGACTACCCCTTGCTGATCAAGTACACCATCGCCTCGCTCGGGTACATGCACCTCTGCCTCTCCCCCATCATCGCCGAGGTCTGAAGCGCCAGAACCCCCCCGTCGAACGTCAGCCGCGGCTGGACGCCCACCTTCCGGAAGAAGAGGTAGCCGTGTCCCCTCGCCTCCGCCACCCGCCGGGCCAGGCTGCAGACCACCTCCCTGTCCTCCCAGGGCTCGTAAAACCGCCGCGGGACCCGCCAGCTGCTCCACGTGACCGGGTGCTCGTCCTCGAACCGCTCGCGGACGTGGTCGGTCGTCGGCCGGTCGCGCACCCCCCGCGCCCCGCAGAGGCTCAGCACCGTCCCCAGGACCCACTCGTCCGGGCACCACACCTCCCGCACCCGGTCGCCCTCCTCGTACAGCCAGTCCAGGCCCGGGAACTCCACCACCGCGCGCACGTGCTCACGGCTCAGCGCGCACCACTGGAGGTGGCACCTCAGGTGCCGCCGGAGGAGCGGCCACCTGGGGCCCCGGGACCACAGCGGGTTGCGCTTGACCGGCCCCGCCGGGACGTACTGCACGAGGGAGGAGAAGGGGCGGAAGTCGTAGTAGAAGGACCCCGGCGCGCTCCGCTCGAAGAAGAAGCGCGGCGGCTGCAGCGGCACGCAGGAGCCGGACACCAGGTAGACCACCGCGACCTCCGGGAAGCCGTCGTAGATCTTCCGGTAGCAGAGCACCGTGGCCCGGACGATGCTCGAGGTCCCCCACGCCGTCGGGCAGCGGACCCCGAGGTCGTGGCGCTCGACGAAGGCGCGCCCGTGCCGGACGCTCTCGTTGCAGAAGACGAAGAACCGCACGTCCACGGACGGGTCCGACGCCAACCACGACTCCCAGACACCGGGGTTGGCCACCCCGTCGTGAGCGAGGAAAAGGATCCCTACCGCTGCCATCGTCGTTTCTGGGAATGCGCCACCATCCCTCCCAACTCAATTTTTCCTGTGGTAGTTGCACGTCACGTATGTGTCGCCCTCGGGCGTCATAGCGTAGGCGGCGCCCACCAGCTCCACCTCCGGGTCCGTGATCCACGCGGCGTGCTGCGGGTCCGCGAGCCACAGCCGCAGGGACGCGGTCGGGTTGGAGGCCAGGTTCCGCCGCCCCTTCGCCACGTTCTGCCCGCCGTCCTCGGGGACCGACCCGTGGAAAAGGTCGCCGGCCCCGCACATGGTCGCACAGTGCTCGCTCGCCAGGGACGCCAGCGGCTCGCTCCACCGGAGAGGAGGGAGCCCCAAAGATGCCCGCACCTCGTTGTGCCCGGCCAACATGTCCTCCGCCCACGTGGTCATTGCTCTCCGAGGGTAAGAAAAGCTCTTGGACACGAAGCCCCCCACACGCCTGGTACCGTCGCAACGACCGTACACCTCAACCCAGCGGGCTTTTACGCACTGCTATCGCGGCCAAAGTCTAACGGGTCAAGGGAGTGCTCTACACCTGACTAGTGTGTTGTCAATTTTGCTTTCAAATTTCTTGACTCCGTAGCGCTTCCTGTAGAAGGGTAACAGTTCTTCGGCCGTCTTGAACCTGTCGAAATGCTCTGTGTCTACCCCGAACGGGGTCATGACCACATGAACTCGATCACGGTGTGCTCCGGACGCAGACGGCGCTCTAGCAGCGGGGAATTCTCCTTCAGCTGCCTGCTTTCCCACTCACCGAGTCATGACAAAGTACCGCCTTTTCAGTTCCCCGTACCCTTGCTGGATACGGATGTCAATGCCCTTTTCTTCATCTATCACGTCGTCACTGCCCTGCTCAGCTTCATTCATCACGTTGTCACTGCCCTGCTGCTCAGCTTCATTCATCGCCACAACGTGGAGGGGAATTACCAGGCCTTGAATGGCTGCTGGCAGTCGACTGTACTCCTCAGCAACAGTCTCCCCCGGAAAGTACACCCGCTCCACTGCCATGTTGTTCTCACTAACAAATGCTGCTGCCGTGCCTTCTGGGACTGTCTGGAGAGCCACCGTCAGTGCCTCGACCCCGAGGTGCTGCAGGCAGTGTTTCAAGATCACCTGAACGACTACCTCCTGGCGATGGTTGACAGCCTCTTCTAACGCAGTCTGAACCGCCACGTTTCCCACACGAGGCTGGTCGTTGGCGTCCCGAGCTCCGAGGATCTCCTGAACCACTTCCATGTGACCTTCACCAGCGGCATACATGAGTGATACGTTACGGTCCACTTCTCTGGTTGGTCCACTCTCCAGAATGGCTCGAAAAACTTCAAGGTTGTTCGGAATTTTAGCAGCGAACTGGAGTGCCTGGCCACGGTGTATTTCCATAATTTGCCCACCTGAGAGAATCTCTCGAATCACTTCAAGGTTGTTTGGAATTTGAGCAGCGAGCTGGAGTGCCTGGCCACGGTGTATTACCATAATTTGCCCACCTGAGAGAATCGCTCGAATAACTTCAATATTGTTTGGAATTCGAGCAGCGTGCTGAAGTATAAAGCCACGGTTACGTTCACTAATTTGCTCACCTGCGACGAGAATCTCTTGAATAACTTCAAGATTGTTTGGAATTTGAGCAGCAACCTGGAGTGCCGCGAAACGGTCACTTTCACTGACTGGTCCTCTCTCCAAAATGGCTCGAATAACTTCAAGATTGTTTGGAATTTGAGCAGCAACCTGGAGTGCCACGAAACGGTCCCTTTCACTGACTGGTCCACTCTCCAAAATGGCTCGAATAACTTCAAGATTGTTTGGAATTTTAGCAGCTTTCCGGAGTGCAAAGCCACGGTCCCGTTCACTGACTGGTCCACTCTCCAAAATGGCTCGAATGACTTCCAGGTTGTTTGGAATTTGAGCAGCATCCTGGAGTGCCACGACACGGTCACTTTCACTGACTGGTCCACTCTCCAAAATGGCTCGAATAACTTCCAGGTTGTTTGGAATTTCAGCAATTTTCGAGAGTAGTGCACGGCCACGTTCGAGTTCGTCCATTTTGTATACACTATATATATTTTGAGGTCCTTCGCCCAAACCAACCACTCCACATTGTACTTTCAGGCTGAAATAGTTTCCTTTTCCAAACGGCTTCTACTGCTGTCGCGGCCCACCCAGTATCGTTCTGGGGCTTCAAATCCTTTTGAGGTTTAGGCGGCAGGTACCCAGATACGTTCGAAATACATTTTTTTTTCATTTTGCCATCGCACCCGGTAACGGGGCAGCACTTTAGGACCTCGTCCATCTTGTGTTCGCTCTCTACCTGGTGTAGAGAGCGATGTAGTCCGTCCAGCGCCACCCGCCCGCGGCTCACCGACGGACTACCATCGAGCTCACTCCGAGGGTGAGAAAAGCTCTTGGACACGAAGCGAGCCCCCACACGCCTGGTACCGTCGCAACAACCGTACACCTCAACCCAGCGGGCTCAACAACATTTTGATGAAAAACCGGCTTTTACGCACTGGTCAAGGGAGTGCTCTACACCTGACTAGTGTGTTGTCAATTTTGCTTTCAAATTTCTTGACTCCGTAGCGCTTCCTGTAGAAGCGTAACAGTTCTTCGGCCGTCAGCAGTGTGGAAACGGGAGGACTGGGTAGGGCGGGAAAACACAACTGCCCTATTCAGAAGTCTCGTTAGAAACACCGTTAAAGGTTGTGAGCGCGGCCATACCATCAAAATCCATGGGGGCTGTTCGGAATTATCTTAAAATCGTTTTGAGAGTTAGGCAGCAGGTGTCCAATTACCCTCCAAATACATTTTTTTTTTTCTCCGATATAAAATTTCGGGGCCCCGGATTCCCACCAACACTCTCAGATACTTTTTTTTTTGAGAGAAAAAAAAAAGTATTTGGAGGGTAATTGGACACCTGCTGCCTAACTCTCAAAACGATTTTAAGATAATTCCGAACAGCCCCCACGGATTTTGGTGGTAACAGCCGGCTCACCCCTTTAAAGGGAAGTTTCTCTGGAAGAGTAAAATGGCGGAGTTTTGCTGTGAGAGGTGTGGGTATAAAACGAAGTACAAGCACAACCTACTGAAGCACTTGCGGAAGCAGGTCCCCTGTGACACTCACAAGTCCACGAAGACGAGGGAGTCGCTGCTGCAGGATCTACTAGAGGGCAAGAGGGAGGACGCTCCTCACACGTGTGAACAGTGCGGGTCGAAGTTCAAACACCGATCAGGGCTGAGCCGACACAGGTCCAGCTTCCATTCCTCAGTGAGTCACATCAACCTCAGCAACAACGTGCAGGTCACTGGCAACAACAACAACACCATCACGGTGAACTTGAACGGGAGCACCCTACGAGACTTTGACTCGGAGGAGGTGAAGGTGACCCTGAGCCGTCTAGACGAGCTACTCAGGAAGCACCCTATCATGGCTCTGCTGAGGCTGGTGGAGGACACTCACACAGAGAACCCGAACTGGTTCATATCCAACTACAAGGACGGCGTGGCCCGCATTTGGAAAGGAGGAGAGTGGAAGGTCTGCGTCGACGGTGACCGTGTCATCCACGAAGTCTTCAACAAGCACTACGACGCGATCGAGGACGCCTGCGGTGAGGCGCGAGAGACGGACAAGCTGCCGCAGGCGAAGCTTCACAAGTGGGACAAGCAGTCGAGCACGGAGGGGTTCGAAGAAGACTGCAAGGAGAGGATCAAGAGGTTCGGGTATGAGAAGAAACCGAGGCGGAAGGTGGCGTAACCCTGTGCCCGCCCGGTACCGTTGAACAAGAGTCGACAGGCACCTCTGGAAAAGCTGCCCCTCGGTTTAGCGGCCACGAACCTCCGGAACACGTGCACGAAGAGCTTCGTGTACCCCACCGCCTCAGAAGTAGACCGTCTGTGTCAAAGCCCGGTCAAGGCTGCCACCCTCCAGGACCCACGGCAGGCAGCTTCTGACGTAGGCGGCCACTTTCCAAAGAACCTCCCGACCGGCGTCCGTCAAACAGTAGAAGACGACGCCCTGTCGTTCCCGGCGGACACAGAGAGGTCGGTCTTCCCCCAAACGGCCGTTGACACGGAAGACGAACGTACGAGCCCGCCCGCACCCGGCCTGGTGCGCGATGAGCTCTAGGCGTTCCTGATCGTCCTCGTGGTCGCTCGTCTCGTCGAACTCCCCCAGGATCGCCGTGTTGGTTTTTTCGGAGAATTCGACGGAAATCGGGCCGGGGATCGCTCATCTTCTTGCGCTTCCCGCACAGCTTCGACA
>Ga0214917_10005022_pt1 | contig 14293 bp, 2 predicted proteins | sample LL_1208_BB_MetaG_FD_177983 | JGI IMG/M metagenome (GOLD analysis project Ga0214917, IMG submission 177983) | Freshwater microbial communities from Lake Lanier, Atlanta, Georgia, United States - LL_1208_BB | ecosystem: Environmental > Aquatic > Freshwater > Lake | place: USA: Georgia | collected... | reverse complement strand
CAACGTGGTCCTTCGCATCAAAAACTCCTCGGGCGGAGTGCTTAAGGGACTGCAGGTGACCTACGACACGGTCGCCTCCGTCACCTCCCGCACGAACGGCGTGGCTTTGGCCTACCGCGTTTTCCCCTCCGGAACCGGAGCGATCACCAACCGCTTTATCGAGACGCACCGTTACACCAACAGCTACAACGGCGCCACCAACGAGTCCAAGCGGACGGAGTTCGGCCGAATCGTCACCAGCACGAATGGCTGGACCTGCGTGCAGAAGGACGTGCCCCAGAGCAAAACCAACCAGACGTTCGCTCTCCGGGATTTGGATGTGCCGCCCAACGACGAGGTCTGGATCGCCTGGCACATCGCCCAGGAGGATTCGGGCGTGACCACGCTGGGGATCGACAACGTGAAGGTCGGCGACTTCATCGTCTCCCGTCCCGGTCTGCCATTCATCTTCCAGCACCCGCGGCAGCTTTCCGTGCAATCAGGCCAAAGCCGAGGTTTCAAGCTGGATGTGGGGGCGGCCGCCTCCTCCGCGGTGAGCTACCAGTGGCGACGGAACGGCACCAATCTCACCGGAGCCACCAACAGCATTCTGGATTACTCAGCGGTGGCCACATCCGGTTCCACCCATGAGGGAACCTATGATGTTGTGGTCAGCAGCACCGTCGGATCAGTCACCAGCCAGCCGGCGAAAGTGAACTTCTACGGGCGCTACACCATCACCACGAATGCGGATGTGGACTTTGCCGCCCTCAGCTCTTCCCAGAGCAACCTGCGGGCAGCCACCGGGGGAACGCTCTGCGATGTCTACTATCCGACGAACTTCCTTTCCTCGAGCTACACCAACAAGGTCCCGGTCGTCGTGATCATCCACGGGGGTGGAGGCAACAACGGAGACAAGCTCGATGCTCGCGAGGTTCAGGCCGCCCAGGAGGTCGCCATGCGCGGTTGGATCGGGGTGGCCATCAACTACGCCATGTCCAGCTCCTCGCAGCAGTGCTGGCCGTACAACGTCTGGGACGCCAAACAGGCGGTGCGCTGGCTGCGGCAAAAGGCGGCCACTGGCAGCACCACCTATCCCTTCTTCAAGAACATCGACACCAACCGGATCGGGGCCATGGGCTTCTCCTGGGGTTGCAACATGGGTTCGATGCTGGCGATGACGGACGCCTCCGACGACGTGGGCGTCTCCACCACCAGCCTCAAGGTGAACCCGACCACCGGGAACTCCTACGACAACTACTCCTCCGCGGTGAAATGTTCCGCCGTCTTCTACGGCGCCTGCGACCTGCCGAATTATCACCAGATGAACCAGTTTCTCAACTACACGGCCTGGGACAACCGGACGCTCTACCGCCGGGCCTCGCCGGTGAATTATATCCGCAAGGAGGCGGCGCCCATGATGGTGGTGCACGGTTCCTCGGACAACGACGTTTGGATGAGCCAGACCGAGACGCTTTATCAGCAACAGCGCAGCGTGGGGGCGGAGCTGGAGCCTTACTTTGTCGTGCCGGGCGGGGAACACTCCTTCTATCTCTATGAAACCTCCCGCATCAACTCCGCCTTCCCCAGTCCGGTGGATGTGCGGCCCGAGACCCTCGGTTTCTTCGAGAAGTATCTCGTGGATGATGTGCGCCGTCCCTCCATCCATTTTGAGCCGCTCAGCCGAATCGCCGCCGCGGGGGAGACCGTCACGCTTTCCGTGGAGGCGAGGGGAACACCATCGCCCACCTATCAATGGAGGAAAAACGGGGCGACGCTGGCCGGGCAGACTTCCGCCTCCCTGGCGTTGGCCAACGTCTCGAGTGCGGATACCGGCTGGTACGATGTGGTTGTCTCCAACTCCGAGGGTACGGTGACCAGCGCCGGGGCGCTCGTTTCCATCAGCGGGGTGGTCACGGAGACCCCGGTCTCCATCATCTCCCCGCCCGTCAGCCAGACCGCCTCCTTGGGGCAGACGGTGAGCTTTTCGGCACTGGCCGTCGGCACCCTGCCGATCACCTACCAGTGGCGGAAGGGCGGAACCAATCTGGCGGGCCAGACCGCGGACACCCTAACCTTGAGCAACTTGGGGTTGGGGGATGCCGGGACCTATGATGTCCTTTGCAGCAATGTGGCCAATGGGGTGACCAACACGGTGACCAGTGTGGCGGCCACCCTGACGATTGTGCCGTCCCAAGCGATCGAGTTGGCGGAGACTTCGCAAGCGGGCAACCAGATCACTTTCGCCTCAGGATACTCCAACGCCTTCGCGGCTCTTCCGGGAACGACTGCCACCCTCACGAATTGGGTCAACGAATCCACGATGGCGGGTTGGAGTGCCTACAAGAATCTATTCGTGACAAACGGAAGCATTGTGACGACCAACTACACCCCGATCACCACGTTGACCGGGGCCGCGACCAATGTGTCCGTAAGTGCGGGAACCTGGTACAGCATGGACAACTCTTTTGGTTACTGTCCCTCCAGCGGCAACGGCCCGGGCTATCTTGTGTTGAGAATCAGCAACCAGAGTCTGACGAATCTTACCGGGCTCAGCCTGGTCTGGGATCTGCGGAACGGGGGAAGCCGGGCGGGAGCCAACGCTAGTAACTCCGTCTCTGTCAGCTATCTGGTGGTCTCCAACGGCACGACCTTAAACCCCTCCAACGCTTCCTCTTATCCCCCCAGCTTTTACAACACCAACGCTCAAAATATCAACGGGTGGAAGCTGGTCACCAACCTGGTGGACAAGACCCTGCCCGGACCGGCGAATCTTTCCAACGCCCTGAGCGGATTGGAGATTGCGCCCGGGGATGAAATCCGGATCGGCTGGTATTTGGAAAAACTCGGGGGCTCCAATTCCATCTCCGCCATCGACAACGTCCGTGTTCTTTCGATGACTTCCGGAGCCATCGGTTTCGACAAGGCTCCCCAGATCACCGCTCCTCCAGGCAACCAATTGGTCCCCCTTGGGGCGACGGTCCAGTTTAAGGCGATCGTGGAGGCCCGCCCAACTCCTCTCTATCAGTGGTACAAAAACGGCAGCCCACTCACGGAGCAGAACAGTGATAAGTACGGGATTCCGACCGTGCAGGTGGCGGATGCCGGAACCTACACCCTGGTCGCCTCCAACTACCTCGGCTCCACCAGCACCGCGGCTGCGTTGACGGTGGCGGACACCTCCCGCACGAACGTGGCGATCACCTCCAACGGTCAATCGATTGCCTTGGATTTAAGCTCTATTTCAAACGCCTACAGCTACTGGTTCAACTACGGATCGGTCGCAGGATTCTCCGCCTACAACATCACGAACACCAACGCGGTACCGATCGTCTTCACCAATTACGCTAACTGGCCCGGAACCTTCAATACGGGAACCCTCGTTCTGGCCAATACCACCAACGGGCTGGCCATCGGTGGGGTTGGATCTTCGGCCAAGTCGCAGATGCTGGTCTTTCGTATGGCCAACCGCAGTGCGGGACTCGTCAAGGGATTCCGGGTGAACTTCACCGCCTTGGCCTTGACCAATAGCTCGACGAACACCAATCCTCCGAATCTTCAGGCCACCTTGGCCGCCTCCTACAAGGTGCTGGATGGAACCAATGCCTCGGACACCAACGAGGCTAACTTCCCGCCCAACTTTGCCTCGACTAACGCGGTCGTCACCAATGGATGGGTTCCGCTGACTAACATCCTGGCCTCGAGTAACGTCATCGTGCCGGCCGCCCTCACGCAGACGATCAGCGGCGTCAACATCCTGCCGGACCAGGAGATCTGGCTCGGCTTTTATCTGGCGAAACCGAATGGGGACACTCACTTCATCGGCGTGAAGGATGTTTCCGTTGACCAGTTCACCGTCCAGAGTCTCGACAAGCCACTCCCGACGATTTCTTTCTCCAGTCCCGGTACCCTGACTTACAACCAGTCCGTCGCCCTTTCCGCCACCAGCCCCGGGGGCAACGCTCCCACTTACAGCGTGGTAAGCGGGGGAGGATCGGTTTCCGGGAACACCCTCACCGCCACCAGTGGGACGGGAAGTGTGGTGGTACGGGCCAGCTTTGCCGAGACGGCGGACTACTCGGCCAACAGTGCCGATATCACCGTGACGTTGGCCAAGGCTTCCCAGGTGATCACCTTTGCCCTGGATCCGCCCTCCGCCACGGTGGGGGATTCGCCCCGGACTCTCATTGGGACCAGTGATTCCGGGTTGGCGGTCAGCTTTACCAGTTCCTCGCCGGCGGTGGCTTCGGTCAGCGGAAATACGCTTACTTTCAACACCGGGGGAACGACCACGATCACTGCATCCCAAGCCGGGGATGCGAATTACGCGGCTGCCACCCCGGTGACGCAGGCTCTCACCGTGACTGGGCCGTCCGTCTTCACATTCAATCCCGGCGACCTTGCCATTGTGGCCTGCAATGCCAGCACCGACGCTTTTGGCGTGCTTGCCTTGGTGGACATTCCGGCCGGGGCGACGTTCCGAGTCACCGATTACGGCTGGTTGGCTACCGGTGGGTTTTATACCGGATCCACCGAGGGCGTGGTCTCCTACACAGCCCCGACGGGAGGGGTGGCCAAAGGCACCGTCTTGAAATGGACGACCGGCGCTGGAGCACCCTGGTCGCAGACCTCCGGATTCAATTTCGCCTCGGGTGGCGACCAGTTGATCATCTATCAGGGGCCGACACCCTCGGGTGTGCCCACGGCCGATCGTTTGATCTATGCGCTGCAAAGCAAGAACGGATGGTCCGCCAATGCGACATCCTCCTCCACCTCAGCGGAGCCGACCGTGGGAGGAGGGGGCCTGACCAGCGGAGTCACGGCCGTGGCGGTGCCCGGCAACACTTCGGGCTACTACATCGGCCCCACCAGCGGGACCAAAAGCTATCTGCTCGGGGAAATCGCCAAACTCTCCAACTGGGTCTCCGGCACGGGAGATTATGCGAACAGCCTCTGGACCGGATCCTTCACCCCAGTCACGGGTTCCAGCTTCTCCTCCACCTTCGGCGGAGCTTCCGCCACCAGTGATGCCGACGGGGACGGGGTGCCGGCGCTGTTGGAGTATGTGTTGGGAGGAAGCACTTCCGGGAACGATGCTGCCGCTTTGCCTGCCGCGGTGATGAACGGCTCCAACATGGAGATGACCGTAGTGGAGAGAATCGACGATCCCGCGATCGCCAAGGTGGCGGAGGTGAGCGGTGATTTGGGTTCTTGGAGCAGTGCAGGTGTGACGCGGACTGTCTCGGCCAACCAGACGGGCGTGCCCGCAGGATTCCAGAGGGTGACCTACTCGGTAACGCCGCCCGCTTCGTCCCGCTCCTTCATGCGGATGCGGGTGACGCTGCAACCGTAAACTAATTCCTTATTTTATATTTCTGGATTCGGGGCAGTACGACTTTTTCGTGAACTCCATCTCACCTTCCACCGGCCTGGATATTTGCGTGCATCAGTCGAGCTACAGCCCGCCCGGATCCGGTCCCTCATTCGCCACACTCTTTGCCGGGCAAACGGCAGACAGCGATGCGGACGGTGACGGCGTGGCCGCTTTGGTGGAATACGCGCTGGGGGGCAGTACGGGCGGGAACGATGTAGCCAAACTTCCAGGGGTGGTTCGCAACGGAAATCTCCTGTCCATGACCGTGGTCGAGCGGGTGAATGATCCGAAGCTATCGGTGCAAGCCCAGTGGTGTGGGGATCTGGGGGCGGGGGGATGGTCTAGTTCGGGGGTGGTCCGGAACGTGGATGCTGACCAGAGCGAGGTTCCTGCAGGCTTTCAGAGAGCGACCTACCAGGTTGACTGTACAGGTGTGGACAAACGATTCATGCGTATATCCATATCCATCAATAACTAATAAAAAATTTAATAGATTTTTTATCGATTTTCCGTTCATGCAAAAGAGTGCAAATTATTGCATTTGAACAAATAGCGTCGGTGAAGTACTAATTATGATTAAGAAGATCCACATGGATTTATCTCTATTTAGACCTTTGTGGATGACCGTTATGTCGTGTAAGCGGTTACTGCAGGTCGCCTTTTTTGTTTCCGTCTTTTTTTCCGTCACAGTTTCTCAAGCTGCAACCAATGAGCGGATCGCTTCGTGGACACTATGGGGAATGACCCCAACCGCTACCGTTTCACCGGTTTCAAAGGCTACCGCAGCAGGTGGATTTGTGGCTAGCGATTGGAACGTCGTGAGTTCGACAGGGACAAGCTTTATGAATCCCCAAGCGGGCAAGTTGGGTAGTAGTGACACCAACACAGCGGTGTATCGTTGGAAATCCAGCGTCAACTCCTCCAACTTTCCCAGTGATTATGTCAGTTGGTCGGTTTCCATTCCCAGCCTTGCCACTTCGCTTAAAAGCTTGAACCTCGCGGTCTTTCCGAATTCCACTTCCACCGGATCCCGGTACTCCGGAACGAACCTCGTGGTTAAATATACTTTGGATGGTGGCATCACCCTCCATGATGCGTTTGTCTCCACGTCCCTTCTGCGCACCAACACCAATGCCCTGAACATCGACCTGTCTTCCAAAGCCAACCTCCAGAATATCTCAGGCGTCACGGTCGAGTTTCGTTTTTACTCCTGGGGCGGATTTGGGACCAGCAATGACAAAGCGGAATCTATTTACTTTTATGGGGTCAGCACTCCCTATGCGGAAGGGGGCACCACACCCACGGTCTCCTTGATGGGGGATATCACACGTAGCAAGCCGATCCTTACCCTTTCGGCTTCCGGCACCTCCGTGGATGAAAACGGGGAACTGACGGCCACCCTCACTTCCGATCAGGCCTTCAGCGGAGCGACGATCAATCTGTCCTCCTCGGGCTTTTTGGGGGCCAGCAGTCCTATTGAGTTCCGTTCTACCGCGGGTGCGGTCATCACCAATCTCGCGCCTGCCTCGGGAACCAGTGTCTCCTTTAAGATCCGGGGAATTCCGGATGGCATCCTCACCGGTCCCCGCCCGGTGACGGTCAATGCCTCCGTTCCCTCCGCTACGTACGAAGCGCCTTCACCCTTGGCTCTCTCGGTTTTGAATGCCACCAACGAGGTTTGGACCAACGCGCCGGTGGCGGTGATCAACAAATACGTTCAAGGTCTCGAGTTCACTGCGGTAACCGGCACCGGGGTCAACACCAATGCGGACATTGTGGAGTTACTGGTCGTTGGTAACGGCCAGCCAAAGGGCACGGCCAATCTTTCGGGGTTGGTTCTCAAAGAAAGCGCCACCAATGCCACCGCCGACAAAGGCTATAAATATGTCTTTTCTTCCGCTTGGAGCAATGTGCCCAACGGGACCCTCATCGTGATCGCAGCGAAGGGCACGAACATGCCCATCGCCGAGGTGCTTCCCTCCGATTCAAGTGTGACCTCGGGTTTCCGGATCGCCGTGGCGAGGGACAACACCAGCCTCTTCACACGCACCAACACCGGCGGAGATTTGGCCACGGGTTTTTCGATCGAGGGCACCGACATGTTGTCCCTGATGTTCTCCCGCGATACCAATTTTCCGGTCTCTGCAGCGGGCGTGAACGGGGCCATGCACACCATCGGCCATGGACCTGAAATCATCGCCAGCAACAGCCTCTACGCCGGGTTAACCAGTGGGTCCCGGACCAACGGGTTCATCCAAAAGACCACCAACACGCTCAGCTCCCGGCTTTTCCTCAAGGTGAACAACAGTCACGGTGCCACCGTCAACGCCCTTAATGATTTCCGGGATGATGCCGAAATCGTCTTGGATACGGCCTCCGTTGGGGAACTCGGTGTGGCGAATTCCCCCGGCAACCAGGCCTTCTTGGATTATCTTCGTGGGAAGGTGGACGGCACCGGAATCGCCACGCTTTCGGGTGGCACCGGAACGCCTGTTTTTCCGAGAGGAGCAGCGGGTCAGACAATTAGCATCCGGTTGACCGGGGCCGTGCGTGGTTCAGCCATTACCTCGGCCACCATCCTTGTGCCGGCTGCCTTCGGAACCTTTCAGCAGAGCCAGGTAAGTCTGACCGGCACGGCCTCCGGAGGGGTCACGATCAACGTGCCGGGGAGCGGGGACACCGTCTCCCTGACTAATCTCAACCTTACACCGGACAATGAAGTAACCGTGAACATTTCGGGTTTGACGACACCCAATCCGGGAGCGGGGGAATCGGGAAGTTACCAGTTTATTGTTTCGACCGCCGGAGCGGGGGGAAGTTTGAATCCTTTGGTCGATTCGCCCTATGCGGTGGTTTCCGTGCCCATCTCCCAAATCCGGGCGGGTACGCCCGGCAATCCTTGGCTCTCCGTGGCCGAGGGAACCAAAGTGGCGGTGGAGGGGATCGCCACCTGCTCCGATCTGGAAAGCAGCACCAGCCGATTTTTGGCCTTCATCCAGGATGATACGGGGGGCATCGCTCTGGCCGGGATCGACTATCCCAACTTTATCGCCGGTCACCGCTATTCCGTATACGGGACGGTGGAATCGGACCGGGGCTTACTCCGGATCATTCCGGAAGTTCTAAACAGTTTTGGGCCGGCGGCTGGCGGAATTCCAGCGGCGCAGAGCATCAGTTTTACAGAAATTCAGGACGACACCGGACGAACCAGTCCGATTTCCGAACTTTGGGAAGGAAAACTGGTGTGTGTTACGAATTTGACCAAAAGCGGTGGTTCCTGGAGCTCCAGCACCACCGGTCTTTATACCAACACCAACGGGGCGGTGAGCACCAATGACATCACCCTCACCGTGCGGGACGGGAAGTACATCCCGTTGGCGACCCCGATCACCGATACAAACGGAGTGGTGGTGACGGACAGCACTAATCGCATCGAGCGCACCCTCAGCATTCCGGTTGCCAGCAGCGGATATCTAGATGCTGAGCCTCCCTATCCTGTCTCTGTTTTGGCCATCGTCAGCCAACGCATTGCCACCACGAACACCAGCGGAATCAACAACGACGGGTACCGCTTGATTGTCCGGAATCGCGGCGATGTTCTCCGGCCCGGCCTTGAAATTCGCACAATGAACTCCTCCAACAGCAACGGGGTTCTGGTTTATTCCTTCACCAATTTTAACACCACCTTTGGCACGACCAGTCCGGCTCAGGTATTCAAGGTCTTCGGAACCAACCTGATGGCGGATCTTAGTCTGCGGCCCCCGGCTGGATTCGAAATTTCGACCAACGGCACCAACTGGACGGCATGGGATGAGACGGTCACCACGAACGATGCGGAGGGGAATCCCGTGCTCACCTACAAGGAGCTTTCGTTGACACGCTCGCAGACCAATCTGCTGCTGGCCGGATCCAGCAACATGGTGGTCAGCAACACCTGTTATCTTCGGTTAAGTGCGCGGGCTCCGGGCGGCCAGTATGGAACAAACTATTTCACCAATGGGAGGACCATCAAGGTCAGCACGGCAGGATTCACCAACTACTTCGATGTGGCAGGCAGCATTGTGTCCCCGGCCTCCCAGAGCATCAACTTCGCGGATTTTCCCGTGAAAAAAGCGAATGACGCGCCGTTTCTCCTGACCAACATCACCGCCAGTTCGGGCCTGCCCCTGGTCTTCAGCTCCAGCGATAGCAACATCGCCACGATCACCGGGTCCACCCTGACGATCAAGCAGGCCGGCACCATCACGATCACGGCGGTCCAAGCGGGCAACGCCAGTTATCTGGGGACCACGAACACCGCTCCCTTGACGATTGGGGCGGCATCCTCCGGGCTTACCAATCTCACCATCGCCCTGTCTTCCGGCACGTACGTTTATGACGGTCTGCCCAAGTCTTTGAGCTTCTCGACCACGCCCAGCAATGTTCCCTGCGCGCTGACTTACAACGGGGACCTGGTCGCCCCCACTGCGGCCGGTTCCTACGCGGTGAAGGCCTACGCCAATCAAACCGGGTACCAGGGCACTAAGACCGCCACCCTCACGATCAGCAGATATCCTGGACAGGTGATTTTGAGCGGGTTGAGCCAGCTGGAGCGGACCAACGCCGGGAGCACCTATCCCGTAACGGTAACCACGGTTCCTCCCGGATTGGCTGTGAGTGTGACCTATAACGGTTCGACCAATCCGCCCACTGCAGCGGGAACTTATCCGGTCCTGGCTACTGTCACTGATGTCAACTATTCGGGCAGTGCTTCCGGCACGCTGCAGGTCATTGCCCCGGCGCCGGACACCCTGCTGGGTTCCCCGGCGAACCGTGGCATTACGCCCCGGGTGATCGGTTACAACTCCGCCCATTACAAAGCCGGCGGGAACACCAAGGCTTGGTGGAAGTATTCCGGGGTGAGCGGCGTCCGAATTTTTGTGGCGGCGGACGATATTGAAACATCGAGCCGCACCAGCGACGGGGTATCCAACCAGACCGAATTCAATGACGAGCGAATCAAACTTCGTTCGCAAGCCACCAATTACGGCAATATTCCCTGGAGCCAGATGAAGAATAATCTGGCCACGAAGGACCTTGCTTCGGGAGGGGGCAATAATCATGTGGTTGTCGGAGAGATTTTGAACGATCTCCGTCCTTTGGGAGTGGAACCCCTGATCAACATCACTGCCTCCACCGGGTCCTTCTCCACCAGCAGTTGGGGAAACAAATGGAGAATGTACAAACACTATTACGCCATGGGCTACCTGCTGGGTCGGGATTACGGAGTCCAGCGGTACCAGATGTACAACGAACCGGATCTGGGCGGTTTGCCGGATGATTACTTGGCCCGTGCCCAGATCGCCTCCCAAGCCTTGCAGGATGCGGTGCAGGATCTGAACACCCGTGAGGGTAAAAACCTGCGGGTGGTGGTGGCCGGTCCGGTGAATGCGGGCAACGCCGTGAGCGACTTTAGTGCCTTTAATTCTGCCGGTTCCGGGGTGGGGGATCTGGTTTTCAATAATATCCTGACCCCGTATGACGGCAGTTCCAGCTCCTCATTCCGACTTTTCCAGCAGTGGGACTATCACCAGTATGGCAGCGACTCCGCCGATTACGCCTCCAGTCTGGCCAGCTTGGTAGGGGTGTTGGATGCATCGGCCAACTTTGGCGGCCTCTTCCCGATCAGCGTTTCCGAATTTAATACTCATACTGGATCCAACTTCGACACCATGAGTGCCACGCTGGATGACGAGGATGAGGCCTCCAACTTCGGCGCCATTTGCGTCCGTCTGCTGGAGGGAGGTGCCGATGAGATGTACGCGTTCAAATTCGGCCAGACGGAAAGTGCGGGGACCGTCTACGGAGTTGCCAAAAATGGAATGCACTACGTCAACAACGACGGGTCGGCCAACTACGACACGGGCGGCATCACCCTGGCCGGCGAGGTATTCCGCATGTTCAACAAGGGTTTTGGTCCCGGAAAGGTGCTCAAGGATTTTGCCCTGGATGAGAGCACCATGGCGTCGCTGAAGATTCTGGCCACAACCGATCCGACCTCTTCCCGGGCTTACGTGTTTTCCGCCAACAATTCCGGTTCAGCCGTCACTTGGGCCTTGAATGCGGGAAATTGGGGACTGCCCGTGAAATCTCCGGTCCTCGTGGAGGAAGCCAGTTCTCAGGAAAGCGGCGGTGTGGTGGCGTATGGATATGTGGATGCCAGCGGCTTGTTTTATGACGAGACGGACACCAATTCCCCGACGCGGCTTTATCAACGTTCTTATTCCGTGCAACTTTATACTTTGGCCGGCAATACCACCAATAGCTGGATTTCGGTGCCGGCCTTGGAAGATACCCGGATCAGTTATGGCGGAGGAACGGAAACCGATAGTACCGGAGGAAACAAAGCGCTTTTGCTGGCTAAAAGCGAACCAGCTGATTCCGCCAACCGAACCGTATCTGCCATCAAGTTCCGTTTAAGCCGGACCAACAGCTTTGGTCAGGAAATCCCCATCCGTCCTGAGGATATTTCCCTGGCCTTGATGGAAGTGGATGCCTACCAAAGCGCGTATCGCTCCTCAAAAATCCAGGCCACAGTCTACGGCACAACCAACAATAACTGGCGCACTGTGGATGAGGTTATCGACCCCAATACGTATCTGCCTCTTGAGCCGGCCATGACCTGGGCCAACAGTCCCCTCGTGAAGACCAGTCCCGTGCTGGGCGGCAAGATTGCCAGCCAGTCGGTCCTGGGAGTAGGGAGTTCCGCGCAAGTTTTGGGTCAGATCGTTGTCCGGACAAACACCAGTGTCACCAAGCGGTTGGACGTGACCAGCTTTTTACGCGGCACTCGTAAATCATCCCTTAGAAGGGTCAACACCAACGATTACAATGACACGAACTTCTACTCCACTAACTTTGATGCCACGATTTTGGTGGCGCAGGAACCCCGATGGGACAAGAGCCAGACGGTCCGGACCGTGGACGACAGTGGATTGGGAGACCGTCAGGGAGCCGGGGTGCAGATTCATTCCCTGGAAACCACCAGCACCAGTTCCAAAGGGCCCAGGCTGAAGCTGGTCCTGGCCAATGACTCGGATGAGGACGGTCTCAGCGATCTGGCCGAAACGGATCTTTACGGCACCAATCCCAACAATCGGGACCAAAACGGCAACGGCGTTCCCGATGGGACCGATCTTTTGATCGCCGGTATGAACGTGAAGGCCGGAACAAGCGCGGGTTCGGCCAACCTCATTACCTTCACCAATCTCCCCGTGAAAAATTTCGGGGATGCCCCTTTCAACCTCACGGCCACGGCTACTGCCGGAACAGTGACCTACACCAGCGCCAACACCAACGTTGCCACGGTGAGCGGCAACACGGTCACCATCCGCGGAGCGGGCTTCACGGAAATCACCGCCCGTTGCACCGGAACTGCCACGGTGGGTCCGGCGGAACCGGTTAAGCAGATCCTCCGGGTGAACAAGGCCAAGGCCACGATCTCTGCTACCGGAGGCGTCTTCACGTATAACGGGTCCTCCCGGACCGCGACCATCACGACGACCCCGTCCGGTCTCTCCACCATCGTCACTTATAATGGTTCCACCGCCCTTCCGGTGAATGCTGGGGAGTATGCGGTGCAGGCCACCATTTTGGATTCCAACTACGAGGGCTCCCTGGAGCCGGACTCAACCCTCTCCACCAGCTCTCTGCTGACGATCCTTGGGTCTGCCCAGACTGTGACCTTTAGTTCCGCCACCACCGTCACGTACGGTTCTTCGCTCAGCCTGGTGGCTAGCTCCACCGGGGGCGGGGCCATTAGTTACGAAATCGTTTCCGGGCCCGGAAGCTTGACTGGAAATATGCTCACGCCCACCGCCTCCAGCGGCACGATTGTGGTGCGGGCCACTGCAGCGGCTACGGGAGGTTATGCCAGTTCCTCGGCGGATCAGTCGATCACGGTTCTCAATTCACCCAGCACGGTGTTCTTTGGTGCCTTGAATCCTACGAATCTGGGATCGGATGGTGTCTCCATGCTCTTGCGGTACGCATTTGGTGGCACCACTAACGGAAATCTTGACCGAGCTTTGGCACCGACTTCCTCTGTCTCCGGATCCAATCTCATCCTGACGTACTACGCCAGAACCAATGATCCTGCCTTGAGTGTGGTTCCCCAGGTTACCACCAATATCGGATCGACAACCAACTGGGGCACCAGCGGGATCACCATCAACAGCAACGTGAGCACGATCACGACGAATGGCGTCACCTTGCAGAAGAGGACAGCCACGGTGCCGGTTTCCGGCGGAGCGAGGCAGTTCCTCCGTCTCAAGGTTACCTTAACGCAGTAAATTTTATCGGGAACTTGGGTCTTTGGCAGGGCTGATGATCCTCATCGACCGACGGTGCGGTCAAAAGGGTAATTTTAAAACGCGGGTGTATGAATTTTGTTTTTCTATTTATTCAATTTGAGGCATTATAATTCGATGAGCGGCAGTGGTTTATCAACGGGGGGTGTGAAAAATCCTGTTACCGATCCCCGGTTCCTTCTCACCACGAAAACGGCGCAAAAGCTGTATGCGGCCGCGGCCAAGGAGCCGGTCTACGACTATCACTGCCACCTTTCCCCCAAGGAGATTGCAGAGGACAAGCACTGGGCCGACCTCGCCGAGCTTTGGCTCGGGGGTGACCATTACAAATGGCGGGCGATGCGGGCCAATGGCATCCCGGAAAGTCACATTACGGGCAACGCCAAGCCGTATGAGAAGTTTCTCGCCTATGCCAAGACCATGCCGCGTCTTTTGCGTAATCCGCTATGGCACTGGACGCATCTGGAACTGGACCGGGTGTTCGGGATTAAAACCATCCTGAACGAGCAGTCCGCCCTCAAGATCTGGGAGCAGGCCAACTCAAAACTAAAAAACCTTTCCGCTCAAAGGATCCTCAAGCAGTTCCGGGTGC
>Ga0214917_10005018_pt1 | contig 14295 bp, 10 predicted proteins | sample LL_1208_BB_MetaG_FD_177983 | JGI IMG/M metagenome (GOLD analysis project Ga0214917, IMG submission 177983) | Freshwater microbial communities from Lake Lanier, Atlanta, Georgia, United States - LL_1208_BB | ecosystem: Environmental > Aquatic > Freshwater > Lake | place: USA: Georgia | collected... | reverse complement strand
GTCCTAGCCGCACCGCACCCTGTTCGTCCCTCGATCTGCATCGCACCCCTCCATTCCCGACAGGTTCCGTGGCCCGATCCACCGCACACCTGCGTCAGCCTATCGCAAACGCCATCCGGCGCGCCCGCCGCGACGCCCTTGACTCAAGAACTGTACCTGCGTATATCTTTTCACCGGGCGGACACCTCCGCGTCCCGCCGGCCGTGCCCGCGATCTTCCCCGACTCCCGGCCCTCTCGCCCCCTTCACTCACACCCCCCGCCGCTCGAACGACACGTACCTCCCGGAGACGACGCCATGCTTGCGCGGCTTCAGACCTTCTCGCTGCTCGGGATCGACGCGGTGCCGGTGGACGTCGAGGTCGACGTCTCGACGGGCGCCCTGCCATCGACGGTGCTCGTGGGGCTGCCGGATGCGGCCATCCGGGAGAGCACGCATCGCGTGGCGCGGGCGATGGTCAACTGCGGCTTCAATCGCCCCAACGACAGGATCGTGATCAACCTGGCCCCGGCGGAGATGCCCAAGCAGGCGGCGACCTTCGATCTGCCGATCACGCTCGGCATCCTCGCCGGCAGCGGCCAGTTTTCCTCCGAGCGGTTCCAGGACTACGCCGTCGTCGGAGAACTGTCCCTGGAGGGCTCGACGCGGCCGACGCGGGGCGCCCTGTCGGCGGCGATATCCGCGGCCCGCCAGAGAAAGCTCCGCGGGCTCGTCGTGCCGACGGCGAACGCCAGCGAGGCCGCGGTGGTGGAGGACATCGAGGTGATCCCCGTCTCCTCGCTGACGGAGGCGGTGCGATTCTTCGCGGGCGAACTCGACATCCCCCGCTGCCCGCCACGGGTGACCGAGTGGTTCGATCGGTTCGCCGCCTACGACGTCGACTTTGCCGACGTCCGGGGCCAGGAGGCCGCCAAGCGGGCCCTGTGCGTCGCCGCGGCCGGCGGGCACAACTGCCTGATGGTGGGGCCGCCGGGCGGCGGCAAGACGATGCTCGCCAAGCGGATTCCGACGATCCTCCCCCAGTTGTCGGCCGCCGAGTCGATCGAGACCACGCGGATCTACAGCGCCCTGGGGCTGCTCTCGGCTGGCCAGCCACTGCTGGCCACGCGGCCGTTTCGCGCCCCGCACCACACCATTTCGGAGGCGGGACTCATCGGCGGCCGATCGATCCCGATGCCGGGAGAGATCAGCCTCGCGCACAACGGCGTGCTGTTCCTCGACGAACTCCCGGAGTTCAACCGGCGCACCCTCGAGGTGCTCCGGCAGCCACTGGAGGACGGATTCGTCTCGATCAGCCGCGCGAAGGGATCCACCCGTTTCCCCGCCGACTTCATGCTCGTGGCCGCCTTCAACCCGTGCCCGTGCGGCTACCGCGGTGACCCGCGGCGGGAATGCCAGTGCACGGTGCCGCAGGTGGAACGGTACATGAGCAAGATCTCGGGGCCGCTGCTCGATCGGATCGACATCCACCTGGAGGTGCCGGCGGTCCCGTTCCGCGAACTCTCCGCCAGTCGGGCCGGCACCTCGAGCGGACAGATGCGGGAGGCGGTCATGGCGGCACGCATCCGTCAGGCGGCCCGGTTCGCCGGGCTGCCGGTCCGCTCGAACGCCCGGATGTCGAGCCGGCAGATCCGGGAATTCTGTCCGCTGGAATCGGCGGCGGCGGAACTGCTGCGGGCGGCCGTCACCGACCTTGGACTCTCCGCCCGGGCCCACGACAAGGTGCTCCGCGTGGCCCGCACCGTGGCCGACCTCGATACCGCCGAACGGATCGGCCCCGAACACGTCGCCGAGGCCGTCAACTTCCGCGTGCTCGACCGCGGGCTGTGGACATGACGGCCCGCCGAATGGCTCGACACCGCGGGGGCGGGTCTGCGACACTCGCCCCGGTGGCTCGGCTTCCATACCTTCGGCTTCGTGATGGACTCCTCCATGATTCCGACACTGACACCACAACCGACGGCTGGCACGACGACGCGTCAGCATGCCGATGATCGCGGACGACCGCGGCTCGGGGCGGCCCGGCTGCTCGCCACGGCCATCGCGCTGGGCTGCGCCGGCGGCCTCGCCCTGCTGATCGACCTCGACGTGGCCCGCTGGTGCAAGGCCGGCCACACTCCCAAGACCCTGATGCGGTTCCTCAACTTTTCGGAGGTCTGCGGACACGGCATCGGCGTGGCCACGCTGCTGCTGACAGCCGCCGTGCTCGATCGTTCCCTCGGCGGACGGGATGCCGTCCCGCGGACCGGCGGCCTGCCACTGAGCCGTGATTTCTTCCGCATGGTCGCCACGACCTTCGCCGGCGGCATCATGGCCAACGTCGTCAAGGAACTGCTCTTCGACCGGGTCCGGCCGAGGGCTGCCGACCTGGTGTCGGCGGCGTCGGCCTTCGCGACGTTCGGCGATTCGGCCGCCGACAGCATCCTCAGCCACGCCGACGCCAACAGTTTCCCCTCCGGGCACGCCGCCACGGCCGCCGGCTTCGCCGCCGCACTGTCCTGGAAGTACCCGCGCGGCCGGTGGCTGTTCGCGATGCTGGCCATCGCCGCGGCCGCCCAACGGGTGGCGAGTTCCGCCCACTACCCGAGCGACGTGTTCTTCGGCGCCGCACTCGGCCTCGTCGGCGCGGCCGGGATCGTCGGCCGCAGTCGCCCGCATGATGAATACGTGAGCGGCACGACTGCAGACGGGCGTGTGGAGAAGACATCAACCGGATGATAGAATCCGGACTGTTGCCTCGTGCCTCCTGCGGAGTCGGCTCACGCCCGATCACCCGCCCGACCCCGCCCCTCCCGGAAGGCGTCCATGCCAGTCCCCCGCAAGAAGTCCGGTCAGCAAGCCCGCCCGCAGTCCGGCGCGGACGCCGTCGGTGCGAAGCCTGCCGCCGATGCGACCGCCGCAGCATCGCTCGCCGCCACGGCGGGCGTGGCTGCGAAGCCTGCCGGAAAGCGTGTGCTGCTGGTGGACGACGACAACGAGATCGTCGAGTCGATGCGGGCGGTGCTGGAATCGCGTGGGTACGGGGTGCTCGTGGCCCGCGACGGCAATCAGGGCCTGATCATGGCGGAGAAGGACGAACCCGATCTGGTGGTGCTCGACATGATGATGCCCAAGCGGAGCGGGTTTCTCGTGCTGGAGCGACTGCGGCGCAGCCGACCCGTGCCGGTGAAGGTGATCATGATCACCGCCAACGAGGGGAGCCGTCACAAGGCCTATGCCGAAATGCTGGGAGTCGACGACTACATCCGCAAGCCGTTCGCCATGGACCGCCTGCTGGCGAGCATCGACCGACTCCTGTCGTGACGCCGGCCCCCGCCGCGGGCGATCGTTCGACTCCGCGAACGGGTTTCCCGGCCTGCCCAGACTCGCGCGATCAGCCTGCCTGTCGCGCGGCAAGAGGGGGCATCTGCGCAGTCTCGTGCTGAGATTGACCCATTTTCCGGCCGGCCCTACATTCCGGCGGTGACTTCGGGCCGGGTCGTCTATCGATCGGTCCGCCCCACGTGCCGCCGGGTGACCGGCGACGTTCGAAGGCCGGATGACTGGCACTGTTTTTCCCGGGCACGACTCACACGTGACGCATCCCACCGCACCGCCGGCCTCGCACGACGACCTCAAGGAGCGGGTGCGCGATGCGATCGACATCGTCGACCTGGTAGGGACATACCTGTCACTGCGGCGTGCCGGCAAGGCCATGGTGGGGCTGTGTCCCTGGCACGAGGACTCACGCCCCAGCTTCCATGTGAATCCCGAGCGCCAGACGTTCCGCTGCTGGGTGTGCAACATCGGCGGCGACGTGTTCAGCTTCCTGATGCGGATGGAGCGGCTGGAGTTTCGCGAGGCGCTCGAACAGCTCGCCCAGCGGGCGGGCATCGACCTGCCGCGAGGCCGCGGCGGGATGCCCACGGACGAGAAAACCGCGATCCTCGCCGCCCTCGCCTGGGCCTGCGAGCGTTACCGCGACTGTTTGCGGAGGTCCCCCGAGGCCAAGGCGGCCCGCGAGTACCTCGCATCCCGCGGGCTCCTGCCCGACACCATCGACCGCTTCCGCCTCGGCTTCGCGCCGGCGTCGTGGGATTGGCTGCTGCGGCAGGCGTCGGCCGCCGGCATCGCCTCCGCCCACCTGCTCAAGGCGGGGCTGATCGTCGAGCGGCAGGACCGCTCGGGCCACTACGACCGCTTCCGTGACCGCGTCATCTTCCCGATCTGCGACCAGCTCGCGCGATGCGTCGCCTTCGGGGGCCGCGTGCTGCCCGGTGCGGCGCCCGACTCGGCGAAATACATCAACTCCCCCGAAACCCCGCTGTTCTCGAAGAGCTCGATGCTCTACGGGCTCGACTCGGCCCGCGATTGCATGGCCGCGTCCCGCCGCGCGATCGTCGTGGAGGGCTACACCGACTGCCTGGCGGCCAGGCAGGCGGGCATCGGCGACGTGGTGGCGGTGCTCGGCACGGCGCTCGGCGAGCGGCACGCCAAGCTGCTCCGTCGCTACGCCGACCGCATCGTGCTCGTGCTCGACGGAGACGATGCCGGCCGCCGCCGCGCGGACGAAATTCTCGACGTGCTCCTCGCCGAGCCGATCGACGTGCGCATCGCCCGCCTGCCCGCCGGTGTCGACCCGTGCGAGTTCGTCCTGGAGCGGGGCCGCGAGGCGTTCGAGTCGCTGGTGGCCACGGCCGGCGATCCGCTCGACTACCGGCTCACCGAGGCGGTGTCGAAGCTCGCGCCCGATGCCGGCGACGATGCCGCGTTGGCGGCGGTCGAGAGCGTGCTGGCCGCCCTCGCCAAGGTATCGCCGCAGGCGACCCCCGCTCCATCGCAGGCACGACTCCGCGAGGACCAGGTGCTGGGCCGGCTCGCCCGTCGCTTCGGCCTGTCGCGGGACGTGCTGCGGTCGCGGATGCTCTCGCTGCGGTCGGCCTCGGCCCGCCGCGCCGCGCCGTCCCCGGCCGGCGGTCAGCCCGGCCCCGACGACACGGCGCCCGCGGACATGCGGCGGCTGCCGGCGTGGGATCGCGAGGTGCTCGAGGTGCTCGTGGGCGTGCCTGACGGCGCCGGCCTGATCGTCCGGGAGGTGCAGTCGGCCGAACTGGAGACGCAGGAGTGCCGTGCCGTCCTCGAGGCGGCCCGTCGGCTCCACGCCGAGGGCCGCGAGGTCGCGCTCGCCGGCCTGCTGCTCGAGATCCACGATCCGGCGGTGCAGAGCCTGCTGGTCGCGGTCGATGAGACGTCGTCGGCCAGGACGTCCCTCGACCCCGCGGACCGGGTGCATCACCTGCAGGACGCACTGCGGCGCCGCGCCGCCCAGCGTCAGGCGGTGCGCAGCGCCCGGGCGCTCAAGACGTCGCGGCTCGACCCCGGATCCGAGGCCGCCCTGTTGGAACAGCTCGTCGCCCAGCGGCGGGCCATGCAAGGAATGACCCATGTCGATGAGGGCATGACCGAACCCAAGGATGGGTGAAGGTGCCCGTCTCGTCGCTGCGATCGGCCCCGCGGGAGCGTTCATCTTCCGGGGGTCGGGGGGCGGTGCGCGAGGTGACGGTACGATGGTGAAGGAGAACCCACTGATGCGTCGAGAAAGCACCCTGTCGTCCATGTCCCGCTCCGTGTCCCGCTCCGCGCCGCCGTCGGGCGAACCCCAGGCCGCGGCGGGCTCCGACGAGACGACCCCCGCCGCGGAGCCCACCGCCCTGTCGGGTTCGGCGGCCCACGCCGATGCCGATCTGGCGGCGCTGATCACCGCCGGCAGGCGGCAGGGATACCTCACCTTCGACCAGGTGAACGACTACCTGCCCGACGAGGCCGTCGATCCGGAAAAGATCGACTCGCTCCTCGTGGCGCTCGAGGAGCAGGGGATCGAACTGGTGGACGCGGCGCCCGAGCCGGTCGAGGACGACGGCGTCCCTGCCGTCGTCGCTGGAAAGCAGCCCAAGCAGAAGCCGGCGGCCTCCCGGCGCGACGAGGCGATCACGACGGCACCGTCGAACGCGGGCAACGATCCGATCCGCATGTACCTCGCCCAGATGGCGGAAATCCCCCTGCTCACCCGGGCCGAGGAAATCTCGCTGGCCAAGCGGATCGAGGTCACCCGCAAGCGGTTTCGCCGCGCCATCCTCGGCTGCTCCTACGCGATGCAGGCCACCGTGGAGACGCTGCGGCGGGTCCACGAGGGCAAGCTGCCCTTCGATCGCACGATCAAGGTGTCGCTCACCGAGCGGCTCACGAAGGAGCAGATCCTCCAGCGGATGCCCCACAACCTGCAGACGCTGGAGAACCTGATCCAGCAGGACAAGGCCGACTTCCGGCAGCTCATCAGCCGCAAGACGTCGCCCGCGGACGCCCGCGAGGCGCGGCAGCGGTTCCGGCGCAGCCGCGGCAAGTCCCTGGTGCTGGTCGAGGAATTGAGCCTGCGGACCCGTCGGGTGCAGCCCCTCGTCAAGCTGCTCCGTGGCATGTCGGGCCGCATGGACAGCCTGCAGCGCGATCTGCGGCTCATGGACGCGGGCGCGATCTCCCGCGACGACCGGGCCGACATGCGGAAGGAGCTGCGTGACCTGATGCTCACGACGCTGGAGAGCCCCCGCTCGCTCCGGCACCGGGTCGAGATGTTCGCCAGGCTCAAGGAAGAGTACGAGGCGGCGAAGCGCAACCTGTCCGCCGCCAACCTGCGGCTGGTCGTGTCGATCGCCAAGAAGTACCGCAACCGCGGCCTGAGCTTCCTCGACCTCATCCAGGAGGGGAACACCGGCCTGATGCGTGCGGTCGACAAGTACGAGTACCGGCGCGGCTTCAAGTTCTCCACCTACGCGACGTGGTGGATCCGGCAGGCGATCACCCGGGCGATCGCCGACCAGGCCCGCACCATCCGCATCCCGGTGCACATGATCGACGTCCTCTCGAAGCTGAGGACCACGGCCAAGAAACTGCTCCACGAACTCGGCCGGGAGCCGACCGCGGAGGAGATCGCCCAGGCGGCGGGCGTCGCGGTCGAGGAGGCGCGACGCGTGCTCGACATGGGTCGGCAGCCGATGAGCCTCGACCGGCCCGTGGGCGAGAGCGAGGACGCCAGCTTCAGCGAGTTCGTCGAGGACGTGAGCACGGCCAGCCCGACGCACTCGGCGACGCACGGCCTTCTCAAGGACCGCCTCGAGGCCCTGCTCAAGACGCTCACCTACCGGGAGCGGGAGATCATCCGGCTGCGGTACGGGCTGACAGACGGCTACACCTACACGCTCGAGGAGGTGGGTCGCATCTTCAGGGTGACCCGCGAGCGGGTGCGGCAGATCGAGGCCAAGGCGGTGAAGAAGCTGCAGCATCCCGTCCGCTCGAAGCAGCTCGAGACGTTCCTCGAGGCGATGCCCGGCTGACGCACGCCGACACGACGCGCCGTGCCGGCTGCCCCGCCGCAGCCGGCACGGTGTTTTTCGGTTCCTGTTCTGGTACCATCCGGGGGAGTGTCGGGGCGAGACGCGCGGCGGGTTGCGCATGCGGCGGCTCTGCTCCGGACCGAACCGAAAGCGACCCCATGCCCACCGCCGTCGTCAGCGAACTCCTGCGGACGCTGCACCGCATCCACACGCAGTTGTCCGACCTGCGCGGCCGCATCGCCGCCGGTCCGCGGCAGGTGGCGGCGCACACCGCGCAGGTGGAGGCGGCGGAAGCCGCCCGCACCGGGGTGCAGGACGACGTCAAGAAGGCCAAGATGGCGGCCGATCAGAAGCAGCTCCAGTTGAAGTCGGCGGAGTCCAAGATCCGCGACCTCGACGGCAAGCTCAACACCTGCAAGACCAACCGGGAGTATCAGCTGCTCACCGAGCAGATCGCGGCCGACCGCATGGCCATGAAGGTCCTCGAGGACGAGATCCTCGAGGCGCTCGAGCGGATCGACGCGGTGCGGCAGACGCTGCCCGCCGCCGAGGCGGCGGTCCGGGCGGCCGGCACGCTGCTGGCCGACGCGCGGGCCCGCGTGGCCGCCGAGGCCGGCGAGCTCGAGGCCGAAGTGATCCGGCTCCGCGGCGACCTCGAGCGGGCGGAGCGGGACCTGCCCGCCGACGTCCGCGACCTGTACGACAGGGCCGTCAAGCACAAGGGTGCCGACGGCATGGCACCGCTCGACGGGGAGAGTTGCGGCGGCTGCTTCCGGCAGCTCACGGGCAACATGTATTCCGACCTGCTCCTGGGCAAGATGGTGATGTGCCGCAGCTGCGGCCGCCTGCTGTACATGCCCGAGAGGTCCGCCGCGGGCTGATGCGGCGGCCGATCCCGTTCCCTCATCGCCACGCCCCGTCCCGACTTCCCAGCCGATATTCCAGTCACGTTCCAGGGAGAACCGTCATGTCCTCCGACCGCATCCCGATGACCCGCGCCGGATACGACAAGCTCAAGGCCGAGGCCGACCATCTGGAGACGGTCGAGATGCCGAAGCTCGCCCAGCGGGTCGCGGCCGCGCGGAGCGAGGGCGATCTCAGCGAGAACGCCGAGTATCACGGCGCCCGCGAGAGCCAGGGCATGATGCAGGCCAAGATCAACCTGCTGCGCGACAAGCTCGCCCGCGCCGTGATCGTGGAGCGTGCCAAGGAGGCGGGCGACGAGGTGGTGTTCGGGGCGACGGTCGTCGTGAAGGACCTGCAGTTCGGCGACGAGGAGGTGTTCGTCCTCGTGGGCGCCGGCGAGGAGGACTATGACGCCGGCCGGATCAACGTGGCCAGCCCGCTCGCCCAGGGCCTCCTGGGCCGCAAGGTCGGGGAGAAGGTGGCGATCGACGTGCCGGCCGGCACGATGAAGTTCGAGATCCGCGAGGTCCGCTTCGACGACTGACCACCCTCCACCGATGCCGGGCCTCGACACGCTCCGCTTCACCAACCGCTTCACGCGTGCACTGCCGGGTGATCCCGAGCGGGAGAATCGCCGCCGGCAGGTGCGCGGGGCGTGCTGGTCCGCGGTCGCGCCCACCCCGGTCGCCGCCCCGGTGCTCGTGGCCTGGTCCCGCGAGGTCGCCGACCTCCTCGATCTGGACATCCGGGAGGAGGACGGGCCCGCCCTCGCCGAGGTCTTCGGCGGCAACCGCCTCCTGCCCGGCATGGAGCCGTTCGCGATGTGCTACGGCGGCCACCAGTTCGGCGCCTGGGCCGGCCAGCTCGGCGACGGCCGGGCGATCAACCTCGGCGAGGTCGTCAACGGCCGCGGCGAGCACTGGACGCTCCAGCTGAAGGGGGCCGGCCCCACGCCCTACTCCCGCACCGCCGACGGGCTGGCGGTGCTGCGGTCGAGCATCCGGGAATTTCTCTGCAGCGAGGCGATGCATCACCTCGGCGTGCCGACCACGCGAGCGCTGTGCCTGGTGGCCACGGGCGAACGGGTGGTCCGCGACATGTTCTACGACGGCCGTCCCCGGGCGGAGCCGGGCGCGGTCGTCTGCCGGGTGGCGGAGTCGTTCACGCGATTCGGATCCTTCCAGCTCCTTGCCGCCCGGCAGGAGATCGACGAACTCCGGCGTCTCGCCGACTTCACGCTGCGGACCGACTATCCCCGGCTCGCGCCCGCGGGCCGGTCGCCCGACGCGGACGACTACGCCTCCATGTTCCGGGAAGTCTGCCGGCGCACGGCCACGCTGATCGTGCACTGGATGCGGGTCGGCTTCGTGCACGGGGTGATGAACACCGACAACATGTCGATCCTCGGCCTGACGATCGACTACGGTCCGTACGGCTGGTTGGAGAACGTCGATCCCGAGTGGACGCCGAACACGACCGACGCCGCGGGCCGCCGCTACTGCTTCGTGGCCCAGCCGCAGATCGCCCACTGGAACCTGCTCCAACTCGCCAACGCCCTCGTGCCGCTGGTCGGCGCACCGGGGCCGCTCGAGACGGCACTCGCCGGCTACGCGTCCGACTTCCAGGCGGGCTACCGGCTGATGATGGCGGGCAAGCTGGGCATCGGCCTGCCCTTCGCCGACGCCGACGATCCGCTCGTGGCCGATCTCTGGCCGCTGCTGGCGGCGGCCGACGTGGACATGACGCTGTTCTTCAGGCACCTCGCCGACGTCCCGTCCGCGGCGACGGCAGACGCCGCGGCCCTCCTGCGGATCGTGTCGCCGGCATGCTACGAGCCCGTGGACGGCGCCGCGATCGATCGAGCGCCGCTCGCCGGCTGGCTGTGCCGCTACCAGTCCCGCCTCCGCGAGGAGGGACTGCCGGACCGCGTGCGGCGGGAGCGGATGCACGCGGTCAACCCGCTGTACGTGCCCAGGAACTACCTGGCACAGCTGGCGATCGATCGGGCCGAGGCCGGCGACTTCTCGCTGGTCAGGGAGATGCTCGAGGTGTCGCGGAATCCCTACACGGAGCAGCCCGGTCGCGGGATGCACGCGGCGAAGCGGCCGGAGTGGGCCCGGCATCGGGCCGGATGCTCGATGCTGTCGTGCAGTTCCTAGGACGTTCGCGGGCGACGTGCGTCGGCACTCTCGTTCAGCCCGCGCTCCACCCGGGCTTCGGGCGGCCGTGGATCGTCGGGCCCGCCGCCCGTGCCGTCAGCTGCGACCGCATCGCCTCGAGGGCCGCCCCGTCGAGGTGCTCGATGGCCAGGTCGAATCGCACCGACGCGTTGGCCGCCAGCGGCACCACGCGTCCCTGCGACTCCTCGTACGCCCGCGGGTTGGGATAATTCGTGCCGGGCTCGAGCCCGGTGACGTAGCCGTCGGAGAGCCCGCCCTGGTTCTTCCAGAGCGTGAAGCACGGCAGCGTGTCGGCCCTCCAGGACAGGCACGCGGCGTGCCTGCCCTCCGGCGCCACCAAGAGCGCCGAGGCCATGCCCTTGTCGTCGGGCCGGTGCCGCATGAAGTGACACTCCTCCGCCCGCCCGGGCCGCGGCGCATCGAACCGGTTCCATCCCGCCACGTCGCCGACCGCCGCCTCGTCGCGCGGCGCGAGTTCTTCGACGGCAGCCACCACCTCGGCCCCCGGCCCGAGCAGCGGCGGTCCGAAGTTGACGTGGTAGAGCATCTGCATGGTGGCGGGCCGGTCGGAGAGGTTCTTCACGGTGTCGGTCCACGACACCCGCTGGCGGCCCGCGTGCAGGGTGAGGGCCGTGGTCATCCGCAGGGCGTGGCAGTGAAACCGCGTCTCGTCGACGGCGCCGGTGAGCGTGACCGTGCCCGCCGCGTCGTCGAGCGTGACGTCGAGGTGGTGGGCCGGCAGGTTGGCGATCCGCCCGTGCAGGGGATGCCGCAGGCGGCCAGCGCCGTCGAAGTCGGGAGCCCCGTTGCTGACGAGGCCGCAGCGGGCCACGAGTTCGTCGAATCCGTCCAGCCAGCCCAGCCCCGACGGCTCGGCCAGCGGCACGAACCGGGGATGCACCGGACCGTGCACCGGCGACTGCCAGCCGAGTTCGAACTCGCCCGCCATGATCTTCCAGATGCCGAGCCCGCGATCGGGAAGCACGAACACCCGCGTCGATCCGGCGACGAGTTCCACCAGCAGGACGCCATCCCGTCGCCCGCCCGCCAGCCGTCGCGTCCTCACGGCCAGCGGGCCGATGGCGACGTCCACCTTGTCGGCGGTGAAGAACGAGGCCCCGCGATGGGCCGTGATCAGCTGCAGCGTCTGCGACGACATGGACTCCTCCGGAGGCGTTGACGACCGCGGCATCCTACCGCGCCGACCGTCCGTCAGCCCCCGACGCCGTCGCCGACACCCTCCCACAGCGCCGACCCGACGCGGACGAGCGTCGCCCCCTCCAGGATCGCCTCCTCGAAGTCGCCGCTCATGCCCATGGAAAGCTCCACCACGCCGGCAGCGGCCGGCAGACGGGCCGCCAGATCGTCACGGACGGCACGCAGCCGGCCGAATTGGCGGCGGGCGGCGGCACCGGCGTCGGCATCCACAGGCACCGCTGCCATGCCCATGAGGCCGACGATGCGGACGTGCGGCGTCGTCGCCGCAGCCTCGATCACCGCCGCCACGTCGGCCTCCATGAGCCCGGTCCGCCCGGGGTCGCCGGCCAGGTTCACCTCGACGAGCGCGTCGCGGACGATTCCCGCCGCCGCGGCCTCCTGCTCCAGCGCCTCGAGCAGCCGCAGGCTGTCGAGCGAGTGGAGGAGGGTCGTCAGCGGCAGGGTCCGCCGGATCTTGTTGCGTTGCAGATGGCCGACGAGATGCCACCGCGGCGGCGGCCCGTGGCCGGCCAGGGCGGCCGCCTTCGCCCACAGCGACTGCGGCCGGCTCTCCGCGAGGTCGGTGCAGCCGGCCTCCAGCAGCAGTCCGGCCAGCGACGCGGAGACGTACTTCGTCACGCCCACGAGCCTGACGTCGGCGGGGTCCCGGCCGGCGGTGCGGCACGCCGCGGCGATTCGCTCCCGCACCGCGGCCAGATTGCCGCGCACCCGTCGGGCCACGTCGTCGCCGTTCATGCCTTCCCCGGGGTGGACGCGTCAGAAGCTTCAGTGGATCTCGATCGCACGATCGACGACGCCCGAATCCTCGATGCGGCCCACGAGGAACCCGCAGGCCACGTTGCAGCCGAGCAGCGTGCGGTTGCGCACCTCGTCGAGCGTACGGTACACCAGCCACTGCTCGAGCCCGACCTGCACCCGGAAACCGACCGCCTGGTGCGGGGGCAGGTTCTGCCGGGTGTCGGCCACGGTGAGCTGCCGCCACGTCAGCGGCCGTCCCTGCCGCGACGGATCCAGGTCGAGCCACACCGGCGCGTAGCAGCGGCTGCCCGCGGCGTGGTGGTCGAGCACGAGCCCCTCGGCGCCGACGGACAGCCCGCCACGGCCCGCCGCCCGCCACTCCGGGGAAGCCAGCGGCAGGCACAACAGCCTCGGCCGCGTGTCGTAGACGAGCACCTCGCGGGTCTCGTCGGTCTCGTCACCCTCGAGCGTCGCGGCCAGCGGCAGCACCGCCCGCATCTGCAGGTCGCCGTCGGGCCGCGGGACAACCTGCGGGTCCGGCCGCGGCGGCGTGGCCCCGTCTGCCGAGGAACGGTGCGTGATCGCGTCGGCCAGCAGGAGGATCCGCTCCGCCGGCAGCAGCACGACCTGCCGGTCGATCTGCAGACCATCCGCCAGCGGGGCGACGATCTCCAGGTAGGTCGCCTTCTTGTCGGACTCCCAGCAGGAGACGCTCCACGGCCCCGACGGCTCGAGCGGTCGGCCGCCATGGCTGGCCGACCAGCGCCACGGGCCCTCCACCAGCAGCCGGTCGCCGACGGCGACCTCGAGGTGGGGCGTCGCGGTGCGATAGTCGAGGAGGACCCGCACGGCGTCGCGTTCCCAACCCGAGCGGATGATGGCCACCGCGGCGGCGGCGTCGTGATGGTCGCGAGGCAGCAGTTTGCCGTCGGTGTGGCCGCGCTTGCCGCGCGGCTTCCGTGCATCGGCCCCGCGGCCGGCGACCTGCACCCGCTCAGCGGTCCGTCGCACCCGCTTCCGCCGCGCGGCCACCGCCACCTCGAGCAGCGGATCGGAGAAGGCCGGCGGCATGCGGCCGGCGCCCACGAGCAGCCGTCCCTGTCCCCCGAGCAGTCGCAGGGAGGTGGCTGCGGCCCGCGCCAGGAGTCGCTCCGTGGCGGCGTCCCACGCGGGCGACCCCGTCGCCAGGGCGATGTCCCTCGCGAGGCTCCAGTGGACCATCCGTTCGAGCATCGCGACCGATCCCTGCAGCCCAATCGTGCCCTCCTCCGACACGAGCCGGCCGATCTCGGCGGCCAGGGCCGCGGCGGCCCCGGACTCCAGGCAGCGGCAGGCCTCGATGTCGGCGAACAGCCGCGAGAGCGCCAGCACGAACCGGGCGGACCGGGTGTCGCCGGAGGCCAGCCCGGCCTGGGCCGACCGCGCCTCCCGCACGAGACGCTCGAGCAGCCCGCCGGCCGACCCTCCGGCGCGTCGTGTCCGCGCCATCCAGGCCAGCCCCCAGGTGGCCGCCTCGCACATCAGCCAGCGCTCGCGATCACCGGCCGACTCGGCGTCGTCGAGGCAGTCGCCGATCGCCCCCTCGACGAACGCCATGTGCTGGGCGTCCTGCGATCGGCGCTCGATCTGCCGGGCCAGCCGTCGCAGCCGGCGGCGAACCTCGAGCGATTCGCTCACGTCGCCGATCCCGCGGATCCGCCGGCCCGCGGCGGCGACCCCGACCTTCATCGGCGGCCGCGCCGGTGCGCCGGGCAGCGGCTTCGCGGCAGCCTCGGCGCCGTCCGCTCCCGCGGACTCATCCTCACGCGGCCGCCCCTGCCGCTTGCCCCCGCCCTTCCCCCGTTTGCCGGACTCCCGGGACGACGCCCGCCCGCCGCCGGAGTGCCT
>Ga0214917_10005016_pt1 | contig 14299 bp, 11 predicted proteins | sample LL_1208_BB_MetaG_FD_177983 | JGI IMG/M metagenome (GOLD analysis project Ga0214917, IMG submission 177983) | Freshwater microbial communities from Lake Lanier, Atlanta, Georgia, United States - LL_1208_BB | ecosystem: Environmental > Aquatic > Freshwater > Lake | place: USA: Georgia | collected... | reverse complement strand
CGCTGCAAGAAAAGGAACGAAAGACCGGGTTATCACTCTAAACACTTTGATAGCATAAGGCATGGCAGAGAAAATGCATCTTTAACGCAGAAATTTTCCGGAATCTATTCGTAATCAATCCGGAATAACATATCTAACTGACTGCTAGCTATATACGCGTTTTTCATGACTTGCATCTGACTGCTTTTTTGCGGCTGAATCGCCCTAGTTCAGTCTGTGTACATTTGCATTCACTTGAATTATTATAAAAAAAGTAATTTATATCCGTATTATAATCTTTACTAATTGCATAGAAACATAGATATAAAATGCAAATGGAGAGATTGGATCCACGAAAAGACGCGATGGATCCTAATTCCAAGGCCATCTCCATGGTTGTACTTGAAGAGCGCGCGTTGATTCGTTCTCTTTTGATGGACTGGTTGTCTCGCGAGCTAAAATGTGGAGCTCAATATATCTTTGAATATGAGAAGTTGAATCTCGTGGCATCCAACGGGTGCGTGGTCCTCCTTTCATCCCGATTGCTTCCTTTCGACAAAAAAATCGTCCCCAATAAAAAAAATATCACTCCGGTGGTGTATGGGGATTCTTTTAGCCCGACAACGGTTCTTTGGTGGAGAGAGCGGGGAGCCCATGGCTTGCTGGATTGTCAGGATAGTCCCGGAGATTGGAAAGAGTCATTGGAGCGACTTTTCGGTGGCCAAACGGCAGAGACTCCATCGGTTAAAGAGGCCCTTCGAAAAGCCCAACCGGATGTGGGCTTGCAGGCTCTTACCCGGAGGGAAATGGAGGTGGCTCAACTACTGGTCAAGGGGTCTTCCGCAAAACAGGTAGCCAAAAAACTTGGCACCACGGAGGGCACAATTAAGAACCAGAGGAAATCGGTCCATCGCAAACTGGGCATTGTTCGGGCCACCCAACTGCCTTGGGCCATGGGGAATGGTGTTCCTGTGATCGATTGACCCTGCTCTATCCCTCCGATGGGGGAGCGGTGGTGTGGACAACTTGATCCCTCCGCATTGAGATTCGGGCGGGAGTGAGGGAAAACGAGGGATGGCAGAGGCAGTCACCCCGATGATGAAGCAGTATCAGGGGCTTCGTGCGCAAGCGCCCAGGGATGCACTGCTTTTTTTTCGTTTGGGCGATTTCTACGAACTTTTTTTTGAAGATGCCCATGAGGGGGCCCGGTTGTTGGGGTTGACTCTGACCAAGCGAAACGGTGTTCCCATGTGTGGCCTGCCTTATCATGCGGCAGAGGGGTACGTGACCAAGGTCTTGGCGGCGGGTCGGAGGGTCGCTCTCTGTGAGCAGGTGGGGGAAGTGCGAAGCGGACAAATGGTCGAGCGATCCATTCGCCGGATTCTAAGTCCCGGCTGTGCCGTGGGGTTTGAACTTTCGGACCCGAAGTTCCCCCGTTGGCTGGCTGCCGTTCGGCGGGGCGATGAAAAAAAACTGAAATGGGGATTCGCCCTACTCGACGCAAGTACCGGGGAACTCCGATTGTCGGAACCGGTGGACGAAGCGGCCTGTCGGGAGGAGCTTCGGCGTGCCTGCCCGGCTGAGGTTCTTCTTGCCGAGGAGGAAAAAGGGGTTGGAAACTGGGTCGAGTCCGGCACGGCTTTGACGAGGGTTCCGGATTGGACCCTTGAAGAGGATTCGGGGAGGACAATCCTGTGTGAACATTTTCGGGTCCAGAGCTTGGACGGATTTGGTTGCGGGGGGATGGGGCCTGCCGTTGGGGCTGCAGGATCCCTTTTGCGGTACTGGACCGAAACCCTGAAAGGGGCGGCACAGCATCTCCAAGCGCCACGTCCATTTTCCAGCGAGGACACCTTGCGACTTGATCCGGCAACGCAGCGGAATCTTGAGATCCTGGATTCCACGTCTTCGGGGGCCAACACCAGCTTGATTCGGGCGATTGACCAGACTGTTTCAGCGATGGGAGGAAGGGAGATCCGGTCTTGGCTACTCCGGCCGCTTCGGAGCATCGGGAAGATTACGGCCAGACACGACGCGGTGGAGGGCTTTCTCGAGGATGCCGGCTGCCTGGATGATTTTCGTGATTCCCTTCGAGAGGTTCGAGATTTATCCCGATTGGTCGGGCGGTTGGCGGGGGGGGCGGGTTCAGCGAGGGATCTTTTGTCTCTTCGAATCTCCCTGGAGGGTTTGCCCCAACTAAAGAAAGTCGCAACCAAGATTCCGGGGAAGCTGAATCAAGATCTGGTCCGGGGCATTGAAGTCGAGAAGAGCTTGGCGGAGGAACTGCTTCGGGGCGTTTCCGATGAGCCTCCGGCGCTGACCCGTGAGGCGGGAATGATCCGGGATGGTTATGATTCGGAGCTCGATGAATTTCGCAAAGCCATGCGGGAGGGGCGCAATTGGATTGCGGAGCTGCAGGCCAGGGAAATTGAGCGGACGGGAATCAAGAGCCTGAAGATCCGCTTCAACCAGATCTCCGGTTATGGAATTGAGATCACCAAGACCAACCTCGATCAAGTTCCCAAGGAGTATGAACGAAGGCAGACCCTGGCGCAGGCCGAGCGCTATGTGACGAAGGAACTGAAGGAGATGGAATCGAGGATCCTTGGAGCAGAAGAAAAAGCGCTTGCAAGGGAGGTGCAACTTTTCGGGCAGTTGCGCGAAAGGGTTCTCGCCAGAATTTCCACTCTTCAAACAACCGCGGAAGCGATCGGCTGTTTGGATGCCCTTGCTGGGCTGGCCGTGGCAGCACGACGTTGGGGGTATGTGCGACCAAACATGAAAACAAATGGAAGGATCGCCATTCAGGCGGGGCGACACCCCGTGGTGGAACAGATTCTGGCCGGCAGCGCGGAGACTTTTGTGGCGAATGATCTGAATCTTGGCGGAGATCGGGGCACACTGATGATTCTGACCGGCCCCAATATGGCAGGGAAAAGCACGTATCTTCGTCAGGCCGCCCTGATCTGTTTGCTGGCACAGGTCGGTTCATTCGTGCCGGCTACTTCCGCCGAACTCCCGATCTTGGACAGGATTTTTACCCGGATCGGGGCGGGGGATGACCTGGCCCGTGGGCAGAGCACTTTTTTGGTCGAGATGAACGAGACGGCTATGATTCTCCATAATGCCACAGCCGACAGTCTGGTGATCCTGGATGAAATCGGAAGGGGAACCAGCACCCTGGACGGACTGAGCATTGCCTGGGCGGTGGGCGAATACCTGCATGACGAAGTGAAGGCGAAAACTCTCTTTGCCACTCACTATCATGAGCTGGCGGAATTGGCCTTAACGAGGGAAGGGGTACGGAATTATCGGGTCGATGTGAGAGAGGAAAAAGATCGGGTCGTTTTTCTCCGGAAAATCATTGAGGGGGAAGCAGACCGGAGCTACGGGATTCAAGTCGCCCGACTGGCGGGACTGCCTGCCGAGGTTCTTCGCAGGGCGCAGGAGATTCTCGCGGGGCTGGAGGCCGGGGAAACCGATGCGTCCGGAAAGCCTGTACGCATCAAGCCACGGTCCGGATCGGTCAAGAAATCCGGAGATGGAAAGCAAATGGATCTGTTTTCGAGCAGGCCGAAGAAGTTTTAAGAGTTTAAGACTGCCGGGGTTCGGATAGGATCGGGAAGGTGAAGCTTGCGAAAAAAGTTTTAATCCTTTCGGCCAGTGCCGGAACGGGCCATTTAAGGGCGGCTTTGGCGATTGAAACTGTTTGCCGGAGGAGTGCCGGAGTCGGGGAGGTGGTGAACGTGGATGCCCTTTCGTTCACCAATAAGTTGTTCCGCGACTTTTACTCGAAGCTTTATCTGACCTTGGTGAAGGATGCCCCCACTTTATTGGGGTGGTGGTATGAGCGAAGTGATGAGCCATGGAAAACGGACAAGATGAGGCTTCTTCTCGACCGATTGAATACACGTCCGCTCGTTCGCCTGATTGCCCAATTGCAGCCGGATATCACAGTTTGCACCCACTTCATGCCGGCCGAGATCATCTCCCACTTGATCACCCAGAAAAAAATCCAGGCCAAGCTTTCGATCGTGGTGACGGACTTTGATTTTCATGCCATGTGGCTTTCGCGAGCTTTCCACCGTTATTTCGTGGCGCTGGACGAGACGAAAGCCTACCTGACCACTCTGGGTCTTCCTGGCGATAGGATTACGGTTAGCGGAATTCCCGTGGATCCTGCTTTTGCTGTTCCCGCGGTCAAAGCCGATCTGCGCGGAAAACTTGGCCTTGCACAGGATCTTCCGGTGATTCTGGTGAGTGCAGGGGCGTTGGGGGTCAATCCAGCCGAGCAGGTGGTGAAATCCCTTCGTGAGCTTCCAAAAAAAGCCCAAGTCGTCGTCGTTTGCGGGAAAAAACCGGAAGCCAAGGATAGGGTCATGCAGGAATTGGCGCGCGGGGATCGGGGCAAGGTTGATTTTAAAGTCCTAGGCTATGTGGACGAGATGCCGGAGTGGATGGGGGCCGCCGATTTGCTGGTCAGCAAGCCAGGCGGAATGACTTCCGCCGAGGCCATGGCCATGGGTTTGCCGATGGCCATTTACGATCCGATTCCGGGTCAGGAGGAGAGGAATAGCGACCAACTGCTGGAGAAGGGGGTGGCGATCAAGTGCAATGAAATCTCGATTCTTGGCTACAAAGTCGGCCAGCTCTTGGGGGAGCCGGCTCGTTTGGGACGAATGCGGGAGGCAGCCCTTCGAATGGGCAGACCGCAGGCTGCCGAGACCGTGGTGAAGACCCTGCTGACGGAAACCGAGCACGAACCGGTTGAGGTGAATCAAGACCAACAGGAGGAGATGGCAGACCAGGCAAGGAAGCGATGAAAAACGGCGTCGAAAAGGGAAGCTTTCTTTGGGGGGTCTCAAGTTCCCCTTATCAACACGAAGGTGGTTACAACGGTCCGGGACAGCCCCTAAATAACTGGGCCTTATGGGAGAATAGCGGAAAGGTGGAGCGTTCCGGGAGGGCGGCCGATTTTTGGAACCGCTATGAGGAGGATTTTGACCGTGCGGAAATGATGGGTCTTTCGGGATATCGCATCGGTCTCGATTGGACGCGGATCCAACCGGAACCTCCACCCAAGGAAATGAATGAAGCGGCTCTCGATCGTTATGCTGACATGATTGCCGCACTCCGGGCCAGGCGCTTGGAACCGTTGATTACCCTTTGTCATTTTACTACTCCGCAATGGTTGGGCACGGATCCATGGCTGGATGAAAACACTCCTGCGGTCTTCGCCGCTTTTGCCGGAAGCATGTTAAAAAAGCTCAATCAACGTCTGACGGATAAGGGGGTGCGGCCACCGACTTGGTTTATCACATTAAATGAGCCAAACATGTTGGCCGCGTGCACCTATAATGTGGGGGCCTTTCCGGCGGGGCGCCGGGCTTGGTGGGCAGCCGCTCTTTGTGCCCTGCAAACAATCCTGGAGGCCCATGTTCGGGTTCATCGAGAGGTTCATGGCTTGTATGCCGTTCATCCCGAATGGGGAAATCCCAGGCTGACATTCAATAATTTTGCGAGCGACCTGTACTGGATGGATAAAATGCTTGTCGATGTTCTGGAGGGGGCACGTGTGACCGAAGGCCGTGAACCGATTCTGGCCTATTTAACCGACCGATACCGTGAATTCACCAGAGCCTATCGGGCCATGGATTTTCCTCATCACGGCCTTTTTTCCGAGGCAGTGGGGGAGCTGATCAAGCAGGTGCAACACGGGCTGAGCCGAAAGTTTCTTCATGAGAGCACCTTTTCGCGATTGCTTCCCTTGGTTCGCGAGAGAAGGGCCGAGCCGGTTGTGGATTACATCTGTTTCGATTACTACGATCCTTTTGTCGGGAATGCAGTCCGGATGCCGACTTTTGCGGATCTGCGACTCGGTCGGCCCGGATTAAGGGAATGGTTGACCCAGAGCCTGACGACAAAATGGTGGGATTGGAAAGCACTCCCCAGGGGGCTTCGTTTTTTTGTGGAAAGATATGCGGCGGAATATCCTGATCTGCCGATTGTGATCGCTGAAAACGGAATGGCAGAACGCAGATGTCGAAGCGGGGAAATCTGCGAGCGAAGGAGCGATCAGCAGAGCCGGAGTTATTTTCTGCGACAACACGTCGGAGAGGTGAAAAAACTGCGGGCGGAAGGCCTTCCTTTGGTCGGATATTTCCACTGGTCCATGACCGACAACTATGAGTGGGGAACGTATGACCCCCGCTTTGGATTATTTGGCGTGGATTTCAAGTCTCCGGATTTGACGAGAATGGCCCGGGATGAGGGCGGGGATGTTCCCTGGCAAACCTATGCGGAATTGATTGCCGGGGAAAAGTAAGGGGAATTAGAGGGGAACAGGGGCGGCAGGCTGGCCGTCGGGGGAGGGGGGCGGAATCCGGTAGGTAATCCGTCCTTTCGTCAGGTCGTACGGGGACATTTCCATCTTCACCTTATTTCCGATATTCAAGCGGATGTAATTCTTGCGCATCTTCCCGGAAATATGAGCCAGGACGGTATGGCCGTTGACCAGTTCAACGCGAAAAAGGGTGCCTTTGAGCACCGATTTCACCACTCCTTCGACTTCGACTACTTCGCCAGCCATGAAGGGTGAAGATAATGGAATCCTGGGGGGATTGGAATCTTTTTTGGGACGGAGTCAGACTCTTTCGTGAATTCCGCACTCCCGCTTCAAGCCAAAATGGCGGAGTTGGGACGCATCGGAAACTTCATCCAGTCTCTTCGTGGTGACCTGGTCCCCAATCGAAATATATCCTTTTTCCCAAAGGGGGTGGTAGGGGAGGGAGTGTTTCTTTAGGTAGTTCCCGATGTCTCGGTCCGTCCAGTCCAGAATCGGGAGAAGTTTGAGGCGGGATTCATTTTTCGAAAGAACGGCAAGTTTGCTTCTCGATTCGGATGAGCTTTTCCGAAGCCCAGCCGCCCAGACTTTTGGATTTAGTTCCTGCAGGGCACGGCGCAAGGGCTCTACCCGGATGATTTCGTGAAACTTCTCCAATCCGTGGGGACCCTTTTCCCAGAGACGACCATGAGTCCCCTCGATTTCATTGGGGGATAATAAGGGCTGATACGTGGATAGATTTAGATTCAATGTTTTCTTCAGGGTCGCAGCAAAATCCAGGGTCTCCGGGAAATGATAACCGGTATCGATGAAAACAATTGGGAAGTCGGGCTGGATTCGGGTGGCCAAATGAAGCAAAGCCGCTGACTGGGCCCCAAATGAGGTTGTGAGAATGACCTGTCCTGGAAAAGCTTCGATCGCCCAACGGAGCCTCTCCTCAGCTGACCTCTCCTCGATTTGCTCCACTTCAGGAATCATGCTTGCATTGTACGACAAAACCATACAAAGTCTATCGTTTATGTCGTATTTGCAAAGACTTGAGGATCAAAGCATTTATATATTTCGTGAAGCCTTTGCGAATTTTAAGAACATGGCCATGCCGTGGTCCATGGGTAAGGATTCGAACACTTTGATCTGGCTGGCGAAAAAGGCGTTTGCCGGAAAAATTCCATTTCCATTGCTCCATATTGATACGACCTATGAGTTTCCTGAAATGCTGGCATTCCGGGAATGGGCCAGAAAGCACTACGAAATCGATTTGATCGTGATGGTCAATGAAGAGGCCAGAAAACGGGGGATCGGTTATGAAACCCATGATCCGGTTACCGTGACCCATGAGCTAAAATCAGCCGCCCTTCAACAGGCGCTTGCCAAGTACAAGTGGGATGCTTTGGTCACCGGAATCCGAAGGGATGAGGACTCAACCCGAGCCAAGGAACGGTATTTCTCACCTCGCACCGCAGACAATGAGTGGGAATACAGGGATCAACCTCCCGAGTTTTGGGGGCAGTTCACCACGGCCGTGAAGCCGGGGGAACACGTGCGGGTTCAGCCTTTGCTCGACTGGACGGAACTGGATATTTGGGAATATGTCCGTCGGGAGGGGATTCCGATTCCCAAAATGTATTTCGCCCAAAATGGCCGCCGGTATCGCTCGTTGGGGTGTTGGCCCATCACGAAATCGATTGAAAGCTCGGTCAATACCCTGGAGGGGATTGTGGAGGAGCTGAAAACAACCAAGACGTCGGAAAGAGCGGGGCGTGCACAGGATCATCACGAGCGAAACGCCATGCAAAAACTTCGGGCGAAAGGATTCATGTGAGCCAAGGAGTGGTCATGCCTCCAGCCCCCAAACCCGTGCCGGCCGATTATGTGCCCGTCTTTTTCCCGAAAAGGCAGGGAGGAGCGCGCGCGGCGGGAGGACCGGAAGAGCCGCGCACCAGCATCGTGGTGGTCGGGCATGTTGATCACGGCAAGTCCACTTTGATCGGGCGACTCTTGGCCGACACAGGATCCCTTCCGGAGGGAAAACTTGAGGCCGCTGAAAAAGCATCCCGGGAAGAGGGAATGCCCCTGGAGTACGCCTTTCTGCTCGACGCGTTGCTTGAAGAGCAGGCGCAGAACATCACGATCGACACAACCCGGATCGGCTTCCGGCACAACGGGCGGTCTTTCGAGATCATTGACGCGCCAGGGCACCGCGAATTCATTAAAAACATGGTGACGGGCGCCGCCGCAGCCGAAGAGGCGATCCTCCTGATCGACGCCAAGGAGGGATTGAAGGAGCAAACCCGGCGACATGGATTATTGCTTTCGCTTCTGGGGGTTTCCCGGGTCATTGTGGCGGTGAATAAAATGGATCTGGTCGACTGGAAAGAAGACCGATTCCGCGCGCTGGAACGGGAGATTCGCGAGTATTTGGGCGGGCTTGCGATCAACCCCCGGGAGGTGATCCCCATCTCTGCCAGAGAAGGTTCGAATGTGATGAGAAGGGATTTAAAAAATCTCTCGTGGTGGAAGGGGCCGACTCTACTCGAAGCCTTGATCACCGCAGCGGTTCGGGAAGGTATCCAGGCGGAGGGCCCCTTGCGTTTCAGCGTTCAGGATGTCTATCGCTTCGATGCACGGCGGGTGGTGGCAGGAAAACTGGAGAGCGGGCGGCTCAAAGTGGGGGATCCCATTGTCTTTTTCCCGGATCGTAAATCCAGCCGGATCAAAACGATTGAGTCCTGGGGCGAGGAGAAACCCCTGACGGAGGTCGCACCCGGACAAAGCGTCGCCGTCACCCTCGAGGAGCAGATCTTTGTGGAGCGCGGACATGTGGGGTCGTTGCCGGATCAGTCGCCGGTGGAGTCCAGGGAGGTTCGTGCCCGGATCTTCTGGCTCGACCCGGAACCGCTCCGACTCCAGGCCCCTGTCCAACTTCGGCTCGGAACACAATCCGTCGAAGCCCGGATTGTGGCGATCGACCGGGTGGTGGACGCGGAAAAATTGGAGGCTGCGAATGAAGCGCGGGAAGAAGTCGGCCGATTTGAAGTGGCCGAGGTCCGACTCCGCTGTCGTCGTCCGTTGGTTTACGATTCGCATGAAAAAGTGGCCGCCACGGGCCGTTTTGCGCTTCAAAGGGGGGCCCGGATCGGAGGAGGGGGGATTATCACCGAGGCCGATTACCCTATTTCTCTGGCCAAAGCGGTTACCGGCGAGCATCTCACATGGACCGAGGGAAGGGTTTCATCCGAAGCCCGGGCCTCGCATTTTGGACACGAGGGGGCGGTGATCTGGCTAACGGGTCTTTCCGGTTCAGGAAAGTCGACGATCGCCGTCGCACTGGAGAGTCTTCTCTTTCGACGGGGAATCGGCTCGATGATTCTCGATGGGGACAACCTGAGGCACGGGCTGTGCGCGGATTTGGGATTCAGCCTGGAAGATCGTGCGGAAAACATCCGCCGTGCCGGGGAAGTCGCCAAACTGATGGCGGAATCCGGTTTGGTGGTGATCAGTTCCCTCATTTCCCCGTTGTGCAAGGAACGGGATGCCGTGAGGAGTTCGTGCCATGCATCCGGCTTGAACTTTTCCGAGGTATATATTGATGCCCCGATTGCAGCCTGCGAAAAAAGGGATCCTCGGGGGTTGTATCAAAAGGCACGGAAGGGGGAAATCAAGGGATTCACCGGCATAGATTCTCCTTATGAGCCTCCGCAAAAAGCCGATCTTGTCCTGCACACGGCAACGGAAAAAGTGGAGGAATCTGTCGCGAGACTGCTGGAACATGTCCTCGGGCTGGTTCAACTGAAGGAAGTCGACAGGACAAGCGCCGGTGGGCCGGGCGGGCAGATTTAGTTTTTTGTTCGGGCTGTGAAAAGCCAACCCCCGTTTCTCCGTTCTGCAGTCCCCGAACTGGCGCGGGTGATCCTGTCACGTATCGCGGGGGCTAGTGGGGAATCGGGAATAGGATCGAACAGAATGGCAGGGGCGCCCAGTGAGTCAGACTCACGAAGAATGCGGTAAAGATTTTGAGCTGCCACTTCCGGTTTGCCTTCTTGGGTTAGAATACGGACGTGGGGTAGCAGGGTGGGGTTCTTTGATGTGAAAAGGATATATTGGTAAGGTGAATCAAAATATTCGATAGGGTGACCGCTGATATAGAGGGGAGTCTGCGGGGCATAGTGGGAAGCTAGTGTTCCCGGGGAAATGGCAGGGGTTTTGTCGTGGAGGGAAGAGTTGTCACTTATGACGTTACATCCAATGACCTGAGCGATCTCGGCTGCTGTGATCGCGCCCGGACGAAGTATGGTAGGGGTAGCACCTGTTAGCGAAATAACGGTGGATTCAATCCCGGTTGAACACTCGCCGCCGTCCAAGATGAGGGGGATTTTCCCGTCAAGCTCCTGTAGCACAGCCTGGGCGTCCGTGGGACTGATTCGCCCAAACCGATTTGCGCTGGGGCCCGCCAATGGTTCCTGCAGTTCGGTCAGCAACCCGCGGGTCGCCGGATGGGCTGGATAACGAACGGCGACAGTATTCAGTCCAGCCGTCACCTCAAGAGGTGTTGCTGAACCCCGGGGGAGAATCATTGTCAGGGGTCCGGGCCAAAACCTTTTTGAAAGAACTCGGGCAAAGTCAGGCACAAGATCACTGATCACACCTGATTCCGCTGCCTGTTTTAAATCGGGAGAGGGTAAATGGAGAATGAGAGGGTCGGTGCTCGGTCTCCCCTTGGCTTCAAAGATTTTGCGAATCGATTCCGATCGAAGACCTAGCCCGCCGAGACCGTAGACCGTCTCGGTGGGGAAAGCGACCAGATCGCCCTGGCGGAGAATTTTACAGGCTTCAAGAATAGAGTCTTTGGAAACGGGAAGAGTCCGGGTCTTCATGGATTCAAGGTAGGAGAAAAAGATGCGTTAGGGAAGCTGAGGACCTTTTTCTCGACTTGTCCCCATCGGAGATTGCACGCTGGGATGGTGAATCTTTCGCCCAAAGATTGGCAGGCCGTTGTCAGGGAAGCTGCAGCTCGAGCTGTGGGCGAGGATGTCGGCCCGTCCGATGTGACAAGCCGGACAGTGATTCCTGAAGAGGCTTCTGCGGTGGCTGTCTTGGTGGCAAAGGAACCGTGTGTCTTGGCGGGTTTGGAAGTGGCCGAAGCGGTATTTCGGGAGGTGGATGGCAATTTGAAGTGGTCGGCCAGGGCAAAAGATGGGGATCGAATCATGAAAGGAGGAGTTGTCGCCGAGGTGGAGGGATCCGCCCGCAGTATTCTTACGGCCGAACGATGCGCGTTAAATTTCCTGCAGCAACTTTCCGGTGTGGCCACAAAAACAGCCGTCTTTGTGGATGCCATCAAGGGAACCTCGGCCCGGATTCTGGATACACGCAAGACCACCCCCGGCCTGAGGGCATTGGAGCGGCATGCTGTCCGTTGTGGGGGAGGGGTGAATCATCGGACCGGACTTTACGATGGGATTCTGATCAAAGAGAACCATCTGACTTTTATCAGTCCAAGCGAGTTGGAGGACGTGATCAAAAAGGCGAGAGCAGCTTATCCGGATCTCCCTCTCGTGGTTGAAGCGGATTCCGTGGCTTTGGCAGAAAGGCTGTTGTCCCAGCCGCTCGACAGGATTCTTTTGGACAATCTTTCACCCGAGCAGGTGACTGAGGTGGTCGCTTTACGGGCCAAGATGGGCACGAAAGTTGATTTGGAAGCCTCCGGAGGGGTTACGGAACAGAGGGCCCTCGCTCTGGCCCAGGCGGGTGTGGAGTGGATCAGCGTCGGAGGAATCACCCATAGCGCACGGGCCATGGATTTCAGCCTGGATATCCAACCGAAACGGACTTAGGGGCTTTTTTTCCTGGTCGCCTGCTTTGCAGGCAAGAGGATCGGCTTTTTGGTGGCAGGGAGAAATGCAGAACTGGAGGCTTGTCCGCCCGACCAGTTTTTATTCCGGGCAAAGTATTTTTTCGACTGGGAAGATGAAATGGCGCGATACGCCTTGGAGTTCATAGAAGCACCCTGAAGGCTTTATTTATTGAGGAAAGGGAAAAACCGGTGCGGGGGGGATTCGAACCCCCGGTACGGTTTTACCCGTACAACGGTTTAGCAAACCGCCGCATTCGACCACTCTGCCACCGCACCCGGAAAAGAGAGAATAATGCGGATGCTGGGGCGTAGCCAACCCGGATTTTGCCCCCGAGGGGCGGTAACAATCTTTAATAACTCCCAGCAGAGGGGCTCGGTCTTTCCGTGGCCGGAGTCGGTTCAGGGGTAATGATCGGAGTGCGGCTAGGGGTCGATTTTGCAACGGGAAGAGGATCACTCGCGTGGGTGACGGTATCGTTCAGATGAAAGAAATTTTGCACATTTTCAAACGGGTTATCCGTAGAGACGGGTTTTCGAACTCCGGCTTGATTCACGGAATAGGCATGGGCGGGCCCATCTGTTTTTAGGTTGGTGACCGTGGGCATGGGGTTGGTCATGTCCTGTTGCTCGGGCTCAGCCCCATTTTTTTGAGCTAAATACTGGCTCGCGAAGATTTCGTAATCACTGTCGGACATAGTGGAAAGATCGAGTTCGCGGGCAACCTTACCTCGGTTGAGGAGGTTCTTTTCCTTGGAAGACGAATCGGGGTAGCGATCTGCCGTGATCTGGTCGATCAGCTCATTTCGGGTGGGAAGGCGGGCCGGTTTCTTTTCCAGAGGAATGCTTTTGATCGGTGGAAACATCGCGGCGGCCTGTTTGGCAATGTCATCGTCCTTTTTGGTTTTGCCCGAAATCAGGTTGTTCTGGAGGTTGCGCCCGTCCTGAGCGGAGTAGGTGGGGGTCTGCTTGGCATCCACAGGATTTCTTTTGTAGGAATCAAAATCAAAGGGTTGGGATGAGGTCTCCAACGAAGGTGCCGTATAACAACTCTCCCGCATGGCCAGCAGGCACCCGAGAAAAAGAACCAAACAGCTATACATAAGTCCGTTATGGAAGCCCTGACTGGTTTGCCAATCGTTCTCTTGCTCAGGTGAGATTAAGTTGTGGATAAAAATGGGGCTTGTGACTCCGTTCAATCACTTGAAATATGGGGTATGTATTCAATCATTGGTGGTGACGATAAAACCTATGGCCCCGTTTCTGCTGATGAGGTTCGCCGGTGGATTCGGGAAGGGCGGGCGGACGAGAGAACCAAGGTGAAGCAAGAGGGGGCGGCGGACTGGAAGGAATTAGGATCGATCGAAGACTTTTATCCTTCCGCTTCGTTGACTCCCCAGAAAATCAATTCGCTCCCATCTTCCCGAAGCTTTTCCATAACAGGAGAACTTCGGATCCGAGCCTGTTTTCGAGAGGGATGGAGGGCTTATCTCCGGGATCCTTGGCGGACGACAGGGATCGTCGCCGTTGTTTTTCTTGCCCAGTTTGTGATGAATAGCATCCCTGTTTTAGGGGCGTTGCTGGCTTTTCTACTCAACGGACCGATTCTGGGGGGTCTTTATTTCTTTTGCCAGCAGGTCATACGCGGAAAAGGGCAGGGCATCTCGGACGTCACTACCACAGTCAAAGAAAGGTTCTTGCCCTGTTTTCTTGCGACCACCGTCTCCAGCTTGCTTGCTTTCGGACCGTTTTTACTCGGAATCATTCCAGCCATGGGACTGTTTGCGGGATCGGGAATCGCGATGGAGAAGCTGGCCGAACATCCGAATCTTTTGTTGGGGATGGGGCTGCCGATTTTCGCAGGATCCCTGGGCATGATGTATTTCCTGATCTCGTGGTCCTTTGCCGTGGCGATCGCCGGCTGTAGCACGACGGATTTCTGGGAAGCCATGAAATTGAGCTGGCGGGGAGTTCAGCAGAACTTCTTAAAATACTTCGGCCTGCTTTTGATTTTGGCCTTCCTGAATTTACTAGGGGCCCTTTGCCTGATCATTGGACTGTTTATCACGGTTCCGCTGACCCTGATTGTGACCATGGCCGCTTATGAACAGATCTTCCGAGCCACC